>Ga0179593_1534405_pt1 | contig 11902 bp, 14 predicted proteins | sample CZODoug2_1_08_16_FD_185931 | JGI IMG/M metagenome (GOLD analysis project Ga0179593, IMG submission 185931) | Vadose zone soil fungal communities from Angelo Coast Range Reserve, California, USA - CZODoug2_1_08_16fungal (PacBio error correction) | ecosystem: Environmental > Terrestrial > Soil >...
CCGTCGATCGCCGAGCGGGCAGTCGGAGGTGAGTATAGACCCACTACAAAACAGAACCAGATACAATATCGCTAAAATCGGGCGTCAGGTCTCTGAAGAGAATATGGTCAATGGTGAAAGCGGCGCGATTAAAACACCTCCTACACCATGGCTGCGACGCGATGCCTCAGTGGCGAAGGGGGGTCGAGAGTGAACTACCTCATCGCGGAAAGGGGGGAAGAGACCGCGTAACACCTCCGTCGTCGAACGTTCGCAGAGGCATCACCGTTTCATATCAAGTCACGCGAATGAGGAGGGACGCCACATACGTTACACCTTAGATACTGACAAGTTCGGCGCAATGGGAAGCGGCGGGGGTGTGACGAGGGGGGTTTGAAACTTACTACATGCACGGAGAAGGGGGGAAGTCAAGACGGAAGTGCACAAGATGACTGCTCGATTGGGGACCAGAAAGATGAAAGTATTCATACGTAAGGGCTCGAAAAACCGATGGCGCCAAGGGGGAGGCATAGTCCATCCAAGGCATGTGGTAGTCGGACCCGTAAAAGAAAGGGGAGCGATCGCCTCCGGGACAGGTAGGGGGGGGCACCAAACTTTCAGGGAAAAGAGGGGAAGGGTCGCCGTAGGCGCGTCCAGAACCCGGGTCGCAATTCCTCTAAGGGGCACAAAAATGGAAATCGGTGCAGCCGCTCGAACGGTCTGGTTTTACCAGAGGCACGTCCGTAAGCCATGGCGGAATCCCCCGGTTGACCAAGAGGAAGCCCGCTGAAAACTCGAGATAGGAAAAGGAAGAACTTGGGGATCGAATTTCAGCAGCTCCCATTCTTCACAGTGAAAAGAAAGAGCCGTAAAATATACTAAAAGGGAGCATGCGGAAAGGCGGGAGGGTAAACGTGACCCAGTACCAGTGGACGAAACAAAGCGACGAGAGCACGCTCGAAGGGCCCCCCGTATAGAGAGCTGGAAAACAGCGAGTGCTCATATACGACTCGGATGAGCGACACCAGAGGGGGCAAGCTAAGCCGACAACCGGAAAGTCTACCCTTCCTAATTCAGATAGTGAGGAGAGGAGAGTCGCCGTGTCCGCGCAGGAAAGGAGCCTGGCTGGCGGTATAAGGGGCATTTAATCGACTTAAAGATCGGGCAAGAGTAAACCTGCACCCATTACGTCAGGGGGGAACATTGATAGATAAAATCCGGGGGTAGATCGCAAAGGGATCCCCTCCGGAAAAAAACGGAGAAGAAAGAACCTAAGCTCAAATAAGGAGAAGAGGAAAAGAGGTCGAGCCTGGAAATTTTTATTGGACATAGCGCGCCTAGTACGGAGATCTTTGAAGGGTGCGGACATGAAAGCTGAAGAAAGGACAAAAAGGAGACAGAAAAAGACAGTCCGCAAGATGGGGAGGGGAGAGGACCACCATCCACGCCCACGTCCCGGGCCCTATTCAAACGCTGAACGGAGAGAGAACCATCGCGATCTCTCTAAAACACGGGAGGAAGGAAAGAAAGCGCGGCAAAGGGGCGTTTTCAGAAAATATCCTAGGGGGCAGAGGGGGGGGGGCGCCGTTAGGAAACACTACACTTACGGTAACCCACGAAGCCGGCAGGACACGGCCTGGGGACCAGTCAGAAGAGAAGGGTGGGAACCAAAGTGTAAAAAGAGAGGAACTAGAAGACGTACGTGCCAGACTCTCGGACGGCTCAACGAAACGGAGACTTTCAACGCAGGGGTAACCCGGAGAGCTGAAAACCGACTACGACGTGAGTGCAGAGAGATCATACAAACGGGACTGCAAGCCAAGGAAGCAGGTCGACGAGAAAGAAGGGGCGTGGGGGGGGGCCAGGACCAGTAAAAGGTCGGTAATCAGAAATCTAGCTTTGGCACGGAAGAGACCAGAAGAACATTCCACCGGGCGCCGGGACTAAAGGACATGTGGCGGATAAGCAAAGCTACCCCGACCTAGGGGCGGGGGGACGAATACGGGGCCGAGGAAGCTGGACTCTTTAAGCACTCAAGAAGGCGGGTGATGGATCAAAAATCGCCTGAAACCACCGCTCAAAAAACCTTCTGATGCAGAAAGGGAATCGTCTCGACACGGGAACGAAACCGACAGAGGCCGGGCACAGGAGGAACGACATCAGCATCCATTACTTCCGCTTCGGGGCACGAAAGCTCTCAATACTGACGAGCTGCTCAGCGGAATCAAAAAGAAAGGGGCCATTACAGGGGAGAGAGTAAAAAGAAAGGCCATGGGCCAAACTACATTGACTCGAGGATAAAGAAGCCGGAGAGATTCCTTCCAACTAGGGACTGAGAAACAAAAAACCCGGAAATAGTATGCGATTGTAGGGGAGCAAACCCGGCATAAGCGAAGTCTTCGGGAAAAAAAACAGGTCTTCTCTTCCTGAGGCGAATCGCTAAACTTCGTCGATAATTACGGCTGTCAACGACTCATTTGACTCGACCCTAAAAAGGGTAGAGCTAGGCCGCATTGGGAAACGGAGAAAATCCACCCCTTTTTTCATAAGTAGGGGGTAAACAATAGTAACAAGCTCGTGAACAATAGACACTCGGTAACCTAGCAGTGCAAAAGTGTGCAGGGGGTAAGAAGGGAACCTCGTAGGAAAAAAAGTGCAGACGCATGAAGGGTGATCCGACAGGGGAAGAGTGCAGCGATAGGAAACGATTGGAAAACTTGCTTACCCGACACGGGAGAGGGCTAGGGGGTCTGACAATTTCTTAAGAAGGGAGGGGGGGACAACGTGACGGTACTGCTCTCCTTCACGGGGGCGAAAGATTCCTCGCTCAATCGAAAAGGCGGAGGGACAAGCGCAGGAAAGGACAGGTGTGGAGTGACGATACGCGGGAGCAAAATGGAAAACATGGACCCGCCGGGCATCGGTTGAACCCAAGTGATATGGAGCGCTCGGGATCCCTGGGGGGACGGGATCGGGGGGGGGCCCGGGGACCGCCTTTTTAGGGGGACGATCGGGGATCTCGGAATCAAACCAGTAGGCTGAAAGGAGATCACCGATCGAGGGGCGCCTACTAGCGGGACTAGATGTCCAAGCTATACAAAAGCCAAGCCAGAGGCCTGCTACGTCGGCCTCGGGGTTTGACAACCGCAGCGGAGAATGATGGCAATTGAGGAGTTCTCTATTGAAAATACCTACACCCGGTAAGATAGGCAGGGGGAATGTAAAGAGCATTGCATATCGAACGAACGCAAGACGAGCCATGGAAAATTCATACCGAGGGGAAGAATGAAGAACCCTCCTGATTGAAAGAAAAACTGGAAGGCCAAAAAAGAAAAGGAGGAACGAACGTGTACGAAGTCAAGTTTACTCACGTATAGAGGAGATGGGAAGAGAGGGCAGAAGGGGGATCAAACGGAGGTTGGGCCTAAATGTTCAAAAGAGGAAGGGAAAAGTAAACGCAGAGATGATCCCGGGTCCAGATTTGAGAGCTTGGGAAATTGGAAGAGCAACACTCCTTCTAAAGGGGGGTGATCCAGGGCACGGGGCAGACTGGAAAAGGCTAGAAACAGGGGTTGAAGGACATAAGAACTGCGTGACGATAGAAATTCAAATTCCGAAGTGGGGCACTCGAGGGAGGCCAAAGACCGCATGGGCTAAAGGGGGTCGCCGTAGAAAAAATCCACTACGCCGATCAACAGGGGCGTCGACCCGCCCGGGACGTAGGCAAAGAAAAAAAAAATTGAACCCAGACCCAAAAGGTGATGTGACGGGAACGTCCATGTAGGCACTCTTGCCTGGAGGGTAAAAAACTCCTTCAGCAGTCTTTCAATCTCGGGAGCTGCTCGGGGGCTGAAGCCGCGTCAAAGCATGAAAGGAGATCAGGATTAGTGCCCGAAGATAGGACATACTAATGAAGGGGCGGAGGGCCCGACTGGTGGTACCCCAAAGAGACTCTCAAACGATGGAAGAAGGGAAGGTCAGGAAGGTGCTCCTTTCCGGACAGGACTAACTGGAGCGGGTTATGATCAAAAAGAAACAAGCTGTCCCAGCCGCGACCAAAACCAGAAGCTACGTAGTTCGGGAGGGGACGAGCGACGCCACGCTCGAGGCAATCGACCCTCCAAGGAGCATTGAGTAAAAAACAGGAAGGGCGGTTTCCCTTCTCAAGAAAGATGCAAGGCGCCCAAAAAGAACAAAAAGAGCCGCTCTGAGAAACTGGACTGCGGGGAGGAAGGGGGAAGAAGAGAGGGCCGGGAGCAGCTAGCCAAAAGCAGAAACGGGGCTAAGATAAAGAGAAACCGCTTCATAGAAAGCGGCTCTCATGGAGACTCAGTGAGGGAAAGGAAACCTAGGCGCACAGTAAGTAAGATCAAAACAGCCGATTTTTTAATTGTTGCCTTACCACGACGTCGTGCGGTCCGAAAGGAAAAAAGTAAATCGAGGTCAGCGGGAAAAAGAAGGAAGAGCAGGGACGTTGGACAGCGAACCCTCTCGAATCTCATGAGGAAGGTAAGGGGGGGGGGGGAGAAAGCAACACATTTGAACAACGATCGTCTCGGGGGGGGGGGAGGAAAAAAAAGGGCGAAATGGGGCTTCGCTTTCCATAAAATAAGAAACCGACGAGGAAAAACGTGGTCACGACACCCTGGGAAAGGGGGGGGAGGGCAATACGCTTAGGCATACGTCCGTCGGAAAAGACTAGGACATCGTCGGAAGTATAGTGGCACGAGGAGGGAAGAAAGAGAAAATACAAGGTCCAACTGACCGAAGCTGTCGAGAAGCTCAACGAGCTTATCAAACGTGTGAGCAAGAAGAATCCTTTCCTTCACCGTTAGTATCATCGAAACGTAAGCAGAGAACGCAAAAGCCTGCAGGACCAAATAGGGTAGACCAGGGAAGACGACAGGCTTTAAGTGCGGGGGAAGGGAGACAAAAAGGTCCATTCGACTCATCCATCTCTGGGCAGGATAAAAAAAAGGAGACATTCCGAGCGGACGCGTCCTTATCTCGGCTATGGAGAGCTGGACTACAAGGCCCGAAGCGAAAAGACGGGAGCTCGCCGTTATAGGCTCTCTTGGGGGGGAGTAAAAAAGAAGGGGGTAGCACTCCTTAACAGACCATATCAAGGGAAAGACAATTCTACAGCGTCTCTTTTCGAGGATAAGTCTAGGGGACCGAAAACAAAACCGAGACATCGAGGAAGGACGCCGCAAGGCGGCAAGTAAAAGGGTCAGAGGATCAAAGTCAGAAGGACCAAACTAGAGATGGGTAAATCTGGCTGCCGAGGGAAAAGGGCGAGGGAGGAAATGAACATGTCAGGCCTACATGTAAGTTCTAAGAAAAAGGGGGAGGGGGGCTCAGGACGCGATGCAAAAACTACTCCTACCCATCTAATTCGGAGGTCGTGCGCAAATGCTACTGCGACTAGGAAGAGGCAAAAAAGAAAAATCGGCCTGTAGGACGACGCGAAAAGACTCTAGACTCCTTTAGTCAGAGTCAAGGAGGTGATGGACGGCACCCTGGGCCTGAACTAGCAGGTAAGGGGGAAATGAATAGGAGAATCCCTTTTGTAATGCAGAAGAAGGGGGGAATTATCACCACATCTGTCTGGTACACTGAAGAAAAGAGAAGAAGGGCGCTGGAAAAGCAGTTTCACCTAAAACCTCGGGGAGAGCTTCCCGAAGGGTGGCCGCAAGTCTGGCAATAAAAAAAATACGCGAAGAGACAGGGGAGTGACAAAAACCCGGATGAATGCGTCACGCCGGGCGCACGTAGGGGCCGAATTGCGAAGAAAGCTCGCGGAAGTGGTTGGCTGGTCAAAGGGAGGGAGTGCTCCGGGAAAGGCTCGGCGTCGCTGCAGAACGGAGACCTCCAATGTTCGCTCAAAACCGCGCGAGCTCAGGTGTCACGCGAAGGAATCGAAGCCGAACAGAATCAAACTACAAGGGGATGGGGGGACGGGTTTCAGCCAATCTAGTTTATCTGGGAGAATACGGGGGGGGGGAGATCGCGATCTAAGCTCCAGAAATCGGGCGCGGCGTCTCGTCGCAACACATTGGAAAGAACAAATGGCGGATCGGAGTCCAGAAACTGAAAGTCAGAGACCACCTAAGTACCCAGAGACCAGGGGAAGCGAAGACCGTCGGCATCGCGAGGTGCATAAGCGGAGAGAGGCAAATTTGTTCTCCTTAGATGACGGCGGCCAAACTGTTAAAGGAGAGGAGGAGGGCTCCAGTGCTTAGGTCGAGAGCGCAAAGACGCCGACGCGCAAGTTATAAAAAGAACGTGAAGCGAAGCGGGTCCACTCTACCTATTTGGATAACAGGTTAGAGAAGAACGGCGAAAGGGCTCATAGGTCCAAATAGAGAGCAGATCGTCGCGTGCAATAGGCGGATCCTAGGGTGAGGGGGGGGTAGTGAAAAGAACAGAAGGGGGGAAATAACGGGTCAAAGACATTTGGTATCAAGATGGTGTACGAGGGTGGCCCATAAAAAGACTCACAAGATGAAAAAGGGGGGGGATTGACCTAGCTTCTTGCCTCTGCCGAAGCGCAGCATTTTGAGCGTTGCAGAGAATGAAAGTACTAGACAGATTCTGCATCCTTACTGAAGGAAGAGGAGGCATCAGGGAACTCAGTTAGCCCGGCTGAAGGGGAAAATGTTGCGCGTTCCCGACTAGAGAAACGGGGAAAGTAGACTACAAGATCTGAAGGAGCCGAAAGTCGTTTTCGAGAAAGGGGGCAAAGGAAAGAGACACTGGGATTTTCTAAAAAGTGAGGGTAGGGCACGCTGGAACAAAAAGAGGTCACGATCTTACGGATTGAAGAGCGAATGGTCGTCAGGGGGGAAGGACAAGGGGAAAGAGAGGGCTTATCTTTTATAGGTCCTCGGAGGGGGGTCACCTCGGGGGAAAAATTCAAAAAGATCACACGAGGCAGGAGGAAGTCGTCCTTCGCATGGCTGTCAGTAGTACATCTAAAAATAGGGAGGACTGCTTGTAGAAAAGGAATCCGCACATGGAGGACCGCCCCGTCACGAGGGCGGGTTACACTATCATCTAAGGCCGAGGGGGCAAACGCGCCAGGAAAAGGGTCCTTCGTTACGCGGAGAGGCAAGCAGTCAAAAGGGGACTGCTCCACAGCAATAAAGAAGGGCACCGTCGACTCGGTCGCCTGAAGATGAATGGGAGATCATTCAGACACGGAAGACACTAAAACAGCCGTGCCGTGAAGCCGCCTGCTTACCAGGGGCGACACGCTCAGAGCGCCGGTTAGCTCTAGACCGCGTCATTGGGAGGATGACCCGGCGCGCAAAGACTTAGAACAAAGAGAAAAAAGCTGGCTGCATGGAGGTCGTCGTGGGCATAACGCTGACAGGAATTTAGGAAAAGAGCACGAGGAAAAAAAAAAGCTAGGTCGGGTTGCTGAAAGTTCGGGGGGGAAGTCACCGAGTAAGGAACGAGAAAAAACTGAGGACACATTCTTCCCCTTCATCGGGAAAAGAGATAAGAGACGCTTGGCAACTTTGCTTCTCGTTCCACCAAATCCGGATGAGTCACGAAAAGCGAGGGGGAAGTGGACAGACAGCGCCGTTTGATATGAGCTAGGTCAGGAACGCATCAAAGGTCCGGGGCTCCTTAGCCATAAGACTAAAATTCAAGAAGAAAGCGGGGAAAAAAACTATCGGCTGGCGCTATTGTGCGAGTCTCACTCCTCAACTGCGGGGACGTTACTTAGCCCTCGGGGGCCCGCAGAGCAATGTAACCGGGGATAAGGAATCTACGGAGAGGGATGGCAAACAGAGGTACCGCGAGCTCCGGCCTGCAGCCTACGATCCGCTACCGTGAAAAAGGGAAGAGGTAGGATACTTCGCATAATTTAGAGGCGGTAACGCTCCATCATCGGTAGAATGAAACTAACTTGCGAGGGAATTGAGGGAAGGGCGCTCGCGGGCACTGCTCAAAAGCAAGAAGATCAGAGCTCGGAACCGGGTGGTTTTAACAGCTTGATACAAATTGGAAGGGAAGAATAAAAGGTATTGAGAAGCACGAACTGAAACAGACACGGCGCGACTTCATACCCTTCAGAAGGTGAGATGGATCGGGAACGAGAGTCCAAACGAGGGACATCCGCAAAAAAAACGTCAAGAGGAAGATCACCAGACTCTGTTTAACAGAAGTCGGGCACGAAAGAGGATCTAGTCGACGTCACCACCCGCTCTGAGGAGGGTACGAAGTTTTTAGAAACCGTGTGCCACCGGGGGACGCGGACGCAGAACGGCCAGTGCGATAACGTCAGACTTGCCGCGAAAAAGACTGTGCTGCCCTGGCTCAGAGGCAGGCAGGCGGTCCTGAGACGCCTTGTATCTATGACAGTGCGCAAAACGGCACGGGCGCGAATAGAAACGATCTCATTAAACAGTTCCTGCGGAGTACGGTGCTTAATCTTAAGGAAAGGCTCATCAACATGAGACTTAAGGGGAGACGATCCCCGAACCATTTTGAGCAGAAATTCCGGACGGGGAGGGTGATGAAATCCCAGACTTTTAATTTGAGGAGCCCACCAATCGCACAAGAAAAAAGAACAAAATAGACACGCGTCTCCATAGCAGGGCAGCTTTGCATGGGCTGAGGAACAAACCAAAGAAAACCGAAAGGGGCCATGAAGAAGGCTATACAGGAAAAGAAAGTCTCAAAGCACAAAGAATTGAGGAAAATCTCACGTGGCTTCATGAGAACATTTGCGAAACTCTCTCTCGTAAGCCCGTCCGTATGGCACTTCCCAGGAGGCTAAAGCTTCACGCCACGGGCGTTCGCTGCACGATCTGGCCAATACCGCCAAGCAGAGACAGGTAGGCTCAGAAGTCCTTTCTAATAAAAGAGAGGGGCACGCTACACATTTACCATCTCTCCGCCTAAAAACACAGACCGCCCGGATCGGCGCTCGGGTAAATGTCGGGGGGGGGGCCACATCGCTCGGGCAAACGAGCAATCGTAGATTCAACAACAACGGCTGGGGAGGGAAAGGGGGAAAAAAAAGTCATGCGAACGCCTCTAGAGGTTCCTCTGAACCACCACCCAAGAGACAAGGACGCGAACGGCGCCGCGGTGCACTCACGGAGAATGGGAAAAGTGACGTGCGAAAGATAAAGAAGAACAACCATGTACGGCTCGCGATTCAGCAACAATTTGTCAACATCAGGGAAGCAAGAAAGAAAAAAGAAGAGGAGGCAGACAAAACGTTGAAAAAATGCAGGCGGGAAAAGAGCAGAGCGAAACCCCGACCAGGCGAACTGAGCCGGGGTACAGTCAGTCCCTCACTGACTGAGAGTAGAATAGCGGCCCGGAGAAAAAGACGCGGGGGCGAACAGTTCAATGAAAAGAAGCAGCGGGGATCGACTGTGACAGCTGTTAGATTTGTGAGACATCAAGAAAAGACCGTGAGGGGAAGGGTGGAGAGGAATTGCCAGGCGAAAGCACTAAAGGCAGGGTTAAGGGGGGATACGGAAACCTGCATGACCGCTAGGATTGAAAGCGGCAAAGACGAGAGAAGGAACCGTCGAAGTATTCCCGCGGCGAGGGCGTACGACGAGGTTCCTCAAAAGCCGTACGAACTCGAGGGTAGTAAGCCCTAGTCCGGACAAGCTCAGGCCCAAAAAAAAAAACACGGGCCGAGTTTGTAAGAGGGAACAAGTAACCAGTATGGCCGCCCTGGACTGGAGGGCGGCCCTAAAAAAGGTGCCTCCCAAAACGCTGGAAAAGGAAGCCAGCGTCGAGGGAAGCCGCGGAAAAAGAAGTTAAAGATTCTGGGGGAGAAAAGAAAAGCAAGAAAGAGTCGAAAAGGGCGAGATGCCCACAGGGCGATCCCGATGGCCAGGGGGGAACATCTAAATCCGTGCGAGCGGACCGAAGCAACCGACGAAAGAAAGGTAGGAGATCGGTTCTGGAAGAACCGAGGAGATAAGACCGCCTAGGTTAGGTTACGATCCACAAATACGCCACAGGAAAAAAGGCCTAGGCAGCATAGGGAGACCAGCAAGTAAGCCCCTAAAAAACAAACTGTACTTCTGAGGGACTAAAACTGAGATGAGGGTACGTCCAGAGGAGGGACACTGGATGCCCTGCGCAAAAGACCTACTACCGTGTCGAGGACTTTCGAAGGGGACGACAAGGTCGTACGTTATCGCTACGGAACACAAAATACCAAAGTCCTACTAAGAGCCGGCGACCCCGAAGTACTCTCGTAGAGCGAAAGGTGGCAGGCAGGAGCAGGCACACAGCGCGCCAGGACCATTTGTTAAGAGAGCGAGAAAGAAAGGCGTAGTCTTCGGCTTGACACCATCCCCGTGATACCGGCGCAGCACGAAAGGTCCGTCCTGGGGAGAACTACCAACCAAGGCTATAGGGAGATCGTCAAAAGCGAGGGAACGAGGAAGCACCCATTTCACCACAGGATTCATCAAAACACAAACGGGGAGAATAAGACGTTGGCGGTTTTCTAGGGAAGTCCGGGAGAGAATGCCGACCAGGTGCGCCCTTAAAAAGATCGAGCCTGCGGACCGAGAGGCTAGTCATTCCTTCGGTCAGACCGGCTGACTCCTACTACGCAATCCGCAGACCCGAGGGGCAAACTAAGGAAAAATGGACGGAAGAATTAGATCTCAAACAAGCACGGGACAGGCTAAACGAGCTACGCGCGCAGGTAGGTGTTTCGTCTAAGCGAGGAAATAGTTTACTGGACTCGAAGACGTGATGAACCAAACGGGGGGAAATCTCTAGTCACGAAAGTGGAGAAAGGGAGACAAAAGGAAGACAATCGGGAGGGCTTCGGAAAGGGTCAAAGCAGGGCGGGAACGGACGGCCATGTAACGGTGAACCAGGGCGCCCACGGAAAAATTGCCAGCGAGAGAAAACGATTCGCTCTCATTCAGCGACAAACGGCGCCTCGCCGGACAGGGATAGAAATTGGCGGGGGGCGAAAAGTGGGGACACTAACCTAGGTAAGGGTGAGTGGAGCCTTCAACACCTATCATCAACGGCAGAGATGGAAGCGGTTATATTCGATGGCCCGCTAGGGAAACTCCCCCTAGGGACAGGGACAGGAGCGAGCAATCTCGCGCTTGGCTGCAGAAAAAAGAAAGGGGAGAGCCAATTAAAAGGCGAGACGTACCATTCTCCCCTCTCGAAGTGCAAGACGGAGCTGAAGAGGGCAGGGCTAGGGCACACCTAACGCAAGCCAGCAGAGGTTGAAGGGAAGAAAAAAACAAATGAGGATAACGGGCCGGAGGCCAGGCCTAGACAGACCCTGTACTAAACCTGGACGGAGAGAGCAAGTACTTCTACCTCATTCGGGGGTCGCAAAGAGGTCTCGCGGAATTCGATCGGAGGACCTGAAAAACAAGGGGTCGCGAAGGGAATGAATCTCTTGTCGCGTCACGATATGGGGAGCAAACACCTCGCTCTGGCGGCCATAAGACGGAAGGATCTGAATCAAAGAAAGGGGTGGGAGCATTTCTCGCGTAACAAGGCCACCGCGGAAAAAAAAAAAGCTGGACACCTGAACCTCTGTAATTTAAGGGTCCAGCACAGTCGTCGTCACAACACCGAACGGTGAGCAAGCCGAATCGGCGCGACGTCTAAGAGGTTAAGGGAAGCGTCCACGCCTTTCTAACGGTGCTGTGCCAAGTGTGGGGACGAAAGGTTCGGAAAAGGCGGTTACACGGTTCGTCCAAGGCCAGAGTCCACGGGGGGTAAGAAAAAGGATAGTTCGTCCAATCGAACCGACAAGCGCACGAAAGAGTAGAGAATGGGGCGGGCAGAGAAGAGCGCGGGGTGGGGGGCCGCGTCACTTGAAAAAAGAGGGTGGCACAAAAATTATCGCTGCTCAGGGGGGTAGAGTTGGTCCTCTAGCGAGCCCGCGGAAGAA
>Ga0179593_1318137_pt1 | contig 11901 bp, 15 predicted proteins | sample CZODoug2_1_08_16_FD_185931 | JGI IMG/M metagenome (GOLD analysis project Ga0179593, IMG submission 185931) | Vadose zone soil fungal communities from Angelo Coast Range Reserve, California, USA - CZODoug2_1_08_16fungal (PacBio error correction) | ecosystem: Environmental > Terrestrial > Soil >...
GAATCCTAAATTTATCGAATTTTGTCGGAAAAATAGAAGGGCGTCGAAAAGGCAATTCACAAAGTTTAAAAAAGAATCGTGGGGCGGAACGGTGGAAAAAAGTCAAGAGGATGTCGCAGTGTGAACTGACGGTAAGACACGGTGAAGATTCCAGGGTAAAATGGATCGACAAGCACCGGAATGAAAGGGGAAGAAGGAAACCGCGGTCCTCGGCAGTAGCCTTTAACACGGACTTAAACAGGGGCACAGTACATCGCAAATCTCAAACGAGAAAGAAAAAAACAGGAAACGAGGAAAATCTAAGGGGGGTGGATGACACGAAGTACCAGTCGGGGAGACGGTTACAAGTAACAAAGAGCTAAAATCAGATCATAAGGCATATCAGGCAGGGGGAAGAAACGACTAGCTGACTACAGGAAGAAAAAGGATGGAGGCGGACCTACACCGGAGCTTGTAGAGAGGTGGAGGGTAAGGGCGGGATTGGACGAAAGCTAGGGAAGGGGGAAAAAAAAGAAGTAGGTGGGCAAAACGACCGGTGTGGGAACAAGTGGAGGGTGCCAAAACTGCCATGCATGGAGGGATACAGGGCAAGCGGAGCCCAGGGGACGAATGTACCCAAGGGGAAATGGGTTTAAGAAAAACAAGAGGAAAAAAAAAAGGTCGCAGAAGGGAGATGTGGGGGGTGAAAAACAGAAAGGTGGGACTCGTGGAATAACACGGGAACAAAGACTTATAATGGGGAACGGTAAATGGAAGTGGAAACAAAGCAGCAGTCTAATGATCTCGGGATGCGGAAGGGCGAGAAGAAAGGGGGGAAAGACAACTAGCGAAGTATGGGCGGTAGAAAGAACTTTAATACCGCGGAGAGCCGCTCCCGAGAAAAATAAACAAACCAATCACAGACGCTGAGGAAGAGGCTTAACGGTGAGAGGCAAAAAATAGGCAGAAGAATGAAGGCGAGTCGGAAAGGACTCGCCCTCTGCGGGAGCAAGGGCGCTACCCGGAGTCTCGCGAAGTCATTCAGGTGGAATGTAAATTTGCTGAGAAATAAAAACTGGAATGGTCGAAAAGCGTAGTGGTGGGTACAAAATCAGGAATTGGCTATAACAAGGTTGGGACTGATATCGGCCGAAGGTGAGCCACTGAAACAATCTAGGGCCTACGAAAAATTCTAATGCCAGAGGTAGCGGGAGATACAAAATAACAAATTGCTGCGTGGGGCACTTACCGAAAAAAAACATTTATTCCACCGGGTAACGGTTCAGGGCTGTGAAATGGGCCGGGTGACCTGCAACCAAGGGCAAAGCAGCCGAGAAAAAGGGAAAGGGGAAAGACTGGTCACCAGCCCTTCGGGTTAGGGCACTCTCGAGGGCCGGAAAGTGATTAGGCGCCGGGAATTGGTGGCACTCAGGTCGAGCAGAAAAAGGAGAGCCGAAACACATAGAAAAAAGCAGTTTGGTTCCTTATGTCTTCTAGGGCATGGGCAAGCGAGGTACGCGGAATGAAACCTACCGTGACCGAAGCGGAGAGCTACCAAATTGCTGGCTGAACAGAAAGAAGCACAGCTAGGCCAGGCAACAGAGAACTATAAGAAAGGCAAGAAGGGAAGAGGAAGAATAGAGTGGGATGTCAAGGAACAGGGATAAAGCCGGGCGAGGGGAAATATTCCTTTTAGACGGATGCGGAAAGAGAAGTTCGAGGGGGGACGTCTATCAGAGGTTGGGGGCGCCAAAAATTGGAAACCCTAGATCTTATCGGGCACTATAAAAGCGGGGGAGACAGACCCATGGGAGGGCAACTACGTGTTAGAAAAACTAACGGGTCGCCCAACGGCTGGGGCAAGTAATAAGTGACCGGATTGGGGAGGGGATTTTTTTGGGGGGGAAATACTCAAAGAAGTTGCTGTCTAAAAGGGGAAAAAAAATGGTTGAAGGGCTGCTCACCAACAAAGGAATAAAGACACCGAGCGCTAAAAATATGTTGCACCGGTAGGGGGGGGGGGGGAGGGGGGTATTGGAACAAGGGAGTGGGGAATATCAAAAAGTTGCTAATTCAATCTGAGATGAAAAACCGGGGCCTCAAAAAGGGGCAGGGCCGCCCGCAAACAAAACGGTCGGGACAGGAGTACACAAAGTCACCGATTCAGAAAAAGAGGGCGAAAAGGGGAAAGAACGACAAAGACAGCACCAATAAGTGGGCGAGTAAGTCACACAAAAAGGTCAAAACCAAGGGGGGAAGGAACGATCAAGGAGAAGGGATAAACAAAAAGGCATCAGATTAGTTGGAAACAGCGGAGACGTTGGAAAGCGAGACTGACAGCAGGGGGTGGAAGAAGAATTTTAGGAAAAAGAGGAAGGGTCAAGGGGAAAACTGGGGGACACTCTGCAAGGTGAAAGGGGGTTATAACAGCTAGTCGACAACAAAAACAAGGGAGGCAGGATCAAATGGTTCAAAACAAAAACTGTAACAAATTTGCAGGTGGGTGACTGCGTAAGTTTTTGGGAAACTCCTGGGAAAAAAGCGGACGAGTTCGACTAAGCTAAAGAAAAAACAATGGAAGACTTTATTCTTTCAAACGATCAGGGAGGACGACATGCGCAATACCAGAAATTGATCGAAAGAGGCTCGACCCTGGGAAAAAGTACACGCCGTTTAGGGGAGTAGAACGAGAAAAAAAGGAAAAACCCCACGGGATTCGGTGGTCGTTGGCGGGATTTTACCTGGTAAAATTGCTATCTAGGACGGAAGCGCTCGGCACGGGGGGAGTGCTTGCGGTCCTCGCGCTGGAGGATGGAGTGCAGGGGGAGGGCGAGAAAAGAAACGTAGAGGAAAAAGAAAAGTCAGATGAAGGGAACAGAAAGAACAGGAGTCTCGCAATTCCGGGAACTGGCAAGGGGGCCCCCAGAATACTGAAAGAAGGTGAAGTAAAGGAGAAAAGAGGTCTCACTTGTAATTCAGGTCGGACCAAAAAAGTACCATCATATAAAGAACGTTCTTGGAAAAAAAGAAAAAATGCCGAAATGAGGATGAGTGAAAAGACAGGCGGGTGGGGAAAAGGTTGTTTAGGAGAAACACTTGCCCCTCACGGGAGGGAGAAAAGGAACCAAGCATGTAGGCAAAAATAATCTAGGCCGAATGTGAAACTCGCCAAGCATCACCGATCAGAAGAGGGGAAAGAAGAGGGCTGGAAAATAAGGCAAAGGAATGTGCACCGCAAGGGAAGCGGGACTAACCTCTCTCAAGAGCCAGAAGGACTTGGGGAAATTGGGAAAAAACGACAGAATGGTGATCGGAGGTTATAAAGGGGAGGAGCAAGTAAAAAGTGGGTGTTAATGTGACTGCCCAATCGTAAAGATCTAAATCCAACGGGATGCTATTTCTATCCGTCTCATCTTAGGAGAGCGCGAATGGCAAGGGACGAGACGAAGTATCACAGGTTCCGAGGTATACAAAACAAAGTCCATTAATTGTAAAACAGTATTCAAACCGGGCAATGGTGAGCATCTCTGGAAACTGAACCAAGCAACCTAAAGAGCACCATAAAACTGACGGGGAAAGGGGGGAAGAAGGTTGACTAGGTGTAGATGAAAAGAAACGGGGGGGAATAAAAAAACAGTACACTATTGGGCGAATTCGGTAGGAAAAAGGGACAAAGTGGAGAAATATATCAAGGGATAATCTCAAACGGAAAGAAGGGTTATAAAACCGACAGGGGGGGAGAAGGAGAGAAGGTGGGAAGGAGCAATGGCAGCAAGCTCCTGACATTCGACTACGGACAGTGACTAACACAAAGGAGAAGGGGAGAGACCCTAGGATTAGACAGAGGGCCGTCACCTTAACAGCAAAAGGAATACACGATGACCACTTCGGGCATTGACTCTTGGAGTATCTCGAGCGAGGAAAAGCGCTCATTGGGGATAAGGGCGTGAGAGACGTTCAGGGGTAGGGACAAAAGATTCACGAAGGGGGCGGAGATGGAAAAGCCGTTTTACTATAGGGTGCCAACTATTAAATGTTGAACACGATAAAACCCGGGGAAGGGAAGTTACCCAGTAAAGAAGACAAGATAAGTAGGTGGGTCTTGCCAGCAGCAACTTACCGGGCAGGACATAAGGGGTGGTATTGGAGGAATTAATGGTAAAACATGTGAAAGGGGACGGGGAGACGCTCGAATGACGTGCACCAGCCGCTGGGGAGAGAGGGGGCAACGTGTGCCAAGAAAAAATAGGGGGTTGGGTCAAGAGAAGGTTTGGGAAGCGAATAGGGGCGTCCCAGCACGAAGCTAGACGACGCAAGAACACCCGAATGGGCAGTCGTCAAACGGGAAAGGAAAGCTAAGACAAAACCTATTGCGAAGTAGGTTACGCTCAACAAGTAATGCGGCCTAACCTGTAATAAGCGAAAAAAGCTAGGCCCATTCTACCAAGTGAGATAGTGTCAGTTGGAGAGGGGGGACTGAGTAGGAAAATTTGTACCCCGGGGGAAGAAAAATCTCGGGGTCATCTTAATGGGCGTCTCTTTAGAGGCAGTCTTACGGACCATTGTTGGCATACCTCCATAAGGGCAAGTTAAAAGGATGCCGTGGATTCACGTAGTGAGGAAGGAGAAGGAATTGCTAAAAGTGTATACACGGGTTTCTTAGTAAGTCCTTTAAACGGACACACCTAATGAAGGAATGTAAAAACGAGAAAGGTGGGACGCGGGAGGGAGGGAAGAAAGCACGCGATGGATGGAATGAGAGGGAAAAACCGCACACAACAACAACGGATAGTTTAAAAATAGACGAGTGCAAATCGGGATGCTACAGCAAAGAAATTAAGTCTTAAAAGGGGAGGCTGGGTGGTTAACGGGGGGAAAAAAAATTAGGGGGATCTGGTGTAAGGAAGGGGGAAGAAGGGGAATTGAAAAGGAAGGGTATGTCTGGAGCACCGATCCATGGAACGGCGAAGAAAGTCATCACTTAGATGGAGGCATGATGGACATAGAGAAACGAATACAGGCTAAGAAAAGAAACAGAGGGAAAAAGCGGAATGGTGTGTATTCGAGGGAGGTAATGACGGCCAGGGTCAATGCGCAGATACCAGGCACCGAAAAAGAACCAGACTGAACAATATCACTTGTCTCCTCCCGGAGACAGACAACGGAAAAAACAGGGAAAGAGGGGCGGGCCTACAAAATATTAAATAATTCAGTGAAAGCTAGCCAGGGGGGATTTATGTATGGCGGTATCAGACAGTCGATAGTGGAAAAAGTACGGTGGAAGAACAAGGATTTGGTTGTGGAACAGTGGGCGCGTAAGGATAACCAGGCAGCACTTACGGTGCATTTAAAACTTGGGAAGCGCACTGTCCTCATGGGTAAAGGAGTCGCAGGAAGTAATTCGTCACAATATCACAAGGTTCAAACCACCGCTTTGGGAGGAACGAAAATAACGATGGGGAATCTGGAGGGAAAAATGGGGAAAATAGGGGGGGGGGAACGGTAAGGGGAGTGACACACGCGCTAAGGAAATTGGACTGAAGATAGATAATCAAATCAGTACCCCGGGATTGGCAAACACGGGAAAAAAACGGCGGCCCGCTAGATAATGGGCAATAGTGACTAAACAGACCGGCCGAGCAGAAGGGGTCATGACGTCAAGCAGCTTGCTTTGCGGGGACACCATCGCTAGACTAGAATTCCTAGACCGCGACTGAGAAAGGGTGAGAGAAGAAGTCTAAAGGATCCTGACGTTGCCAGAGGAGGAGCCAAAAAAGGGAATTGAATGGGGACCACGGGATGGTAAAAGATTCCGTTGGAGAGTGTCTCCTTTATAGAGGAGAAACTGCAACCCGAGGGTCAATCCAAACAATGCAGAAGTGTCTGGTCGGAGGGAGAAAGAAAAAAGTGGCGAGAGGGAGAATAGAAAATGGGGAAACCTGGAAAGGAAATGGGGTCGGGGGGTGATGAACGGGAACTGTCCCATGTCAGCGACACGAAAAAGGCCACTGGTTTAATGCTGACCAGGAGCGGAGGATTAGACAGCATGGAATACCCAGGCAAAGCCTGAAGAGGACGGAAGGTGAGGGAGAGCGAAGAAAGACGAAAACGGAAAGAGGTGTCCTCATGGCTGGGTGTCCGAGAGGGCTACGTGCAGCCAGGTGACTAGGAACAAAGAGATTAACGCAAAGACCGCAACTTGCTCAGAATAGCATTCACCACACCCCTCAAGAAAAAGGAAAAGGAAAGATGACCACGCATTTGAATCAAAAAAAAAGTGTACATAGGGAAACTCTGGGATGGGGGGAAAATCAATTTCCACGCTTCATAAGGGCCAAGAATAAGGTAGCTGTCCTCTAAAGGACGGGCGGGAGCATCGCGAGTTAAAACGACGCCAATAAAGGCTTGTTAATCACGATCTGGTCAGGAGGTGGGAAAGTCATATTTACTAATACGAAAAAAGGACTTGAACAAGATTGCGAATCAAAAAGAAATCAACGCAGTTGCGTGTAGGGGGGCTTAAAAAAGGGGGGATGGGGGGGAAGTAGTAGGCTTGGGTAGGGTGGGTGCAAGGCGAGTTACACAAATGGGAAATGCAACCGCGGCGGGGCTCATCTTACCTGGGAAGTGGTTATCGCTAAAAAACAGGTTGGGGAAGGACATAGTGCTTGGCATGTCTCTGGGGGGGGGGGGAGGGAGGGGGGGGGGGGGGGGGGGGGGGGGGGGGGGGGGGGGTGGGGGAATGCATCAGGGGAGAGCCTCAAAAAGTTTCGAAGTGAGCGCCCCCACATACGAATACGTCGGGGCGAGGGAGAAACGAATGGACAAGTGATTTCGAATAGATAGCACTTTCAGCGATTGACCACGCAAAGCCAATTGTCCGAGTACTTGCTGAGGCTCAGGTAGATATCCCTGGGGAAAGACAAGAAGGAGAGAACACCATTCTGATCAGATGGAAAAGAGAAGGGATTTTTCTAAGAGGGGGAGATTGGAAACGCACGAGGGGGCATGGGGGGTGTCAGACGCTTTTAGGGTCGAAAAAAGCAGAGGAGTTCACATACATTTGGGGAAAAAAAGGGGGGGGAAATAGCAAAAAGGTTGAAGGGGTTGAAGAACAAGAGAGACAACAAACGTGCAGAAGAAAAGAAGAAAGAGTTGAGAAAAAGTTAACTGACAGTTGCCCCATTGTGGAAATTCTCAACGCCAGATGTGCTCCGAAAGCGTCGTACCCAGGAGAAGGCCGGCTTGGAAAAAAAGAAAACCGAGGCGGAAAAGGATCGGGAAGAGGCAATATGCGACACTTTTGTAGCAAACTCCCACGAGTGGGGGGTGGGCAGGGGCGCGCATAAAAACGAGAAACAAAGAGTCACAATATGAAGGAGGTACGGAGTTGTGCTTACGGGGGAAGGGAAAAAGGGGGTGCAGCGCAGGGGCTTACCCAGATCGCCGCAGGGAGGGCAGGAGGGGGAAGGGGTGCATAAAGACAAAGAGAGCTAGTCATTGGGGAGCCCGTCACATAAGACAGACATGAAAACACGCAGTCGGGAAAAATGCTTGGGAGGGGAAAGGGGGAAAGAAAAAAGATAACAAGGAAAGGGGAAAAGCACGGAACACAATCTACTTTCTCATTTCTCAACGAGCTCAGGGGAAAGTACCAAGAAATGCCATCAAATAGAAAGCCGAGGGCTTGAGGGGGGCACAAAAAAAGAAAAAAACCGGCCGAAGTGATTAGGCTCAAGCTGGTGGGGGGGGGGAATGCAAGTCCACGGATGTTCGAGAAGAAAACGGCACCAAACAACGGGGAGAAGAAAATCATGTATAGGTCTAGTCCGACTTAATAAGGGGCCTAAATCCCGAGAAGGGCAAAGTAGGAAGAGGCTGGTTCCGAATGACTGCGAAGTACTTGGATAAACCCAACAAGCTTTACAGGTGGTGACATGTACCGGAAGAGACACCGGATTGGAAAAAAAGTGTTCTTTCGGAAGGAATGGTAGCGTGGTGGAAACATGTTGATGAGCGAGGTACCGTAAAGGGAAAAGGGTCGGGGGACCATATTCAGCTGGAACGAAGAAATTAGCCCGGCACACCACAAGAAAAAAAACCGGACGACACTAGGTTGCTAAAGACCTTCTGATGTCGTCTGAGGGTCGCGATTCACGCGGGACCAAGAAGAAGTAACGACTTGTCGGGAAAGGATGATGAAAAGACTGCATTCCCCACAACTCCTGCGGGGAAGTTATTAAAAGGGTACTTTGGGCAGGGGCTAGAATGTATTGGAAAGACCGGAATAAACAAAAAAAGGAAAGGTCCCAGGGGGGAAAAAATCTAAGGCGGCGCTACTCTGGGCGGGCTCGAAAAAGGAAAACAATCTCTTTATGGGGAACGCACGTCCGTCTAAAAGTGAAGTCGGGGGGGGGACAGGGACAAGAAAGAAAATATCAAGCGCCGCACCTGGTGTTACAAACAAATAAGACAGAGATGAGAAAAACAGAAGAGAACACAATCGGGGTAAGGGGGTGGTGGACTTCGCATGGCCTTCCAGGGAGAACCTTAAATCGGCGCGCCCTATGGGGAAACGAGAGGCGGGGGTCCGGAGAATCGAACATACAAAAAAGGATTCAGCAAAAGAGGGATGGGGGGAAAAAGGAAACATAGGGGCAGGGAGAAAAAAAAGATGGGGAGAACTATCCTCGGCGACCGGGTACCGTGCGGGAGGGATGACAAGTCAGACAGAATCGGGATCGAACACTCGTGACAAAGAAACGGACATACGTGAGGTGTGAGAGGGGTGAGGTTGGTATCAGAAGATAATGGAACAGCAACGTCACAGTTCAGGGTCCGAAAATAAGAGGGAGGAGAGGAAGACAGTCAAGGAGATTGTGAAATAACTTCGTAGAGAGTGGGGGAAACGCAGGAAGACGTCAACGATGGCCCGCAGCCCACTAGCTGTGCGCTGGATGCGTAGCCTCCCATCTAAGAGGGAATGTAGGGAAAGACGCATCGCCCAAAACGGCTGATGAGAGGGATAATTGGGGGGATAACCAAGAACAGACCTTGTACGCAGAAAGGTGGATAATAGAGAGCCTGCCATCAGCACAAGGGAAATAAACTGGGGAAAAAAAAGAGGGGTACGGCTCCAGGGCGAAAGGTTGGAAAACGGGAAACGGAGGGGACCACTAAAGGGGGAAAAACAAATACTACCGAGAGGGACTGAACTTCAGGCCCGAAAAAACTGGCAAACTTGAGAGAGTGCCCCGGGGAAAACCTGTGCCAGGAGTACGGCCTATGGAAAGCTGGTACGGAGGAGGACGGGAAACATGGGACAAAATGGTAGATAACGGAAACAGGGTCAACAGTGAGGTTAACTGGAATGGGGTACTGGGTCTTCGGGCACTACTGTAAGGGGAAACGGGGGTGCACACACTAGAAGTAATGCAGACTGGAAACAGTGAGAAAGCGCGGGCGATTAACCAATTTTTGACCGAGAGCGGGAATACAGGGTAGAAACCAATAAGGAAACAAAGGTAACAGGGGACGACCCGGAAAAGAACATGAATCAGGAGGCTTGAGACAGGCCGAGCATGTGGTGTCGTACTATATCGATCACTAAAAAAGAACAGACATGGGGGGATAGATGTGTCGCTCAGATGGAGGAGGCAAAATGTTGCCACTCAGGCTTGCCAATCAACAGTTCAGCGGATCTTGGTTAAAGAATCGGCAAATTTGTAAATCTGCGAGAAAATTGAAAAAAAAGTAACGAAGCTGGACCATTATAACGGAAAATGGGGCGAGGAGGAGCCTGAGGGGCTTCCAAAAAGGGGCCTGAAGCGCCTTCCGGCTAAGAACAGTGAAATATGAATGTACTGGGTTATGAGGCGAACCCCTGAGAATCTTATAAAAACAGACAAGAGGAAGAGAGAGGGGAATAGCCGGGATAGAAGAATAGGGAACGGCGCCGGGGGAAGGAAGAAAAGTTTGAAGGGAGCTGAGCGTAGAGGCGGGAGTGAACTTAACAACACCGGGGACCAAAGGGGTGTTTGGGGGAAAAAGCTACATCGCACCTCGGGGAGGAACGGAAAGGGAGCGCGAGAAAAGTGAGGTCACAAGGGGACATGGGCAGCTGTACCACGAGAAAAAAGAAAGGAGTGGAGGTGAAAGAGTAACGAGGGATCTGGAGGAATAACTTCAAGAAAACGCCGGGGGGTGTACGGGGAAGTGAAGGGGGAAGGAACTAAAAAGATACGGTAGGGGGCGCAATCAACAGATCTGGCAAAAAAAGGATCGTGGAAGAACGAAATTTGAAAAATATGAAAGGACACGTAGGGGGCAAGCATCATGCAACACACAGTGACAGATCAAAACGAGGACGAAGTAGTTGTAGGGGAAACATCATAAACGACAAGGATTTCGCTCCTCAAAAAGAGGAGGATCCCGGCATGCAAAAAGAACTCAGGATGCAACTGGAAGTCAGCCGGAAGAAATAAAAACAAGCAAAACTTTGAACTGGGGGGAGAGCAGAGGGGTGAGGAGGGGAAAAAACCGACCTGGGCTAAAATTTGCGCGGATGAAGTCGACAGGTCAGGGAGGACAAGGTGAGACCCGCTTAAAGAGGGAGGGAAAAACTCAAAGGAGTTTAACAAAGGGCGCAAAACCCCCCTAGGAAGAACAAGGTAGGAGGAACCAAATCGACGCGTTATTCGTGGGAGTTTTTGCTGGCGGCTGGAATAGAGGGGGGTGTTACACAATTTCGCGGGTTACTAAAAAATCATCGAACGAACCTATCCCTGGGTTGGTTGGGACGCACCCAAATACGGAGGCGTCATCATCAGGCCAAAGGCGGAGGGAAGGAAGAGCTGCGCAGCAGTTGTACCTCTCTTCGAGGTAAAGAGAAGAGGCACCTCGAACTCGGAAAAGTCTAGGGGGTACAGAGGCCGCTGGGATTACATTTTAGAGTGGAAGGCGTGAAGCTTAGTCCTGGATGCTTGTTGGATCAAGGGACTAAACTAAGAGCACCAGGCCGGGGGCAAAAGACAAGTACCCTTCTGGTGAGGCAAGAAGGGGTAAGAGGGGGCGAATTAAGACCTGGACTAGACGGGGGTGAAGAAGGTTACAAGGGAGGATAGGCCCCAAGCTAATGCTGGGATTGGCGAACTCACATGAGGGCCTAAACTGGCCGAATCCTTCCGCTGGGACAGGTTGCGTCATTCGGGTGAGGGGGAAATATGCCGACAGGAGCACTAAGAAAAGGGGACAAAAATAGACTAAAGTCGGGGGGGGGGGAAGGTGGTGGAAAAATAGTCAAAAACCCGGGCTGAACACTCGTTTAGCAGAATAATCACACAAAAATAGGGAGATGGTGTGAAAGAGGTGCCAATAAAGGTGCTCTGTAGTAATGGGATACTTAAAGGGGACACACGGGCGATGAAGGGGAAAAAGGGGAGAAGCTGACACGCGGGTAGAAAAATGCTTTCAAAGAACTGGGGGGTCTTTGCAAAGAATTTGCGTGTAGGTGCGACAAATTGCAACTGGGAAGAGGGAAGCAGCACGGCCGATAATGGTCGGTCTCAAAGCAGACCAGAAAAAAAATGAAAAAAAAAGTCAGAGTGATGATAGTAGTACCCGGAAAAAGGGCAATCGAAGTTAGCACGGTATAGCTAAACAAGGGTGCCGTCCATCAGAGCTCCCACAAAAAGGGGAGAGGCATAATTCGGGGGGGCTGCAAAACTGACTATCCAACTCAATGGGGCATGGGGCAGAGATGAACTTACCTTCTCAATTAATTGTTCCAGCAGGTACATCAAAACGTGGCAAGCAGCACATACTGACAATTGGATGAAACTCCATAAAAAAAGAGGGAGGACAAACTGGGTGCCAAAACTGGAGAAAAAGGAAAGCCGGGTTGGGGGGGGGGTGACCTGAATG
>Ga0179593_1382765_pt1 | contig 11901 bp, 11 predicted proteins | sample CZODoug2_1_08_16_FD_185931 | JGI IMG/M metagenome (GOLD analysis project Ga0179593, IMG submission 185931) | Vadose zone soil fungal communities from Angelo Coast Range Reserve, California, USA - CZODoug2_1_08_16fungal (PacBio error correction) | ecosystem: Environmental > Terrestrial > Soil >...
AGGCAAAATGACAAACTGTCAGGAGGAAGCACAGAACACTTGTCAAGGGGGAGATTGAGGCAACCCCGGGTAAATCAGGGAAAGAAAGTAAGCAGAAATAAAAAAAAAGCGCCGCTGTGAGAGGCCGACCAAGGATGGTGATTGCGACTTCAGGAGTTACTGAAGCGCCACCAATGAGGAAAGATGAAAAAGACGCGCTATCCCAATGTCAATGCCCCGAAATGGGCGGATGCCGAGGGGAAACAAAACGAAATCAACCCGCCATGCCCCGAGGAGGTAAAAAGAGGGCATCAATAACTCTGGAAGCCGAAGACTCTAAACAACCATACAAATATTTAGGAAAAAGAGGGAATGGGCTGCTGGTTCCGAAAGTGAATGAACGACGTTGGTAACTATAACAAGGAGAGAAACTGAAGGGTAGAAAGATGGGACAAAGGAGGGAAGCAAAGGTTGATGGAACTGGGGATGGGCACGTCCATAAGGACCGCCCTTGGGAAGGACTATATCAAGGCCGTCGAAAATCACCAGACTGGGGGGAAGATTCGACAAGAAGGAAAGGTAGTCGGAGGAAAGGGGGCATGACACGGGGGGGCCGACAGTCTGTGCAGAATACGTTCTTGAAAACCGGAAACCCCCCTCCGGGAGAAACAGGGGGCCGGAGGATTCAAGGAAAGGAAAACATGAGAGAAGAGCTCAATTCAGAAGGCAAAACAGCCGTAGAAATGGGAAATTAAGTATGGCGACGCCATTCGAAAGAGAGTGTCTCGTTTAAAAAGGGGAAAAAGTGTTTCATCAGGAAAGAACTCAAGCTGCTACCGCCTTCCAGATATCAAGACCTGACACTCCCTGTCGACAGCTAAGAGGAAAAGGAGAGGAGGATCCCGACCCAAGCCATGATGACGAAAAAAGGTACCGACGACCGCACTGTCAAGATAGAGAGCGGAAAACCCTAGAACAATAGACGTGCACTCGAGGAGACGCAGTTTTATACGCGTAATATTTTACTAGGGACGGCGGCAAGAAATAGGCATATAACACCAGCAAAACAGATAGAAAAAAGATCATGCACGATTAAAGAAAAGAACACAGAGGTAAATAACGAAGCAAAAAGAGAAGAAAGAGTCATTATGCGAGAAGGAGTCAACAAGGAAAAGTCTTCACGTTTACGGATGGAGTCGGGAGAAAAATTAGGCGCGTGAGTGGAAGAATAGGGGACGAAACGTGGAGGGATAAAAATCTAAGGGAAAAGGTCAGTGCTTTGGAGAAAAAATCAGCAAATTTATTCTAGAAAAAATCTAAGGGTTCTCTAAGGAAGGCCGCACTACACTCGTTTGATTCTAGCGAGGATATTAGAAGCTAGATTTCGGTCTCCAGGAGAGCGAAAAGCGAGAAGCTGGAAAAAAGCAAGTTCGGTGGAGGGAAAAAGTCCAAAAAACAGGAGAATTAAAATTACGCTAGGCTGGCAAAAATCTAACCTCCGCCAAATATCTGGGGGAAAAGATGTGGCGACTGATTAAAAAACTCAAAAAGGAGACATCTCGGCGGGTGAAAGGAAAAGAATTGAGTTGGGTGCCATTCGAAATACAAGGAGCCTCGACTATAATTTCAAGGGGGTGAGCCGTAGTGCTATTCTGTCTCAAGAAAAGACGGAAGGAGAGAGCCCATTCCGGCAAGTCAATATGGAGAAGGGGAAAAGAAAAAGCTCTGGAAGTGCACGGGCTAGTTGGTGGTAACTAATAAAGTTTCTGTAACGAAAACATGCGGCAAGGTGAGGACGCGCGCCCAAACTGAGGGGGGAAAGGGGGAAATTGTCCGTCGGTACCGGCTTTCAGGAGGAAGAAGGGAGTGCGAGACGGAAAAAAAGCAGTAACGCGGGTCTAATACCCAAAATGGCAAAAAGCAATCAGGTGGCTTTGCAATAAGGACTGGGGGAAAACAAAGAAAGGAGGGGGGGAATTTCTCAAGCAGGAAAAATAAAAATGTTTAATTATCTCGTTTTGTCACAGCACGCGACAAGGGAGTTCCACCCCTGGGAGATCCGAAATCATGCTCTAGTGGCCACTGGAGAGAAGAGCGAGAAACGGGGGCGGGAATCAGTAGGGTTGCACTCAGAGGCAGACAGTGAAATACTGTCTAAGAAGATACACTGCCATACCAAGACGTCACAGAAGAAGGGGAAGAAAGAAAATACGATACAAAAAAAAAAAGAGACCCCCCGATTTTCGAGGGACGCAACAGAAACGTGGGCATCTGGTCCCCCATCTACAGGGCTTTCACACGCAGAAAAGATAGACACATAGCGTTGGCCAAGGAACTCCCTGGAGAAGGGGGAAGCCGAGAACTACAGAATAACGAAGTTGGAAAAACTATGTCGCAGCAGGGCCAAAAGTGGAAATACAGAGCGGACGCAAGGACGCGCTCAAGCGTTTTGCCAGAATACGGCCATAGGGGGGTTTTCCTGGGGGAATAGAAAAAAGAACAGTGTTGTGGATAAGCAATAAGCTTCGCGACAACGGAAGGCATCTCTACGCAAAAAAAACAGGGGACAAGCAAGAGTGGTGCCGAAAGGAAGGTGAAATTCTGATGGAAAATTGATGTTAAAATATGCTTCCACGAAAAGGGGGTAGCACGTGGCACCGCCACCTAAGAGAGAGTGAAGCAAGAAGAAGTCTGAGAAGGGGGAACCACCTTGCGTCGAAAAAAAAAAAGCGAAGAAAATTCATTGAGAAAAGACAGGAGTAGGAGGAGAACTTGGCAGATGAGACGACGACGGCGGAAAGGGAGGACGTCATCGCAGACATCCGAATCGGACAACGGCGATATCTATATTAACTACCAAAAATCGGAAAAAAGGAAGTCAACTCTTGATCATGAAGGCGCTGAAAGGAGAAAAGGAAGAAAGTACACCAAGCGAAAGGACTGAAAGAATTTGATCCGAGGAACAAGGAAAAGAAAGTTTGGTACAGCGAAAGAAAAAGAGGGGAAAAAATCTTTTTCCACGGCAAATTGTGCTGAAGGCAAATAAGAAGCAACCTAATAAAAGGAGAAGGGGGGAAGGAAGAGGAATCAGAAAGGAGGAGTAAGAAGGAGGGTAGAAAGAGGTGCGGAATCCATAGCGATCAAAAAAAAAAAGAAATGTCCGCAAATCTTGGGACGGAGGTCACAAAAGTGACGACTAGGGGGACGGAAAAGAAAAAAGCAGCCTGAGCAGTCACGTCTCCAAAAAATGACATTCGAGCGTAAGAAGTGGGAGACGTGAAAATAGCTTGAAAAAACCCAAGGAAGGGGTGGTATCGAGGTCTATCACAAAAAACAGGGAAAGGGAAACAGAATTCTTTATCAAAAGGAGGAAAAAAGGGAGGGATGGCTGAGTGAATACTGAACGGGGAGAATCATAGGAAGGAGAAGAAACCCGGCTTGGTACTCGTTAAGGGAATGGGGTACTCAGAGGAGCATCTCCCGGGCAGCAATTAGGGCAGAGGAGACTCGAGAAAGAGAATCGAAGATCGCAGCTTCTGAAGGGAAGGAATCCGGAGACACTTCATACGGGGGAGGACAATAAGAGGGCATTAAGCCTCGAGGATAAAATGGAATCTCGGGGCCAAAAATGGGGCAAGAAATCGGCAGTTGGTCGGTGCGAACCCGGATTGAGAAAAAGGGGACAGGAGAGTCTAAAGCCAAGGGGCAAAAATCGGAAAAATACTAAGATGTTCATAGACCTGTAAAATTAGCAGAGCCAAAGAAGGGGGGGGAAAGCTGGCGATAAGCTCAAATGGGAGAATTCACGATGACGTAAGGAAAAACAAAAAAAACCACCAAGAAAGGGGGGGGCAAAGAAAAGGCGGGGGTTCGCACGTTAATATGATCCTAGTAAAACTATGTTGGGGGCAAGAGGACAGTGATCTCTAAAAGAAAGGGATCACATGAGAGTATTGTATAGCGCGACAATGAGAGAAAGGAGTTTCATCTTCAACGAGGAAAGTGGGGGTAAGTTTCATGTCTGAAAAGTTGTAAGCCCTGTAATGCATGGGAGGGAAAACGAAAAAAACCTGTTTGCGGTCAGTAAAAAAAAAAAAAAAAAAAAGGGGACCATCCGGGTTTCGAGGGGGGAAGTAGTTGTAAGGGGAAAATCCATGAACAGATTCAGTCCCTTGGAGGGAAAAAGGCGACGGCAGGGACTAACCGAAACGGAAGAAGTAATAGAGGGTTAGGAAGAAAGCCGCGCTGGAAGGAAAAAGGAGAACGCGAGGATCATCAAAATTGATTGATCAGGAGTACGACGCTGCTGTCCACTACCAAAAATATCAACCAACTTGGATAAGGAAAGAGGGGGGGGGGATCGGGATAGACTGTCAACAAAATCGGCCCCTGGGGAAAAAAGCCGGACAAGCAAAAGATGTTTCTTACGGAAGAAAAAAAATTATGCACATTCGACTCGGAGACGGCTGCGCAAAAATGATGGCGGAGAAGAGGCCCCGACTACATCCCCCAAAAAGTGCGCCTCTCTAACCTGCGAGGGATCGAGAGACTGAAACCAAATAAAAAAAAAAATCTGTGTAGTACCAACTGAAGGCCCGAGGAAGGTCCGCGCTCGTTAGGGAAAGGATGGGAAATGGGGAAGGGGGAGGGACAAGGCCGAGAACCGATTTGAAAAGGGAAAAAAAAAGAAAGGAACTTCTCACAGACAAGGAAAGCAGTACGAAGAAAAAGAGAATCACTTACGTCTGCCGCCGGAATAAAATCAGAGGGAGAGGGGGGAATTCGTCTCAAAAGGGGTCATGCAAGCTTGGGGAAACGTTTAAGGAAGGGGGGAAGTCACAGGCCTCTTCAGGGAAAAAAAAAAGGGGGAAAAGGAAAAAAAAAAGGGCGTCCAGAGGAGAAATTAAAAAACGGCGAAAGGAAGAAAAGATGAAAGACTATCATGAGGAAAAAGGGGTAAGAGTAGGGAACTCCTTTAGTACGAACGGGGAAAGCTGCGAGAAGGAATGAAGTCCATTACTGATAAGGGGAAGGGGGGAATAAAGCACTGCCACGCGGAAGGGGGTACAACAGGAAAAGTTCAGAAAAAAGGGAAAAAAATCTTAACCAAAGAGAAAGCAAAAAGCTCCCTCTATCCCGGGGACATCGAAGAAAGGGATCAGGTGCAGATACTTCTCGATAATGAACAGAAGAAAGAAAAAGGAAGGGGGGATGACTAAAAAGAAAAACAGAAAAGTTGCGTCTCTGGAATACTCATTACGGAAGATAATGGACCGAGCTCGTGCTTTGATATCAAGAAAAGTAAAAGGGAAGAATTCTCGAAATGGTTAAGAGGCTAAAATGAGGCGGCTCGACGACGAAAACGTCAGGAATTGCTTGGTCAAACCGTCCGATGAAAGGGGGAAAAAATGGACATCAGTGCGGGGAGGACTCAGGCAGTGTGTTCGGAATAGCGACTCGCAGAAAGAGAGCAGGAGGAGGGAAGGAAGAGTGAAGACGAAATTCTTGGGCGGAGAAATGGGAAAAGGAGGTGAGGGAACACCCACTCGATGTCAAGAAAAAGAAGTTTTCCCAATGGCCAGCGGGTACGAATGGCGAGCCAACTTCAGAGGCAATGGCTTTCGGGGAGGGCAAGGAAGTAAAGATACAAAACCACCAAAGGAAGAAAAACCATAAGGCACGATCCACGCCTGACGAGCATCACCTTAACGTACGAAGGTCACGTACAACGGAATCATGGAGATTGGAGGACACAAACAGGGAAAGGGAACGCAAGGGTCTCATACCCAGCGGAGGTAGAGACGGAGAAAAGCAAAATGGTGAGGCGTCTGGATTCAATCGGAGGTGTGGAGAAGACAGACACAAAAGGCTGCTAATACTTAACCGTTCATGGGTCATCACCAAAGGACTAACTAGTCCACGTGCTGCGGGGATAAAACTTCCGCACATGCAAGCGAGAAGAGAGGGTAAACATCAGCAAACGCTAGAAAACAGGGGAAAGAAGTCAAAAAACACAAACACAACGGAGTATCAAAGAATAGGGAATTTCCGGGGAAGGATCGAAGTTTTTCAGGGACTCCGGCTTAATTTTATGTCGGTCAGGACCGCGACTGTACGACATGGGGGTTATGGAATACGAGGGATATCAGAGAAAATTTATCCCCGTGGCATTAAGCGGCCCCCTAACGAAGGGAGAATGGTCACCAAGGGAGGGTATAGGGGAGCAAAGGACTACGCTGTTTCCTGATTCAATAGGGGTGACAATAACCGGGGGAAAACTATCATTAACAGAAAGGAGGGGGGGGGAAATGAAAAAAATACTTCCGTATAGATATAAGGGGCCTCGTTAACTTGGGGAGGGGGGGGGGATGTAGACATCGATAACAGTTCAGAAGCCAAAACAGCCTTATTGAACATTGCAGGCTCGCCAGGTCATTAAGAGGTGACGGGAAAAATAGAACAACGGTTAAAAAAAAAAGGAGGGGGACAACAAAAAAAAAGACACAAAAAAAAAAAAAAAAAAAAAAAAAAAAAAAAAACAAACACATATCGAATGTTTTTCTAAGTCGCAGAAAAAAACACATTAGCGAAGGGCTTGGTCAGCCGTTCGAAGACCAAGAATTAACAGCTGGACCTAGGCGCTGCTAGGCTCAGGAGCAAAGACCCAAGAAATGATGCTAAAAAAACGGGAAAACCTTATTCTCATCTGGAGCTCGGGAGGGGGGGCAGAAAAGAACCTCATCATCATATAGAGCGTTGGGTCCGGGAATGGGAGTATTACTGCAGCAAAGAAAGGTGCGCTATAGAAACAGGGATAGAGTATAGGAGTCGAGTAGCATCTGACAAAAACACTAGAGCGGCAAGAAGAAAAAAAAAAACAACCCAACCAAAACACTACTATCCTATTAGAAGGAGTGAGAAGACGAATGACGGCATGACACACCTATCACAGGAGAGATGAATTGACTAGAGCGGGTAGGGGGCGAGGGAGGACTAAAATTTTCTAATAGGGGTTTCAAACGAAGGGGAAGATTTATCTGCACCTCAGAGAGAGATAACGGGAAATAGGGAGAGCGAGCTTAGGGAGGAAGAAAAAAAGAACAAAACCATTGATCACTAGAATCAGGTAAGGTGAAGTTTGGCAGTAAATAGGGCCGGAAAAGCTATGATCGTTCCTGGGTCCGGAAAATTCCGGCGGTTCAAAAAAAAAGAGCGAGAACTCCGATTTTGTGATATAGCTGCACACTTCTAGGAAAAGATATTGTACACGAGGTGTGGGAGAAGAAATTTCAACAACAGAGACTCGGCCAGGGCGAGCAAATTTTCCTGAGAACTGCGGAAGAAAAAGAGAGAGGAGACTAGAATGATGTTAGCCGTCAGAGTTCGGAAGGTATATCACAAGAAAATCGGGAGCGGCTCTCGCGACTTCCGAAGAAGAGAATCCCGTGCATGAAACTAGGGGGAGGTCAAAAAAGCACGGGGAACGGGGACGCGCTTGTTCACGAGGGCAAAGGAGACGAAGAAAGGGGCCCGGCCGAGGGACGAACAAGAGGGCTTAGGAAAGCGTCTTCCGCATCAGGAGTGAATCAAAAATTGTTCAAGAGTAGGAGAGCAGACGATACTCGCTGGGACAAGGGGGGAGGAGGAAAGAAAACGAAAATACTTTGGATTGCAATACCTTGTGGAGTTTTAACCCAAGATTACAAAGGAAAGTTCTCCCTCGGGGGTAAAAATAGAGGGGTTTCATAGCGCTTGTTAAAGGGAAGGGACGACACTGACCGATGCAGGAAAAATGGGGGAGAAAGGAAAGCAGGCGCATTGTCTCTAGGGAGAGGCATAGGATACACAGAGAAAGGAGATGAGGAGGAAGGAAACGCGTAGCACAAGAAAAGAAGGGGATGAAGGATAGCTTCACCTTGACATTGGACCAGCGGGGGAATGCAGAAGTGAAAAACATCAGGAAAAAGAGAAAACCAGGAGGGAAGGTTAAAACGCAAACATCGGTAGAGTGCAGTCCCCACCCAGAAAAGAATTCAGACAAAAAGAAAAAACTGAGACAGGAGAAAGGGGCAAGCTGAATCCAAGGTCTAACGGAAGGAAAGAATAAAGAGGGATCAGAAATGTTCGATCGATTCCCCAAAGAGGGACATAGAATTCCGAGGAGGGGAAAAATGCGATTCTAAGAAGCAAGCGTTTTTTCAGACGACGAATCGTTGGTTTCCTGGGGGAGCCAGGGGGAAGATTGCCACATTGGGGGGAAAGCAACGTTGGGGTCGGAAACTAAAGGAACATCAACGGAGAATCAGTCAGAGGGGCTGAAGAGAATCCCAGGTATGCCTGAAGAAGAGGAGTAAAATTTGAGGGCCCCTTTCCGATCGAGAGCATTGAAAAAAAATGGGAAAAGACCGTGGTCACCGCCAACCGCATATAGGAACTGCACCGACTCCCTCCTGCTTCCAAGTTGAAGGAAAGGATCTCAAGAAGGACATTGAAGCAAGATAGAGATAGGCCGGATCCCTTCAAATGGAAATCCATTGCTCGGCAGACTATAAAGATTAAAGGGAAAGCACGAAGGAATGGCCAAAACCGATCAATAGGAAAGGGTTGACATGAGCTCTGATTTAGAAAAGAAAAATCAGCAAAGCGCCAGGGAGAAGTTAAGGGGGGTTAAAGAGAAAAAAAAGAGTCGTTTGGAAAAAGGAGAGGGTGGGTACGCTCGCCGAAGAGAACTTGGCTGAAGAAAGTAAAGAAAAAAGGTAGACACGGAGAAATAAGGAAAACGGGGAACCGGACTCTTTAGATGAGGAAGAAGGAGAATGAGCCGTGTAAGGTCGCGGTAGGGGAAGAAATCCGAGAAAAAAAGAAAATATATATATGGAGCCCGAAAAAAGAAAAAAGAGCAAAAGGCAACGTTCTGACACGCATTGCGGGAGGTTGAACTAATAACAAAAACCCTAAGCACGCCGTCCGTCTCACTAAAAAAGAGGAAAAGGAGATAGACAGTCCGGGAGAAAATGGGGGGAAAAGACTTCAGCCCCGGAAAGGAAGGGAAGAGACGAAACAAAAAACAGCGAAAAAAACTCATGAGTGAAAAGTATCAACAAGGCGTCGAGAGAAGGCTCTTGAGAAGTTACCGTCTAGGGGAGTCCTGACAGCAAAAGGGGGGGGCATTTATTTCGAAGGGTATAACGAAGTGCTCTCTCAGTTTAAGAATGAGATCTATGGCATATAAAGGAAGGGAAAAAATGGAAAGTCGCATAAACGGATGACATGGGGAAAGAGAAAACATAACGACTTCAAGCGGGCAACATGGCAGTAATCGGAGTTTGTCGGGACATAGCAATGGGGGGAAAAGAGAGTGCAACGTATTCCAGGAAAGGTGGAACTTGTGTTACGTGAAAAGGGAAACCTGCCCAGCTCCAGAAAGGAAAATAATGCTCAGGCAAACAGGGGAAGCAAGAGGAGACCAAGACTGTCTGGCTGCGAGTGGGGAAGCTGGCGTCGCATCGAGAAAGGGGAGAATGGCATCTAGTAAAAAGAAAAACCCCAAAAAAATGAGAGAAGTAAAAAAAGAGTAGTTGACGTCAATCGAAGGGTAAAAGAGGGGGAAGGATAAACACTCGGGTTCTAGAGACGGAAAGGCCATGCGCGTTCCTGTATATTAAGTTCAGAGGGGGGAATTTCTCAAAAAGTTATTCAATTCACTGGTCCAAAAAAAGTAAAAATGAGGGAGGGAGAGTCGGTGGAAAGACCATGTAATTCTGGGGAGGAGCAAGAAATTCCCACCTAAGGGGGGAGGGAAGACTTAACAAGAAAAATTAGAGGTTTGCTTTGGGTTGGGGAAAGGGAGTGAGGATATGCATCTTGGGGTAATTGCGTTTAAAGAAGTAAAGCTCAACTTATGGGGGAAGAAGGAAAAAGTGAAAAATAAATTAGACGGAGTTGGAAAGAAAGGGAGACAGGGAGCAAGCAGTTTCAATATAGAAAATCGATATCGGAAAGCAAAGAAAACAATCTGGGCTGCGGTCAGGAGAAGGGAAAGGCCGCTAAACGCGATATATACAAGAAGGGGGATACTTCTATGGTTAAATCAAAGTAAAGGAACGCGAGACCAAGAGGAACCTAAAGAAAGAAAAATTGAAATCAACCGATGCTGTAAAACCGGTGTATTGCACCAGGAAAAAGAAGCAGTCTTCCTATCGAAGAAGACGGCGCGGGAAAGACGACGAACATGACCACGAAAAAGCCGGGGGAAATCCACGCAGACGACGGAAGGCATTTGAATGACTGCTTTAAAGCAGGGAAAGCGAGGAAAGGGAACTGCCAGTTCTGTAAAGGAAAGCGCATCGTGAGGTTCTCGGGGGAAAGCCGGAAAGCGCGAAGAAAATAAAGTTTACTTGTTTCTAGAACAGATGGCCGAAAAAAAAAAGATAAGAAGAGAACTTCTGTGAATGCGAGAAGTACCGCAGCAGGGAAATCGCCACGTTCGATGGGGAGACCGGAAATCCTCGAGGTATCGAATTGGGGGAAGTGAAATCGAAAAAATTGTCAAAGATCTGGGAAAAAGCGACGGGGCGATACGTGCAACTATAGGAACAAAAAGCGTACCCGATTCCGGTGACAGGGAGGGTGGTCAACCGGACACCGAAAGGGAGGAAAAGTAGTAGCGCTTGGGGTAACTCACATTAATACAAAAAGCTAAAAACTAACGAAGAAAGAAGCTTCTCAACGATTGATAAGTAGGGCGGAAGGAACGTTCTTGCGAACGGAAACTCGCGCGCCTTCCTCGAGAGGAGGGGAAACTTAGGAGGGGCAAGAGAGCAAACTGCACGCAGAGGGGGCAATGAGGCAAGAAAGGACGTCAAAGAGAGGGGAACGAAGACCGCGACGAAATTAAATAGAAGGAGAGGGGGCAGATGACGTAGGGACGCTCAAGAAGGAGCAACCATCAGGGGAGGGGAGGTTATTAGTAGGTGCAGATAAATAAGTTCGGTCGCTGCTACATCAGGGGCTAAGGAATGAGAGGGTGCAAAGCTCGTGCTTTGATACAACTTATGTTACCAGAGAGGATCGGAAAAGTGGGAAACTCTAAGCTTCGAAAGAATTGAAAGAGGGAGGACGGGCTTTTTCACCCTAGCCGAGCATGGCTCAGAACTAAAGGCTTCTTGGGAAAGGGAGCAAGGGCTCGGTTGTGAAAGGGAGGGCAGGAAGGCATCTGGACCATAGAAGTGATTCGTTTACGTGGAAAATATCAGGCGAACAAGTATCTCCGTGTTAAATAGGAAAGGAAGGAAGAAACCACTCAGAGAGTCGGAGAAAAAGTGACCAGATGACGAGGCCGAATGGGAGAGAAAAAAGGAGAAGTTCATAAAGGTGTGAGGGGAGGTCGCGTCTACCGGGTAATAAGGGAACAAACCGAAAAAAAGAAATAAAACTCCTTCTGAATAATCCCAGTAACTAGGGCAGTACTCACAGTCGCAGGGAAGGACTTGTGAGGGGGCCACCAAAAGGGGCCTTGCCCCAATGTAAATGTCCGACAGCGGGACAAATAAAAAAGCCCAGGAGGGGGAGGAAGGACAATGTCTTTGGCTAGCGCCGGCAAGGGTCAAACAAGGAAGGTATTAACCTTAAAGATCAAACGCAGTAAAGCCATCAACAAGGCGTAACGAGCGGGAAAGGAGAGACACCCATGCCGCACATGATCACTAAAGCAGGGCACCAACTTCTGGGCATAAAAAAGGAAAAACGAATCTCAGCGAAGAAACAACAACTGAGAAGGGGCATTGAAGCGTGATGAAAGGAGTTTGCCTATGGGAAAGGGGGAGGAAGTGTGGGATAGAAGGGACCGCGGCAGTGAAAAATTGGGGCGTGCGGGATAATCAGGAGAAAGAAAAACTAAAATGTGCACCTGTAGCCAAGACT
>Ga0179593_1388760_pt1 | contig 11901 bp, 13 predicted proteins | sample CZODoug2_1_08_16_FD_185931 | JGI IMG/M metagenome (GOLD analysis project Ga0179593, IMG submission 185931) | Vadose zone soil fungal communities from Angelo Coast Range Reserve, California, USA - CZODoug2_1_08_16fungal (PacBio error correction) | ecosystem: Environmental > Terrestrial > Soil >...
TCGACGGTACTGCAGCAGGGCCACACTTCAGGGATCCAACAAACACGATCTAGCCGAGTGTTGAAAAGAGGGAAGGGGGAACCTTTATGAAAGATGGATCTGCAGGCGACAAGACAAGGCTACCAGGTCTGTGTCCAGGCTCTGCCCACCCGTCCGTGATTCGCAAGCAAGAAAGCACAAAGTGTGTTACCGGACCGGCAGGGAGGAAGGAGGTGCGGGAAGTCGAACTCACCAAGAACAGCACATGAATCCGCCATGATGCGGGCATTAGGGGCCTATACGCCCTGGTCGGGGGATCACGCTTGTACGTGAAGAGGATCTCCGAAAAAAGAGCTAAATGCGTAGCAAAGGAAGAGAAAAAAGCGAGGCAGGAGGAACCCGGAAGGGTGACAACTTGGGGGGGAAGGCGGAGGATCGAGCAAGGTATTTGGAAACGCGCGAAAAAAAAAGGGGCTTGGGGAAAGGGGAAAGGGGGGGGGAAATAACAGATGGCGGGAACTCCCCTACTTGGGCGAGGGGACTGCTCCTTCTTGTGATGCTCGAGGGGGGTTGGGCTTGGGGAGTCCCGGGACCCTTAAGGAAATTCAACGCTAACTACTCAAAAGAAGGAAGAAGGGGTAACATGGGGGGGAGGGAAGGAGATAGAGAAACCGCTTCCTGGAAAAGAGCAGAAGCCAGACCATCAGCCGTCAAGTAAAGTGCGAGAACGATCCGTAGTAATGGGAACGTAAAAGAAGCGTCGCCGGAAAAAAGCCGTACAGGGAGAGTGGGGGAGCTAAAAAAAAATCAGGTATGAAGGGGAAAGGGGGAGAACGGGTTTAAAGTAAAAGAACTGGAGAAGGAGCGGGAAGAAGGAGTGGACCAACCCTGGGGGGTCATCGAAGACCCCAAAGGACCCCAAAAATAGAGTTCATAGTGGAGATATGGAGGGGAAAGTCGGTTAAATCCAGGGGGGAGAGAACCAAAAAGAACCTAAGAAAAAGGGGAGTTACTGCGCGAGAAAGACCCGAAGGGTTTACTGACTCGCCTATTGAAAGGGGCATTTGAGGAAAGAAAATCGAGTGGATTTAAAGACTTGGTGACGGCCAGCTGGGTCCCTCTGCGTCGCGGCACTAAGGTCTCCTCTTGCTAGTGTCTGGAAAAAAACTGATATATAGGTCAAATGGACGAAAGACGGTAATAGTTTTTTGGAAAAAAAGCGTGACCTGCTCGCAAAATAAAAGAAGAAGAGAAAAAGAGAAAGGGAACGCGGGGAGTGGCCGGATTTGGGTAAAATTGCCGGGGTGACGTAGCTGGATTGGAGCCGGTAGGTGAGACAAACCAACACCGTAGAGAGAAGAGAGCACAGAGCCCAGAGGGAAGAGAACCGGGACGAAAAGGGCAAGGCAGAATCGCGCTAAAACTGGGCAATCTGTTCCAAGGTAACGGTCCTTGAGGGGCCTTGAGTATAGCGGCCGGAGGGGGACCAAAATCCGACAAAAAAGATAAGGGAGGAAGGTAACATTTGCAATTGACCTGGGGGATCAGAGTAAACTAAAATAGGAAAAAAGGAGGGAAACAGTCAGCGGAGCCAAAAAACGGAGCAACTTGGAAATAACAGGGCAAGGAATGCGTCTAGAATAAGTAATTATTCGCTCTAAAAAGGCAAGACAATTATCAAGTTGAGACTCCACAGACCGGTAGGGAAAGAAGGGAACTGTAAACATTTCTTAAATCAACTAAGTGAAAATCGGGGCGCGCGCGCGTCCACGGGTTTCAACCTAGCCTTGGGGGGAACCAGGTGAGTCTGAAACAAGACCCTGTACAACCCCGGCAACGTTACCTCAGTTGCTCGTGCGGGAAATTGCGGGAAAAGAGCACGGAAAAAAGCTTTCAGGAAGGTTGCAGGGCGATCTCCTAATCCCACCGCCGGAAATCTGCTGATACCCGGTCGCGCTGATCGGCTGGTTAGAGAAGAGTTGAAAAGCAGCTGTCATGGAGCGGGACAAACGAAATCACAAAGGGCGACTTCAAGTCGCATCTTGATGAATCTGCCAGGTCCCTAGCACGCCGCTTACGATATCAAGGATCCTCCGGGGGAAAGGGAGGGGATGCGGTAGATATATCGACAGGGCTAGAGAAGCCGTTCGCCGCAAAATGGCTTGGACGCGGAGGGGAGAAATGGGTGGCCAAGAGGGAAACCCTTCGAATGCACTGGGCAGGTCTACACTAATGGGAACGAGAAGAGGGCAAGGCGAAACAGGGAGATCGAAGTCAAGGTAGCATGCGCGTGGAAGGAGATACGCATCCAGACGACAAGAGCTCAGAAACAGAACGATTTCTCTGTGCTCAGGGAGACCGCGGGGGGGTTGTTTTTTGTTCAGATCTCTAAAAGTTCAAAGGTGTCAAATGGACACTTCTAGCCAGTAGAGGGGCTCGGTGCGTGGGCTAGTAGAAAGCGGTACCGAGCGAGGTCTGTCCGCCACACGGTTTAGCGCGAAGACGCGTGGTCGGGGCGGGCGCCCAGGGAAAAATCAAGGCATACAAACCGGTCAGAAAATAGGCGGGCGCGTAGGGCAGAAGGCGGGGGTCGAGACGAAATCACCCAAACGCTCACGACTGTTCGCGCTGACAAAAAGGGGAACGCTCCTGACTATGGGAGCTGTCCAGGGCAAGCCCGGCCAGGAAAAAATGGGCTTCGAAGGGGTATAAGGGAAGCAAAAGAAAAAGCAACAAAGTAAGGAGTCCTAGAGATGATTGCTCTACTGAGGGGGGGAAGGGCTGGACGCAAAACCTTGCAAAAAACATCAGTGCATCCATTAGGAGACGTCATTGTACGGGATTCGAGACCGCGTGCGGTGTTGGTTACGGTCCCCGATACACTCAAAAGCCTAAGGCGGTAATCCACGCTCAGGGCAACGCCGGGGCTTTGACATGACTAGGAATGGAAGAAGAAAAGTTGGTAGCGTAGACACTCCGGCGGATGGGGGACGAATCAGAGCGGTAAACTTCTCCAGGCGGGGGGGACCACGGCTCCGGAGGGCGGAATTCTAAATTGTGCACCAGAAAAAGGCCCTGCGACCCGGTCGGTTGAATTATGTGACGGCAAGTTTTGCGGGATTCCTCCTGGAGGTTGAGCGGAGGGATACGTCAAAATGCCAGGATATCGGAGAAGATTCTTCCGTCTAAAATGAAAAAAGCGCGGATCTTGGATGCGTGGTCGGGCAAGTCGCCTTCGGCCCTGGGAACCTGTAAAATTCCGCTGCAGATAAAAAATCTAAAGGTCGGGGGAAAAGTAACTGGAGTCAGTTAGACACACGAGCCTTAGAGACCCTCCGGGGATTCTGAGAACGGTATGTGTCTCACGTGGCGTGCAGGCCTGGACCTGCACAAGAGGGCGCTCACAACTCGGGCCTTGGAGGCCAGGGGGAAAGGAAAAGCGATATACCAATACCTCGCCGTCAGGTGGCAAAAAGGAAACCAAAGACCGTCAGCGGCCGCTCGAAAGCCGTCGTTCCATGAAGCTCAGGCAATGACCCGGGGACAGGCCGGATTCTGGCGACACGGAGAGGGAGGTGCCGTTTCAAAGGGCTTGACGCTTTTGAAAAGGAGCGCTCCGGCGGCCACACCTGGGCGGAATCGGGCGCAAGGACGAAGAGGGAGGACCGATATTCTAGTGTACGGAAAGATAACAAGATTCGTGCCAAGCGGTTGGCGAAAAAACAAAAGTCTCTCGAAAACATGTCTTGATGAGGGCGACCTCACGACTGTTCGCCCAGTCGATGACTTTAAGTTTCGTCAATCGCGTAGTGAAGTCCGGCCGTCCCGTGGCCAGCCGAGGACGTGCACGACTAGGAAGAAGGAAAAAACCGGTATATACTTTAAATTGCAGACATCTGCACTCCCTTTTGAAGAGTAGCCAGGAATGCGCTACAGGTCAGCAAGACCACTCCACGACTGTGGCCGAATCTACATTGAGGGGGGGGGAGGGGGTGAATGAGGTTGTCCACTTACCCTTTGGTGTTGGGGGGGTGGTGTTGGTGTTGGGGGGGGTTTTTGTTGTTGTTGTTTGGGGGGGTGGGGGTGGGGGTGTTTGGTTTGTTTGTTGTAGGTCCGTACCGGAGAAAAATCCTTATCGCAGGGGTCTGTATCGCCTCTCAACAAACAAAAAAAAACGCAACGAAGAGGGAGATCTCGATCAAATCCCGGCGCCGCGAGCCTGGAAAAACATGCAAGTGGAAGAGAACTCACTGTTGGAGGGCCAATATTCCGGGGGAGTTTTCTGGTCTGTATGCTGCCCGCCATGGCAAAGCTCGTCGTGGTCGGGGGCGTGCAATAGATCGGATGTTTATAATCGTAGTAAAAAATGCTGCACGTCTGTCTCCGTACAGGGAAAAGGCCGGCACGAAACTGCGTACACGGCGGAAGGGAAAATCCCCGTCATGCAACTGAAGAGGGAAAGAATCAAGACAGGAGAAAGCTGGGGGATTAAGAGGAGACAAAACCGGCCTGTATTTCAGACTCTGGGTCAACAGGAAAACGGGCGTTGATGGGAGGCGGTTGGGTCCCGGGCGTGGGGGAGTGAGGGAGCCAAGACGGGCAGGGGAGCAGCAGAGTTCACCGCTAAGGGGTGACAATCCAAGGGCTCACGGAAATCTTGTATTCTTGAAAGGTCACGCCCGCCGGGCCCCGTCAGTTGTTCCAAGGCGAACGCTGCTAAGGGGGAGCTATAAAAAGGACCGTCCGGAGGAGAGAGGGGAGACCTTTCTAATGAATGCTCTGTTCCAGAATATATTTCCGTTGGCCGGCCAGCGGGGATGTTACGCTATCTCCGCGAACTAACAAAAGGAGAGACCAGGCGATGAGTAGTCGAGGTTCAGAAGGGGTCCTAAACGCCCAACGCTTTGTGAAAGCCGGGAAAGGCGGGGGAAGCTCTATTCAGATCATTCGAAGTCTACATGAAAGGGGGGGTAGTGGAGGGATGTGAGAGGGGAGTGAGGGGCCTATATTTCTCCTCCCCACGTCAGAAAGACTGGTCGCTAGGGGAAACTAGACGGACCTGTGGGTTAAAAAAGAAGGGGGATTTTTTTTATACGGGTCAAAGGGAAACTACGAAGGGAAGAGACTGCCGAGCTTCTCACTTGGGGGGCGACGGATAGTGATCTCTAAATCATTTCTTAACGGGTGATGCGAAAACACCTCACGACAAGAAAAAACGACCAGTCCCATTTCTCGACCCATGACCCCTCAACAGACCTCTCGGAATGCCATGGGCACGGGGAAGGGCCAGGAATTCGTCTCGTCATTCGACGACGGAGAGGGGCTAAAAGTCTCGGAGGACTCAGAGAGGGTCGGTAAACGCACTGATGGGGAACTCCTACTCAAAGTTGTCTCAAAAAAACAGGGGTGCACTAGTACAAAATAGAATCTGCAGAAAGAGGTGAGAAAAAGTTCGGGGTCGGGTCTCTTGGCGCTGTCTCTTCATGAGCAGGGGGAAAGGGGGGGGGGGAGTTGGTTGGAGTGGAGGGGGATGGTCTGCGGGGGGGGGGTGATGTTATTCTATATCTTCGGAGCCCGGGAGGAGGGAACGGGGGACCTTAAAAGGCTGCTAGATCTCAACTGTTTCGAAGTGTTTAGAATCATTCGCTCGGGGAAAAGGTACCGACATCATGATCTTGCATGAGAGTGTGTAAAACCTTCTCTATGCAAGAGCTGGCTTCCGGTCGCACCGGGTTCTCGCATGGAAGGGCCGGCACAGACCGTCCATCTAACGCCATGCTCAGTCTAAGGGGGCCGGAAATCTCGGGGACCTCGGGAATTTGGATTTCCGGATCCTACCATCTCGAAACCGGGGGAAAAGGGAGGAAGGGGGAAGGCAACCGTACCGGTCCGTTGGAGGGGCAAAGGAGAGGTTCAAGAAAAAAAAAACGGGGGGCGAAGACCGTTTTTAGTCGGGGAGGAACTTCGGGCTAGATAGTCGATGCCGGTAAAGAGAGTGGAAAAAGCAAACACCGGTCATGCCGAGATACCTGGGGGGAAGGGCTAAAAGTTGAACTCCGATACGTGAATCTGGGGGGAGAGGGTCTGAGCAAGCGCGTGTTGCGTGCTGGAAGAACGGAGAAGGGTTTGAGGAGTCGAGGCAAAGGGCCGTCTCCATTACGAATAGGAGAGTGCCCTGGGACGAATAGAAAAACAAATGACAGGGCCCCGGCTGAAACGGTCAGATTGGTTAGAAGAAAATACAGAGATCTAATCATTCAAAACGACCCCTTCCGTTTTGGGGAAAAGTGGGGCAACGAGGGAGAGGGGAGCGAAGGGGGCAGGGTGAGCCGAGAAAAATTCCTTTTCAATGGAAGGGATGGGAATACATTATATGAATCTCACCCACCTGGCCCTCTGAGGGGAAAGGGAGGTTGAAAACTTTTTTTGTATTGAAGGGGAGAAACACATATCTCTCAGACTAAACGGGACGGTGTCGCCCAGGGGGGTTTAGGGTAGAGAATATTAACAAGCCCGGCGGGGCCGCAACGAAAATGAATCAGGCTCACCGAACCAGAGGGCCTTCCATAAGAACGGGGAACTGGCGTAATCAGGATGTTCACTGGGAGCGGATCTGGGGGGAAAGACGTCCGCCCCTGGCCCAGTCACGGTTATTCAAGACCATGAAGAGGGAAAAAAAACTTAACCGTGTCGAAACGGCTTGTCGAGCAGCGGGTGAAGGGCGACGGGCCTTCTGGAAAAAAAAAACCAGGCAAGAGGAAGACACCATCACGGAACGCCGCGAAAAAAAATACGGGGGCATATTTATAAGGGTAATCGACCAATGCAATGGAAAAGCCCCCCGGGTGGGAGAAATCGCCGGGCAATCCTCCGGAATTCGGCGCGACTCCGAAACGGTAAGGTGGTCTCTAGGGGAAAGGCAGGTTGAGGGGAAAGCGTGAGGGGGCTGCCGGCCTTGGTAAGTAGGAAGACGGGTCTCCTGGCGATTTTCCAAACACCGGGAAGATATAGGTCAATTGGAACAGGAGCCTTCTAAAGCGTTGGGGAAGCAGCCAACAGCAAAATTTCGAAAGGAAGAAGGAACAAGAGTATTAACAATGTACTCAAACATGTCGAGGGAAGGAGGGGGGTGGGGACCACTTGAAGGGAATGCAGGAAGAGAGGAAAATTGGAGTAAGGGAGTGTCGGGATCTCTCAGCAAAAAAAAAAAGTAAAAAAAGAATGCTACTCCACTCCAGGTAGAAAAGAGAGGCAGGAGGAAAATGGGTCACCATAAGAGGGGGGAAGAAAGAAGGAAATAGGCAGTGAATAGGTTTCTGGGCAAAAGTAGGGGGGGTGAGGTGAGGTCTATCATGATGCAGTCCTCCGATCAAAACGGGGAAAGACATACCTGGGCGTTCGCGGGAGGGAGATAAAGTAAGATTTTAAATATCTGAAATAGTAGACCTTCGTTAGCGGATCACTAAAGGGCTGAAAGAAGGGGAAGGCAACACTAAACTGAGCCACATTTCCTAAAAGAAAAGAAAAGAGGATATCTTACTCTGGAGTGGTCAGCTATCAATACAAGAGGGGGAGGGACTGAAAGGGGTTGGTTCTCATCAAGGAGGTGGGGGACTGAAAAAAGAGGTAGAGGGAATGCCTTTCAAAAAATGGGGTCTTTCTTGAGGCGAGGGAGGAAGGGAGTTTGGGAACTTGGGGTCTCTTCCGTCCTCATTAAAGAGGAGGTTCCAGTGTACAAGCCAAAGGGAAAAGGCATAGGGCGGGGGGACCTTTTCAAAGATGTACAAGGCAGGCCATGTCTACAGCTTCAGACGCATTATCTGTGAGAAAAGCCAGGTATAGGTTCGGAAGGAAAGTTGAGCGAGGACGGAGTTGGGTCCGTGCCTATTATGTACGGGACCCTCTGCTTGGGGTGTCTCATATCTCCGATCACCTAGGATTTAAACGACACCGGTGGAAAGGGGGGAAGGGTGAAAATCGAGGGTTCAGGATCCTCCAGAAGCCACCAAGCTGGTAGGGAAAAAAAAGGCCCGTAGCCGATAAAGGTCGACAAGGCAAGCTGAATTCTTACTGGTACAGCGGGTAAAACCAAAACCCCAGCCACACTGAGTATAGGAGTGGCGGGGGAGGGGGTAATAAAGGGAAGCACACACAGGGGAAGAAGCGTGGTAGTGCGTGTGACCTTACTCCTTGGGTCTATACAGTTGTCGCAGGGACTGGGACAGGGGGGGTTCACCGGGGTGAAAAAAATGGGGAGGGTTTTGTGGTGTCAACTTTGGAGGAAAAAGAAAGGGCCTGTTTCTGATACAAAGAGTGAAAAAAAAAACATTTCGGGAATCAAATCTTGCGAGAATCAGGGCCTGACCGGGAAGGAACAGAAGGAAAAACCGAAGGCACATCCAAACACACGCATTGCTCTGAAATAACGTACCTACGATCAACAAGAACGGGAGAGGAGAGGAGTCACGGGGGAGTTCACGGGGGGAAAGAAGCTCTTGCAGTCGACTGGGGCGGGTCGTGGGCAAAGTAAGCAAGTTAAGAGCGAGGCGTTCTCCAAAAAAATGGAAAGCGGCGCTAAAAAAGTTAGGCTCCACCATTCGGAAAAACGAGCGCTATGTGAGAAAAAAGGGGTCCGAACGGCTTCGCGTCGGATTAGGAAGCAGGGGGGGAGAGTAGGAATTACTGACTTGAAAGAAAATAAGTCTCACCACGGTCGCGGGGGGAAGGGGGAAGGGGGAAGAAGGGGATCCGGAAGAAAAAAGGAAGGAGATGTAAGCAAGCAGCATAAATGCTCTAATTTTACATAAGAGACGGTCTCCCCAAAAAAAAAGGAAAGGAGGGGGGGAGAAAAGAAAAGCGATTCAATTGCTCAACCTTCGGACGTTAATTAGGGAGGGAAGGCTAGCTAAGTGGGGGGAGGAAAAGGCGTAAGAGGAAAAGTTAGGACACGTCCTACGTTCTTACTCTTGGTTGAGTGAAGACAAAAATACCAATAGGACCGCGCCGGGATTCGGTAATCCACAGAATCCTAAAAAAGGTTAAGAACCGGTTGTCAGGAATGAGGGGGTTAAGAAGAAGGGGGGAAAAGACCTTGGTTGCTCTATGCAAACTGTGATGGGGGGGAGGGGGGACAAAGAAAGCGTTACGCTGAGAAGTGGAACCAGCGCCGTCGAAGGGCGATATCGTCAGGCGGAACTGGGGGAAAAAAGGTGATCTATAAGGGGAAGACGGGTGCTGGGTTATCGAGGCAGATTTGAGAGAATCTTGGCTTTTGCGTCTGCGCATTATTTGAGTCAAACGGATGGAGGGAAGTCAAAAAGGCCGCATGGGGGGGGAGATCTAGATGGACAAAGGGGTGGAAAAAAGGAGAGCGACGCAGAACTTATCTTGAATTCGTATTGAGGAACGGACAGAGGAAAGAGCGAAGCCCACGTCCGGGGTGAAAAAGGGGGAAAAGATCGAGCGACGGGGAATTTTGGGCAGAGGTGCGGTGAAACTGTAGAAGGGGGGGCAGAGGGGGGGGCGAGACTCGAATTAAGAGAAAAGGAAGGTAGGAAAGGGCCCGGTAGGTGACGAAAAGGTTGCGTGTTGCCCCCCTGGAAACTGGGATTATCCCTAGAGGGGACTCTCCTTGGGGGTCAGGGCCGGTGTCGGAAATGGGGATTTTCGATCAATCTTCGCACAAGCGCTGGCAAAAAGAAAAAAGGAACTCGAAGAGGGAAAAACAGAGGCCGCAGCGCGACCGGGGCGCTCGAAGGGCCGAGGGACCAGGGGCAGGGGGCAGCAGCGTCTCCCTGACCGGACCGGAAAGCGTGATTCGAAAGCCATACAGCAAGACCATTGTTGGAACCGTTTCCTTCGGTGAAAGGGAAGATCTGGGGAGAAGGCCCGGAGGGGCCACACCCATAGGAATAGCCACGCCGACCCGCGAAGCCATCATCTATTCTAGGGGTGAAATAAAGAGAACAGAGGAGGTGTCCAAGGCCCGGAGTGGCAGGAAAAGAAAGAGGGGCAAATCTAGGTGAGGGGAATTCAGCGCGACTCCCTCGAAGGAAGGTGGAGAAGAAAAGGACGGGGGCACGGGTCGGTAGCGTGCTCAGTTGAACGGCCTTGGCCGGTAACCAGTGGGGCATCTGAAGAAGTCTGCCGAGGAGAGGTCAACAACACCTCTAGAGGAAAATGGCAGACATGAAGGAAGAAGATTGTGGGGGGCTGGTTTCAGGATCCTGCTCTACGCATATACCACTCCGATATTTCGACACTTCCATGGGGGGGAAAAGAGAGGAGGTTGGGCTTCTGGGGTGTCCGTTCCTGGTGAAGCCGGGTCCAGAGACATCGGCGGGGAAAGAGTGAGATGACTCTCTCACAACACAACTTACTGCACAGATCTTATCGAGATCCCGACCTGCGCCAATCGTTCTGGATCAAGTGGAACGGCACCAGAAATGGACACAAAGAGAACTCTCAACTTTTACGAGATTGCCAAGGAGGGGGGGGTGAACTTGGACGAATGTCGAGTCATTGGTCTGGGACGCCAGCTTGAAAAAAGATAGGAGGGGAAGGAAAAGGGTGACCGATCAGGGCGCTTTGTTTAAATAAAGAGAAGGTGGTCAGACGTGCACGTCCTTCGATTTCAAAGGACTTCCAGAGGCACGAAACTTCTCCGAGGTAGAAAGGGGGAAAAATAAACTATTCGAAAAAAAAACGGAAACTTCCTTGGGCGCTGCAAGGCAATCAAGAACATCTATAGAAAAAGAAACTTGGTCGAGGAAAAAAGAAGGAGGAAAAGAACCTGGGAGATGAAAAGACCGAATCAGATCTTTCAGGCAGCTCTCTTAACTTAGTCGAGTCACGGGGGGGGCAAGAAGCAGGCGCCCTCTTCAAAGAGCGGGACCGGGACAAAGAACGGAGAAACGGTTTCACGATCAATTGCTTCGGTGTTTTCGGAAAAACACGCACCTGACGGCCTTGTGCGATTCTAACTCTTCTCAGCGGTAAAGACAGGACACCATGAGAGGAGAAGAACACGGGCTAATGAGGCGGGGGGAGATTGGCCGGGATTGGTTGGTAAGTTTGAGTAAATCGGGCGGTTCGGACATAGACCTCGAACTCACCATGCTACAACACCCCGTCTATGAGGCTTTCAGGAAAAGTAAAGGAAAAAACTTGAAAGAACCACGCTTTCACTAAAAAGTCCCGGAGCAAGGGAAGGGAAGGAAAAGTAGGGGGATGGAAAAGAGTCTGGGTCGGATCGCTATATACAATTGGCAAAGCACATTTCAAAAAAATGAGGTTCGATCGAAAAAAGTGACAATTGTTTAACCCCGCCGGGGGCGAAGGCGGGGGCGAGGACGGAAACTAAGATTAACTAGAAGGCGGGGGGACCGCGGCTCTCACTGGGGGGGGAAAACGACAAGGACAATAGAGACGCGAAAGAAAAACAGCATGGAGCGGACAGGGAATTCGACAATAAAAACGACAACCCAAGTCTCCGACCCGGCAAAAAAACAAATAAAGCCTTTGAGAAGAAAAAATCGCACTTAATCTGGATCAAAAGTTCTGCCTGTAAAATGCGATTGGGAGAATTCGAAGGGAGAAGAGGGCAACCGGAGACGGAGGGGTTCAGGGTACCACGAAGAAGTAGAGTTACCACGATCGGAGGTCGTAGGACGCCGGGACTTGAAAAAGACGCTCCAACAAACGGCGAGGACAAAGGGCGTCTGACCATAGATACAGCGTTGCAGAAAACGTGGTCTAAACGGCTCGCTCGTCTATCCACTGGGAGCCACGTTCTGAGCTGGGGCGCGGGGGAAACGGAAATCAAAAAGGCAAAACGTCTCTCTGCCTAAGGGGACGCTCTCAGGAAGAAAAGTCTTCTCTTGGAGACGGCACTCCACCAAGGATGATCGAAAGGGAGAAAGA
>Ga0179593_1534677_pt1 | contig 11901 bp, 9 predicted proteins | sample CZODoug2_1_08_16_FD_185931 | JGI IMG/M metagenome (GOLD analysis project Ga0179593, IMG submission 185931) | Vadose zone soil fungal communities from Angelo Coast Range Reserve, California, USA - CZODoug2_1_08_16fungal (PacBio error correction) | ecosystem: Environmental > Terrestrial > Soil >...
AGTTTGGGTGGATTAAGTTTTATAGGAGCGCTTATGGGCGGGGGTAACCCTGTAGGTGGGACAGCTTCTCAAAAGTCCTTGGAAGGGGAGGGGGGGGGGGTACGGGCACGGAGAAGAGGGGGTAGAGGGCCGAGGGGCAAGAACGGCGGGGGCCGGCTGGACACAGACCACGAGGAAAAGAAGGAGTCTTCTTAAGGGGATCTTGTGTCGGGGGGGGGGGGTCTCGGAAAAACCAGGGGAAAATCGGCAGAGGAAGTCGTGCGGAGGGGAAACCAAAGGGGGCGCCCATCCTACGGAGGGCGTAGACCAGGGTCCTTTTCAAACTCCATTCTGGAAAATCTGGAGGGAACGTCAAGTCTAGGAAATAAGGGTCAAATCAGACTGGGCTCTTTATAGGGAGAACCAACGACTCTTCGTTTCCTCGAGGTCCGAACGCATCGACGTGGGAGGCTTACCATGTCCAGGTCTCAAATTGAAAACGGAAAAAGAAACTATTCAGGAGGGGAAAAAAATAAAGGCCGACGTGGCGGAAACAGCGTGTTACTAAATGGCCTCCGGGGGAATGATTGGTGAGGGGAGGGCAGAACCGATCAGCCTCAGTACGGGGTGGGCAGGGGCGCGGAGGCGGGGCGCAGCCGTTCGTCGGAATGTCAGAGGGGAAAATGAGGGAGTTTCTTCGGGAGGTCGCGGGGGGGGTCCACGACGTCGGGGGGACAAAGGGTCCAACGGTAGCATTCACGCTCACGGGAACGGTTGGTGGCGGAGGTGAGGCCTTGGGTGGCTACGGAGCGAAGGCCTCGAGATTGAGAAGAAACGACGGTCTCTGTAGGATCGGGGTAACTTGAGAAGACGAGGGGTTACGTTAATCAGATTTAAGAAATATGAAGTGAAAAAAGGAAATGCGTAACCAGAATAAAGGTCCTGAATACATCTAGTGGGTAACCGGGGGGACACCGGTAAAAAGCGGACTGTCAGGGAGGGGGATCCGGGTTTAATTTGAAGGAATTTTCTGCGGTCCCGAGGCGTGAATCAACTGAAGGTTCTCGAAAGGGGGCTGGGCAAAAGGAAAAAGAAGTCGGCGAATCTGCTTAACACTAGAGGAGGAGGCCAATCTGGGAAGGGTGCCAGGGCCGAAAACGCGGGGCTCTCTTCTTGATGATGAAATCGAGTCTTTGCTCGAAGGATAACAGGTTCAATATCATCAAGGTCATTTCAAATCTGAGTATAGGGGGTGAGTGAAGTGTGACAAAGGGGCAGCTCTAGGTAATCCAGCGAGAAACCGGGACGCCGATGACCTGAGCAACATCAGGATCTCAGAACGCCACTCTTATAGGGGGGAGAAGGGAACGACTAGAAACTCCGACGGGAGAGAGTGAACATCCTCTTCTGAGGGGGGCCTACCTAAGAACGGCGACTGAGATGACGTCCTTCTTCAGGGGGGAAAAAAAGTGAGCAGGCGAGGGGGAAAAAGTGAAAATATGTGCGAGTCTGGATATGCTCAAGGCTGGAAAAAAAGGGTGAAGGAGAGGGTTCATTACAAGGGGCGAGGGGAGCTAAAGGCCGGTCCAGTTCCAATATCCCGCGAGAACGTTTTGGGCTAGCAAAGGGAATAACTCCAATGGGTGCCATCGGAACTCGGAAAGTGTTCATCTCAACGCGTATGGAACGCCGCACAACTTAAATAAGGGGACTAAACTGAGAGGCACGTGTCCTAACTTCCGGGAGGGGCGGCAGCATTGAGGAGGAGACGTGCATTTTGACGCAAAAAAGGGTTAGAAAATGGAAGCGATTTTTCCTACCGGGGGTCCCATCGTAGGGCCATCAAACTGTCTTCCAAGAGTTATAGCTCGATAACACTGGAGATCATGAGAATCTAATGAAGAAAACGGTTCTCTATTGGGTATTCATTCGGAGATTGCGGGGGGGCAAAATTGTCAAATAGAGAGAGCGCAAAGAGGGGGTCTCTGAGATACGTCGCGCAAAGAGTAAGGCCCTAGATCTCCCTCTTCAAGAAAAGGGGAGAAGCTTCTTCAAGTTCCGCAGTAAAAATCTTTGGGGTCTGGTGGTCCGGGATCTCGCGCGAGGGGGCAAGCGCTTCCAAGCTGGTCAGGACCAAAAAAGTCCACAACACCCCTCTGAGGGGAGCTTCTCACTTCACTGGGGGGCCAACCGGGGGGAGGCTTTAAAAACGAAGGAAACGAAAACTAACGGGAGAACCCATCTCAACTCAACAAAAAAAAGGAGAAGATATATCTTGGTGGGAAGATCGCAGAGGCCTGAGGCGCTTTGTGATGCCTGGGGGGGGGGGGGGGATCCCTAAACGGTCGTTTGTGGGGCGTGGAAACGCCGTAGGGATCTATCAGGAACTCGGCGTGAGTATCGGAAACGAGCTCTATCAGGGACTCGGGGAGCCCATTAGTAAGCAGGAATCCCAAACCACTCCCTTGCCGGCTAGGGGGAGGCTCCCGGACATAAAAAAAAGGCTTCTCTAGGAATAGGCGACGCGCAGGGGGGGCTCGCCCTGGGGGGCGCTCTCGATTTAAAGGGAGAAAAAGGAGAAAAAAAGCCCTCCGGGGGGGCATCGGCTCAGGGCAACGAGAAAAGTGTTGCCAAGGGAGGGCGCTCAAAGGGGTAGAATGTTTGGAGGAAGGGTCTTGGCTACCTACTTATGCTGCCGGGAGAGGGGGGGGAGAAAAAGGCCTGGCTTAAAGGTCTGTCCGGCCCCGGTAAGGGGGGGTAGGGGGAAACCCTCCACAGGTCGAAAGAGGGGCGGAAAGTCGGGGGGGGCAAGGCTACACTACTTAAGGGACACTCGGGAAAAATACGTGCGGGTTCTGCGGCCCAGGGGAGCCGACTCTCTGAAAAGCAGAGACACAAGAAAGACCACGAGTCCCACCGGGGGAGGGAAAAGTAAGAAAGGAACGGGAGTCGGGGGGCGCGCGAAGGGGGGGGGGCGAACGCCCGAATAGGCGAGGGGGGACCGGAAAAAAACACCATCTGCCTGGGGGACCAGGTCCGACCGTGTGGGGTTCCTATAAAACCTTGGTGAAAACTGAATCCTGCGCCACACTAGAACGCAAAACCCTTACCGACTCACCTGGAAAAGAGGGAGAGATCGACTATAGAGGGAGGGGGTCTGGCGGTGAGGGGGGTCCTCGCATTCCCGATTAGCATAGACTTCGTAATGTCTTCTCGAGAGGGAAGATTATGGCCGTTCTCTCTTGCATCTAAAAGGGGGGGCACGGACCGGAGGACCGGGAAAAAAGGGGGCAGTCGCCTCAGGGATAAGCTGGGGATCGAGAAAGGTCAGGCGTGCGCCGATAGCCGAAGAGTTAACTTGAGCAAAAAAAAGAGGGAATAGCTCAGCTCCCGCGGGAGAAAAGGAGGTCGAAACACCTGTCACCTGCAAAATGCAATGGGTAATCTATCGCGTGCCCGGACGTGACAGCCGCGAGCGGCAAGACGGTTGGTTCGTGGAGGGTCGCGTGGGAGGTCCTGCCGCGAAGACCTTGCTGCGGGTAGCACTTCCGGAGGTAAACCGTCAAGCAGCCGCTTGAGTGCCCTCAAGGGGGTGGCAGGCGTGCGGTGGAGAGGGCTTCAAGAACCAAGAAGATTAAAAAACTCGTCGACTCATCGCCAGGAGAAGGCGAAAAAGGGCGAAGGCCGAAAAGTCATGGGGTCTAACGGATCAGGAAGACATGAGCAGGGAAAATTAAGCGAAATGGCCAAAGGGGTGAGAGGGGGGGGACAGTTCCAAAAGAAAATATCCTTCCTACGATCGCCCAGGCAAAGGAGGCGAAAACCTAAAGACCGCAAAAAGAAGACATAAAGGACAGGGGAATGAGCTCATGCTCCTCGGAGCACAAGAAATTACGGGGGGAGAGAACCAAAATGGGAAGCGCTCCTAATCATTCGAAAGGTCAAGAAGAAAAAGACTGAAGCCTTCGGCCGTGGGATCTAATGTTCTTAACCCTCCTAGGAGTTTATAAAAATAAAAACTTCCATTATAGACTGGCCAAGGGGGACCCGAAATCGGAAAAGTTCAGGGACTAGGACAGGGGGGGGAGTGAAACTAACGGAAAAAAACTTCACATCCGGTATGGTCAGGGGGGGAATAGAAGAAGAAATCTCTCCTGAGAAGTACTAAGGGCTGTATCTTAGCCGGCATTCTCCTAAAGGCTGCGGCGGCCCAAGAGGGGGTGTTCGAAACCATTGGGATGCGTCTTGTTGCGTCGCCGTGCAGGGGGGGGGGGGGACAGAAAAAAACTATCGAGGAGATTGTGAACAAAAGGGGAAACAAGCGACAAGGAAACTAGTCGCTCTTAGTCACTCGTCTTAAAAACAAAAACGGCTGCCTGGGGAAAAGCGTCCGCAGGCCTAAACAGAAAAACGGAGATACCTACAGATGTCGGGGGTCCAAGGACGAGAAGGGAGGGGGGGGGACATGGGCCCCTGGGTGGGACTTCAAAAACACCTTAGGAGGAGAAGATAGTATGAGGGGTTCCTCACTGGTCAAGAGTGGACAGAAAACTAACGGGCAAAACAGTGCTTTTGGAAAAAAAGTTAACGACATGGGGGGTATAGCATGCCGAATTATTCGAAGGGGGTAATTTCGGTCTTTCTGCAAAGGAACCTAATTAGGGTAAGGCAATAGAGTGTCGGAGGAAGGGAAAGGGACTGTCGGCAAAAAAAAATGGCACCAAATGAAGACGATCATGGGCCAGGCTCTGGGGAGGCCCCTAAAAAAAGCCCATACAACACCGGTCAACGGGGAGGCTGACACGGAAAGGGCCTATCAAGGACTGGTTCGGGGCAACGGGCCGGTCGGGGAGCGAACCACGGCCGCAAAAGAAGGCGGGTACCTGTCGCCCGCCCTCTGGGGTCCTCAAGGCCTTCGCAAGCCAAAAGTCAAAGTGCCTCGGAGTTGTTCGGGGAGGGGGGGGGAGTCTGAAGTAGAAAACTCTTCTTCTCCTATGGGTGGGGGGGGAAAGACTTACACCTAAACAGGGATTCGGGGGGAGGGGGGTAGCCTGTCCGTAAGGCCGCCGCCATAGGCGAGCCTTCGATTACCTCCTTTGGCGCGGAGCGTCTGCCTTCTTCGCTGAGTGATTTAGAGGGCCGCTTAGTAAAGAAAGGCCTTAGCGCCGCTTGGCTTTAGCGTGGGCAAACGTCTTTGCAGGGCGGCAGAAAGAAGCGAGTCACCCAGAGGGGATAAAGGGAAAGGGGGCTCAGGCCGGAGGCCGGGAAAAAAGAAGGGGACTGGCGCGGGGGCAGGCCGCTGGGAGCCGGTAAAAAGAAGGAGAGTGAACTGGAAAAAACGAGGCTTCTGCTCTGGGGTGGTGAGCGGAAAGAGAGTCGGGGGGGGGATATCGGAAAAGAAAGAAAGGAAACAGTAATTGCCGGGGGGGGCCAAAAAAAGGAATGGGGGCGGGGGCCCCGCATCAAACTAACTGAACACGGGACCAACTTAAACGCGGGGGCATGAGGGTCCTCTGTGACCAGAAGGCGGGGAGGATGCTGGGAGAACTTCCACCTAAAACGGATCGGGCTTAAAAGGTCAACCGCGCGGACGAAAATGGGGAAGGGGGGGGCGCAAGGAATACTTTTTGGGAAATCGAACTCTTCCATAGTCGGGAGGTAATGGGGGGGGCAATGTAGCTCTGGGGGGGGTGTCTGCCTCGAGGCTAGATCTCGTCTTTTCGGAAAATTCTAGCACGTGATCACAGCGCCAGGGGAATCTAAGGAAACTTCGCGCTGATGGGGACTGAAGCAAAAAAAACGGGGGGTGCATCCGGGACACTACGTAAAAAGTCTCTTCAACGGAGCGACTAAAAAGGGAGGGATAATCAGGCGGCCCTCGAGAAGGGGAAGAGACGAACAGAAAGTTCAAAGTCGCTTCCTTCCGGGTACGATCGCCTGCCGGGGCCAAAAAATGCCCCTCAAACGGGCGCAGGGCCTCGGGAAAGCCTTTCAAGGGGCCGAAGGAAATTCGCAGGTAAGAAGTCGGCGAGTCCATTCCTCAGACGCCGGACGCGGCAGCCGAGGAATGCTTTCAGGCAACGGGCAAAAAGAAGGGCGATCGAGAAAAAAAAAGGGAGAAGCAGGCACCTCTCCTATAAACTCGCGACGTCGAAGTAAAGGGGCATGAACTGCTGGAAAAATTGTGGGCAAAGCATAATTTCCTATAAAAGCTGGGACAAAATCCTGTTTCTCCTAAAAAAAGGAGGTTAATGAGTATGTGATAAGGGGGTCGAATCTTGTCGGGGAAAAGATGGCGAAGCCAGCAAAGGAGGTTCCGAGCCGGGGAGTGTTCACGCAGACCGGAGTCCGGAAGGCGGGAAAAGGTTCCTTGCCAATCCTCTTTTACGTGTAAACTCAACCGCCGTCGGGCAAAAAAAAGGAAAAAAGCTGCAAGGTGACAAAAAAAGAAAGGAAAAAAAAAAACATCGCCGAAAAAACAGAAATAAAATCTCAGGGGCTGGACAATAAGAAAAGACGCCTGAAAAGGGGCACTTTCGGGGATAAGCTCCGTCTGAAGCAAGATTGCGGGGACTGACGCTCCGCATGACGGGAAAAAAAGAGCGGAGCAGAGGCCAGTCCAATGGGCGTGACGACGGGAGGAAACAGGGCCGCGCGTAAGAGGAAATCAAAAATTGGGGGGGATTGGCCCACACGCCGAGAAATCTCAGCCATCGGGCGGAAAGAAAAAAAAAACACGAATTCCGCTCGGGGAAAAAAAAGGAAAAGCAACCAAAAAAAAAAAGGATAGTCAATCAGGCTTTCGTGGGAAAGGTAAGCGAAAAGAACATCTCCTCAACTAAAGAAGAGTAGAAAGAAGAAGGGGGAGGGGTTCTTCTGACGGTCGGAAGAATTGAGCTGTGGGGGGACACGGAAGAAGCCAACGGGAGCGGGTTTGGACGTGGTCATAAGGAAAGGGAACAGAAAAAGTCGGCGGCGGCTGAATCTACCAGGCCGAGCGTCGACTGGGGGGGAACGGAAGACCTTGGCCGGGGGAACAGCGCTCGAACGAAAAACGTCGGGGGTAGGGGGATTCTTAATAAAACCGAGGTGCCCAGAACTCTGAGGGAGAGAACGAAAAAAAGCGGAAACAGGAAGACGCCTGCTCTGATCTAGGGAAAGTTGGCACGGCGGCGAGGAAAAAGCTTCTGCGCGAAGTGCGTGGGAAAATTGCGGCAGCTGATCGACGTTAAAAGGACGGGGGCCCGCTCGACGAACTTCTGCCCGAAGGGGGGGAAAAAAAAGTGGGGTTCCATATGAGAGTCAACTAAGGCACGGAACGGGAAAAGAACTGACTCCCTCGGGCCAAACCGAAAAATGCTCAAATCCATGGAAGAAGGGGAACCCAAGAAAGACTCTCTATAAAACAGAACCAAGTGGCAACATCGCGTGTAAAGGGGACACACGGACGCTCGCAGACGAGAAGGGTAACGCGCCCCGAGACTTGGCTGGCGTACCTAAAAAAAAAAAATCGGAGTCGGCGAGTCCAAAGGCGCGGGGCTGGGGACGGGGGGAGCTAAAAACCAGGGGAACTAGCTAGTAAAGGGAAGAAAAGCCCGTCGAAAATTCGAATTGGGCTTTGAAACTCCCGAAAAGGGTCTGAAGGTCAGATAAAAAAAGGGCTCCCACCAAGGGGAAAAATACAAGCCTAGGGGCTCTGTTGGGTCCGGGCAATCATTCGATTGGAAGGGGGAAAGGCACGGGGGAGACCTTAGAGCTTCTTAGTCAGAGGCAGTTCGAGGCCTCGAAAGGGGAGGGAGGGGGGGGGATGCAGTGCCAATAGATCTTGTCAAAGGTGTAAGCTCAGTGTGCCCTGCGAGAACGCACCAAAGGAAAGTCGAAGATAACTGGAGAGCTTTACGATCATGGAAGCTTGCAGAAAGATCCTATCGGAGCAAAAAATTCAAGGGGGGGGGGGGGGGAAACCGGCGCTAAAAAGCGGGTAAAGAAAAGACTAGCCACGTCCAAAGGGATTAGAAAAGAGGGGGGGGCAGCGTCTTCGCGACTGGGACGGGTGAGCAGCGTCGGAGGGGAAAAAAAAGCGGACTAGGGGATTGTCGGTCGAAGCGCTAGCGAAGCCAACTGGCAAGGCTCCGCTCTAGGCCGGGGCCTTTGGTCAATCGTCAGGAGGGGGAAAGGCCTGCTCAGGGGGGGTCATTTATTTTTGTTACAATTCTCGGAGGGGAATCACGGAAGAAAGTAACATCTCAAGAAATCGTCGTGACGGGTCTTCGCCAGAGCCGCCTGCGAAGAAAAGAGAGGGACTTGGGGGGGGGGGACTAACGGGCTCTGCTAACATGGAAGCAAGGGGACTCGAGACTGGGGAACACCGAGGGAAAGTCGCCGTCTAATGACTGGGTCGTGAAAACGAAAGGGGTGAGGGCCAGGGAAACTCCTCCGCCTAACCAGAAATGAAGAAAAACATCTGGGCATGCACAGAAGGAACAGATCTAGCACAAAAGGGAAACTAAAGGCACAAGGGATACTCTCTACAAATGCCTGTCAATTCAATAACAATAAGAAGGGCGGAGGTTTCTGGTACTTCTCCCTACGAATAAAGGGTGGAAAGAACAAGTCCAGATGAAAGTTCCATAATCCTAAGCATACTATTTCGACAGGGGTTGATTGAGGCTTTCATCTGGGGCCTAGGGGGCGAGGCGGTCTCAATCTCATCTGTCTGGGTGTTGCTCAATTCTGCCGGATCGGTAGATCATTGAGAGACGTACCTCTGTTATGGCCCAAGGGGTAAACGCCGCAAGTTAAAAAAAATGCTGGGGGGGCATTCCTCATTTGTCCACGTAAATAAGTCTTCTCACTGGGGAAGAATGTGGGAATGATCGGGGAAAAGAAAGGGGCGGGGGGTCACCCTGGAACCTACAGACCATCGGGGAATCACAGCTTTGGCGTTGCAAGGACAGATTGACTGAGTATCACATCGGCAAACGAGGGGCTCGCCGAACTTTGAACCCAAAAAAAGTACACAAAGGAAAAGCTTATCTCCGTCAACTGAAGGGAAAATTATCTCACAAACAAAAAAAGTAGGGAAAAGGGCGGGCAATAGGTGCATCCAGACGGTAAAGATAAAACGTCCGTTAACCGGGACCGGGGGCGGGTCAAGGGGACAGTTTTTGTTGGCTGACAGCGATGGGGAAAAGGGGAAAGCTCGGCCGTCAGGGAAACGAACCGAAAGTGCCGAGCGGGGGGGGGGATGGAGTGTTGAGCTTGGTTACGGGGGGGGGGAAAAAAAAAAAAAAAGGGGGTCTCTCTCTCGCAGGATGGGGGGGGACACAGAAAACTTAGCCTGACCCAGCATCGCCAAAAAAAAAGGTCGACACGGTTAAGCTCTATAGCTGGAATCAAATTCTCCTCTGGGTACCTCTGTTCTAAAAAAAAGTCAGGAGGAGTCCTCTTTATCTTCCCGAAAGCCGGAGGTTACGGCGGGAGGGTGTCACTATTCACGGGGGCCCCTGGGGGGGGGGGGGGGGGCGGGGGTCGGTTCTTCTTGCCAGAGGGAACGAGGGTTGGCCCGGATGAAAAAAAAAAAAAAGTAAGAGGGGGCTCCGTGTCAGCTCCGAAGATATCACAGGTTCTGAGTAATCTCGGGAATGTTTTAGTGCTCTGAGACAGTCTAGGACAAAAAGGAAGTTGTGGGGCTATTCTTCTCCTCAGCTTGCCCTCGTCGGGGAAGGGAGGGGGAAAAAGAAAAGGTACGTGAGTAGCTTCCTGCGGCGAGGGGAGTGAAAACGGGGGGGGCGGATCGCGTAATATGAATGACAAACAGCGGGTGCTCGGTCCACGGGGGGGTGGGGAGGATGGTCCTTGTCTACTAACCTGGAAAAACAGACCTTGAAACCGAAGGAGAACGACTCATTACTGCTATCTCAGAGAGGAGTGGGGGGGAGAGTCGGGAAGCGGGGGGGTTAAGGAGATTAAATAGAGCGACATGGTAAAGGAGAGTGTTGGTAGGGCGAAGGAGGCAGGGGGAGGGTTGTTGAGAGCTGGAGGGCAAGAGAAAGGAAGAGGAAAGAGAGGAGGCAGAGAAGAAGAGAAGTCGAAAGGGATGAGAAGGCCTTCGGTTGCTAGAGTATGAGAAAAGGAAGAAGAGATGGAGGAGAGCCAAAGGAAGGAAGTGGGGGTAGTGGGGGGTCTCCTTGAAAAGCTTTGGATCTGAAAAGAAGAGTGGCCTGAAGCGTCGCGCGTCATTTCCTACCTTCAGAGCCGACCAGGGGGAATTAAGCTGGGGGAGTCCTTCGAAAGATACGAAGAAATTCTGGGTCAGGAACAAAACGCTGAAGAAACCCTTCCACTTTAAACATCAGGCAAACGAGGAAGTTGGGAGGATAGGCGGAGGGTCTTCTTCTCTCTCCTTCCAAAAGAAAAAACAATCGACGAGCAAAGGGAAAGCACGAGCACAGCAGAAACGAGTGAGCGAAAAGCGGGAACACTCGCGGGGAATCGTGGGCCCAGGTCAGAAAAAGGGGTTGGAAAAAAACTAACGGGAGAAGGGTTCGCTGCCAAAAGTCTGTGGGGTGGGGTTGCGATATGCGCGCGTCTTAACGCTTATCATCGGCGCCGTCGTAAGCTCCAGCTGGGAGGGGGTGTTCTCGGCCGCGGTCTAAGCGAGCGCCATCCTATTATATCGCAGGATTTTAAAAGATAAAATATTATGTATTAATGCTCTGGGGGTGTCTGAGTGTGTGTTGAAAAAAAACGGGGTTCAAGGATATGCTAGGCTACTCACAACAAGAAAAATTAAAAGTGTGGAATCGCCGAAAAAAAAATGGTGAAAAAAATGAGAGGAGACTTCTGTCTGAATAGTGTACTGATTCAAGAAGGCTGATGAGGCCCAATAGAAGCTGTGCGTCCACCAAACCAAATGTACGCACGAAAAACGATATTCTCGGGTCACTAACTCTCTGGGTGGTCCAGCCTCTCACAACCCCTAGGGGCAGGGCGCTGCTTGCGGGGGAGGCGGGGCGTCGGTGGAAGGCGTGTTTTCTTCTGTCGGGGGTGGGTTGGTGGGGCGGGCATGGAGGTTGCGACATTTAGAGGTCCGGGGGGGAATGAGAGACAGCGTCAAAGCGCGGTCTCGGGCGAAGTGTGACACAAGAGCGAGGCGATGGGGGAGGGAGAAAGGGTTTCAGAGAGTGAAAAACACTCTCCGTAACTACCGGAGGCGACGGTGGCTTGTCAGGGGCGCTGCCCTCGTCAGGAGATACTCTGCAGGGAGAAATCAAAAGGGCCAACAAGGTGAAAAACTCTAGGACGGGAAAACTAAGGGTACTGAGGGAAGGGAAACCTTACGGGGAAGGAAGGAGTGTCGGACCAGCATGGCTCCTCCGTTCGGGCAAGGGGGGGGCGACTCACGGGGGGGTATAAGCAGGCAACGGGGGGGGGGGGGGAATTTCGGCCTCCCTCCGGAAGAGGTGAAGATTTCCGCGCCTCCTTATGGTGCGCCCGGGGGGGGGGTCTACTCTACTAAAAACCGGGGCGCCCATGTCCATCTGAACACCCAGGTGTGCTCAACAAAACTGACGCTCAAGGAAGCAGGGGTGATTCTTCTAGTTTAGGAGAAAACTTTTTCAAAAAGGATAAGAGGGGGCCGGGAGAAGATTTGCTCGCGCTACGGGGGCGAGAAAAAGCAGATTCTTGGGATGGGGCCTAAAGATAGAGCTGTCCAATGCGTAGCGCGGTGGCACCTGGAACGAATAAAGTCGGGGGCGGCAATAGGGGCCGGAGGGGGACCAACAAGAGAAACCGGGAGCAAAAGGCGGCATCTCGGAACAGGCGGCGACCCACGCAAGACCTTCTGCGAGGAAAGTCAAGGCATAACAACCGTGCTCTTTCAGAAGGTGGGGAAGACCCGTGGGGGCGGGGGACAAA
>Ga0179593_1559075_pt1 | contig 11901 bp, 17 predicted proteins | sample CZODoug2_1_08_16_FD_185931 | JGI IMG/M metagenome (GOLD analysis project Ga0179593, IMG submission 185931) | Vadose zone soil fungal communities from Angelo Coast Range Reserve, California, USA - CZODoug2_1_08_16fungal (PacBio error correction) | ecosystem: Environmental > Terrestrial > Soil >...
CTGACCCATAAAAAAAGGAAGGCACCTGAAAAAAATCGGAGAAGATGGAAAGGGAGAGATAGCCCACCCCACCCAAAAAACCCCCCCCGCCCACCCCCCCACACCCCCCCCAAAAAACAACCCCCCCAAAAACCACAAACCCCAACCAAAAAACAAAAAAAAAAAAAAAACAAAAAAAAAAACCCCCCCCCCACCCCCAAACCAAGGAATATGATTAATAAGGGCAAACCCCCCTGGAAAATTCTCTCCAGAACATCCCTTTCTATCCTCTCAGTCTCTCTTATCTTCTATTGCGGAACTCAAATCTCCTTTATAGGGACGTAAGTCGTCAAAAGAGCGTATAAAAAGATCAAAAAAGATATTCTGGCGACAGCGGCTGTATTGTGTCAATCTTCATGGAAAGTGTCTTTACCATTGACTTCAGTCCACTCTTTTAAGATCACGGGCCGGAGGGTAAGCTCAAAAATGGGATGGGGAAATACCCACCTGGTTGCATCTCTGAGCCTTCCACCTAACTTACCACCAACTAAGGGTCCTTTGATGTTGGAATCTCCCTCCGACCGCCGGAAAGCCAAGGAGGGGTGACGGGGACGAAGTAAGGGGGCGGGAAGAGGGGGTAAGAGCAGGCGCGGTGTGGAACGATCTAACCTCAAGAATCTCTCTCCTTTGCAAGATTCCTACCGCCGTTCCGATTCAGAAAAACCGAGTCCACTTCTCGACCGACAGAAACGAGGAGGAAGGGGTGGGAAAGAAGACTTCGATCTAGCGCCGGCGTCGAACTGCGACGCCTAAATCTGCATGCATTTCTTATTAAGAGACACATGATCCTTACTGCAGGCTTCAGGGGGGGGAGAGCCAATTCTGGGTGGGGGGGGGAGACAGGGGGAAGCGTGGGGCTGGCCTGTGGAAGCCTACTTCACTTAAAATAAGAATTCAGTTTCGTCTAAAAGCTCTATTTGTTACGAGCTTCGCACACACGAGAACATGAGAATCAATGAATGTAGGAAAGCTTGAACCAAAAAAGAGCAGAACGGGAAGAACTGGCGACGGTAGGCGGAACTTTTCATGATCAAGGCTGTAGCCAGTTCCCTCTAATGGAAACTTCCAGGAAGGGGACTCCGTAACATTCCCCGGGACGCAGAGAGGCCACACATAGCAGAGGGGGGAAAAAAAGAGAAAACCTAGAGGAACGAGCTTCGGGCAGACCTGTCAGGATTTGCATGCGCAGAACGACACCCACGCTCTTCCGGGGGGGGTGGTTGGATTCTATGAAACGCTGGAGGCGGAGGGGGGGACCTGAGAGAAGGATAGGGCACCGGTGAGAAAAGAAGGAGCGTCGTGACCTTCAACCGTACGCGCACAACGCGCTCAAACAAAAAACGAGATGTACTACCTGTGAAAAGAGATCTTCTGCTTCAAACGACCGACGGCAAGACAGAAGGCCCTCATCCAAAAAGTCGCGGGCAACGGGGGAGGAAGGAACGGAGGGAAGGCAAGCTTAAGACGCTCCGCCGCCGACTTAGGAGAAGTATGCTGATGGAGAAGGTTTCGACAAACTCTAAAAGGGAACCGTTGACAGAAGAGGAATCTATTCCAAGGATAGGACGGAGGACTCATGCTCGCCGCAGGAATGAGCTGTGAGGGGGGGTCCAAAAAGATAAAAAAGGAGGAAAAGAAGCGCGCGCACGCGGAAACATGTTGCCGCCTACAATCGAAAGTTTTTCCGCCCAAGGCGTCGTTCGGGAGGGGTCAAAATATGGTCCAGGAAAACCACATGGGGTGGGAAATGGAGGGCGAGGAGGAGGACGGGAGGGGAGGAACGCCGGAAAAGAAGAAGCTGCGCACGCGGAGCGCACAGATCGCACCCAGGAAGAAATTTACCATTCTCTCCAAATGTTCTCCCGCAAGGGCGCTAAGCCGAGCTGCGGAAGACGACATGACTGGATATCTCACAACTCTAAAGAGCCGAAAGGGGAGAACGCAGTTCCTCCCACTAAAATTCGCCGTGCGCTAGCCGAAGTCCTTGAACCTCTCCAAAAATCCCACATTTTAAACGAAGGGGCTCATCCATGGCGGTGAAAGGCGTATCTGGGGGAAAGAGCGGCAAAGGGAAAATAACTGAGCTGCCTCCTGGGGGGGAACACCAGAAATTGGGGTTCCTAATACACCACGGTAGTCGCCGTGCTCTTCCGTCCAGGCTATGTTCTGTCCTTGCGCCGAGAAACGAAGCGTAAGAAACCCTGAGGAAGGGGGGTCTCGGAAACGGTCAAAAAGGAGATGAGGGGGGAAGTATGTCGGCATGGGGGGGAATACACAGCTCCACGGTGCCGCGACGAGGATTTCCACCGATCCAATCGGGGGAAAGCCTCGATCCGCAGCATCTCAAAGGGACATTGTAGTTTTTCGAGTGCCGCCCGCCACCATCCCATTTGAGGAGAGGGGAAGGCTTTGGGGAGGGGGGGTTGAAGGGGGCCCGGGACAGCAAATACCGCGGCGTCGGACGGCAGTCTAAGCTTCGTTTCGTCCGAAAAAGAACTCAAACAACACAACTTATTAGATTAAGATATGGCCAACGGATTCTCGCTGCCGGCCGCCAAACGGTATGGCGAGGGGGGAGGGGTTGCCGGACCAAGAACCAACGTTGGGGCGCAACTGACAAGACGCATAGTCCTGTGGCGGCTTTAGGACGAAGCGAAGGAACTACCTAGGCTTTGCCGAGATAGGCGCTCGGGAGAAAGAGGGGGGGAAAGTCGTGGGGAAAAGGGAGACGTAAAAGTGGGGGCCTGATGTACGGCCAATGACCGCATCCTTCACCAACAATTATCGCCTCAAGATGGACCGGCCTCGTACAAGAATGGTTCGGAAGAGGGAGGGAGGTGAGGGCGCAAAGGACCGGCATTCCGGAACGAATTAGGAGACGCGAAGAGAACTGGGGTCGGGTGGGAGGGGACATATTTCTGGGTGACCAAGGAGCAATCTCATCGTAAGAAAAAGAAAACATGTCCGCCGCTCCTGTCAATCAACGCCTGCACGCTACCTGGGAGTATGCGCAACCGGGGAACAGGCGCGGGGGGGGGGAAGGGGAGATTCAAAGAAGGGGAACCCTGGAGACTTCTTCGTGAGAAAAAGGGGTGAGGAAAGAAAAAGGCCCGAAAATAATTCTCTCTTCGGAAGAGTCGCGATCAGGTCCGGGTCGTCGACGCATCAGATCAGAAAGCAGGAGGAGCACAACTTTGGGATCGCAATGGGCGGCGCCTGGGTGGCGATAAGCCAAAAGAGGGTCGATTGACGCCCGCTGCATCTGAGGAAAACTGCGTTTCTAACAGAGTGACAAGGCCCACGGGAGGCGCCTCCTCAGGACACAGTCAGCGCGTGGTCAGGACATAGGGGAAAAAGCGAGGAAAACGCGGTGATGCGACCCGGGCGATGTGGGGAACAACATGTTGGCACTGCGCGCGATTGTTAAGAAGTGGAGGCGGATGGCGATCCTCAGGTCGCGAGGCGATGACTGGGAGGATCCCGTGAAAAAAAAAAAAAATGGAGCGCTGCGACGTCAAAAAGTGAGATAGGGACGCTCGGGGGGTTGTCGACACTGGAAATCAACATCCTCTAAGAGTAGCCAAGCCCGTCGGCGGCGAGGGAGTCGCGGTAGAGGGGGGGGAAGGGACGTAAGGCGGAGAAGAACGAAAAGCAAGGTGGAAAGGCGCCGTCGTCGGGTGCATACAGCTCGCCCAACCGGAACTCGAATGTTAGCTCGGACTCGATGCCGGAGGTTTGAAGTTCCGAAAAGCCGACAGTCCTTCACCGAGGAGAAGGAGCGGACAGGGGGAAAGAGAGAAAAGAGGAAAGCCTCCAGGAGAAGCATCCCACCACTGGAATCGCAGTGTGTGAAAACTTCTCGCAAAGTTCAACGCCTCGAACAGGGCTGAGGCCACCGAAGCTCGTACCGCTTAGGCTGGAGTCTTTCGATTCGAGGGAAAAATGAGGCGCGGCGGGACGACACGGGAAGTTGTTTACGAGTTCGCGATGAGGTCCGAACGTCACTTGCTATCATGACACGTTCCCGGTCCGCCACCTCCGACAAGTATCCAGAGGAAGAAGAGGAGCTGAAAAGCGAAGGAAACAGGAATTGAAGGGAGGGTCAGTTCTCTTGTTTCTGCGAAGCGCCTGATTAAACCCTCGCACGTTGCAGACGAAATGATTCTTCGTGGCGAAGTGGAAATTTAAGGCTCAAGCCAACGCCAAAACAAAAAGAAGGAAAAGGGGAACTTAAAGAAGGAAAACAACAAGAATTGCATCGCCAAACCTGCAGCCTCGTGAAAAAACGGCATGGTTTTCTCTTCAATAAATGCTGCCGAGGGACGGCTGAGGGAAGGCAGACGCCGCGGCAAAGGAGGAGGAACGCCGGGAGAGAAAAAAAAAGCGCGGCAAAGGGCGTACGAGAAGGACTCCCGTCTTGGAATCGGACACGCTTCGGTCATCGTGCAGGGCAAGGGAGGGGAGGGCGCCAAGAGGAAGGGGGGAAGGGGAGGAAGAAGGCTGCCGACGATGGCAGGCGCGGGGGAGACCTTTATATCTCTTATCTCTTTGATGTCTTGGTAGGGGTCGTATGCCAACAAAGGGACCGCGGTCGTTTGTGATCCACGGGAGGAGTGGCCGAGAAGGAGAAGATGCAAAGAACGGGGGGCGAGGGGCCTTCCTATATTTAAAAGCCGGCCTTGAAAGGGGCAAATCTTTTCAGGTGGCACGAGGGGGACTGGTACCGACACTGGAATTGAAAATCCCGCGGAGGAGAAGAATCGAAGAGAAAGTGAAGCAGCCGCGGTGCCGTCAAGGCGCTTTGAAAAAAAAGACTAGGCACTCTAAATGACTCGAGCTTCTCGCAATGGCTGATGGCGCGAGGTCTACGAGGGCTAGATCGAATAAGAGGGGTCCAGACGCGCGTGAAAGGCGGCGTTCTGGCTCTCAACAACAACAAGAAGATAGAGATCTTACAGAAAAAACCGCCCATTTCACCGCGTAGGCAACGGAGGATAGAGATCCTCGCAAGAAAGAGAGCCCCAGCCAAGAGCCGCCGAGGTGCTTAGCGGTGCCTATTCGAATATCACGCCTTGATAGGGCGGCACAGAGGCAACCGGCGCGGAGGTAAAAATGAGCGCACTCGAGGAGGGAGACAGAACAGCGGCGGGGAAATGACCGGAACAAAAGAAGGCAGATTTGCAAGCGCCAAGCCTGCTTTAAAAATAAGAAAAGCTTCAAAAAAAAAACTGGCTCACGGAAAGGGTCACAAACTACAGGTCCGTGGACTCGCCCTCTACCGTCCGACACCAAAGAGATCGGCAGGTCCTACCGGTCAGCTTAAAAAATGCATCGGGAAGAGCGCAAGAGGTTGGAAAATCGACCCCTCGGCGCGCCGGAAATATGACGACCGCGAAAGCTCCAATACCTGCTTGAAAACGGCCTGCCCGCCGTGAGCGCAACCGCTGTTTGCTACGGGAGCGTCGAAAAGCGAGGGGGGGGGAGCGGCTCGAGAGAGACGTCAAAGATTAAAAGTTGCGCGACCAAACGTCTGCCCGAGGCTGCAGGGGCCGAGATGCCAATTCTGGTTGTGTTGGACATTGATCTGGGGGTCATGTGTCTAGGCTCTTGTGGGGCCGTTGGCCTGAGCTAAACACTTCGTCCACGAAGAAGAAGAAGGTTTAAAGGATTCAGGAGGGAACGAACATAACAGCCAACCGAGAAACAGGGGGCAATGACTAGATCTTGAATCTGTCTCTTCCGAAAATCATGCGCCGTCGAAATATCGTGGTGGACGGGCGGCCCTGAACCTGGGGTAAGGATCAGTAGAAGGGGGCCGAGGAGAGGAGTAAGGAAACAACTTCCCCGGGGGAAGCAGAGAGCACTCATGAAAAAGCCCGAACGTCTATACTTGCAGCCTAAGCGGACGACGTGCGGCAGACAATGTTCGGGAGGTTGCAGCGCGAAAAAAAGAACACCCAAAAGGGGGGGGGGGGGGATGAGTGAGCACGACTTATTCGTCTAGTGCGAGATCAAATGGCATGAATACTCTACTATTTTAAACCTTCGGCGTCGTGACCTGCAAAGGCCGAACAAAAACACAGTCAGGAAAAGGGAGACCAGGTGGGTGTAGATCGAGAGGCTGAAAAGGGGCAATCTGCGCGCCCGGAATCATCACCGCGCGGCGAAAACAGCCGTCACCTACATCGCAGAGACGCTCCTTCATCCGCCGCCGACGGGCTTGGCTAAGAGGAGCGGATTTTAGAAGTTTAGACCAAAACTATAGGGGACAAGGTCCACGATCGGCAGCGAAGGCATCGCACGGGCGGAATCAAAGTCATCGTCGCCTCCTGGCGACTCGCCACGCGCAGCCTCAAATTATTCCCCATCTCGCTGCACAGAAAAATGTTGTCCGAAAAAAATGGGGAAAGTGTTGCCGGAACTCAAAAAAAAGGTCGGGAGAGGATGTCATGACACGCTCCTTGGGAGAGGCGCTCGCCGTGAGGTCAACGAGCTGTTCAGAAGCCGGAATCCTTATTCATTCGCGACGCGTCGGAGAAGGATCGCCAAACCGTCGCCGCGCAATGCGAGAAAACAAGGGGAAACCGTGCGAAATGCAGGGGACGCTGCCCTTTGGCAGGCGACAAGCCTGATGAAAGCGCTGCTACGGCAGCGCCTGAGGGCAGTGGTGCCTGACGCCCACTCACCAAAGCACGCCAAGTTAGCCGGCGCTAAAGCCCATCCTGTAACTCTCGCCCCACAGCAACCGCAAGGGGTAAAAGAAAAGCAATCATCTGCTTTGCGAGGATCTGCCCGCGCGGCAAAGAAGACGACGCTGAGCTTGGGAGAAATTGTGGATCCACCCACAATAGTGCCTAAGACCCCGACTCATAGTAGTCGCCGGCGCAAAGGCAGGGCCGGACAAGTAAAAATGGCAACCGCACGGAGAAGGAGCAAACGGTGAGCACGGTCCATCTTTCAAATTGGTTGAAGATAAGGGGTCGGCCTCAGCATCGCAAACCGCTCCCTATTAAACACCGATCCAAGCTTGCCGCCCAACAATCTAGCAAAGCGCAAGGGGGACCTTCGAGGAGACAAAGGGGGGGGGCCGCAAGGAAGACATGGAGGTAGGGGGTCAGGGAGAGGGGGGTGGTTGAGACACGGGGTCCTTGGCAACGAAAGGCGCGCGCTTGCGTCAGAACTAAGCGCTTTCTTCCATATCTCACCAACAATTAGGAGTAGAAACGAAGAGTAGTTGCCGACACGAGCTCGCGCGAAGAATCAAGCAGAGGAGGAGGGGGGATGCTGCATGGGCTTGGACAAGGAAAAAAGGAAAACTGTATTTTCCAGAACTGACAAGACGCAGAAGGGAGCGGCGCGTCACGGGGTAACGAAATCACTTACTCCACGTTGCCGAATCTGCGCTCGTCGGCAATCTTGGGAGCTGTGGAAATCCTAACGCGTCACCTTGGCGCGATGAGATAAAAACCGGAGACATGAAAAAGGATCGCCGCCGGACGGCCGCGCCGGCCTACGGGTTGAAATCTGGCTTCCTCCTTAGAGCCATTACGCGCATCGGGGAATTGCGCAACGCCGGCGACGAAGGTCTGGGGGTCTTAACCTAGGTTAGGAGAACCAAGGACGTCGTCCTATGGAGCGCCCGTCCAGATCCACCTACCAAGGGCCAGATGATGCGCAACCTCAGGGCCATTGCACCTGGTTTGAGGGGGTTTGAGGTTCAGGGGGGAAAAATCTAAAGAAATGCGAAAGGCGTGCGCTTGAAGTCGATGCCTGTCGGCGCTTGCCTTAGCGATCAGGTCCTTTTCGTCGACACCGGCAGCGCGCCTCGAGCATGCGGCGACACGAATTGTGGGGGGCAGAGGGGGGAAGGGAGTCCTGGGGAGATGTGCGCCGAGAAACCCGCTGCATCAGGAGAAAAAAGCTTGTCTACCCTCATTTGGACAAAAGGGACGGCGAGCGCAAGCCACGGCACCCAGCAGGCGCGTTTAACATGACGGCAGAGGCAAGGGCGCCCGACGGAAACGGCCACCCGGGCGTTGGTGGCGGAACCGATGACCGTGCGCGCGGACCAATTGGAGGGCTAAGGTTGGCGATCCAGGCTCAGGCTGAGGGGAGTAATGAGGGCTTAAAAAAGAATGCGGAAGGGGAATCGGACGTCAACCGGGGAGGCTCGAGTTTGTCGGACACATTCTCCACCGCTCCTCGAAAAAGCCTCGTCAGGGACGGCGGAAGCGGAAGTCAAGGAAGGAAGAGGAAGGGACGGGCCAGTGCCGCCCGCCGGTGATGATGGGGGGGGCGCAGATTTCCTTCTGAAGGCAGACGCGCCAGATCTCAAAAAGTCCTTACATCTCGAAGGGAAGGGTGTGCGCGTGAGGCCGGGAATAAAAAGACGACGTGAGTCAAAGAGTATAGGAGGGAGACTGCCATTTGATCGAACTGAGGTCCCTCGAATCCTCCATAGGAATCATATCATCCCCACCACCAAACTGGAAGAGCGAAGGGGGGTTTGAGGAGCGCTCCGGAAAGAAGCGAACTAGTAGCGCAGAAGGGAGAGGAGGGAAATGTATCCTCTCGCCTGAAAAGGAATGCTGTGCTCTCTTGGGGAACGGACCTTTTCCTTGGACGGATTTTCTCGATGAAGGGGTTCCTAAGCTGGGCCCAAAGGGGGCTATAACGGAAGAGACGGCCTAGAGAAAGACCAGAGATAAGTGGCTTATGCACGCAAGCAAGCTCATAATTCATGGGGTTCATGTTTCTCGTTCGAAAAGCGCCTTTAGGCGCACCCCAACTGACTTGCAAGACGGCTTTGTCTGGAGGGGCAGGGGGGGAAGGGAACTCAGAAACACACGAGACCTAGCCACATGCACTGGATCCGCCTGACCACCCGAATTTGGATCCAAACCTGCAGCCTCGGACGCGGCATGGTGGTCGCGGGAAGAATTGCTTGCAGAGGCCGTCATCTCGTCTCAAGGGAGGACAACGGAACGAAGCTGCGGTCGACCGCGCTGAAAGACACGGCTGTCGAGCCGTGAAGAGGTATTTGTCTTCATCTACGGCGTGCCGTGCAGGGACATCGCGCGGCCGAGGAGTCGATTTCGTGAAACAGACCAGTCTGAAAAATAGGAGGCAGAGTCAATCAAAGCCGGTGATCGCTGAAAATCGCTTTTATGTAAATTTCAAGAGTCCACAGACAACCAGGAAACTCGTGTCGAAGTGGGGACGGCTATTAAGTGCCGGCCGGTGGTCCTCTTTTCCCGAAAACTCCTTCCTTTGCTGTCAAAGCCGTGGACCTGCCGGAGGGGGAGGTTACCGACAAGGAAAGATGGAAAAAATCAAAAATGTTGAGAAAGGGCGGGAGCTTTACAGACGCGGGTTGGCCCGCCTGTCCGTCCCTCATCAAAAGGGCTTGTTAGAGGGCAAGCTAAGCGATGACCTCGAGCGGAAAAGCACGGCCTGGCTGTCGGGAGGGTCTACGATTGCAGATCTCAAATCGTTGCCAGGAAGCGAGGGGGAAAAAAAGGAGTCCGAAGTCTCGAGCAAACAACAACAACTTAGGAGTAAACTCTGCCTACCTGACAATAAACGGCCCAGGAACGCGCTTAGGGGAAAGAACTGGCGAAACGACCCTCGTAAATCGCGAAAAAAGCCCTGTCGAGCCGCTAAGAGGTTGTCTCGTCGTGCTCTAGGAGAAACTAGGCTCAAAGCTCGGATAGGGAAAACCCGTCGGCCCCAAGGAGAATTCGCGCAAGGATATCTGCGCAAAAAACGGCGGGGGTCATCTTCCTTGTCGGGGTACACAATCCAAGGAAGGACCAAGCTTTGCAATCGCCACGAAAGGCATTGCAAATCTCAGGGGCTGAAAAAGAAACCAAAAAGAAGGAGAGCGGCAGGGCCGGCCACCGCAGACGCGACAGCGGTCCGTTTCTGTTTTAATCGCCCTCGAAAGAAGACCATCCAAAGAGAAAAGCGCTCATAAAGGTCCTAGTGAAAAAGGGAATGAGGAGCGTTTCGAAAGGGAAAATCGGCGCTCAAAGTTCCCTGGCACGATTGCAAGGCGTCCCCGAGCAAAGGGAAAGTTCCCACGTGACCGCCTGTGTTCTTCGAAAGCGTTTGCGACCGCAGCGTCGAGCAAAAAAGTTGCCGCAGTAGAGAACTGAGACGAGAAGAATGGAGTTAAAAAACCACAAAATGCAACGTCTCCGATTCTGTCAAGGGGTTGGCTGAGATTGCCAAGAGGGTGGTGTGGGGAGCGGAAGTGCATGTGAGGCTACGGGTGCTGGCCGGGAATGACCTGAAACAGTCGCCGAAGAAGAAAGCAAGTGAAAACGGAGCGAGGGTGCGAAACCAGTCTCTTCTCAGAAACATGAATTATCAATGATTTAAGGGAGGAATCGCGCGGGGAACGAAAGAAAGAGCGTGGGAAAAGAAGGGTAGTAGGGGCGGAACCTTGTCCGCCGTATGAGAAAGGACCGCTTCGGAACGGAATCCTCAACTCGACTGACAGGAGGCGCCAGAGAAGGACGCACGAAGTCGAGGAGACACCCTACGCTGAAAAAGAAAGGGCGCATACCGGGTTTTTTGAAGATTTTGCAGCGCGGACAGCTGACACCCCAAGGTCCGGGGGGTTGTGGGATGCTATTAGACGAGGGGAATGCAGGAGATCAAAGCAGCGGAGATACATCTAAGAGGTGAAGGACCTCAAGTCTTCGTTGAATTGCAACCGGCCGCACCGCACAACTAGAAAGACGGCGAGATGTACGACACGGGGGTGAAAAGGAGGAGCGTATGACCCAAAAAAGGAAAGAGGCTCGGACAGAACCGGCGATTGAAAAAAGGGCCTTCGCCACCGGGCCGACCTCTCAAAAGACCGCGACTGAAGCTCCGCCTCCCGACGGCTTTAGAAAGATTCGGATGGAGATTCGGGTGACAAATCCGATGCCAGCCGAAAGAAAAGGAACATACTAACGGTCGAGCAAAAGCTCCAGCGCTGCTTAACCGAGAAACGCGCACCTCACATTAAATTCCCCATCTCTCTCAGAATCGGAAATGTGGTCCGCAACAAAACGGGGGGCCGAGGAAGCACGAGGCGTCGGGCGCGTCTCTCTTTGGATTACTCACGCGCCTGAGGGTGCCGTAGGCTAAGTCGGGTCTTGTCAAACGGAAGCTGGGACACGAGAACGGAAGGTCCGAGAAGAGGCTTGGAGGCAAAAAGATCGCCACGAAGCCTCTGACCATGAACGCCACCAAGTGAAGAGGTGCTCCGCATGCGCGAACGGTCCTGTGGCGACGAAGTAAAAAAGAAAACCTCCCGGAGAAGGACTACGGCATCCGCGACGGGGCAGAGGGATCGACGCACTCAACCAGCGCACTCCCGGGTGTTTCACCAATCTATAGAAACCCTAAAAAGAGCCTGGGGGAACGAGGTTGCGCATCAAGGTAGGTCAGGCTTCAAACGGCGCGGCGGCCATGAAAACGCTGAGCTGCTCCTTGATCCAACAGAAATAGGTGCCCGAAAAGACCCCCATTGAAGTGTCAGACAAACTGCAGGGAGGGAGTAAGGAGGCCTGAAGCGCCGTGAAAGACGCCGAGGCCGACCCGTAGTAAGTACATCTTTCGCGATCATGTGTGAAGGATTCCTGCAGGTGGAAGGCCGCATCGCGGCACTTTGTGCCTGGACTGATTCCACCGTATCAATCGAAGAGCGCAGCATCTCTGCAAAGAAGGAGGGTAGTCCGTCGCGGTCTGACACCGAACGCCGCACCGGACTCCCATTTCGAGGATGTCAAGGCGTGTGGACAATAAAGGAAGGAAAGTGGTCAACGCAAGACCGCGCGAGCTGGGAAGGGCAGCGCGAATCGAGGG
>Ga0179593_1216612_pt1 | contig 11900 bp, 16 predicted proteins | sample CZODoug2_1_08_16_FD_185931 | JGI IMG/M metagenome (GOLD analysis project Ga0179593, IMG submission 185931) | Vadose zone soil fungal communities from Angelo Coast Range Reserve, California, USA - CZODoug2_1_08_16fungal (PacBio error correction) | ecosystem: Environmental > Terrestrial > Soil >...
AGCAGATGAAAGCAAACAGAACCCTCATAAAAGAACTGAGACTCGTGTCTAAAATCAGAATTGGATGGGTGAAAGAGTGAGTCAGGGATGAATCGGGGGGATAAGTGGGGGGGGAGAGGTAATTGTATTTCAGTGGGTTCAGTAAAAAAAATAGAAAAAAAGATTCAGTCGGAGAAAAAGAAAAACTGTGTGGCTGACAATTGGGGGGGGAAGGGGGAAGACGAGCGAAAGACGTAAAGGGGGATGAGCACGCACGGGGGAAAGGTACAGTCCGAACAGCATGATTTCGCGTTTCGTGGGGAGGGGAGATTTGAAAAGGAAAAAAAGAACAGGCTGCCAGGTGCAATGACAGTCGGGGAGGGGAACAATTTGGGACATTGCTTAAAAATAGAAAAAATATGGTCCCAAGCAGGTAAAGAAATTCACCGAAAGGGGGGGAAAAGCCAAGCGAATGTAACCCTTGGAGGGGGGCAGAATTGGAAGGAATTAACGATCGTCACGTACCGAGTGGGGAGCTCACTGTGTGACATACAGCGTGAGCATTGTGTTGGGAAATGGGGGGAAAATCGACAAAGGAACCAAACCATTCTGCATTACGAGGCGGTGATGTTGAGGATGTGAAGAGGTTTTGGGGGGGGGGGAGGGGGAAAACTATCGGCGGTGGTTAGGGAAAAGATGCGGGGTGAAACACCCCCTATGATGGCGACTGAAATGGGGCCTGGGGGGATGCAGCGAAGGGAACAACGTTAAAAAAGAAGAGGAAAGAGGACGGGGAGACGGGGGGGATTGAGAGGCTAAGAACTGTCGAAAAGGTGATTCAAAATGCAGAGCAACAGCAAAGAAGGGAAAAACTAGAGGAAAAATGCAGAAAAAAAGAATTAGGAAAAGAGGGAAAAAAAAAAACGAAACAGGGACTAGGAGAAAAAAGAAACTACCACTGCATGGAGGCGAAAAACTAGCTTCCTCGGGCAAAGAAAAGTCAGGCGGGTTTTTTCAGGAAGGAAGAAGCAGAACCTGGTTCGGGAGACACAGCTTAGAAAGTCGTACGACAAAGCAGTGATTCGGGAGAATAAATTGGTTGTAAAAGGGGGCATAAACAGGGACCAGCCATGGGGGGGATCTATTCTAAAGAGTTCATGAGGGGACCGGCCCGCCCGCAAAGTGGAATGACTCAGAGGGGGAAAAAAAAAATGAGGGGATTAAGACTGAACATACAACAAAGATTTAATGCGTCTTCGGGTAATGTCAGACCCGAAACAAAGAAAGAAACTTCTCGCCGCGAATTGAACGAAGTGCTTCCTTCGGAGAGGGTCCCAGTTGAGGAAGGCCCAAGCAAGACGCACTTATCAGGGGGTAGGGAAGCCGCTAGAAGTTTCATAGAGCAAACGTCAAGGAAACTCTTCTCCATGAGTTCTTTCGAGGGGGACTGAAAGTCTTAGTTAGCCAGGAAACGGAAGGAGCATGGTCCCGCGCCGCTGTCGTTTCTAGTGCGAGGGGATTCTGCCCTTGGGGGAAGCGTAACTGATGGGACGGGGGAGATACTGGGGATGGGTTCATCGTTGTGAGATACGACGAGATGAAAGAAAAACGCCGTGCCCCCCTCTCAGAGAGATGGAAGGGGACACGATGATGAAAAGATTAAAAAGAGTGCTCAATACCACGGTAGGCGCACGGTAGAAAGGCCACAACTTCTGGGACTTTTGGAGGGGGCCCGCTGGTCCAACAAAAGGTGAGAAAACCGGAAAGGACGCGTTTGGGTGAGGGGATCAAGCACCAACACAGCAGGGGAAAGTGCCGAGTGGGGGTGGCATTAGGCCATGAGGGGAACAGCCAGGAGAACCAAGCCAAATCTCAGAGGGATTCGCAAAGAAAAAACGCCCGAAGGCACCTCTAACAGGGAAACCACTCTCTTGCGGAGAGGGAGAGAAGCAAAGGGGGAAAGGGAAAAGGCGGATGCAGTAACTCACGAAAACCAGGAGACGGCGGAAGGGGCGAAAAGGGCGGCTGTCGCGCGAAGACCGTCGATTGCGGACCAGGGGGAAGGGAGTATGAAAGACAAAACTCGGAACATAAGATCGAGAGCACCCACAACAACGGAGAAAAAAGAAAGAGAGATAGGACGTGGTCAAACCGATGGTGGAGGTTGGGAGAGAACGGACCCCGGCGAAATCAAGGAGGGGGATCCTCACCCGAAAGGAAATCGCACGGCAAGCAGTCGCGGATCTAGGACCTGACGCACTTATGCATGTTGGTGGGAAATGCACAAGCGAAGGGGGAGCAGGCGCAAGAGTAGGGTGCTTTAAGGAAGGGCTGTGCCTTCCGGGCATTTTAGTTGGGGAATGGGAGCAGAGAGATAGGGGCGGTGCTGACTGGCGGATAACTAAAGGAGATGGCCGTAAAGAATCTATCCAGAACCCGGGGGGGGGGGGGGGGAGGGGGGGTTTGGGGGTTGGGTGGGGGGGGGGGGGGGGGGGCGGGGGGGGGGGGGGGGGGGGGGGGGGGGGGGGGGGGGGGGGTTGGGTGGGTGGGGGGTGGGGTGGGGGGGGGGGGTGTGGGGGGGGGGGGGGTGCTTTTTGGTGGGGGGGGGGGGGGGGGTGGGGGGGGGGGGGGTGGGGGGGGGGGGATTTGGGGGGGGATGTAAGGAAAAAGAAGCTTTCATGGCTTTTTTGTAAGAACTTGTTGTTTTAACAAGCGGCAAGAAAAAGGAAGGGGACCCCATCATGATAAGTGGTCCGTCATCTGGAAGGGGGAAAAAAAAGGGTGGTATTGAGCAATGTCATCAAGATGACAATCGAAGGGGGACAATCAGAAAGAAGAGAAGGGGGAGATTACGCTAACTTCGCCTATCTCAACAGGACCATCAGTATCGAAAGAGAAATAATTAATACCCAAGGGCAGATGGAAAAAAGGCAAAGAGAATTCAAAAGGTTTGCACGGCACAGCCTGAAGACAACGAGAGAAGGCTAGACGACCGCTAGGTAAACAAAGGCGAAAGAACGCATGGATGCAGGTAAGGCGTGAAGGAAGGGGAACTGAGGAGAGGATGCAAAGAGATTCAAAGGAGGCTGGGTATGACTACAGACTTGGCTACGAGAAGAAAGGAAGGAAGGGGCGTGCAGGGAGAAGAAGGCACTATCGAAAGGGAGTCCAGTCTCTCCCGACATGAATAAAAGGACAATCCAAAGTTTTTCTGGTCAGGCGAAAATAAAGTACTCTAGGCGCACATTTCAGCAAGGGTGGGAACGTACTTCAGGAGAAAAAGTTTTAGAATGAAAAAAGGGGGCTGCGACTTTTGAGCCACTTTTTAACAAAAGCACTCTGTGAAACGCTATTAAAAAAAAGAGAAAGACGAAATTCGTCAAAAAGGGATCCGACGAAGAGGGTGAGGAAACAAAAAACGCGAATACAGGGAAAAAAATGCCCACGGAAAGGGGGGGGGGAGAGCCCTAACTGCCTGTTGGGAGGCGTGGAAACTCATCGGGCGAGAGTGATAATCTTTGGAAACGATAGTCTGAAGAAGGGAAATGGGAGAGGGGCGTGTCTCTGCATGGGCATAAACAGAGGAAATGGGGCTTCGCTAGCAATCAATGTGAAAAGTTCAGTTCTTGGTAACCAGGTTGTGGGGCGTCACGGAAAGGAACACATGTCAAAACGGAAAGGATCGGCCACATCATGGCGTAGAAAAGAATATCGCGGGACACCAGCCGATAGGGGTTAAACCGCAACAAATCATTTCACGAAAGAACAGAACTTCCCGAGGGAGGGAAGAAAAATCGAGGGGGTTCGTCGGCAGAGGGGTAGATTGTCTCAAAAGCCACCATGGAAAAAGAGATCAACGATAGGGACACAGGGGACGCTCCCATACGGTTAGAAGATGAAAGCTATTGGCCTCCGGACCCAGGCCAAGAAAACTTACAAAGAAGGATGGTCTGGCGAGTCGGTGAGGGGGGGGGAACATGCTTGGGACCAAATTAGCGTCGCATCAGTCTCAAAAAGCCAATGCAAAAGTGTTCAGGGGAATCATATCAAAGGGACATTAAAAAGGTGCAGCCTGTGCGGTTAGGGTTCATCTCGACAAAAACGCGACACGGATTTGCAAAACGGTCGCTTAAAACGTGGCACGGGTCTCACATAAGGTACCCTCATGGCTAAGATCGTCCAAAGAAGGCCAGGCAAAAACTGGGTCGAGAGGGGAAATCCAACTGGAGAAGGGTTTTCTAATGTTTTGACTATAACCAAAGAAGGAAGACAAGGGAAAAAAATAGGAACAAGAAACACGAGAATACGAATGAAAAAGATGGGCACTCCGCAAAGAATGAGGAGAACCACAGAGATCTAGTTGGAGGCGTGAGTCTCAAGGGCGCGCGGGGGAGGGGCAGAAATTAAGGAAACTCACGTAGTTGATCGGGACAGGAGTCACAAAACCGGGCAGTTATACAATCAATATGGAAATCGCACGGCAGGAAAGGTGAAATCTTGGAGTCCAACAATACGTGATTTGCCCTGACGCATCAACCCACTGGAGAGATTTAAGGTCAAAGGGGGGAGGGAGAAAACCTTGCGGAACTGGGAAAACAGAGGAAAAGGATGCAAACAAAGGGATGGAGCTCTGAGGGGGAAGGCTGCTCCCGCTGAAAATGGGGGTGGTGACGTCCTCGAGGCTCCGCGTCCTTTCGGGCGAGTCAGTCCCGAAGAAAAAGAAACAAAGGACGGCTGACTGGGTCGGGGGGAGTCGAAAGAGCGTGAGACTGCATCGGCTGGCTGGGCGGAGGACACTGTGTGTTCCACTGAAGGGCTTAGAAGGACCAGAGTCAGGAGGCATGGTTGAGTCCTTGAAGGGGGAACTTAGGTTAGGGGGAAAGGGACGAGGGGGGGAGTGAGGGATTCGGGGAAATAGATAACCGTTGGATAATGAGGCCAGGGAGCGGTGTCTAACTTGGAAGGACTCTGGCGCCGCCGTGAGCTTCTGACGAACAGAGAAAAGGATAAGAACTCAGTCAATTATGAGGACAAAGCCTGGACAAAGTTTTTGGGGGGGAGTCTTGAAACCTTGGTATCGTCTGAAAAATGACAAAAAAAAAAGAAAACTTGAAAAAGAGGGGGAAGATTGACTGGAACGGAAAGAAGGGACCTCGGGAGGAAAAGTGTCTACCTGGAGGGGGACAGCGAAACTGCTTCATATGGTCGAAAAGGAAATGCACGAGACGCAGTGGTGCCCTTGGAAGAGCAGGAGGGAGACTTCTATTGCAGGTCGTAACACCAGACAAATGGGGACTGAAAAGAAAAAGAGAAAGACTGAGAAGGCAATCACTTCCCTCGGTGGAAAAAAAGGTATGGCCTAAACTGGACAACTCAGCGTTTTTAGTTGGAAATGGATCAGTTTACATCTTAATCCTCCTTCGGTTGAAAAGACCTCCCGAGACGGGGCGGGAGCTGGGAAGTATTAAATCAGGATATTGCGAAAAAGGACGGAGAGTAAAGGGAAAAAGAGACTGCAAAAAGGGGACAGTACTAAGAAGAAAAAAATCAAACAACCTAGGTAAATGGAATTGAAAAAAGAGAGAGATCAAACAAAGGAGAACTGACACTGGAATTCTGACCGGGACGAGAGAAAAGAAAAAATGAAGTCCATTGAAAGGCACAATGGAGCATGAAAAAGACGCCCCCCTAACAAGGTCTTGAGAAAAAGGAATTGGATAATGTCAACATTCAATTTACCCGTAAACCGATGCTGGAAAGGGGAGTCCCCATCAAACTTGACATAGGGGATGTCCGTTAGGACGCAGGAATGTAATTTATCGGACAAGCTTGCTAAGGGGTTATCGAAGCAATAATCACTCCGAAAAGCAGAGCAGATGGTCCAAGAAACTAGGGAGGGATCGGTTACATGAAGGGGAATCTGGCAGCCGTGCGATTACCATATGGGAAAAGACCAATAAGAGGGAATATGGAGACCGTGGCCTTCAACGCAATATCAAAGACTCCGGATGGGTGAAGGTTGGGGGAGTGTGATGGCAGATGATCGACTAAAAACGGGAGGAAAGATCGCACACCAAACCGTTTAAAAACAAAGACAATAAGGAATGCCGAGTCTCCCAGCCTTCTCGGCATCCCCTGTCGATCAGAGCTAAAAGCTAAAAGCAAGCACTCGACCGGGAACACCTCCGAGAACGACCTATAAACTTGTAGAAGGCTGCTCCAAACGAGCCGAACTCAACGACACCGGGCACCAGTACATACAGGTCAAGCAGAACTCAAAAAGGGAAAAGGGGGCGTCGCCATGACGGCAGTAGACCAGGGCAGTCACCAGTGCGAAAAAAAAGAAAGAAAAAAGGAAGCGGAGGAAGGACCCCAGACAGAAAAGCGAAGCTGGAGTGGGTAGGTGGAATAGCCGAGAAGAAAGAGCATCACTATAACCGTGGTGCCACCCCATCAGAGAAACAAGAAGGTAAGACTACCGACGCATAACGCCATTCGAAAAATGGGGGGTTCAATGTGGCACAGGCTAAGCACGGAGACACGAAGAGAGGAACGCTCCTTGGTTGCGCATGGAAACTCTATTGTTGGAGGGCACTCTACTTATCAAGCGGGCTCGAAACAGGGTTCAAGGTGGGGATAAAGACTGTGGAGGAAGCGAGCCAAAGCACCGGGAGATTCATTTGAATAGAGAAAGGAGTCTAGAACAATCCGCGCACAAAAAGCGAACACAAATCTACATATGGATCACTCTTATTGAGCAAGGGGGGCTGTTTTTAATCGTGAAGAAAGGAATGAGCTAGTGGGGTTCTAAAGGGTTTCGAATGGGTAGGGGGGAGGTACATGTGGGTTAGAAAGAGGAAAACCAGAGTCCTGTCCGGAATTGACTATGCCCACGGGGGGGAAGGGGACATATTTTTGACAAAGAGCGAGAAGCAGAGGACAGTCGTGAAGACACGGAAAAGTAAACGAATCAAAAAGAATGTCCGCGGGGCTTGGTTGTCTGCTCTTTAAAAGAAAGGAAAATCGGCCATGCTTCAAGGTGCAGTCCCAGGATAGATTATCGAGCAAGATCTTGGCTGCAAAAGACTATGGAGCGAAATAGGGTCCACAGCAGGTACCAAGCAAATCACCGCCCACCGATTAAAATGTGCAACAGCCCTCCTACTCCTTTTCCCGTGGGGAGAGGGGGGAATGGGAAGGTTAAAGATGAAAAAGACGTACGATATAGAGCGCAAGGTTTAACAGCTGGTTCAGTACATTGTGGTGTCAAAGACTACGAGCCTACTATGCAACCCCAAGCGGAGTCAAAAGAGAATCGTGTTCTGATGTGGAAAGGTTAAATGGGTAGGTTTTGCGGTCAAATAAGGGGGTCGTGGTTTAAGAATACTTCACCCACATATATGGCAACGACTTTCCAGGGACTGTTTCTTAAAACGAACAAAGTTTCTAAAAGAGAGGAGCGAAAGTTCGTGGGAAGAGCGAAAGAAAAAGGTCAGAATTAAAAATGGCAGAGCAAGCAACAGCATGAAAGTCATAGGAGAGACAGACGTATAGGGAAAGGGAAAAGTCAGCGATCCCGCTACAGTGACAAAAAAACTTCCGAACCCGGCGTGAGTGACGACCTATCTTTCCTCTTGAAAAAAAGATTCTGCATGTTGGTAGAAGACACATCAGGAGTGCGAACAATCTGACGCGTCAAACAGTTGATAGAGGTATAATCTTATTGGGGTGGTCAAAGTGTCTCAAACAGTACAGCCAGTGGGGAATTTAGAAATGCTTTACTAGCAGGTAAGGAAAAAAAGGTGGCGAAGGCTTCAAAGAGCGACTGTATGTGGGCTACTGCAGCCTGACCAACAACTTTAAGGCGGCGTCTGGTCGCTTTCTGGAGGACAAAACTCCTTGTTCGATAGCTTCTGGAAACGCCTCCTTGAAAGCCTCAGTCAGGGATGATTATAGGAGACAGTAGCATACCACAAAGAGGGGAATCGAGGGGGGGCAGCAGAGATAAAGGCCCTAGATCACCTTGTAGAAATGAACTTCATCTCTGAGTGTATTTAGGAGACCAGTGAAAAACGTCGCGGTGTTAGCTATGGCCGTAAGAGGTTGACGGAAGGCATGGGCCCGGCACCAATGTGGAATCTGAGGCGCGGGTTTCAGCTGCCAGCTGGGTTCAAGGTAAGTACTTCTGCGGGGGATGGAAAGACTTAAGGGGTAAGGGGGGGGATAAGGCAGCAGGTACTGAGTTCAATTCCGTCGGTAGACACAGGTACACTGAATTTAATTGGGCACGATGAGGAAAGAGCTATATGAGTAGCAATACCACGGGAATGCCAACGTGGAACTAAACCCGCGGGGTTTTGGTTCAAGGGTCCGGGGAAAACAAAGGTGGGAGGGTCAAACCAAGCCAGGCGTCTTGCTGTATCAAGAACAACACGACAGCTGTGGCAGAATAGTGGGAATTATGGAATGTTTCCGCAAGGTCTCAAAACCGAAAAGATCGAGAGGGAGTCGAAAACTAAGCACGGAAGGCCCGCAAATTTCAATCCACAAGACGCAAGTGCGCCGCGCCGAGAAAAGGGGGGAATTGAAAGATGAAGTAGAGGTAAAAGCCTCAGGCTAGGAATGGACTATGGCGGAGGAGAGAGGCTCACTCATTGGGACGAACGGGACGGTAAGAAGACACAATAGAAAACATAATTAGAGAGCAAGAAACCAAATGAGGAGGGGAAACGGAAGGAGAAGGGGGATGAGGGGGCCGATTGTTGGCCTTTTTAATAACGTCCACACCGGCGCATCGCGCGAGCATCTAACCGGCGCCACCGGCCGCAAAGTGCAGACGGTCTATAGAGTCTGCGCACTGGCCATGCCAGGGTGAATGGACGACAAAACGAAGGCAAGAGGGACTTGGGATAAGGGTTGGGGAACGGGAAGGCGGAGGGGTATTTGAAAAATGGAAGGCATATCTAAATCTGCGGGAGGAAGGTCTGTTGAAAAATCATTGCTATGCCCCACTAGGACAGTCAACCAGTCAGGGGGGGGAGGACATAAAGGACCGACGGTCAATGGGATGGTGGTCAAAGCACTTTGTGGTGGAACCATCGGTCCAGAAAAACCACCAAAAAGGGGGAATTAACTACATTAAACAATAAAACGTGGATTGAGAAAGAATCGGGGACTAGTTCAGAACTTGGCCAATGGAAGAGAATCGGTTCAGGACAGCTAATCAAACTATACTCAAACATGACATCAAGTCACTCGAAGGAGGAAAAATGGGTACAATACCAAGGGAATATGACAAAAGAAAAGAAGTCAAAATGGAGCGGGCAAAGGAAGAAGGAAAAGCTGACGGTCTCACAGAACGAAAAAAAAGGACCCACCGCGAAAAGGAACTCATTGAATGTCCTTCTTGCCGTGAGACTAGGGAACATGATACGCTGCAAGGAAGTTCAAACGAGGGGAAGAAATATGTATAGATAAGAAGACGCAGTCTGAAAGTCGGAGGGCAAAAAACCATAAGGAGTAGTCCCGACTCCCTACATGAAAAAGAAGCCGCAGAAAGCTTTTTATGGTAAGCTGCACAAGCAGACTCTCGAATGTCGCAAAAAAGGGGCTGGAGGAAAAGGGGTATAAAATTCCGAAAATGGCGGAGGAAACTTTTCAAACAAGGTGAAAAAATCAGAATTAAACCAATAAAGTCTTGAGACTCCTTTCGTCCAGCTGGTAAAAAACAAGGGCTTCGTAGTGGCCTACAAAACGAAAAATACTTTTAGACCACGAGAAGATAGTGGCAAAAACTGAAAGGGGGTTGGACTGAAGGGGAAAGCAGAGTAATAGGTGGAGAAAGCGTTTCCAAGAGTAAGTCTCGAGAAATCTTGCAATTGCTGTGCTGTGTGATCAATGAAGTAGGAAAGGCAGGTGAAAAGCTCCAAAATAAAGGAAACGACTGGAATCTCGTTGGTCGAAACGTGGTGGATCTTAAAACCATGACCCTGAAGATCAAAACGAAAATAGGGGGGTAAACCTGCATCTGCGGATAACACGAAGAGGGGTCAACACCAAAAATCATTCACGACAAGACAGAAACCGCTCGAGTCAAAAAAGAAGAAAGGGCTCTTGTTGTGGCATCGTAAGGATCGTAGAGTCTCAAAGAAGTAACACAACCACATGGAAGCCGAGGTCTGAAACGGGCGCTAAAATAAGTTAGAGCTGAATTTTTCGAAGTTAAACATTCAAATAATGCCCAGGGAAAAGGGAAACATGACGAGAGGAGGGGAAATCAGTGCGGTGATTTAGTAAGGCTTGGAACATAGTCGCGACCTATTCGAAGAGCCAATGCCCCAATTGAGAGTGGGCGCAGCCGGTACAATCTGAACATCTAAAGGCAGGACTGTCAGGGAAGGGATTTCAATCGCGACAAGCCAAAGAACTGCATGGGGAGGGGAAATGGCCGTAGATAAGGAGAATGCAACTAAGGTACTCTGATTCTCTCTCAGTCGTCACCAAAAAATCATATCCAGGAAAATGGCTATAGAGCAATACAGAAAGAACATTGTTTTGGTTGGTGTTTCGAAAAAAAAAACAAGGAAATAATTAAGAACAAAATTGAGAACCCAATGGCAGTGAGAAATTCACTATTTCAAACAAGCCAAAGAGCGGAGGATCAGCTCTGGAGTATCAGGTGAACGTTGTCAGTCGGTTGGCCGAGAGGATATGGATCACAAGGGAGAGAAAGAACGAAGCAAAAACCGGGTAGGTTTATCGAACAGCAATAACCACACCTGCCGTTGATTAAACATAGGGTAACCCTAGCGGGGGGGGACGGGAGAACAAACTGTGAGAAGGGGTGGGAGACAAAAAATAGCGATGAAAGGATCCATCAAACCAAAGGCTGATGAGAAGCACTGGGCAATTCTTGAAGGGTCGAAACTTGCTGACCGGGGGCCCCCGAGCCCAATGCTGCTCCGAGAATTGAGGGGACGTTCCTGCAAAGGTCGGTAGCTAACAAACGGCGGATGAAGGGGTGGAAGACTCGGGTCTGAGAAGCGATAAAATGAACCGGCTTCCGGTACAACGAAAATAAACCAGGACGGCGGGTAAGTGGTAGTTTGAGGAGGACATCCGCGTGCTCCGGCTAGAAGAAAGTTTGGGAGGCCTAATGGGCCGCCAACTAGGCTTCGGGGGAAAGAGGATCAACCTTTAAGGTGAGGGTCTTTACCGGGATGGGGGTGAAGGGAAAGGTAGTTGTTTTCCGTGTTCTGCATGAGTGCCGTCTTCGGGTGAGGATACGCTTGAACAGGTGAGGGAGAAAAGGGCTAAGGGGAGAGGGCACGCTGGTACAAAGAAGTGGATACAGAAGGTAAAGAAGGGCTGACGAAACGAAGAGACGCTTAATCATTATTCGTACCGAAGGGACAACTTGTTGTGTGCAGAAATTGCACACGTGACAGAAGCGACAAAGCCTGGCCCAGCAGATATGGACAATGAGTGAGGGAATCAATCGTGGTTCTCAACCTCGCGGTCTGGAAAGACCTATTGGGGCACGACCCTTCGGAAACAGGGCATTCCCATAATTCAATATCGAAGGGAGTTGCCCAAGGACCTCGCGCGGGCATGGGGACTAAACAGGATTATGTAGGTCTATAATAAAAAAAAGCCAGAACTTGGGTAGGAAAACTCTCAGCATTACGTACAGAACGGAAAAAAAGACAAGGGGCACCGGATTTACGCACCGTCACCGAAAGAGTGTTTTATGGACATTGAATCAGTTTCCATGGAATCCAACCAGTTCGGGGTCCAGAAAACCATACGTCGAGGACTGGAGCATTGTTGGCAAGAGCCCACTTATTGGCGGAACAGAGGAGGTCCGCGGAGTCATTGGACTCTTCGCGGAGAAAGGCGCAGGACCGTGGAAGCGAAAGCGG
>Ga0179593_1448825_pt1 | contig 11900 bp, 13 predicted proteins | sample CZODoug2_1_08_16_FD_185931 | JGI IMG/M metagenome (GOLD analysis project Ga0179593, IMG submission 185931) | Vadose zone soil fungal communities from Angelo Coast Range Reserve, California, USA - CZODoug2_1_08_16fungal (PacBio error correction) | ecosystem: Environmental > Terrestrial > Soil >...
AAAATTGAAAGAAGGGGGGAAGTCAAAACTGTGGGCCAAAATAACCGGTAGAGGAGCGCGCGGGATGATAGAGGAAAAGTTATGGAGGGGGGTCCGGACGTTAGGTGCGGAGATTTCCGCCCCGGAACAGTTTTCAAATAAATTCAGCACCACACGAGGAAGGGGGGTCACTAGCATCTCAACGCGGGGTGGAAAATGAATATGAAAAACTTCAGCGGTCGTCTGCTGTCTTCAGAAGCCCGGACAAATAAGGGAACCGCGGATGCGCACGCAAGAGAAGGAGGGACAGTAAGAACTTCATGGGGGAAGAATAGCAGGAAAACGGAAAAAGCTCAACTGTATCTAAGACAAAAAAAGGATGAACCAGAGCGAAGGTGGGTGTGGGGAGCTCGCCCTGAGTCATCCTCTCGAAAGGAACGAATTCTGGCCAGTGGAGGGGGAGGAGGTCCAGGAGGTAGAGAACCTTGGAGAGATGGGAAGAAAAAAATTCAAATGACCTCCTGCCCGAAGAAGACAGTATTATGCTCTTCAAATTGGGAAGGAGGGGACAACAAGCACCGGGAAAAGGAAAGGGGAGTAGAATTTATGCAAAAACCGGGGGGGGGCCACCTGGGATAAAGAAAGGAGAGTTTTAAGAACTTCCAAGTTGGGCGAAAGAAAAAGAAGCAAAATGTATGGGTAAAGTATTCTGTGGAAAGGAGAGTCCGGAAAAACTCACATCCGTTATCAAGATAAAGCAAAGCAAAGATTGCAGCCGGAGCTAATTTGAATGTGGAAGCGATGTATATACCTTTCCTAGAGGTTCAGGATCCAGAGGGGGGAAGTCCTCGCGACAGACCATACCATAAAAAAAGGAAAACAATGAAAAGGAAAGGAGACGAACGTGAGTATCGTCCGGGAACGAACCGTAGGGGGTACTCGTCCGTACAAGGAGAGAACACAGGGATACAGAGGACTAACCATATCCCAAAGGGAAATCAACCAAGAGGGGAAAAAATTCGAGATCTTTTATATTGCTGCGAAGAGAAAAGAAGCCGAAAAGCTTCAGAGGATCAAGCGCACAATGTAGAGGGACAAATGGCTTGTTGGATATAGACTCTCAAAAATAGGGGGAGGAAAGAGAGAATACTACAATAAAGGGGGAAAGGAGAAAGGGGCGCACGGTCATCAATTGACTATGCTGCGAAAAAAGAGAAAGAACGCAGGGGAAGAGAATTTTTGGAACTGGGGAGTTAGGGGAAGCGCGGGGTATTAACAGAGAGATACGGAACGGGAGGTTGGCACTTGAAAAGATCGAGGTCCTCAAGATGGAGGGAAGGTCTTTGGAAAGAGAAAGGGAACGAACTAGGTGGGGTCAGCTTAGGCGTGGGATGGTTGGTGGTGGTGGTCGTGGTGAAGACCCGAGGAAGGGGCAAAATGGGGGGGGGAAAACTATCATACAGAAAGTACACGTGCACATCCACAATCAGATGGGGGGGGGTGGGAGGAAAAAGAGCGGGGAATTAAGCCCGGATGTGGAAAGAAGACCTGAATTTGAGAAAACAGGCTCTACAGAAATTGACGATTAGGTTAGAGAACGCAAGAAAGAAAAAGAACGCCTCACTTGGTAGAGGAAAAAGGGGGTTGCACAAGTTTTTTTTGCATAGCCTTTTCAGAATCAACTGAAGGGAAGAACCGAGTTATAGGGGGAATCTGCCAATGGGGGAAAATTTTCCAAGCGCGCATACAACAAGTCTTCTTCACGGCCCGGCGAAGGAAGGGGAAAGGGGACTCAGCCGAAAAAGCTCGCCATACATCAATGGAAAACTTGTCAGGGAAAATTCTCTTGCCAAAAATTCGCTCGGGTTGTAAAATGCCGCACTCTGAGCCGGGCTAGCGAACCTAAAAAGAATGGAACTAAAAGCAAAGCGTAAATCTCTCGCCCGCTTATGGGAATTGGTGTTGTAAACCTTGAGGGCTGAAAGACACGACACAAGAGCAAGAAAGCGCTGCACCAGAGGGTCAGGAGCGGAGTATGTATTTCGAGACTAAGGAAGCGAAGGGTCGCTTGAGACACTATTGGTCCAAAACGAACTAAGGAAGGGGAGGAGGACCCGAAATACTCTACTAGGGGGACAAGGGATAAAGTCAACGCACGCCGAAACACGCGCTTCGCCGCGATGGGGTGCCGCATGACAAAGAGTTCCACCGCAGAAGAGGGGGCACGAGAAAAAAAACCGATTGCGGAAAAAATTCACTCACGGCGAACTCACAAAGGGAATGTAGAATTTAGAACGCGTCAAAAGAGATGAAAAGGGAGGGATTAGCAAAAGATGGGGGAAGGACCTTCGAAAAGTCGGAGGAAAGGTTATCCACTACAAGCGATTCACTCTATAAAGACTATGTACTTATCGAACAGCTTCCGACACATGTTTGGAGTCCACAAAACATTTCTAAACAGGGAATGGCAAGATCGAGTAAGCGAAGTCGGCGAAACAACGCGAACGAAAGATCTAATATCATCTTTGACAAAAGGAGCTGTCAGTGCAGGAAAAACTAATGAAGTGGAAGTCAATGACCCGGCTGAGACCGGGTGAGAAGACCGAAAACAAAAAAAAAAAACCAATGAACCTCGCTTCATCGTATTTTCCTAAACGAGGTTTTTGGGTTCGTATGACTTCTCCAAAGAAGGGCGTGAACAAAAGAACTGATCTGAGAGAGCGAAACGAAAAAGCCACTAAAGATTCAAAACTAGCAAATACGGACCACAAACAGGCTAAGGTATGTACTTAGGGCAATACCCAGAGGGACCAGGACCGGGACCCAGCGGCCTGTAAATTAACAAAGAAAAGAAATAGCTTGGGAAATAAAAGAACGGCTCAATCTCCCGGAGGAAAAAAACAACCGGACAGGTAGTATAGACAGCAGTCACCTAAGAAGGGCCCAGCGCGAAGCCGGAAAAGACGTCAGGGGAGTGGCAACCGAAACAAAAGGGAAAAAAATGGCAGCAATAAGCGAACAGCTCGAAGAGAGTGGTAGAGGCAGGTACCACATCAAGAATCAAGATAGAAAAATGCTCTCACAAAAAAAAAAAGAGGAGATGGGCGTCAGGGGCTTGGAACGTGGTAGGCAAAAGGGGGAGAGAAAACAAGCTAGACACGTAGCCTGAAATGGCTGCCGAATGGGGTGTGCTTCCAGGGGAGGGACGGGAACCTGCCGAAACCGACCTCGGGTGTACTGGGGGAAAGGCTCGGAGGCACTGCTTATATAGTCTAGCGCGAAGAGGGGAAAAATCCGAAGTAAAGACATGGCAGGAGAGCGGTGGGGGAGGGGGAACGCTCCTCTTTACTTTGAAGTACAGCTAGAATGGGATTTCAAGACGGACACTATATTTCCGTAACATTCTATGCAGACCGGGGGAGAAGTTTTTGTTGGGGTCAGGAGACAGGAAAGAAAGGCTGATAGGCAAAAACAGAAGGCTTTAGTGCTCCGAGATAGGTCAAGAGGTCCTATGTGGGGACGTTCCTCAAAAACAAACCTAACGGAAAGAAAAAGAACGATCAAATACCCCTGCCGCAGCGACGGAAGGAAGGGAGCAAAGGGGAAAGCAGGTCCAAAAAATTAGAGGTGAAAAGTCAACCCTAAAGATGATGGCAGAACTGCTATCTTTAGTGGGACAAACAAAGGGTCGGGTCACGTATCTTATAGCAAAAAGACGAAGACTCATGAAAAAGGGGAAAAAGAAAAACCGAATGAGGGGCGGCTCGAAGAAACCTTACTTTTCGAACATAAGGAGCGACAAAGAAAACGGTGACCAACTTCGAAGAACGTTCAAAAACTAAAAACCGGAAAACGCCAGGATATTGAAGGCGAGACCGCTACAAAGAGGGGGAGAATCAAACGGGAAAGAAAAAGGGAGCGAAGCTCCCTAAAAATTGGCACAGACGGTAGAGCGCGGACCAGAAACGGCTAGTAAGTCAGGTGTTCGGGCAAGAATGGAAAAAAAAAAAAAGAGTCTGGAAAAGAGCACAGTCGCCACGAGTACGGCGAAGGGTCAGAGCCATCAAAAATTCTGTGGGACCAGAGAAGAAGCGTCCTCATTCGTCCGAAAAAATTCGTCTCGAGCAAGAGAAGGAAGCAGGTCTAGATGCCAGGCAGGGGAGAAGTAGCTCGTTGAGAAAGCGAGCAAAAGAAGAACGAAAAGGAGAGGAAAGAAAAGGCGAAGAAAAAAATCGTGGAAGAGGGGGTTCGCGATCTGCAAAGGACAGACATCAAAACGAAAACTGGAAAAAGAAATAGGGAAATACTCTTCCCCCGAAATATGGTATAAAAAGAAGGGAAGATCAAAATTCCACTTCAGATCCAAGAAACGAATCGACTCATGAGGGCGCTAAGGGCACTTGTAACTAACATGAGGAGGACGACAAACCTACGGTAGGGGGGAACAGCGAGAAAAAACGGGTTGAAAAAAAGGCAGTACATCATAGATTATAGAAGACTTCACGTGCGAGACGAGAGCTCAGAATCATTGGGGATTTCATTGAGAAAAGGGTGCCGAAGATCATAAATGCGGGAGAAGGAGATGGGGGGGTGAGACGCCCACGGATCCGGGAAGTCACAAGACTTCCTCTGAAAAGGTCGAAAAAGGGCCTAAAATAAACCCAACCACGACAAAAGAAAAGTAAAGCTCCTTTAGTAAAAGGGGACACCCAAGTGAACGAGGAGTTATCGACGTACAGACACCGAACGTACGGAATCCCTTAAAGCCCCAAAACAAGGTCAAAAGGAGAAAATCAGATTGAGAAGGGGACGTGCTCGAAAGCACCTCGGGAGGCCAGTGCGCACGGATTGACCCAAAAATGGTTCGTAATCAAAAACAAAAGTAAAACTCTAGAGAAAAAAAGAGGGGGGGGGCATAGAAAAACAACGCGAACGAGGGCACGATAGTCGAAGAAAACGCAGCGAAGGTGAAGTTGCTGCAAGGATTTTATTCACCGAACGTAAAGGAAGTGCTGGCGAGAGAACATGCGACGCGTCGTAAAACGGGGCACCTTTTTGTTATGAAGGGAACTCAAAGGAGGACAAGGAGTAGGTTTTGGAGGAGGGGGGATCCTTCCCAGTCTTGTATGGCGAGCCTACATACTATTACAAGGGCAAATAACTAAGCGCAACGCGGGGTTGAAAAGGGATGGGTTCACGTTGGGCAAGAGAACATGGTGGAAAAGAGATACCGAAATTGCGAGAGAAAAAAGTCTCGCACACAGGGGGAGAGCGGGGTCTATAAGCCTCCATCCTTATTTCTCGGGAAAGGAACCGGTTTTTGGGAGGGCAGGAGCCTTTTCCAAGAACGGAAAGGGCGAAGATATAGGGAGACGAACAACCATTGCGAAAATGATGGTTCGACGTCACGAGGGAGGTAAAATGAAGGAAGGTGCAGCGGTAAACAGAACAAAGCATGCGCGAACGGTCGAAGGGAGCGGTTGGCCCACTCTCTCGGGTGAGATCGAGAAAGGGCACACCGCAAAAAAACAGCGGTCTTGCCTACCCCGCAGGGGGGTGAAGGGCAAAAGCATATGGTTTGGAAAGTACAGGAAAAGGGAATTTAGCAAACCGAAAGGAGCTCATAAGCGCCAAAAAATGATACGACTAAAGAAAAAGAGAGACGCTTCTTCAAAAACGAGGAAAAAAAGTGAGGAGAAGGCCAGGGACTACGGCTGGGCATTTAGAGCGGCGGTTAAAAAACAAAGGACGCGGGAAAACGATTTTTAAGCGGGAGTCATTGCGGTCACATATAGAAGGTCGAGACCTCTCCCACTTTCAGGGGGGGAAAACGGAAACCAAGCCTGGGGTGAAAAAACAGCGCTGAAATGAAGATGTACTGTATTATTTCGGTATACCGGGGGGACACAGTTCACGCCCGGCAGGAATCCATAGGCACATAAAGGATGTAATATCAATCGGCAAGGGTCAAGAAGGGTAGTCACCCAAGGGTGACATCTTCAACTTAGAAGGAAAGAAAAGAGCGCGAAACAATAAGAACGATCGAATGCAAGAAGACGGGGAACTCTTACGGGGCGGGGGAAGAGGGTCGGAAGGAAAGAGTAATTAACACGAGTTGATAACGCATCTCCATGAAGATCAGACCAATCGCAGGTCTTTTCATCTATCGTCGGGGGGAAGTGGGAGAAGAAAGCGGTTACGTGGCAAAAGGAAAAATGCAAGATCAGGAAAAAAAAGGTCCTCAAACGGAAAAAGAAGAAAAAACCTAGAGGACGGTTCCGGATAAACGGATGCAGGGGGAAAAAGGGAAAAAAAACGTCAGAGAAGGCCTCTGAAAGGAAAAGGGAGAAGGAATCACCAGAAGGATCCCTGGGGCGAAATACCCAGTGACATGATGTAAAGAAACGCGCACAGACGTTGAAATCAAACACTTCCATATCCAAAAGGGGCAAAAAAAAGGACAAAAAGAAGGCAGCTCAAGGAGCAGGAAAAGTATCGAAGAAAGAAAAGAAAGTCAAACACCAAATCCAGAAAGTCTGCCGCATCTATCGTTGTATATTCCACACTGGAACACATAACAAAGAGCAACCGCCAGAGTAGTCGAAGCCAATACTCTAAAAAACCAAAAAAAAGAAAGAGGAGTGTGGTTGGAAAGAAGATCTGAAACGTGGCTTCTAGAGGGGACAAAGTGCCAACGCATCTTCAAACGGTTAGGCGAAGGTTTGGGAAAGGTTGGTTGAAGATGTTTGAAAGAACCGGACGCCAAGGTGCGAGTACAGGGACCAGAGGATGCAAAAGGCGGCTACAGAAAAACTCTGTACCAGAAATCGGGTGCTGATTGGGAACGACGCAAGGCTGGTGCTATCCCTTGTGGGTAAAAAGACTGGACCATACGGCAAAGCAGAAGTTCTATATCAGAAACTGGAGTCGGGGTTCCTTAAGCATGGCTGAAAAAGGAACTCATTCTAGAGCGTGGGAAAAGACAGAGGAAAAATCTGGAGGTGCCACGTCATAAAAAACAAACGAAAAAACCCGAGAAAATCAAGAAAATGTCGGGCTTTTAAAGGGACGGAGCCAACAGGTCTAACTCAAGCAGGTCAAATGAAGGAAAAGGCTGGAAAGTATGGCACATGACACTAACACGAGACGTCAGAAACAAAAGTCGGTTCTCTGACACGAGGGGAGGAAGAAAGTTATTGACAGAAAGTAACATCACCATGGGGGGAAGCCGAGAAACATAAGTTGAAGGATAAGAACAATCCTTTCTGAATCTAACTAGATGCTGGGAAACGTGTGGGGGTTAAGGACGAAAACCAAGGAAGAGTAAAAACAGTCCTTAGAACGCCAAAAAGGCTATGAGAGGAGTTCACAACAAGGGGCGGGGGCCGGACAAAAAAAGGGGGACCGGAGAGAGAGTGCCCAACAGGATGAATAAACCGCTTTAATTGAAGCAGGGGGAAAGCGCTAGGACGCCGGGGGAAAAAAAAGTGAGCACACAGCTGTTAAAAAAGAAAACTAAACAGGCGAGGATGGCAAATCACAAGACTCACGAGGCAACCCGCGGGGGAAGAATCAACAACTCCTCTGCGTTCACCAGGGCATGAAAAGGCGAGAAAACATCACCCTTAACTGACGCGAAAAAAAAAGGCAGCGGCAAAAATGCCATGGCTTAACCGGGAAAAATAGCAAGGAAGAAGAAACGCTGCGTGTTTAGTACCAAAGACGGTGCCTTGTTGGAGAGCTGCAACCCGAAACATAAAGCACGAATAAAGAAAGAAAAACGATATGAAAAAAAGCGCGTCCAAAAGAGATGGGTTGAATCCTCTTGGGTAGAGATGGAGAAAATGATCTCCCCCGTGGACGAGAAGAGGACTGGGCTGCGCATAAATGTCTAAGGGAAGAAGGTGGAAATAACTAGGCTTAAAAAGAAAAGGCCAGTTGGATTCGAAACAAAAAAGAAAAACCTTTACAACAGGCCGAGCTGATCAAACGACGACTTAAGAAGACTGACGAGATAATCTATGTATCAGAAGAAGTCGTAGGGAGAGCGAGACAAAAAAACGTCCTTGCAAAGAAAAAGAAAGAATGTCCTTGAAACCTGGCTGGGCGTCGGCTCCTGATAGGTTCCGAAAAATCCCAGCGAAACTGGTAGGACGCATAAACAAAAAAAATCAAAAACAAGACCAACCTTTATCCAGACTGAAAAACCTTGAGAGAACAAAAAAAAAAAAAGCAGCACTTGCGACAGAAAAGGTGAGAGGGAGAGGACGATCGTCCAGGTCAACGAAGGCAAAAACAGACCTTCAATCACCAAGAATCCCCCGTACTGGGCAAACAAGGAAAGATTGGGAAGTGAGAAGGAAGAACATCGGAAAGGAAGCGGAGCGAATTCTGATGGACCAAATGGACATTGTCGTAGAAAAGACAACAACAAAACTGATGATGTAGGAAAAGGAATAGAAGACGACGGCCATAGACAGAGAACGCACAATGGACGAAAATCAAAACGAATTTGGAACTGAGGGGGGAAAGTTACTCGGGGGAAAGCTCGCTTGACCCGTGGGGTCTTATATGGGGACTACCGCGTCGAGTCAACAACCGGTTCTTACAGGGGGGGGGGGAGAACGGGTAACGAATACAGGTTTCCCTGTGAGTTGCGGGGGAGGGTAAACGTTGAGGGGGGCGGCCAGTCAGTTAGAAAGAAGGGAAGGGAACGATCGGAACAGATTACATCTTTAAAATTCCAGACAAGAAGAAAAAACAAATTGATTCTGAGTAGACAAGGGGGGGGGAGAGAGGCGAACCTAGGGCAAACTCGGATACAGAAATTGAAGCGTATGGTGCAAGCCTACACGTGAAGTCTCATAGCATCTTTAGAGGAAACGGGGGGAAACCGGGTTTTAAAGGTTTAAAGGAACTTGTTCCAGGAAAAAAGGGGGGTGATCGAAAAAAAATGAAAGTTAAAGGAAACATCGAAACAGTTAAGGATGGCCCTAAGGGAGTCCAGAAGGATTTGCTCTACGAATCTCATCTGGAACAAGGCGACATTCAAAAAATCAAAGAATTCCGACTCGGGGAAGGCGAAGCGCTGAAAAAGAAAAAGCAAAGTCTCCTACGAAACCGCACGTTGGCTCTATCAGGGGACATGGTTTGTAAAAGGGATCGCACGGCAAGGGAATTTCTTTCCGGAACGACCGTAAGAAGCGCATCAAGCATCGAAAATGAGCTCAAGGCGGTCAAAAGAGGGACAGAGAGGAAAGGGGGGTCTCGATGCCAAAACAAACCAAAGTAGATGCGGCCAGAACAGGCATAAAAAACATTTGCATAGAAATCGAAGCAGGAATGAAAACGGCGGACCGAGAAAATTGGTAAAGAATAAAGGCTGGAAACAGAAAATGCAAGCCGAGGAACGAAAACTCCGTCTCTGGGTACGTTCGTGCTTAACAAAAAAACAAAAGCCAGTGAAACGGGAAATAGAGAAATGCTAGGCTGGAAGGGAAGGGGGGTAAAGTACCAATTCACGAAAGCTCCCAAACGGCGGGACGCAGAGACCGAAAAGGTACGAAACGCCAGCGCAATTAAAGCGAAGAAAAAGGTTTAAATGGACTCGATGGCCTATGGGAGAGGAGAAGACCGGCCTAGCAAGAAAAAGTTAAAAGAAAACATCTAAGTCTCCTGAAGCATAGGGAAGGTCCGTGTAACATTGCCTGCAAGATACAGTGATTGCCTTACCAAGATCTGTAAAGAAGGGGAAGCACAAGAAGATCAAGACAATTCTCAGGCAGCTTCGAAGGAGGAGGTTCGAGAAGGGGGGGAGTCTGGGGTGTCTATGAACTTTACACCAACGAGGGCTTCTCTTCGAGACCCGGGAAAAACCAGAGCTCTTAAGATCAAGACCGAGAAAGGGAACAAAAAGAAGATCCAGTCCTGGTAGTGTAAGAAAGGAGAAGACCCTCTGAAAGGGGAAAGGCCCCAATGGATACGCTGATGAAAAGACAAAGGAGTAAACAAGGGGGCTCTCGCGGCAGCGCCGATGAATGGTCCCCCCAAAAAAAAAAACCACAAAAAAGAAAACAACCAAAAAAAAACAACAAAACCAAACACACCAACGAACACACCAAACAAAAAAAAAACAAAAAAAACAAACACAACAAAAACCAAAGAAACGTCGACACACCACACAAAACCAACCAAAAACAACACACCACAAGCGAAAGGGCACCGATAAAAAAGAAAATTCAGAGCCATGCCGATACAGCAATCGATCGGGGAAAGGGGTCAACTCTAAGAGCAGAAATGAAAAAAATCAATTAGAACGGCGGGTCAAGAATAGATGCAAAGGGGATACCACATGACAAAAAGCCAATAAAAACCATCTAAACAAACAAAGGATGAGAAGGAAAAATATGTGGGGGGATTCTATCTCTTGAGCTGTCAGATGGAGGGGGAATCTACCAAGTAATTCTGAGAAAAAGTGTCAATCATGCCGAAGGGGGTTGCGAGTTGTTGGGTGGAACTGGAGAGACCCTAAGAGAAGGCTGGGTGCAAGCCTCGGATGCTGCCTCTAGTAGAAAAACCGGAATGCAAGACTGACAAGCACTATGGAAGGAGAGAGCGGTTGAAGGCAGGAACTCAGCGGATTCCCTTTACAGCTAGCAAACCCTGGGTCCATCTCCAGAAGGAAAAGGGAGGGGGAAGTGGGGGAAAGTCCTGGGAGAATACCGCTTGAAGCAGAAGGTGGGGACGGGGTCAAGATGAGGACCTTTACCCTAACATTAGCGCATGGCTTTGTGAGTTAACCTAGAATATAATCGCGAGTGACAAGAAGGTAATCATCATAAAAAAAACGGAAAAAGAACTAAAAAGGAGAGGAAAATACCTGCTCTTGCCTGAGATGAGAAACGCGATCTTAGAATGAAGGAAGGATAAGAGGCGAAAGATTCACAAGACTAAAGAAGGGGAAAGTGCAGGATGGACGTCGAATCGGGGCCAGTGAAATCATTCACTAGGAGAGGCAGAGATGAAAGTGACGGACTAGGGGAAAGAGGAAGAATAAAATGTGCGAAACTAATAAAAAGGGAGACTCCGGGAAAATATCCATCAATTTCTGTTACGAAATCGAGGAGCAAAACCAAGCGCAACCGGGAGGCACACAATATAAAAAAAAAAAAGGGGGACCAAAACGATAAAACAATCAAAAGGAAAAAAACACTCCAGGAAAGACAAGAAACAAGACTATTTGCACAAGACGTTGATGCACCCCCAGGACGGGTGGGGAGGAGCCTAGGGACGTCGGAAAAAGAAACGGGAAAGGGAGCCAAGAGGGGGGGCATATTCTGGTCCAGAGGAGGGAAGCAGTACAATCATCGTAACGGAGGAACGAACCGTGTGTCGCAAACGACCGAAGCTTTTTCCTATCCAAATCTCAACACCAGAGAAAGGACACGAGGAGGAAGTTCGAGGGGGAAAAAGAAGGGACGGTGGAAACCCTCAGGGGAAGAAGGGCGAACGTCCATAGGGAGACCTGAGTCTGTTCGAAGACGCGAAAACCGACAGCAATCACATGTGGCAGGGACATGGACAAGCGGGACTTGAAATCATGCTCCATGGCACGGACAGGGGTAAAAAGAGAAAAGGCTCAGAAACGGAAAAACGGCGAGTCCAGAAAAGATGGGGAGGGGGTTGGAACTGAAAACCGCGCACGCAATGCACACGAGCAATCAAGGGAAATATTTCTACCTAGTGGAAGGATGATGTATGGCGCTACGTCCTGAGCACAGGAAAATCATGGAGAAACGAAAGAGAAAAAGAAGGACCAGCGCGTGTTCGGAGAAGGTCAAGGAAAGAAGGAGGAGGAAGGAACAGACGAACTTAGGGGTCTAAGGCATCTAAGAGAAGCAACAAAAACCAAGGGGGGTTGA
>Ga0179593_1481573_pt1 | contig 11900 bp, 13 predicted proteins | sample CZODoug2_1_08_16_FD_185931 | JGI IMG/M metagenome (GOLD analysis project Ga0179593, IMG submission 185931) | Vadose zone soil fungal communities from Angelo Coast Range Reserve, California, USA - CZODoug2_1_08_16fungal (PacBio error correction) | ecosystem: Environmental > Terrestrial > Soil >...
ATGACGCTCTTCACGGAATGACTCCTCTTTTTGGGGGTCATCGGAAAAGACGGCACCTCCTTTTGCAACATCGAAAACTTCTCAATGGCTGAGGGGACGACATGGGGCGAGTTGTGGGTGCGGGAAACGAGGAAAGAGGAGAGATCTAAATACCTCTACCTCCAGCAGGAAGCAATGTATGTCTTTATTTCCGGCTTGAATCAACCGGCCACTTCCATGAGTAGGCTCTCGATGGGTGAAGTTCCGATCCACTGATCAAGCCGGGGTGAGAGTAACCGCTTGCACGACGCCGGAGATTCTTAGGAGGGGCAAAAATTGCTGGCGGTAAAACGCACTGCTTCCTTTACATCTTAGCCAAATACTTCGAGTATTCGTAGGGCTCTAGGGGTGGGATCGTCGCCACATCTCCATATCGGGGGGACGGGTGAATCCTCGCCTAGAGATTCACTTAAAGGGATTTTTTCGGGCTAACGACTTGAGGTATCCAACTTCGCCGAGGGGCTCAGCAACGACACTTTGCGGGGGCTTGTGATATTGTTAGGGGAACGAACCCTCGATAAAGTTCGCCTCGGACAAAAGGAGGGTTCTCCGTTCAGGCGGTAAGAAAGACGTTCGGAAAGAGGGTGCGGACGCGCCTTAAGGTTGCTTCTCTCAATAGCAGCAAAAAAAAGTCAAGAGGAATAAGAACACATACGCCGGACGCGTGAAGAAGAACTAAGTCGCGAGGGGGTCTGCTCTCTCGACCGGGGGGGGTTGTATATTTCCTTGAGAGGAGGGCCTAAGCGGAGTCACAGCTTTTCCTAAGCTTTCTTTACGCGAAAAGCCAGCATCAGGAACAAGGTAAAAAAACACTAGGAGAGAAGAAGGGGGAAATAGGAACGACGTCTTTCCTGGGGGGTCAGGAGGGTGGGGGGGGAAGGGGGGTCCGGGAGGAGTCACCACGAAATGGTGGGGCAGGGCGGAATGGGTAGCAAAGGAGGTCGCTCTCACTCAAAACTTTGGAGGGATAGCTTCACGGAGGTCGATACTCAATTTCGTAGAGAAAGTGACATTGCCCATCGTCGACTGCAGGAACGCTTGCAAGAGCCTACCAACTAGCTAAATTCGGACGCGTAAAGAGGAACTTGAGTCATGCGGAGCCGGCTGGCTGGAAGATATTCGGGAAGCAAGAAAACAGAAAGAGTCGGTGAGGTAATAATTTGGACCCTTATATTCACGTTCGAGTTTGTTCGTGAATCACACTAGATCGGATTCTTTGTAAATTGAGAACGGATTGAGTCTGGAGTTGCTCCATCTGAGGAGGGGAAGGTGCTTTGAGGAGAGCTAAGGGATCCTTGCTTTACACCTGTAGACTTTCCCTCAAAGCGCCCAGGCATCGCAACCGCCCTTTTCGGGGTGATGCCTGAACTCAAGTAACCCGATCTTAATTGGGGGGACATAAATACGTCAAAAAAAAAGGGCCCTCGGAATGAGGACATAAAAAAAGGAAGATTCAATGGTGGAACGGGCACGGGAGGTGGCCCAGGTATGTTTCGGCGTATCCTTCTTTCGCTGAACGAACCTGAGGAAGGTGGGGGAGCTTATCAAATCTTAAGAGGATTTTTCCGTATGTCCGAGACAGAGCTAGGGGCACGTCGGGTTCTCGGCTGAAGAAATGTTCCGAACCGCGAGTACGAAGGCGGGGGGGGTCGGAATTGGTCGAAAAAGGGGTAGACCAGGGGCGCTAGTTGTGCCGGAGCATCAGAAAGGGATAAATTTATGGAAGTCGTGGTTATGGGAAAGATCTCGCCACGTGGAAGTTCAGAGTACATGTCTCCGACCGAGCCAAACACCGCCGGAAGGTGTAATGATTTCTCAGCGACCCGAAAGCACGGGAAGGGCTTTCAGGTCAAAGTTACGACCAGGAGGGGGGACGTCAATGGCAAGCAGGAAAAGGAGGAATACGCGCGGCACAGCAGACATACCCCTTTTCCGGAAGAGGTCGAGGAGGGAAGTAAAAAATCGTCAGGAGTAATTATTCACGGTTTTGAGAAGAATTCATTAAGGGAAAGTGTAACTTGGGGGCCTGCGCGAACGGCATGTGGAGGCTGCGCGAGCGGCTGGAGTCCGCGTTATTTTGATGGGGGGGAGGTGGGGGGATGCGGGAGCTTTCGGATGAAGAAAAAGGCATATTATCTCAAGTACGAATATAAGAGGCCGTTTTTAAAGGGGAGTGTTCATCGTGCCTACTTGGCAGGGTCAGGTTTGAGTCAGAGATTCAACAGAGAACCGATGTTGGCTCACAAAGTTGGGTGCTTTAATGGAGGGGGTGATTCGGCCTCGTTAGTTCTCACGTTCAATGTTGGGCCCTAGGTACTGAAAAGTCGTCGGGAAAGGGATCACTCGTTGCAGGAGGACGGCCATAAAGAAAAATGGGGGGACTCGGTCAACGTGCGGGCATGAACAGTCGCGAAGGTGACACTGGAGGTTTATTTCTTCATTAAAGTACCTCAGCTCCGCACCTTTCGAGTCGTCAGTGTAAAAAGTTTAGATACACAGGAGGAACATGGCGGGCCGGGTCCAGGCGAAAGGAAGGCTTCATAGGGGGACCGGGGAGGGCACTAAGTATGCAGACATGCTCGAGAGTCGAAAGGGAGGGGAGAATTCCAGACATCTTTTGCTTGGGTAGGCCGGGGTTTTTTCAACGGCAATTGCAGTCAGGACTTCCCTTACAATTGAGTACATCCGACGGGTTTCCCCCTACTTATCAAAAGGGGTCGGAGATTCCAGGTATCAATGAGATTATTAAGCGTGCCGAAGAAGGGTCTTCCATCATAGAGGGGAAAGTGCATTTCTGGGGGCCGAGAGAGGTCAACGACTCCTAAAGAGGTCCGGGCAGGTTGCACCATATTGGCGGACGTGCGCATGCGGAATTGAAGACAACATCCCCACCATGAGACGCTTTCAGGAACCTTGAACCCGCGGGGCTTCCTGTGGGGGAGTGGGCTTTTTTAGGAAAAAGGTTTAAAACACGTTGGTAGAACCTGGCTAACTGCGTAGGCGAGTGGTGCTACCCTGGGGGGGGAAAGGGAACGACTGGAGAGGAAGCGAGGTCATATAAACATTCAATCGGTGGTGGTCGGGTTCGCTGCCAGGGGAGGGAATTGTGAAGGGGAGGAAGAAATGGGCTGCACAAGGGAGGGAGGGAAAAAATATATAAATCACTTAAATTCCCCTGCTTCAAGAAGAAAAAACTAACTAGGAATTAAATTTTCTAGCCCTCAAGAAGGTGCTTCCATCGGCCTTAGTACTCACGGTAGTGCTAAGAGGGAAGGGAGACAGGAGCCCTTAATAAACGCCTGAGGGGGGTTTCGAAAATTTCTTAGAAAACCCCTGTAGACTCGCCAACTCAGCCGCCGAGGCAAGGTGTGAAAAAAGCTTTTTTGTTCTTTTGAGGCTCCGGGAAAAGGCTGGAAACCTGAGATCTGGGGGCACTGCACCTACCGATCAGGTCGGTAGTCGGATTCTATTCGGAAGACGCGTCATTGATACGACATAGTCCGCTTTCATCAAAAACGAGAGTGAATGAAGGGCCTCGGGGCACAAGTGAGAAAGTATCCTGGGGGACACAGAACACAAATCGGGGGGAAGGGGGAGGTCGATTGACTTAATGCAATTTGAAATTGCAAAAAAAGGGAAACGAGCGGCACCAAAAGATCTGGCCCGAAAGATAACTAAGGAGCGCGAATGCGACCGTCCTTGCGAGCACCTGTTTTCAGACCCTTGATGGTCAGAAAAAAAGGCCAGGCGCAAAGGCTATTCACATTGTAAGAAACCTTGAGCCCAGTTGGAATTGCTAAGGTGCGGAAGGGTCATTATAAGCAAAAGGAAGAAGCCAATGGCAGATCCGCGAAGCTCGTGTGCTCGGGACGCGGGGGAATTTCCTCCTACAACGACAGGCTCACGCCGCCATGATAAATATATACGAGTAAAGAGGCCCGGTCATATAACGGCATAAATCCAAAATCAACCATCACCACTTTTGGGGACGAAAAGCTGTGATGTTGCAGGGGGGGGAACTCAAAGCCAAGGAAAGTAATGAAACGCCCATGGAGAAATCCTTGACATGGGGTGCTCCTCCTTACGATGAAGCAGCCAGGTAAAACCAGCCACGAAAAAATCTCAAATAACCACTCTGCCATGTCTCCGGAAAAGGCAACTCAACAGAGAGATGAAGCAGTATAACCACTTTAGCGGGCGTCAACATGAGTCCGCACCTAGAAAGAGACTGTCAGGATCCGCACGGAGGGGAAAGACTTCCAGAGTGGGGGTTTTGGGTGTGCGGGTCCTTGTAGCGTAGGACTAATAAGAGGGGGGCATGCAGATGCTCAGCGCTACCAATCAAGAGGGGAAAAACCAGAGGCTTTAATTAATTTCTCGATGTGGCGTTTTCAATCTGAATGAGATAGAGAGGATGACTAGCTGCAGTCAGCCTACGGGCTCGGGAGTTAATCTATTAATCTCGGCCCTCCACTCAAAGAAATTCATAGGAAATTGTGGTGGGGGAGTGATCCTTCCAACACGTAATGAGATTAGTCGGCCAAAACCCGTACTAACATGAGGGGGTTCAGTTCGCACATCGTCTCAGAAAGAGAACCAGCGGCCATAGAAATAAAAAAAGAACCTAAAAAAAATCGCGCGTCGAGAATCGTCAAAGTTATCGCTTTCCAGGAGGAATATAACCGAAAGCATCCTGTAACAGGCCGTCTGCGGGGCCCCACCAGTGAATTTGGGTGGGTGTGAGTTTCTTCCGTCGGGGGAGGAGAAGGTGGACACCAGACCGAGACGGAGTTCGGTATTCGAGGAGGGGTCAGTAGGAATCTGGCCAACCAAGGGAAGTGTTCTCGTTCGGGACAGAAGTTGATGACTGGAGAAACCCGGAGTCTGGAGATCTTTCCGGAAACGAACTTCTCGATGGAGATGTCCAGAATCCACCAGGGAAAAATCAGCTCGGGATCAGGGGGGTTAACGAACGCAATAATGAGAAAACGCACGTCTTGAGAATCGAAGGGGTCGGGCATGCACCGGAGTGTCGTAGGTCGAATGGGGGTCTCCTCCAAGAAGACCAGAACTCCGTCTGAAAGAAAAAGTGCTCACTCAAGTGCCTCGGGACCGAGTTCTAAAAAGATCGCAATGGTGGGCATCAGCAGGGAAAGCGGGAGGAGAACGGGCCTTTCTTCCTTTCTGCGACATAAATACTCTAAAACGACGGGTCAAGCGGACGGAGGTAAAGTAAGTGCCGGTGCGGGGGAAAGGTTCTTGCCACCAAAATCCAGTGACCCTAAGGAGACACCATTAGAGTCCGAAAAGAGAAACACATTCCCCAAGAACAAAGAAAGAAGGTGACGCAGTTAATCCTCTTGATGCCGCTAGGGCGGGAAGGGGGGGGCGAAGGGGCATTGGCCTGTTTCCACTCTAATACGAAGCTTCGCAACAGCGCGATCAAAAACGAACCGGAAAAATAATTAGGACACACGTCGAGAAGGGAGAAAACTTCCAGATTACGTCAGGTCCGTCCGGCTCCGAAAGAGAGAGGTCTTTATCTCGTAAGGAGGAGTTGGAAGCATCACCTGTTGGATAAAGAGCGAGGACATCGCCCTAAGGGCCAAGTCGCCGGAAAGATAGTCTCGCTACTCCGTCTCACCGATGCTTGGGAAAAGGGATCTAATAGCCCACGCAGCACACGAGTAAGGATTCCAAGCATAAGGCGACACTTCAAGCGGGCCTTTCCCCTCACCAGCCATCTCCCATTTCACGTTGCGAAGAGAGAAGGCAGGGACAAAAACAACTAGTCTGGCTCTGGACAACAGGACGCCATCACTCAAGGCCAAAGGGGGGGGGGAAAAGGAGAAAAAAGAAAACGTCTCGGCGAGAGAAGTGGAGGTTTAATCTCGGCCACACGAGGGCGCTCAATACTCCTAGGGCCACTCAAAAATCGGAGCCGTGAGAAGGGAAAATCCAAGTCAGTCTGACGAACGCGGGGTGGCGGGGGGCCAGAAACCTCCCGATGCACTGAAGAGGCCGGACATCAGCGTACCGCGGCGAACGCGTATTGGTACGCAATCCCCACAATTTCGACAAGTAAAAAAAAAATAAAAACGAACTTGAGACGGGGAAAATGGAAGGCCCGGGGGGGGCCGGCCTAGCGATCGCTATTGCACGAGGAAAGTTGCTAGTTGAGGACGAAAAGTGCGACAGGATTCGAAAAACAAGGGGAGGAGGAATCATATGTCCGCGGGAAACAAAGACGGGAGGTACGCCGCGTGGGGGCAAAAGCTATTTCTCTATCGGGTCACCTGCCAAAAAAATCGGAGAAAAGCTTCTCAAGGAGGGATTGGAGGACACTATTTTCTTACGTGGGGGAGAAAGAAAAGCGATACAGAGAAACAAGCCGCGAAAACGCCTTGTATGAGAGCATGGGGTGCTTATGGCGAGCAAGAAAACTCTCCACTCCCTATGTCAATCTAGGGTGCCTTCCGCGGAAAAAGGGCGCGTTACCCTCATTTCGACCTGAAAGAGTACTTGTCTCTTAGCTCAGGCCGTGGCCGCGCTTCAAAAAGGGGAGAAGTCAGTTACGCCAAGGAACGTCGCTGGCTGTCATTCAGCGGCGGGCGTGAGGGGGGCGGGCGAAGCAAAGCGAGGATTTTGTTGGACGCCTCAGGGTAAATTGCGGCTGCGGGTGCAGAAAAAAAAAAAGTGGTAGCGCGTCTCTTTAAAAGGGGGGACGGGTGGCTCTCTCCCACTGCGCGGTGGTGTCGGCGAAATCCTTTTACCTCTTAGCCAGAGAGCAGCAGAAGGGAAAGGCGTCAAAAAAGACGGCGGAGAAGGGTACCAGGCTACTTTCCTTGATAGGGAGAGGTGCTGAGAGACGCGCCAAGCATAAAAGGGGGGACTAAAGAAACAGCTTCGAAGACCGTGGGGAGAGAGAGTTTTCGGGGAAGTGTATTGCTACAGGGAGGGGGGTAGGGCTTCATTTCCAAGAACTGGGAGGGAGCCGCTGTTCCGAATAATCCATATTAATAGAGGGGGACGGCCAATGCGTCGAACAAGTCAATCAAGAGCTATCAGAGGAGGGAATTAACAAGAGGGTTTGTTGCAAAAATGCGATGGGGGAAAGTTAAGGGCCGTGATGCTCACCTAATTGTCGAGGTCAACCCACGAGGGGACGCGGGGGAGCGCTCACTCCTGAAAGCGAAAAGAGAGATGCAAGTCCGAAGGGACCGACGTCCGTATTTTTAGAAAATCAAAGAAGGACGAAAGGCACGAACTCCTGCATTTCACGCTCCTGGTTAGAAAGTGTCAAAGCAAGACTCGTTTGCTAGAAGCAACCAGAGGAAGAGTAATGGGGAAAAAAACTGAACTGACGGATTTTCAGGAGTTCCATCAACAGATCGAAAAAGGGAGGGGGTTCATTTCCGAAGGAAAAGAAGAAAACGACGTGGCCGTCGTGGGTTCGGGAAAGGGGCAACAGAACGAACGATCTTAGGGTGAATAATGGCTGTAACATGAGAGGAGTTGCGCAATTGGCGTAGACCGGGGCTTGCGACCGGCGCAAAGACATGGCGCCAAGACGGAAGCCCCCTCCAGTTTTTTAAAAAAAAAGGAACCTGAACGTTCCGAGTCCCGACCTATCGGGATGGGGGGACGAAGAATCATCATTTCCCTCGACCAGTGAAATAACAACTCACCAGGGAGAGTGGCGGCAGCAGACCGTATAGGAGGACGGAATCGGAAAAGCCAGCGATTCCGTTTGTCGAGGAAAGAGAGAGAAAGCTTGTTTTTCTGTCCGGGGGGAAAGAGGAGAAGTGCCGCGGGGGGATCAAAAGATGCATAAGATGTGGAACGCACGAGGACGGAGTGCGCGTAATGGGTTGGGGGGCAAAAACCGGAGAGAAACACCTCATGATGTGCCGCGGAAAGGAAGAAGAATGTATGAAGTAGGTTGGCTTTTGTGACGCTAGGGACCAACTGGCATGTTTTCATACAGGGGGGATCCTGCACTGGGAAAAAGAAAAGCACCTCGTACGGTATCCACGAAAGGGGGGAAATAAAAAACGGAGCGAGGGAAGTACTGAGGTCTGTGACGCCGGGTGAGTAGCTTAAGATAGGAAGCGTCAAAGACTAAAGCACGGCCAGAATCAAAAATTGGCCGATTCCTTCGCTTCTCAACTGCAGGATTGAATCGGGAAGGGGGGCAATGTGATGCCTCCGTCACGGGTTCAGATTGGCCTGCGGGAGCACTGGCGAGGGGGTTGGGGGCCGAAAATCGGGAGGAGGGGAGGAGGTGGTTGCGTTGGGAGCGTGAAAGAGTTCGGATCTTCCTTCACTGGGAAGTACTCTTGCTAAAGCCGGAGGGGGGCCCAGGCGTTTCAGAGGGGGGGTGAGGGGGGTTCTGGGAGGTCCGGGATGGAACAATCCCAGGCGACTGTGCGTACTCAAGAATGGGGAAATGAGAGGTTGGGGAGGGACAGGCGTTATCGAAAGAGAATGCCATGGTTTGGGAAAGAATGAAGGCTCAGGGTAGGAAAAGGAACGTATTGAGCACTCGTTGTGGAAATCGCAATCAGTCCGGCCGTAAGAGGAAGATCAGCTGGTCACAAAAATTCAGAGATGACCACTGGGGTAGAGGGGGGGGAGTGGGATTGCGGGGCTAAAACCCTCAGAATAAAGGGTTCAAGAGTTCAGAGAAATCCCTTTCGGGGGGGATACCTACGCATGGCTGGACAGGGTCCTCAGGAGACGCCCGGCCAAGACAAATGTCGTGCGCAAAAAAAAGGCTTACGATTAAGTAGTCCAAGAAGCTTGAAGGGGAAGAGAGTGGTTGGAAATCCATTGCAAATTTAGTGGGGAAATACTGCCAACCAAAATATGGTCATTGTGGGGGGTTCAAAGAATCTACTACGTTACCGGTACTTTGCGGGCTTACATAAGTGGGGTACAGCGGCCACGCGGTCGTCATAATCGCGTTGGCAAGTGCAGGGGAAGAAGAAGCTATCTCCAAATGCGGTTTGCGGTGAGGTGTCAGGGGTGGGTCGTGGGTTAAAAAGGACATTCAGTAAACAAAATTCCCACCATCTGAGGAGGAACCTTTACACGCATTCGGCAATCGATAAATTCTGGGGAAGGAAGTACGGGTCAGAGAAGAGCGTTTAGGAGCCACCGCCAGAAGGGGCTAACAGTGGGGGGTCATTCGAGGAGGAGAAGGGGGCGCGGCGAGTGATCTGTCGCACGGGTAAAGAGATGTGTTACTAAGGTGTTCGGTTGCGGGGAGGAACATCAGTGGACTTTACGGGGAGGAAAATGGAGAAAGAAAACAACAACACCGGAGGAGGGAAAAGAATCATCCCTAAGAAAAGGGAAAAGCAAGCAACAAGAGCAGAAAAAGGGAGTACCAACATGAGAATGAAGCAACTGGGACGAAGGATTGCGTCCAGCGGGCATCACGGTAGTCCTCCACTCGCTAAAAAGTCGACCCTGAATCTCCGAAGAGGGTGGGAAAAGGGTCAAGCAGGCGAACAAAATCAGCGCCTGTGGAGTGCCACGACAGCGTGTAGATGTGTGTCTGAAAGACCGCATGTAGAACGTCTTAACCACCCGATAATCTGGTATCACAGTACGATCCGGAGGGGGCGACGGATCGATGGAGAAAGAAGACTCTGCAGTCATTTGACAGTCGCAAGGGAGCTGGGAGAACTACCTGATTTACTCAAAAATTTATGTTGAAGTCAAGAGAACTGGCACCACGGGTCAAGGGCTGTGCATAGCAGGAACTTTGCAATTGCGGGAAACGTCCAATACGTCAAAAAAAGATGGGGACGCGACCGAGGGTAAGCGCAGGGCAGGATCGGAAAACTCCTTCTGGTCAGAAAACACTGCTTTGAGAAAGGGGGGGCGTACTTGCGGCGCCAAAAACGCACTACTGTTTACGAATGAAATAAATGGCCACGAGGGTTTGCGGATGAAGGAGCGAAAGAAAAAACCGAACCAGGGACATCTCGACGGTACCAAAGGGAGAGGGACGTGGGACTGCCCGAGCCGGTGGGTTGCGGCCGTAAATAAGACGCCGTGTCAAAGGGGAAAGGTAGAATTAACAATCCAGAAAGCGATAAACACTATGCGAAAATCAAAAGGGAAGCCAGAAAGGAAAACAGCCTCCCCTATCGTTGGGGGAAAAAGGCGAGACTCAAAAGAAAAATGCCCTATAGCCCTCGGAAAAAAAAACTCAACGGGGCGAGTTATAAGATTAGAAAACTTAAGTTGACGGGGATATAGAGCAGACTCCCCCGGAAGAAAGAAATAAACAATCCGAGCCGAAACAAAAAAAAGAAAATCGAGAATGCAAATGGACGACTCAGTCCATCATGAACGGGGGAGGGATTGAATTTAACATTGGTGAAGCAGCCCCTCCTACTCATAAAAGGAAAGCCCGGAAGACTGAAATTGTTGTTGGGGTGATGGTCTGGCGCACTGAGCGGGCCGCATAGCTGGCCTGATTCGAAAGGAAGCGGCAAACTCACCAGTGGGAGGGGCGTCTCGCGACTGAAGTATGACCAGGAGACGTGCTGGGGAGGCCAAGGGAAGAAATCCGGCTCTGGATATCTGCAGCTAGCCTGAAAATGGGGTTGCTCAAAAGGGAGACCTTCGTCTAGAAGCTGACTTCCCATCGCCGGGAGATAAGGGTTCTGTCAGGATGAACAGAAAACCGATTCAGGAAAAAAACAAAAAACCCATAAGCCAAAGGGAGGGAGAAAGGCGGAATCGATGGAAAAAACGCGGACATATATCGAGAAAAAAAATAAAACGAAATCCGCGCACTCAAAGGAGTCAGCTCCGCAAAGGGGAGAAGGAGGGTCAGGAGCACTCGAAGACATACTCCGAAAGGAGAACCTGGAAGAGTTACTCCGGTTGATGCTGCCTTCTAGGAAATGGAGAAAAGGAAAACTCACCTCCAATCGTTTCTGGATATTGAAAAGGGGGTACGCTGGGGGGCACCCGAGGGTCTGTTCTAAGGCTAGTGGGGAGAATGAAAGGTACGGTAGGAAACCAATTATTCTTTAGTTAAGGGGTCGAAATGCGCCCTCACGGAAGAGGGGTTGTCAAACCAGAATAAAAATTTCAAGAACTCGGGTCGCGAGCCGCGGGTTACGTGAACATAACGCAAAAAAGGGACGCACGTTTCCTAGACAGGATAATCAAGGCGGGGAATATTTCCTAGCTAGGATCGACCTTAAAGAATAAGAGAAGAACTCCGGAAAAAAAAAAAATCCTCGAGTAGATGCTGGAAGGAGCTCAAATAGATGTTTGTACAAGAAAGGGAAAAGAGTGCCCCAGTATAGAGATTCAGGGCATTCTTCCGGAAACAGGAGACATGAGTGATCGAATAATCCTACGCGTGTCCAAGCGGCGCGAGAAGGAACTTTGCCGAATAGGAGGGGACCATTTCGTCCCCCAGAAGAAAGGGTGAAATCACGACACATTAGAGTGATAAAAGAAAGAAACATGAACGCCAAGAACCCCCGACAAGCCCTCTAAAACACCTCCTCTTGATAAAGCGTGGGGGGGAAAAAGGGACGAAATGCCTTTGCCACAACCTGACCAGGGGAAAACACTGCGCCTCCGCCAAAAAAAGAGAAACGACACGGAGATAATGAAACCAGATAAAATACCTTAAAAAAACCTAGAACTTAGCGCGACATTCCATAGTCAGAAGGAAAAAGCCGGAGAATATGACTCATCACCTCGGAGGAAAGAGGAGGGCAGCACTTAAAGTCCACGGAAGACATGTATAAAGAGGGGAAAGGACTCAAACTAGCGCGAAGATAGTCGGCTCCGAGGATAGGGTTATCGACGGGGACTCCGCA
>Ga0179593_1500718_pt1 | contig 11900 bp, 9 predicted proteins | sample CZODoug2_1_08_16_FD_185931 | JGI IMG/M metagenome (GOLD analysis project Ga0179593, IMG submission 185931) | Vadose zone soil fungal communities from Angelo Coast Range Reserve, California, USA - CZODoug2_1_08_16fungal (PacBio error correction) | ecosystem: Environmental > Terrestrial > Soil >...
CCGCAGTACTTCGTGAAAATTGGGGGAATCAATCCGTGCTGGTCTTGAAAAGTAGGGGAGGTACACTTTCAAGAACCGAAACGAAACGGGAGAAGGTTCTAAACGGGAAATTCGCACGGGGGGTCTACGGTTCAAAAAGGACTGAGGACGTTTGATTAAAAAGGGACGAAGAAGGAAAGGAAACTAGAAAAAAGGAAAAAGGAAGAAAGGGGTCATCGGCTAAAAAGAAAAAATTCAATGTCGATGTGGTCCTTCGACTATCTCGCAAAGACGCGTACGCTTGGCGTTGAAAAAGGGTTAAGGAGGCCATTTTCGTCCAAGCAGCAAGGAAAAAGAAGGCGGCGTCACACGGTGTCAAGACGGGGCGAACAGGAAAAAGGCTGAAGGCAAATCGCGAAAATGCAAAACGAAGACGATACGGGCAACGTCCGGGATCCGCGATGCTGCCAAGTCTGGGAAGGCCATCAAAGGAAAAAAAGGAAGCGTGAAGAAAAAACTCATGTCACTCACATTCGGAGAAAACAACATCCGGCTGATGCCAGGCAGAAGGCAAGGTGTGATCAGCACCAGGTCAAACTGCAGGCGTTTTGGGTTGAAAGTGGTAACGGAGGGGCAGTCGGGAGTGCAAAAAAACGACAAGGGGTGGTTAAATCAAGGTTGCCTTCGCTAAACATCCTAAACAAAAAGTCACAGACAACTTTGGGTGGTCGCGAAACAAAGGTTGTCGAAGACGACGTGGTGAGAAAGGACTTCTTTTCTTGAGGATCAGACGAGTGGACGCGAAAAATCGTTTGTCTTCGAACTCAAGAGAAAAAGGCTGAAACCAGCAAGGGAAAAAGAAAGACTGAGCCTCCTGAGCAATACTTGGAGAAAACGCGCCAAGCCAGGGGATCGGCAAAAAACGAGCGAATGGCAAGTCAACAAAAAGTGCAGAAGGAAAAACAAAAACGCGAGCAGCTGTAAAGTCCATTGGATTATGCGATGGACGCGGCAAAAGAACGTCGACAGCCGAGGAGCGGCCGGAGGGAAATTGGATGCTAAATTAAGGACGTGACGGCGTCGACGTTGGGAGGGAGGACCGGGGGTTGTGACCTATCCATGACACAAATGTGCGATCAAACATCGTCGACCTGAGTTAATCAAGAGGATGGCGTCCGTTCCGAGGCGGGAAAACGGCAGGAGGACCTCCAGCAGAATAGGCCTGCAACTTCAAGGAAAGCTGTTGAATCTCGGGAAGTGGCAAAACTTCCTAGTTACCTAAAGCCCAGAAAGGGAGCGTTATTCGAAAACAGGGACTTATCCTCGAGAGAGTCACATGGAAGTCGATACGCGACACCATTGGTAGGAAGGGAAACTCAAAAAGGGGAAGAACATCGCTCGACTATCAAAAAGGAAGGGTCCCTACAAAGAAGGGGAAGGAGGGTCCTAGGCGGAGTGAACCTTCTATGATGGGGGACGCAAGAAAAAAATACAGGAGAGAGGTCAGCATGCTCAAATACTAAAACTGACCTTAAAAAAAAATGCCAAAAAAGCGGAAGCGGCCTCATTCACGTGGACAAAGGAAAATCGCTCCTGGTAAAAAGAAAAAATGGGAGTGAAACCCTAAGCTGGTTATCGAGTGGGGGGCGGGAAAAGGGCTTTCAGGTATAAGCACTACTAAAAAGGGGATGACCGCAAAGCGGATTGGCGCCGCATGATTCGTTCCTGACCAAAAAAAAAGCAAATAGGCCCACCACGGACATGTACAAGGGGAGGCGAAAAGGAACCCGAACATGTGAAGTATGGGAACAAAAAAAAAAGTGAAGAACTTTAGAAGACCTTCTCATCTGCTTCGGTTGAAAAGGGTAAAAAAAAATCAGCGTTAAAAACCTGGCCGCGGCCAATCACCATGACAGGGACATGAAAAAGGCAGGAATAAAAACGCAACCAAAGCAAGAAAGAAAAAAAAAATCACCGCGGAAAGTATCTTCTCCGCAAAACACTTCCGTCGCCGCTCAATTCCGGGGGAAAGAGATTGGTGGCGCCAGACACTTTGAAAACCTTCTAAAAAAAACCCGCAAAAAGGGGGGGAAAACCCAACTTAAGGCTCAATTAACCTGGTGGGGGAAGGAAAGTTAAGAAAGACTACTTCAATCTCTGGTTCGGAGCGCCGCTCTTAAAGCTTCGCTGACTAAGAAAGATTCTACAACTTCCGCCGACAGTCGTCAACGGGGACTTTGCCAGAGAGCTCAACAAAACAAAAGGTAATTAAATTATAGGCAACATGACGGAAAAGCTGGAAAAGTTCGCCCTCGAAATCAACCAATAAGCCATCTTAAAGCATTTAATCCTAATCACAGCAGATTGCCTTAGTCTGCAACGGGGGTTCGAGAAGAAAAACATGTGACCCAAAATACCTAAAGGGCTTACAAGGAAAGGCTTGCTGGGAAAAGTGGGGGGTGCACTCCTTTAATAGAGGGAAGGAAAAAAAAAGTAGCTCCGTATATTTCGGGTTATCAAGTTTGAGGCCGCTTACACTTTCCTCAAAAAAGTTCTGGGGTAGAATTGACAAGGGACCATCGCCTTTTTACAGGAATGAAGACTCTGCGTAATGTAGGCCCGAAAAAGGGCAAAGAAAATATGATAGGGAATGGACCTACTCCGCTTACTACTGGAAGGGAAAGAAAGAGAAATGGAACGTGGCCTTTAAAAAAGTTCGTGGGACCGTCAAAAGAAAAATCACCTGTTCCGGGAACTAGAGCGAATCAAAGACCGGGGAAGACGTCGAAAAGGGGAAAAAAGGAAAGGCACGTAGGCGACCCCCGGATGAAAACGGCGTCAATCATTGAAATACAAACAATTGTGAATGGAGAAAAAAAGGAAGTAGCCGAACCATTCCATCTTGTGACGGTCCAGTGAGAGGCCCTGGGAAAAAAAAAACCGAAACCTGGGCCTGCGTCGAAGGAAGTGTTGAAAAGTTTCAGCATCTCTCAAGCGAAACCGGGCGGCGGGAACATCAAGGGTCACGAATCCTAGGACTCACGTTACGTTGGAAAGATGCAAAGCAAAAGCTGAAAGGGAAAAGGCAAGAGCACGGACCCATTTTGCGTCCAGTCCGAGCCGACCTTTGACGTAAGAGAGAAGGGACAGCGCTCACGAATCAAGAGGGGGGAGAAAGTCCAAAAGGGAGAGCTGTGGACGACGGGTTTGAACACAAAAAAAACTCGCAGCATCACGCACCGCGGGAAAAAAAGAAGGGGGGTGAGCCGATATGTCCTTGACACCGAAGAAAATTCAAAGGAGAAGAGGCGCACAACCTAATTTGCCAGAGTCTGGAGAGCCCCACGCGCTTGGGAAGAAACAAAATTAGCCTACAGAAGCCAAAACGTAGCAAAAAGACTAAGTTCGTCAGATCCAAGAACACAACGGCGAACAGGGGGAAAAAAAGGCAAAGGGAAAAAAGATACGCCCCAAAAGTGAGGAGGTTTGCAGCTCAGGAAAAACCAGAAAAAAAAGGACATCTCAGCGCGTTGTCTAGGGTTTCGATCAGCCATTAACCGGGCCATGCTCTCGACCTCAAGAAGGGGAAACGGGAAATGTACCTGATCAAGGAGGAAGAGGGGAGAAGGATCCCCAGCCGTTCTAACAGAAGAACGATGCCGGGGGAGAATTGTGAACCAGCCGCCCCGGCGCAGGGGAAACTAAACCGTGAAGGAAAAAAACAAAGCAGAGAGAGATCTCTTTCGAAAAAAAAAGCATGTCGCGTCTCCACGAAGAGAGGCCTCCAAGTCAAAAAAGGGAAGAAAGGGAATTGTGAACAGGCCCGGCGCCAAGGAGGCAAACGGACAGCGTCTGACCCGGACGGTAAGTGAGCCGGCAGGGAGCGGAATTTCCCCCTGAGCGCGAACAGCCTTCTTCGGGGAAAAGAACGCTTCATACCCTTCTAACAGACACCGACGCGCCGATGAAAAGCCGCACGGCCGAAGGGCCGAACGAAAAAGGGACAAGAAGAAGGGGGAAAAGGTCAAAGACCGATGGAAGGGGGGTCTAAAAAAAAAGTAGGGGTCCAGTGTGAACCTTAGACCTGCAGTAACGAGTCCCACTCGCGACGGGAAGAATGATGCACTTTAGAGAAAGATACAAAAAAAGCGTCTTAAAAACGGATCCTTTTCCCTCAGAAAGGGAAAGCTCAATGGTCTTGGCAGATCAAGCTCGGAGGACGCGAACAGGCATCTCAAAGGGGGGGGAAAAAAAAGCCGAGCAGCGGAATTCAGAAAAAGTGAGTGTAAAGGTTTCCCCCCTTCAGTTAACAAATGGGATAAACTCAGTATCGCTACCGATCAAGTAAAATCTAAAAAACCTTCGAACTGTCAATCTACGAAAAAGGAAAGGACGAACCGAATAGAGGTATGCTCATGCTCGCGGAAGAAACGCGACACGTGTTAGAACCGTTCCGAGCACTAGGGTGCGAACCAAGAAAAAAAAAAAGCCGCCGCCGAGGGATTCCGGAAATGGGAAAGGGGGGAACATGGGGGAACTTTTCTAATGTCACCCTTCCACTCAAAAAGTCTACACAAAAAAAGGATGACACGCCTCTGCCAATGAGAGTTTTTCGGGATCTGAAACGAAGACTTTCCGATCTTCAACTAAAAAGGATTGAGAAGATAGGTATCCGAAGTCGGGGAAAAACCAAAAGAGGAAAGAGCAAAAAGGCCTTAAAGGGAGATTAAGGGGGGAACCACTTACGCACTGGAAAAAGTACAAACGATGATACGGGCCAAGACTCCTGGGGGGAGGGAAAAACATTAAAAAGCAAATCACGCCTGCGCATTTGATTACCAATAAAAAAAATTCGTCAACAGAATAGTCCACATTCAAATTTCGCTCTAGGGGCGAAAAATTCGCTATACTTTCAAGGTAAGGGTACTTGCGACGGTACAAAGGCGGTCGTTAAAAGTTAAAGTATGCCAGGGAAAAACTCAGAAAGGGAAAAAGCGTAGCTGGCGTCTACAAAATTTGAGGTTCAAAAGAAAAACGAACGGGGGAAAAAAGAGGGCTGCTCAGTCATACTCCTCTAATGCTCCAAGGTGAACTATAGCAAGACGTCCACGGGAACTTGAAAATGGGCCAGATCTTGGCAGGACATAATAGAAGAAAAGAACGGAGAAACCCACAAAATACGTCAAGGAAAAGGCCTTAAAAATAAACTCCGTATGCCCAGCAGACTGAAATAAGGTGTCATCACAAGAAAGGAGTGCGCGGCGTTGGCATGCTAAGAAAAGAAGGTTAAAAAGATTTTCCGGACGTGCTGAACGGCAATAAGTCTAGGGTGACAAAATGGGTAAAAAATGCTCTCAGGAAAGAAAAAGGGGGGGCCGGCTCACCGAAGTCCGGGGGGGGTGGGGTTGAAAAAAACTGGGGGTGAAAAAAAAAAAGGTGGTGCAAGATGATCGGGAGGTGCAAAAAACAACCCGTCCATGTCAAATTGGGGCTTGGACAGGGAAGGAGGGGGAGACTCAATCTGAAATCGTGGGAAAAGGGGGTTCTTAAAAAAAGCACGCGCCCGTTAACCCTCCCTGGGGAAGGGCACGTCGTGGGGAAACAACAGAAAGTCACGAAAAACTGAGAAGTTTAAGACGGCGATCCAAATGTAAAAAAAAACGGCCAATGGAATCATCGGCAGAGAAGCTCGCAAGGGAGAGATAGGAAAAACAAAACACCATTTCGAAAACCGGCTTGGCGAAAACCAAGAAGGAAAGATAAAGTTTAGAGGGGGATGGAGCAAACGAAGACGAAAAGTCTCCGGCAATACAAGAATGGCTTCCGTCTACGTGGGGGTGGAATAAAGAAAAGTTCGTACGTGAACCTTGGGGGGGGGATACGGGGTGTCTAGGGATTAAAGAATGGGAAGAACAATTCACAAAAGGGTGCCGCGATCCTTCTTTCCTCTAGGAAAGTGGTGCGCCTCGGATGCGCAAGAGATGGAACTGTCCCCCGCAGTTCTCAGAGGCCGGAAAAATAACTCTAAAGAAAGCGCTCAAACGGGTTCTGGCCAAGGATGAAAAACATCGGCTAGCGACGGGGAAGAACGGGACAAAAACGAATTATGCAAAAGCTAAAAAGAAAGGAACGAGACTCTGGCAAAAAAAAATCTTCACGATGTCACGCAGAAACATTGAGAAAAGCAATCGCTCGACAGATCTACGAGAAAGGGCACACAACCAGGTCCAACTGGGGGGTCAAAAAAAAGGACGTCGTGAACAGTAGGGGGGGGGGCAACCGCTCACAGCTCCTGGGTCAAGAAGGGAAAACTTACTCGCTGACCTTGCAAGCTAAAGCCCGTTCGGGGGCACAAAAATAACAGACCAGAAACAGATCAGAAGGAAAAAATTGGGGGGAAAAAAACATGACTGAACCATTACAATCGGTATCGCAATTAAAAAGGAAAACTGGGGCCGATTGTATCTCCTACGTCGTGGGTCTCCATCGGAAAAAAGCAAAACTTCGGGGATAAGGAACCGGAGGGAAAGACATAAGAAAACACCACGGAAAAGGGAAAAACTCGCAGGAGCGGAAAAAAAGGACACCTACCTTTACGGGCAAAACGCACGTCGAAACATTGAATAGGGGAAAGAAACAAGGCGGTTGAACTGACCCGGAACAGCTTCTAGGGAAAAAAAACCAAGAAGAGGAGCAAACAAAAAGCTAAATGGAACTCACAAAAAATGAGGCAAGCAGGGCCCTACCTCTTCTCCAGCCCGGGAAGGAGCGGCTCCGGGATCACAGGGAGTTCAAAAAAAGAACGAGCTACTTGGGGGTGGAGAACACCCCGGGGGCAAACTGACCCATCCGCCTCTGGTAGGTGGACGACCAGAGGTGCAAAAAATGGCCACACAAGGGGTGGTCAACAGTCGGAAAGTAGGGACACGGCAAGCAACTAAGACGCACTGGACGAGCTGACCGCGGCTTCGTGATAAAGAGGAGAACAAAAAAAAAAAACAGGGATGGGAGAAAGCTAAACAAAACGATGATAAGTAGGAAAGAAACTGGGCGCTGTCGTCTTACTTTTAACGAAAATCACTAAACGCGTTCAGCGCCGAAAAAAAAGTTTAAAGCGCTTGCCGTAGTCTGCGAAAGTCCGGACAGAAAAGGGAAAGACCTACTTTTTGCAAACCTAAGAAGGGGTCCATTGTGTTCCCCAGGGGAAGAAGAAAAGTAGCTCGTAGGTTCGGGGAAAAAACGCCGGAAAACTGTAGCGGAACGCCTCCAAAATGGAAAAGAAAGCCTATTGGAGGGGTGGAGCTGCTTTGCTCTTCAAAAGAAGGATCTCGCGGGCGCGCCTCATGACGGGAAAGGCAAGCAACGTTCTTTCAATAGAAGGGAGGGCCAAAAACCGCATGTAACGTCTGGTCTCAAGGCTCAAAAATAGGGAACGTGATAACAGTTCGGTGCCAGGCGAAGCAAAAAAAAGGGGAAAAAAATCATTGGGCGCCGAATTAATGAAAAAACGCGAAAAAAAGGGTCTAAGGGCCGCACCTCCGGCAAGGAAAACTGCACGTAGGGGGAAGGCGCCAGCCGCGCCGCTCGGGGGAAAGTAAAACCAGAATTTACCTGGAGGAAAAAACTATGTCACATCCGCCCAAAAAGGTGAACAGGGTCACGTTACCGGAGGCAAAACCAAAGGGGGGGGGGGGGGTTTGGGCAATCAAACACCCCACGAGAAAAGAATGCAGAAAGAGAAAGACCGTTTCTATCCATAAAGACCGGCGCGAGGGCTGTACCGAGTCCACGACGTCGAGGACATAAAAAGTCAGGAAATGTAAAAAAAAAAAGAGCTACCTCGAGGAGAGGGGGAGAAAAAACGCAGGTCGCCGCTTCCAGCGTGTCGAATAACAACCGGGGGACGATTGAGTGCAAAGAAAGCAACCCTCACATGGTTCAGGGGAGGAAAAAAAAAGCGATAAGCCTCGTTGTCACGGTGGGTCACGAAGCCAGCGCAAGAAGGCCAGCAGCGGAAAAAAACCGAGTAAACAGGGTCGGTGAAAAAACGAAAAACGACAAGAATCGCGCCTCCTAGAGGAGCTCACCGAGTCAGAACCTTAAAACGGATCGCGTCACGCTGAAGGATCGGGAAACAGGGATAAAAACACCCCACCCAATGCCCGGGGAAAAGAAAAAAGAAGACTCCCTTCACTTAAGAGGACTCAGATGCAGAACAAAAAAAAAAATTCAAAGGCTTGCCCGAGACGGAAAAGGCGTTGGAAAAGCAGAACCAAGTGAGGTATAAAAGCAGCTGACTAAGCGTAATGAGGGGGGGAAGGACAGACCGGGTCGTAATGTTGGAAAACCGGATGCATGCGCCCCAAAATCAAAGCTGTCGCGAAGGCCTAGAAAATCTTGGGGGGGGCCGCAGGGTGCGCAAGGGAGCACGCGCTACTCAAAAAAAAGAAAACAGTGAGACAAAACTTGGTGGGGGGGGCAAAAGGAGTCGTCTGGGGGAAAAAAAGAGGGAGCCACTCAAAAGGGAACGGATTAAGAAAACTATAGGTAGGAAGTTCTCAACCAAATGAGTCCGAAAAAAGGAAGGGGTAAAAAGAATGTGAACATCCAGCGAAATCAACCCATAGAGTCTTCAGAAAATTCGACCTCTTACTGTTCGGGGGGTCAAAAAGGGATATAAAGACCCCACAAGGATATCGGGGGAAAAAAAACAGGGGAAAGTAAGGAAAAGCCTCCGATTAATCACACTGTAGAAACCTACCTACCTAAAAAACATAGCAAATGCCCAGAAGGACGAGATACTGCAAAAGTTAATAGGCCGGGGGAATTAAACCCAATTTCCAGACAGAGGACTGGATCAGCCGTTTTCGGGAAAAGCAAAATGACGATTAAACGTGTGGACAAGGAAAAAGGATAAAAAAGGCGTGACGTTATGGGGGACTAAAGGGAAAAAGGAAAAGGAAGGGCGCTACACGGCAAGTCGCGAGCCATATCGTCCCCATCGATCATTAAAGAAAAAGACGAAAGAGGGCGGACTGCGCGACCAGACAAAAAAGGACCTCCACGCCATCTCTTCCTTGCTATATTGGATTGTGGCGACCGAACTCCAAAGTAAAGAGGTCCGCGTAATGACCGATGGAGGGGGAAAACATCGGGAAGGAAAGAGATGACCGAAGAACTTCCGTAGATATTCAAAAACGAATGCCCAGCATCGTCGCAACCCGCGTGGAATCACCGTCAGCAGGAACAAGCCAAACCCACGGCGCCGAAGCCGAATGGAAATGTCAAGGGGGAAAAAGAAAAACCGTGTAGAATACGCCCTGCCACCTTTCAAAAAAACGCGCATCTTCCAAATGGATGGCGGTTCTTCACGAAATGGAAAGGAAACACACTGGAGGAGGAGGAAAATATATCCGAAGAAAAGGGAGACAAGAAAAAATCGGAATGAAAGCATCCCAAGGTGGGCCGCTTGACCTCAAAGGCTAAAAAGGTCGACGGAACCTGAACAAACGATCATGCCTTGGCGGAGGCGGACGAGGGGTTCGCATCCGCCAAGACGGGGCGCGGACCGGAGGCAATAAAAAAGTCAACGTCGGCGAAAGGGGCTAGAACCAAAGTTAAAGTAAAAGGAAGGTCGTCTTTTTCTTCGACTGGAGGCGGTCACGCGCTCAAAGGACGCGGGAATGGAGGCCAATTCGTCGCCCAAACATCAAAAGGAGAAACAGTTCGGGTTACGATTATTCGGGGGAAACCGGAGAAAAGGAAAAGAAAGGAGAAGAAAGAGAATGCTCGAGGAGGAACGATACAGGCAGACGCGCCGTTATGACGCAGGGTGAAAAATTCTTGGGACATCACGAGAACTCTCGCCGAAGGAAGGGCTCAACCAGGAAACCCACTTTCAAAGGGCAGGGTCGTGTGGAGGAGACACGTCAAGAAAAAACGAAGGAAAGGCGACTGTCGGGCAATGGGTGGTAATCACCTCACGTCACGTAAGTTCAAAAGCGGTTGGCAGGGGTTCTATGGATCGAAAAGGGACGAGTGAAAAGAGGCGTAATAATAGATAACGGGACTCGAAGGGGACGATATCTGGGGATAGGGAACCTTTCTCTACCAGAAAGTAAGAGGGGCGATTTCGGAAAATCGATAAAGGGGGGATAAAGTTAAAAAACATCCGCCAGTCGAAAAAAAAATTATGGGGGGGCTTTGAGGGAATCTCCCGGGGAAAGACCGGGAAGAAGGAATCAGGGAGGACGGAAAACAAAACCCTTTAAAAAAGAGTGAAAGCAAAAAAGTCGTGGTAAAGAGTCAGACACTGGAAAGGGCAAACCTTGAAAAAACCGAACGTAAGAAGAAATAGCAATGTACGCTCCACTGCGATTGGAGTCATCCGGCAACTCCATTGGGGGCGAAAAAAAGGTGAGAAAAAAACCATCAGAAAATCAGCTTCTAGGCACAGGGCTTTTCGATGAACGCAAAAGCTCCTAAAAGAAAAAAGAGGGACGTCAAAAGAAAGGTTCGGGGCGAAAAGACGAAATTGGAAGGAAAGGCGGAGCGAGGGTGGGCGATGGAGCCATTACGTTGTGATAAGCCCAGCGTTGCGAATCCGGAACGAAAACAGTGTCTGGGGCAAAGCGGGGGAAAAAACGCCACGCTTGTCGTTCCCCGGCATACGACCGCCAAAAAAAGAAGTCAAAGATGCACGGAACGTGCGCGAAGAGCCGGGGGAGATGGAGACAAATGCCGACGTTGGAGGGAGACAACGGAAAAAGGTATGAGCTCGGAAGACTTACCCTATTAAGCAGTAATCGGAAAAAACGACAATGGTCCCGGACTCCAAAGGGAGAAAAAGAAAAGGGGCGGTGCAACAACCTGGCACTTGACCGGGAATTTAATAGTGAACTTCAGGAGAATGTGCAACAGACAAACGGCGCACCGCCGGAGATAACTAAAAAGGAAAAACAAGCTCTTACAAAAGACAGGCCACTGTCGGCACAAGGCCGCAGGAAAAACGGGGGAAGCCGAAGGGTCAAAGGATATGCATACAAGGGGGGCTTCAAGGAAAACTAGGGCGGCCAATTAAATTACGCGTTGATCGGCGGCGCAACTTGCCTAGGGGATCGAGAAAGAATCTAAAGCGCGGATGGGCGCCTCCTAATCGAAAAAAGAAAAAGAGCAAAGAAGGCCCCGCCAACTGAAAAAGTAGAAAAGAAAGATGCGGGGGGAAGAAAGGGTTAGCTCCAGGCACGTCCGTCCAAGGAAGGAGCATAACGTCGCTGGAGGGGGGGACGAGTAGCGAAGAACTGGGGCGGCGGCCCCTTAGCAAAGGAAAAAAAAAAATTGGGGGAGCACCCGGACGACAAAAAAGACCAAAAGCCCCTCCTAGGGGGGAGATTCTCCGAACGTGACCCGCTCAGTTCAAAAAAAAATCTAAAAAGGGGGGGTGGCCGAAAACTCGGGGGACCGAGGGGAAAAAAAAATTGAAAAGAAAATGGGGGGGGACGGACCAACTTCTTCGATTTCACATTTGTTGTTCCAGGGGGAGGAGTTATACTACGGGAGCTGGTGTTCGGAACGACCCTCCTGAAGAAGAAAAAGCCTTGGAAGGAGAAAAGGTAAGACTACAAGGCAACGATTATGAAGAAAAGGAGAAACAAAAAGGGGGGGAGAGAATGGGCAACAGAAAGGGGAAGAGGGGTCACGGATTCGAGCTCAGCCACGCGGGGTCTTTAAAGCGGGACGCCGTTAACCGACAAAAAATGCAAGGGGGGCAGTTTCCGGGTAACGGCGACTGTAAAACCAAAGGGTGCACAAAGAACGGTGGCGTCAACTCGCAAAGATCTGGCATGGTCGGGGGAACCGGGAAAAGTCGTCTGGCAACCAAGGGGAAAAGGAAAGGGGTTTGAAGGGTATCGGCAGCCGGA
>Ga0179593_1524782_pt1 | contig 11900 bp, 10 predicted proteins | sample CZODoug2_1_08_16_FD_185931 | JGI IMG/M metagenome (GOLD analysis project Ga0179593, IMG submission 185931) | Vadose zone soil fungal communities from Angelo Coast Range Reserve, California, USA - CZODoug2_1_08_16fungal (PacBio error correction) | ecosystem: Environmental > Terrestrial > Soil >...
GGAGCATGGTCTAATTAGCGGGAATAAATCCTCTGACGGACATTGGTTGGCACCTTACTCACAGCTATGGAATGTTAGAAGGGGCCAAGGAGGGAATAATAGTCCAACGTCTATTGAGAGAAAGACTAGCCTTTAATTCGGGGTGAGTTCACTTTATTCTCTACGCCTGCCGTAAAGAGAAAGTGATTCTAATAATCAACCGTAAATTTCAAAGAAAGACAACCAAAATGGCTTTCGGGGAAAAAAAAAACCATTGGTGAGCTGGCAGCCCCCCTGCATCTCTACTCGCGGACATTCTGGCTTTAGAGAAAGATCTGTCCCGCACAGAACCAGGGAGAAAGCATACATGGCGCGTCTTCTCCGCAAGCGGGGAAAAGGGGGATTCAAGGGGGGAGCGAGTTGCGTAGTTTTGTCGGGGAAAAGCCATTCAGCTCAAGCAAGTTTAAAGAGAGAGAAATGTCCTTCTTCCGAACCCTACCACAATAACTAGCTCCGCGCCCCCCTTGCAAAGTGTAACGCACCGGGAGCAGACGCCATGCCTGCTCGTCTATTCGGGAATGGTTCGAAATTAACTGTACAGAGGTATAATATCCGCCAGAAAGGGAGGAGGAAATGTTTTGGAAGCCTCTCACAGAAAATGATCGGACCCCATCAGGTGGGATGGCATTAATTAATTGGTAGATATGAGCTTACCTCTTCAGGGACTGAAAGAAGTTTCAGGGGAAGAATCCGGCAATCCTCATCACGCTGAAAAAAATGTCCTTAGAAGAGCTCCCTACGTGGAGGCGTTGACTCCGTCTTAGAAAAAGTGCCTCCAAGCGCATGGTCCTTTTTGCGGAAAATCCGGAGGAAAGCCGAGATGGGGCCCTTGGGGAGGCACCAAAAACTTGCACATTGGGTTACGGCACGGGGAAATGGAGGGGCAGAACAGTCGGAAGGCAGGCCTTATCATCGGAAAAAAAGAACTAACAAAAAAAAGTGTTTCTGAACGCGGTTGAGCGCGCATTTCGTGCTGACAAGACCCTAGGCATGGGAAGGAGGTTTCGATTCTAAGAGGTGCGATCCCAGGAGTCCATGCCCTTTAGACTTCGCCAAAAACGTCCTCGTGGAAGAAAAAGATAAATCCGAGAAACTCTCGCGCCGGAAGGATACAGCGCACTTTTCAAGGAGCTCGGACTTTGGAGGAGGCGACCCATCGCCAGAAAAGAAGATCAGGAAGAGAGGGACCACACCTCTCTATTTTGGAAAGAACAAGAGCAAAAAAACTTTCGCCGATCCTGTCTTAACAGGTTGAATTGGAAATCGATGGAGGAAAAGATTACGCAAGAGGGCATCTCGGTCAATGCCTAGGATCACGGGGAGAGAAAGCAGAGATGTGGGAGAGAAAGCCGTCGACATTCGGCAGCGAGAGGAGCGGGTCGAACGCACTCGCCAAGAGAAGTCTTCGGATGTCGGGAGAACTAGATCGTATGAAGTTTTCAAAAAGAGGGGAGTTGGAGAAGCTCCATCGGCGGGACAATGGAGGGGTAGTTGAAGGGAACCATGTTGCCCGCAGATGAGAAGGAAAGGGGTTTGCACACGCCGGAAGAAAGCGGAAAGCGGAGATTTGCTCAAGGGGAAACGTGGATTGGAATTATTGAGGAACCGGGAGGGCGTAGGGAGGCGAATTAATCCTGAAGGGGATGATCGGAGAAGAAAGGAGTCGAATTCCCGCTTATGACTGCAAGAGAAATACGGGCTGCATTACCTCTCGTAGGAAAGAGAGAGTAGCACTAAGGGAAAAACGTAGACTCGATAAAACGGGATAGAGGGAACAAGATCGCACGATCTCGTCGCCTTCGCGCCGGAAAAGACGAAGAATTCGCTTCTTCTGTCGAGAAGGCAGTGGTCAATCGGAGACCCCGAAACAAAGGTGGAGGGGAGGCAACTGATCCCTGTCTACCAACCGAGAGGGGAGGGCGCCTGCAGGGAAGGGACGGAGCATTCTTTGGTGGCTGGCCACGAAGATGGGAAGGGAGGGAGGATCGAGTGGACGTGTCTGTTGCACTTGCAGCTTGAAGTTTATTCTAAACCCAAAAAGGAGGAAAAGAGTAGCTTCCCATGCAAACTGCAAAGGAGAGTTCATCCTGAGAAAAAAACAAGGTACAACGTCGTGGCCCCGCACGTCCGACATTCGGCATCAGTCATCGGCGCGCGGCTTCGTTTTTGGGAAGAAGAGATAAGCGGGACTTGAAAGCACCTTGGCCACGGTGGGGAGGAAAAACTGCGGAACTTTGTCCGCCGACCATAAGAAAAGGAGGCGGTAAGTTCACACTGGAGGGGCTTCCGTGTCGACTGGGGGAAGGGAAAGTCAGTCACCAGGGAAAGCGCACGCTCCATACTAAGAAAAGGATGGTCCATTCCCCCTGTAGTGAGGAAGTCATAGCGTCAATTCTCCTCCAAGATCCGGCTCAGAACATTTCAGAATTAGAGCCTCAGGGGAAATCGGAAGGCCGACAGGAAAGACACTACATTAAAAAAATGCCTTAGCAACTGGAGAAGGTCGCAACGCATAGCGGCAGCACACAAGATGCGGTGAGGGACAAATTTTCTCCAACGAATCACGAAACATAGAAAAACCCGATGGAGCTCAGCAACTCGTTTTAACATCTCTATACGTTGAAACTTCGACGAGACTAAGGAGGGAGGAAGACCGCGAAGAAATGCTATTGCTGCAAGGCGAGTGCTTTCGATCGCCTGCTCGATGTCATGATATGAGAGAGAGTCACTCGCTGGCTCAGAAAAAGAGTCCCTTGAATCAATGGAAAAAGGGACCGGAGCTGACATCATGGGGCAGATAGTTTGGGCAAGACCATTCAACAACCCGTTGGCTGAAGAGGGACAACGCTGAGTTGCGACGAGGACCCACCTCGCGACTGTCCCCGCTCGCCTCCTATCGATGATTCGTTTACATCCGTTGGAAAATCCGATCTCGGAGGGGGGGAACCGGAGCTGATCAAAGAGGTATGCGGCGGGCGATTTTTTTCTGACGGAGGAAATTCCTGGTTGGCGGGAGGACCTCTTCGCAGACGCTGTAATTCAGAGGCACCCACCAAGAGCCAAAAAAGCCCGATAAAAGCAATGTAGGACAGGGCTCATCGGCACCGAAGATCATCGCTCTCAAGAAAGGGAACAACTTCGGAAACATGTTCGTGAGTACGCGATGCTCAGAGGCAACCGTCGATCTTGGGTGGCCGCCACAACGTAAGGCAATGTCTCGGTTAGAAACAATAAGCATCGGCGTTTCGAACGGGAAAACCTGCCGAAATGGGGCGAGGGGAATGTCATGGAGGAACGACTTCGTCCCGAACGCAACGCTAGAGAACGAAAATACGCCTGGAATCGTTGCTTGAAGACTCGCGCCGGAAAGGAAGTCGTTCTTCGAAGCAGAAGGTGTCGGCACTCGACATAACCATTCCTGGGCGGTGCGGAGATCAGGGGAGGGAGCCCCACCTGCATCGCGAGGGGAAGGTCGGATTCGAAAGTCAAGATCTGTCCAAGGAAAGGAAGAAAGGGGGGGTCAATGGGAAGAAATGGGCAGCTGCTCCGCAAAGAGGGTAACGATTTAAATTGCGGGGGGGGGGGGGGTCGGGGTCCGCGAAGAAAAGAAATCTCTCAAAGAAGATTTAAAAATTGCCTGCGAGACTGCCCAAAACGCCAAAACGCGAGGATCCATCTGTAAAAAAAGAGAAAGTCCGCCATCTTCAAAAGGCTCGAGTCGAGCTATCATGAAAGAAAATTGGTACAGAATCTTAAGAGGAATCCTCCAGAAGAAGGGGGGGAGAGATGCAGGGTGCCTCCAGCTAAAGGGACAAGCACCGCACAGGGGGGGGTAAGTGCCTTTCCGACAAATGGCCAGCTACAAAAAGAAGTACACGATTTCTAGGAGTCGCATCAAAGGAAGTAGAGATTTCCTGCGAGAGCTCTAAGGGGGACGCATATTTTACGAAAGGGGAAATCTTTCCCAACGCAGAAGCGAGAGTGGCCGTACACCAGGGAGAGATGAGAACGGAGACTTCGAAACGAGACCATGGATCATCCGGTTACGGCTAGGCATAACGCAAGCTCGCCGGTTTCAAAAACAACTGAAAGGAAAAGAAGGTCGCCGTTGTTCTGTCAAAAGGGGGGAAAGGCGATGGAAAAAACCGAGAGCCCTGCCGTGGGCAATGAGGAGAGAGCTCTTGGGGAACCACAAACGCGCTCCAAGGTGCGGACAGAGAAAGGGAGACGCCAACCCTGAAAATCCTCGGGAAAAAGATCTCCCTCCCACCGCCGCCGGTGGGAAGTAGATGGGAAAAAAGGAGTTTGAAAAGAAACCAATCTGCCCATCTCCTTAGAGAAACAGCCGCTCGAAGTTGGGGCATCGGAAAGATTCTAGGGTTCGAAGAAGTCAAGCAACCGGTGGGAAAAGAAAAAGATCGGGAGGGGAATCTATGCGCACAACGCTGATGCAGAATAATGAGAAAAGGCGCATAAGAAGGTTCTCTTAGCCATCCGAGGGTAAGAAACGGAGGAAAGGGGAAAGCAAGGACGATTTTCTCACCCTCTTGTGGCTTTCGCCGAGAAATCGCTCTCTATAGGAAGGGGGGAAAAGGATAATAAGGGGATGTCATAAAAAAGACTTAGGAGGGGGGGCTCTTTCCGTTTATTGCTGGGGTTCTGACCGGTGGACCTACGAATTGGGGGCCGCTTGCCGGAACACGAGGGAAGGCTGAATGGGGATAATCGCGTTTTGGGGGGTGGACCCCTGGAGGAGGGGAAAATATTGAGCGTGGCAGGATCCTTAGCTCAAATGTTGGGGACAGAGTGCAGGAAAGACCGCTATTACGGCCGATACGTAAGAGCACCAAAAGAGGCTGCGATCTCGCCGGCAAGGGAGAAGGGGGAGGCGCTTCTATAAAAGGGGGAGGTGGGAGCTGGCATTCAACAAGAGAAAAAAAAGAAGTCCTCGTATAGGAGAGAGAACTCCTATTCATTCGCTTCTTCTGTTAAGGGGAGACAGTCTGGTCATAGAGTCAAACGTGGCCAAGGTTAAATGGTTCGCTATCAAAACAATTGCAACTGCTGTCGCTGCGCATGGGTGAAATGAGAGAAGATTTTGGTGATGGGCAACTACGTGGAAAGATCCTAATTCTTCACAAAAAGGAAAGACGTGTCTTTGCCGGGGGGGGGAGAGAGAAAAACCACAACGGGAGGAAGGAGGCACTTCAACGACACTTTCCTGCGACGTAATTGGTCGTGCACAGTAATCAAAACTTCGTGCAAAGCATTCTGCATCGACAAGAGGAGGGGAAAACGCCGTTGCACGGCTTCGGGTAAAGAGGGGAACACCTTGGCCACGTTGTTGTCGGGGCACTGAAAGGGAAAGGAGGGTGGGGCCATAATAACCTCGAAGGGCAGACGAAAGCGAAAGGTCGACGATGATCTTTGTTAAAGAGGGGGGGAAAATGCAGCGCAAAAAAAGGGATCTAAGCGCCCTCGCAACTACCTTAGAGATACAGAAGCAAAAGGCCCTCAGCCGGGACATAGCGGCTTCGAAGAGGGAGGATGACAGGACCGGCTCATGACCTTTCAGAAAAGAAGAAATAATGGGGGTCCAGAGGGAGCACTACCTCCACTCATTCCCAAAAATGACGAAGGAGAAGGAGGATAAGCTTCCAAGGGCCAACAAAAGCAAAACAGGAGGGCAACATGTGTCTACACTGCTATAAAAAAGAAAAAAGGTAACCAGGGGGAGAATCAGCCCCGCATCCTCTTTGAAGATACAGACGAACGATAGATAGAGGGATATACCGGGGGGAAGCGTTGCGGAACGGCGAAGAGGAAGGGGGGCGCGTTCCATCGAGTGCGTTGAAAGAGGAAAAAGGCCAAGGACCCTCTCTGTCTCATATAACAAGGCGCGGTAGAGGATCGGAAGAGGCCGAGAAAAAAAAAGCATGTGGGGAGGGGGAATCGACTATAGGAGAAAAGAGGACAAAACCCGGTTTGTAAAAATCTCAGATAGAAGGGGGAGGAAACTATTGCGATGCCCACCTCGCAAAAGAGGAAGCGATTCCAGAGAGACCGACTGCGATGGATCGTGAAAAAAAAAAAAAAAAAGGATTTTCCAATCGACCTTGCACGAGGGAACGCGATGTAGGAGGGAATCTCTAAGGGGGGAGGAAAAAAGGTATGCTTGTCTTTCCTGGGTGGACGTGAAGGAAGAGCGCTGTCATGGAGAGACATTCTCAATAGGGGGGGGAAAAGACCTCATGCGCTTCAAAGGAAACCTGAAGAGAAAATCAACCGAAAAGTTGCCATAAAAAGATTTACGTGACGTTGTTGAGAAAAGGAGAGCTTTTTAGTTCTAAAAAAGTACCCTTATGGGGGGGGAGGGGGTGATCGAATCAACAGGGGGGCATCGGGTAGACAGATAACGCCAAACGGACCACGAGAACGTGTTAAAGCATTTAGGGGGAAGAGGAAAGAACCTGAGAGAGGTGGGGGTGAAGTGGGACAAAAAAAAAGAAGCCTAAAGGAACGTTCTTGAGGCCTTATGATCTAGAAGAAAAGGCGTGATTCGTCTGCGGGAGAAGGTGTCCGAAAAAACTCGGAAACGAAAAAAAAATGTCGGGGATGGGAATTCGGCGCTTTACTGGAGGCACACCTGCATCGCGGTCCGCCGACGCTCTGGACTTGAAAGATGTCCCAAGGGAAGAGGGGGAAATCATTATCGTCCTCGATAGCGCATGGGAAAGAGAGGGAAATGGTTTAACATTGAAGGGGAGCGGCGCGGCCCCGGGGAGATTTGGGGTGGGGAGCTATCTCCTGCAAGGACTCTAGAGAACAGGAGAATGAAATGGCTTAGCTAAGAGCCAAAAAAAGCGCGCCAGAGCAAAACAATCGGTAAACAAAAAAATTGAGAAAAAAAAGCCAGACCTGCTCTTCGATTCGAGCGACAACTGCTTGACAAGGAGGAAAGGCGTCATACTCTTCGGAGCAGGATGCAGGTGTGCCTCCCTCTCAATCGTCAAGGGAAAGGAGAAAGACATCATTTTGATGAGCGGAACTTCCTACAACTCCGCCAAGTCTTGGGGGCGGGGTGGGGTCGGAGAAGGGCTCCCGTACAACCGCTTCCAGCAGGGATCTAAAAAAACTAGGTTTGCCTCTTCGTAGCAGTAGGGAGAACTTTACCGAGCTGTGCCTCCGGAGTAACCATGTCCGGGAAAAATTGCAATTGGTCGATCACCCGAGCAAGAACGGGGAAGGCACGTGGAGAAAGTCTCACGCTCGCCGGTTGAAACTGAGCATCGCGAAGAAAAGAAGGTCGCAGTGGGGGAGTTAGGGGGTTGGACGCGCGAGGAAAGAATAGTAGCACTGCCGATAAGGTCTGATGCGACTAGGCTCTTGGCGCTCCATTAACAGCTGCAGAAGCCAGATAAGGAAAGAAAAAGCATCCGTTCTCATGAAAAAAAGAGGAGAGGAGAAGGGGGTTCCAAGAAAAATCCGAGCTCGGGGGAAACACTGCTTCAAAGGGCAGTCGGGAGGAAAATTCTAGGACTCCGCAGGGGGAATAGAGGAAAAACCCGCTGAGGACCGATCCTGCTGTCCAGCAAAAAAGCTTGCAGATAGTCGATTGAAGGGCTGTTAAATCAGAGAAAAAAGATCAACACGGGTCATAAAAACTCGACAGTAAAAAAAACGGAAGACGTCGACTGAGAACGAGCAGGAAGGGAAAGAAACGCACTCGCCTTGGAGAATGCGCCTCTTAGAAGAAAGGGGAAAAGGTAGGGATAGCCCTCTAGATCGATATGAATTTCATATAAGATGGGAGGGAAAAGGGATGCGGGAGGATTCCGTTACTTTCTGTTTCAAACGGGATAGCAAGTGTAGACCATGGACAAAGGGTTGCTGACGGAAAAAAGAAAGAACCCAGGCGAATCTTGATCTCGTTGACGAGAAGGGAATGGGAGTGGAGGGTAGCCCAAAGGTAGTTCTTCTAGGCGCGTCCTTCTGAAGGGAAGGGGGAGGTTCGTGCGGTAAAAAGAATTCCGCTATGATGCCGATAGAGAACCAAGGCTGAAGCAGAAGACCTACGGGGACTTGCGCGGAAGGGTGTCTTCGATCTACGAAAAAGGGAAAGAAAAGCAAAAGATCATCGGGAGGAAGGAGGTTCCTCGACGAAGAACGCTGGAGACAATGTCGCCAAGCAAGTGCGGCCCAATGGTAAATAAGGAAAAAAAAAGGGGCCAAGGAGAGCGCTTATCCTGGGCTAAAAAAACGCTTCAACGCGGCGCTGGCAAAGTATTTTTGGTGATGGGACGAATTAGGACGGGAGCTGCTGGCTGTCTGCTAAGGCGCACAAGGAGTTGAAGGGAAGATAGCGAAAAAACACCGGGGAGGGGCAGCTGCACGGCAAACGACACGAAAGTCTTGTCTGTTGAAGCAGAAACCTCCGTCAGCAAACGAACAAAAAAGTGGCTCCTGCATTCGCAGGGCTCATGCAGGGGAGAGGCTGCGGGTTGGTATAAATAAAACAGGTCGTTCTTGAGCAACATGGGGAAAAAGTGGGAGGCAGACTCTACCAGACTGACAAGGGAAACCTTGGGCCGGAAACACTAATGCCTATGAGGCGAGTAATCACAAAACGCGGAATGGGGACCGGGGTGATTCAGCTCGACGACCACCAACTTTGTATCGAAGCGCCCTCGCAAGAAGAGGACAAAGGAAAGTAACCATGCCGCCCCTGTAGGTTGGGCTGTTCAGTCAAACATGAGAGGGGGGAAGGGCAGAAACGAGAAGGTGTATCATCGCCTCAAGAGCCCCCTGGGGGCCGACATTTGGGCCTAACCTAAAGGAAGAAGGGATCACGGAGAAGGTATAAGAGTGAATTGCAGACCTTAGCTAAACTCTGAGGAGGGTCTATCTTCCCGGCTGAGAAAAACAGCAGTGAACGACAACGCCCGATGGGATCTTAAGAAGGACAAAGACAACGTCAGAAGGAGGATCTCTATCTCGAACTAACGACAGAGAAGAAAGGGGGGGAGGAGACTCACGGCAGGAGGGGCTCTGATGCCTGATGCCGAGGTAGTTTAAACGTCCGCGGCTGGCTAGAGAAAGATCTCCTGTGGAAGAAAGACAAAAGAGATTAACAGCAATGTTGCTGAGACTGGCTAAAAGAAGACAGGAACCCATGAATCCCGGCGGCAGAAAAAGCAGAAAGCGGTTGCGCAGACGAAGAAAAAAAAAGAGATTAACCTATTCGTCATAGAGGGAAGAGAGGGTGCCGGGATCCTTTTTCATCCCAAAAAGCGAGTTCCCAGCGACCGGACAAGAGGCGCGCTAGGAGGGGGGCTTCGATCTCTCATCTACGGGGTCTGGCAACCGAGTACTGGATGCTTGGGTGGGGGAGACTTCTCGGGAGGGCGGAAAAACTGTTCATAAAAAAAAAAAGCGCATAGGGGGGGGGGGAAACCTCATGCGCTCGCGGCCGGGCGAACCCCCTCCGGAGAGAAGGGGAGAAAAGAGATTTGCCAGAACAAGAAACATTTATTTTCTTGACAGGTGGAAAGAAGAAAAAACTTGAAGTTCTGCAATGCCTGCCAAAGAGGTTCTGAAGGGGCAGGGCTCTTGGTTTATCTAAGCCACCGAAGGGTAGACGCGGACGGAACGGACTCACGAGCGCTGGAAAGGGGGACAAGCATTTAGGGGAAAGAACCCTAAGGGAAAAGATCTCTTCGCTTAGATCTACGGAAAGAACGGGCCGCAGGATCGAGACGCCGAAATCGTGGATAAAGGACGGTCCCGAGGGGGTGAAAAAGTACTTCCTTCTACAAATCAAATAAAGGAGAGAACTCGGCGAGGGGGCATCGCGCATCCGCCGACGATAAGGCTGAGTCAGAAATTCTTTCCCAATGACTAGTCGAACCCATTACGGAGGACCGAGAAGAGGGGAAGCTGTCGGGGAAACGCTGGACTGTCTAGGGGAAAAGGGGGGTCTCGAAAGGCGTATTTTTTCGGGTGAGGCCAAAAAAGCATCTCGGAGTAAAGGAGATGAAAAGAAAATGGCTTAGGGAACCCCGAAAAAACTTCCCAACTCCCAGAACACATTGTGGAAAGAGAAGGAGAGCTCCCAGCGGCAAGAAAAAAATCTTCTATGCGATCAGTAAAAGCACGTCGTCCTTGTTACAGGAGGAAGAAAATCTTCTTATCTATATTTACCAAGGGAGGGGGATAGGACCGGCAGAAATTGTGTGTCGAGGAATGAATTTCAAAAAAGCCCGAAAAGGAAGACTACTTCACGATCGTGAGGAAAGCCGCAAAGGAGAGCTTCGCGAAGAGAGAAAATCTCTTTTTCAGGTCGTTTGTCAGAAGGAACAAGAATCGCTGTGCGGACATACCCAGTGAAAAGGAAAGTAGGAAAAGGGGAATTCCCGCCTTCGCAAGGAGATCAGGAAAGGGTGGGGGACGTCATTGCTCCGTTGCCGGCCTGAACACTTCACGAACGCATGTAAGGGGCAAAGCTTGCAGTTGACGGGACGGGGGGGTCGAGGCATGGGGGGTACCTGCCTGGAAAGAGCCATGAGGTCGTCATAATGAGGCTACTGGGTCCATGACATTCGGAGGTCGGTCCAGGAAGGGCGCAAAGGGACGGAGAAAGGAAATCAAAAGCATCCTTCCTGCCATAAAAAGGAATCGAATGACTCGCGCACAATCGATGGAATCCTGAGGCAACGATGAAGAGACAAGATGAAGAGATTTCCTCCTCCGTCTGAGGGGGATGACGAGTCTCAAAGATAAAAGACTCGAGGTTGACGGCCGAAGTCATCAAAAAGGAATTGCTTTATTCATATAGTAAGCTGGACCAAGAAAAGAGGGGAAACCGAGATAAGGGAGATCCGCGCAGAAAAGGGTATCTGAATAAAGACCGATGGAAGAAATTCGGCAGAAAAGGGTCGACGCAAACCCTTCGAGGAAAGAAGAAGGGTCTCGAGGGAGGGGGATCCGCTCGCAGAGAGAGTTTCAGAAAGGGTTTCGAGGTGAAGGGACACGAGGCTTCGGTTCAATCTAAAGGGAAGGGGAAGGTTTTCTTGTAGGGAACAGTTTTCCCTCATATCGAACAGAATCTGGGGGGCTGCCTGCTGCAAAAAAGAGTGAAGCGGAGACGAGGAAAAAAGAGTCCGGTGGCCACTTTCTGCCCCCTAGAACCGGCGTCTTGATGCGAGGGGGGAGGTGGAGGAGCAGGGGAAGGAAACGCAATTGATTCTAATAGATTACTTCCGAGAAGTGTAGATTGTGTGGGAAAAAAAATTATTTTTTGAATTGATGAAAAATAAAAGAAAAAATTTTAACCACTTTCCCCAGGGGTTTTTGGGGACTTTGTGTCAGGGGAGGAATTTTTGAAACTGTGTTTTCTTTGGAACAAAGGGGAAGTCCTTTTATTGGGGGGGCAACGGAGGTTTTTTTTTCGGTGTTTGGTTGGGGGGGTTTCTTGGTCCCACGGGCTTTTCTTAAAAGAAGAAGGCAGAAATAGACTTGACATAGGAAGCGGGGCATCACTAGGTAGTTCTTTATGCGGGAGCTTCGAGAGAGGGAAAGAGCACAAGGAGACAGCATGTCGCCCGTGACGCCTGACTTCACCTCCGACGAATGCCGCGTTCTCTTTGGGGGAAAAAAAGGTCGGCGTATAGGGGGGGATAGAACAAACAACGTGCCACGGTTCTCAAGACCCGGGCTGGAGGGAGGCAGGAAAAGAAACGGAGAGACTCCACAAAAAAAACACACACAAAAAAAAAAAAAGAAAGTGGGAGTAAGATGCCGAGCAAGTCGTTTGGGACTGCCACAATAAAGAGAAAGGCTCAACCTACAGTCTAGAGGCTTTC
>Ga0179593_1627916_pt1 | contig 11900 bp, 11 predicted proteins | sample CZODoug2_1_08_16_FD_185931 | JGI IMG/M metagenome (GOLD analysis project Ga0179593, IMG submission 185931) | Vadose zone soil fungal communities from Angelo Coast Range Reserve, California, USA - CZODoug2_1_08_16fungal (PacBio error correction) | ecosystem: Environmental > Terrestrial > Soil >...
CGCTGGAGCGAAAGAGGGACCTAATTCCTCTTCAAGCGGTTGAGGGGGTATTGCTTGATAAAGGTTCGGGACGAATCCGAGACTCTCGGGAACAAGGTTGGAAATTTTGGGAACAACAGGAATGGGGAGCGCGCGAAAAAATCTCGGAGAGTTTTCAAGAATTCGCAAGCTAAGGAACCTATGCAAATGGTCAACAACGGGAAGAAACTGGCAGGTCCCCGGAGAGCCCCGCCGTACCAAATTACGATGGAGATCGGCTTGGTTTCCAACCCCGAAATCAGAGGGGGGAAGATCTCAAACATGAGACAAGGGCCGAGGAATCATACCTAGGGGAGCAGACAAGAGATCAGGGTGTGAAAAGATGGCCTTGCAGAACTCACTTTTTCACAGTAAGGGCAGCATCTTCAAAAGAAGACCTATGAAGCCTCCGAACCCAAAATGCCCCCCCGGTCCCTTCCACTCTGGTAAAAGGGACCCGGGGTGCATTTAAAAAGAAAAGGGGAAAAAAACTGTAGTCCGAATACCGGACCCTTTTAGAGTGAACGGGGTGGAGCAGCGAAATCGGGAAGAGACGCCAGCGGCAAAGATGCTGAAAACATCGCGAAAAAGAGCGTGCAGCAAAAATCGATAACGCGCCAGAATGACTAATCAAACGAAGTGCCCCCCCTTCTTCAGGTCGTTGAGAGGGGTTCAAATCTTGAAAGGGGGAATGCATCAACTGAGGGGAAGTGAAGAAGCTTGTAAGGCCGAAAAGGGGGGCCAGTATAAAGGCAAGGGAGAAGAGCAAAGGGGATCAACTGCAGGCCTTATAAGAGGGCTGTCGAGAGCAGGAACCTGGGAGACGCCCCGAAGGCACTAGAGGGGGGGAGGGGAGGACATCAAAAAAAAGTAAACGCGTAAATGTTATCCAGGTGAAAGTGGAGGATGGGGGAACGTCAGCATGGGAAAATAGGAAAGCCCCGTCCCTAAGTAACAACATTTTAAGCTGGGAAAAAATAGGGGGATCCGACATAGGAAGATACCATAACAAAGGATTCCCTTCTTCATAGAACACTGAAGTTCGGAAGGGGGGAACTAAGAGAAACGCCAGTAAAGAAGATGGAGCGGCAATAGGAACAAAGTGAGACCAACGATTTCAATGGGTGCGATCATATTATTCATCAAAAGTTGTGGGGAGGGAAAAGGAAAGTATTGTGAAAGAGGGAAAAAGGTATTTACGCACCAGAGGGAGCAGTAAAACACGAGTGAAGGCCCCCGGGAAAAATTATTCGTGTCTTTTCAAAGGCCGGGAAGGAATGGAAGGGAAGAAAGATCTTAAAAGGAGGGAATCGAGGGCAACGCTAGGCCATCGAGAACCGGGGGCGCGCATTTAGACTCTCTCCTCAAAGAAAAAAGTCTTATAGGGTGCTACACGGGAGAGTCCCTAGAAAAGCTGAAGGGGGGGATAACCTGACATCGCCTGTACAACGGATGCCCAAGGAGGAAGTTCCATTGAGGGGGCTGAGGGGGCGAACAGGAGATATTAGTGGGCAGGCGTGGAAGATCATTTCGGCAGATTAATAAGGAATCACTCGAGAAAGCGAGGGGGCTACGGGGGAAGAACGAAGGGAATTTTCGGGGTCCCTTGGGTACTGATAAAGGATTGCACTTCGTCTTAATAGTCAGGGATGAAGGAGCACGAGAAGGAAAGAGTTCCGGGGGAATCCGCAGATAGACGGTCAAAAGACGACTGGAGACGGGGCAAGGAATGGTTCCCGTTTTTTGCGCCAAAGGGAGAATGGGAAGGCGACTTGGGGTAAGGACGACAAGGCGGGGAACTCTACAACCGGGTCTTTAGAACGTTGAAAGGTCGGACCCGATATGTGGGGTAAAAAGATTTTCGGAAAAAAAGGGGCCAAATGATGACAAATGGGGGCTCTCCGGACTGTATTTATTCGATGGCTTCAAGCGAAGAAGGCACCAAAGGTGAGAATGCGTTAGACTCCAAAATGACAACGCTTAGGCCCTCTCACATCAGCACTTCACTGGGACTCCAGAAGCCGAAGATGAAAATTATCTCAAAGGTCCACAATTAATTAAGAGGAAAAGCGAAAATAAGAGAGTCCTGAGGGAGTACAAAAAAGAAACATCAGGAGTACTTTCCTGTATAGGGCACCTGTATAGGGAGAAGGGATGGCTCTCCGGGTTCTGAATGGCTTGATCTGAGTCAAGGGGCTTAAAAGAGGGGGAGACCGGATGATATCACCAAAAGGATGTATTATGTAAACTATATAATGATAACGCAAATGGTTAATCTGCATTAACTAAGAAAAAAAAAGAGGGGACAAGCCGTGGACACTTCCTCGCTCGGCTTCTTAATACGCGTATAAGCTCAGTCTCAGCCCGCATGGGACAGAGATATCACGAACAAAAAATCGCTTTGAAGACTGCCATAAGGTGCGAGAACGGGAATCAGGGACCTCCGCTAGATGACTCTACATAATTGAGGCCCGTGGCAGGAGAGGTCCGGAAGAAGTTTCAGAGGGTTTGGAAAAGTCAGCTAGATGTTGAATGAAATCGTGATGTAAAAATAACAAGACATTCCTGAGGGGGAAAAGCCGGCCGAAATCCTCTCCGCGGGAAAAAGGCAATGGCAGGGGGAGACTAAGGAAAAAAAATGAAGGGGGGGAGGTGGTGTCTGGAACGTATACTAAAAAGGGAAAGCAGTAACTGACGTTCCATCCGACCCACGTCACTTAACAAGCATCCCGCCCCTAAAATTCACATTCAAAGAGTCTCAAAGTCTGGGGAAAAGGAAAAATCTTTGAGAAAACGAAAAAAGAAAAGTTCTTCTTACTATCAGCACCAGGAACATTAGGGAGGACGGTGCGTCGTACGGCAATAAATCAGATGAAGTAATTGCCGAAGGGCCGTAATGCGAGGGGGAAAAAAGGAAGTGGTGATAAGCCGTTTCCGAGAGATTCCTTCTACCTGGCGGCAAATTAGCTTGATTCGGCACGGCGGAAATCCATAGGAGAGAGCAGAAAATGATGGACCGAAGTCCCTTGTGAAGAGTTGTAAGGAGGAGGTATCAAACACGGCCAGGTCCAGAAAGGGAAGCGGGGGGAACAACGCGGTATAAGATTCCCAGGAAGATTTCGCTCCACGGGGGAATTCTCGAGAGGGAGAGTTGACAGCAAGGGACACGAGGGCAATTCAGCGAAGAGAAGAAAGACTAATCGGGAAGGAGAACCATCTGTAGACCAGAAGGAGGGTGTTTGTCATCTGACTGTACTCGTGGGTATCCTAGAAACCAATAAAAATGACTAATAGGATCAAAACCCATGTTCAAACGTGAAACACCAAAAAAAACCAAAAAAACAAAAAACCACAAAAAAAAAACCCACCAAAAAAACAAAACCCCCCCAAAAAACCAACCCCCCCCACACCCCCCAAAACCCTGTTTGGTAAGTTCAGGTCCTGGGAGATTTGCAGAAGGGGGAATCGGTTCGGGAGGAGGGTCACGAAATAGTGATCAGTGCTAATGAATCTGGAAAAAAAATTCGGATTTCTTCGGGGGGGCTTCGAACCTTTCGGAGCGGCTAGCAGGGGATAGTTGAAAACGGGTAAAAACGAAAAGACGTTCGCCTGGGGGGGGAAAAAGGTTACCGCTTACGGGAATGGCATTCTAAATAGCGAATCCGAAGGGGGGGTTAGAAGGAAGAAAAAGAAAAAAATAAGAGGGTTAGGGTCAGAGGAGAACGGGCGTTATTGCGTCGGAAGGAACTGTGCGGTCCGGCATTAAATTCCAGTAACTGAAGCCTGAGCGGGAAAGTGAAAAAAGAAGTTCAGAAAAGCCGGAAAAAAAAGGCCTGGAGTTTCGGGGGGCAGTGACGGGTAGGCTCCGGAAGAAACGGCGAGGGCAGAGTGACACTGGAAAAGGAAAGGATGTGAGGGGGTCCAGGGGAGGGGGATGCGCTTTTCCAAAAGCGCCAGCGGTCCGAAACGTAGTAAAAAAGGGAACCGGCAAGGGATAAAGCAGGAAAAAGGGTCGTCGAGCGGTGGACAAAGATGCAAAAAAAGGCTTTCACCATGGCCGGAGAGTAGCGTCCTCATACCAGTTCATGGGTTCAGGGGTCCGGAAAAAGGTTTCAAAGGGGGAGGAGGGGCCAGTGAAGGACTTGGGGGGGGAAAGGGGAGAGCGGGGAGGAGCCGCAACGTCATATTAAAAGGACCCTGATCTAGATTGTCCAGGAATCGCGAAAGGGTGGGGAAGGGGAACTCGGAAAGTCAATCTGGGGAAAAAAACTGAGGACTGAAGCGAGTCGCGAGGGGCTTCTTGCTTTCTGATGGGGGGGGGGAAAAACACGCCGATTCTGAAAGGAGTCATTACGGAATAAACTAGTTCGGAGGGGTAATCAAACGGCAGAGGAGGGGTTTTTGTCGTAGGGGGGAGTGTGGGGGCCTGGCGAATAGATGAAAAAACACAAATGGGGGAAGGGCGAGATAGAAGGGGAGGTCGCTCTGACTGGGAAAGAAAAACATGTGAGAGACACAAGGGAAGGATGGATCACATAAAAGTAAAGAAGAACGTAAAGAGGTATCTTAATCTAAGAGCGTGATGAGATGCCCTAATAGAACGGCATCGTGCGAACGGCCAGTAGTCATAGCACATAAGGGATTTAAAAGAAAAATGTTAGAAAAAGGAAAAGGGAGGGAAGGTCGGACAGGGGGGGGCACGAACTGGGTATCAATGCTTGGGTTGTGAGGCCGGGATAGAACAAGAACATCAAGGTCCTAGTCTGACGCCGGGGTGGAAAGCGCAAAAGAAGACCCTTGGCAAAGAGTTGAGACTGGAAGAAGGAGAGGAAAAACCGGGGGACAAAACAGACGAACTGCGTCGTCTGTCGCAGGGGTGGTCCGCTTTGATTAAAAACAAAACAAGGGGGAGGAAAAAGGATGGAAGAAAGACCACGTTACGAAAAGGGGATCGAGGCAGAAGAAGGGTCCAGGTGCAAGAACTACTGGGTCGCGGCGTTTCTCCGGGGAGGTACCCGCCGGTTTCCAAAAAACTGAGAGAGGAGGGGCCTCAAAGAAAAAGAGGGTTCAAACAAAATTTCGCCGGACAGATTACAAAACGAGGGGGGTCGCGTCTGAACCGGATGTCCCGCCTGGGACAACTTTACGCCTTACTTCAAAGGAGGCCGACAAAAGAAAAGGTACTCAGGGACAAGGGGTGGAGGTAGCGAGGGGGTACAACGAAATAGGCTTTCGCGAGAAGGGGTGGGCCCGAGTTACAAACGAACTGTGGAGCGTTGCCACGATGAGATGGAAAGGGGGGAGTGAGTGGAGGGAGGGTGTCTGAATCTGAAAAGTAAAGGGGGGTGGGGATGATAACGAGAGGGAGGAGAAATGGAGGGGAGGCCGGGACATGAATTGGGGATGTGGAAGAATCTTGAGGGGTCGGCGGGGGAGAGGGGGGGGACCGACTGCAGGTGTGGAAAGAAAGTCGGTAAGAAGGGGTCGTCCGGGAAGAAGAAAGGACTCTTTCTAGAAGGTCAGGGAACGAAGGGGGGAGAAGAGATTTTGGACCAGTCGGGATTCTGCGTGGAGGTGGACGGAGCGTTTTGAAAACATTCTACACAGAGGAAAACGTGCTGTGCAAGACAGTACTTAGGGGAAGGTGGGGGGTGTACTTCGGTTATAGGAGCGGGGGGGGGTGTGGGGTGCAGAACAGGCAAGAGTGTGCGAAAGAAAAGAGAAGCAGGCGACTCAACCACAAGCTGCTGAGGGGCGGCCATGTACCTACATGTAGACCAGCCGTTAGGCACGTAAACTAAAGATTAGTTATGGGGCGTCCACAACGAAAAAGAAAACACAACACAACACGAAAATGTGACCTCAAGACAAGGGAGGGGACATGAAGGGCAAAGGACACAAAAAATCACCCAAGCAAACAAAAAAAAAGCCGTGCGGGGGGCCTGGGTGTGCCGGCGATGAGTGACGGCAAGGCAAGGAAGGACCATAAAGAAGACGAAGGGGGGGAAGGCCGGGGGCAAGGGCGCACGCAAGTAACGTGTAAGGGACGTGTTGACACAGAGGAAACAGGCTCAGGCGCACGAAAAGAAGTCGCAACAGAGAGAAACCATAAAGGGGGACTCAAAAATGTCAAATATTAACCAGAAATATCCATCTAGATTCAGAAAAGAAAGCAAAAAGGAGCAGGGAGTGGGTAAAAGTGTGCTTTACCTCCTGAAGCCAGCCGCGCCAAGGTTGGTAAACGTCGACGAAGGAGAAAAAGCGTGGTCGTTGTTGTGACCGGGAAAGAGGGCCGAAAAGCCGGAATTGGTGTAAAAAAGCTTACCATCCGTGCAAGAACCAATTGCGGAAAAACAGCATCAGGAAAGAATCCACTTCTGGGGAGAACTTGGGAGTGGTCAGGATTCTCCCCGTCTTTTTTACCACCTCTGGACGCGAAAAAAACAGGCTTGTTTTAAAAACTCGGATGAGGAAAAAACCTTCAGATCTCTGTTTTGGTTAAACCTCTTCACTCCGACGGAGAAAAGTCCGGGGGGAAACCCTCGCAAACGGCGACAGCCTCGAAATTCGTTTTTTAAACCGGGTCTTTACCTCGATCAGCCTCTCCAGGGATTTTGTAGTAACGAAAGCCTGGAGAGTCGTTTGGGAAAAGAAAGGGGGGGGAAAAGACTCGCAAGAACGAGAAAGGGAACCGAAAAAACCCCACCTCCATTTCAGTTCCCCTAAACGCCGCCCCATCTTTTCGGGCATGAATACGAGCTTGCGTCATGTAGGGATTGTCTGGATGAAATCTAATGTACGACCTACTTAACTTTGTAGATCGTTCAGCAGAGGAGGCCCTGTACAAGGTGAATTTCGCCACTACCATCCCCATGGGTGCTCTCGCCTATCGGGGGGCTTCGCCGACGAAAATCGAAAAAGACTGCAAATCTGCCAAACTTTCAGCTAGCCCCCAAATTCAAACCCTTCCACGATTCCCGGGCATGACGATGCAAGAATCGGAGGTTTTAAATCAAAGAAACGGAGTCCCCTCGCTGACGCAGTTTTCGCATCTAATCCTATAGCCATGGCCGAGAAAAGTGAAACGATGTTCTTTATTTTCACCGGTACCACCTCTCAAGGGGGGAAAAGGTGAACTCTTGCCGGTTCAGGAATTCGGGACAGAGGACAAGGGGCCGTGCCCGCAGACGAGATACTGCATAAAGGAGGGAAAAGGGGGAAGCCTCTTCCCCCTGGGAGCGGTCCGTAGAACCGGAGCCAGGGAGGGGAAACCGATTTTTAGCTGTCAAAGAAAGTACCGAAGACCTCAACCCCTGGGCCTAGGCTAGTCCGTACAACAACGATCCAGATTTTGGGGGGGTGGAGGGCGTCTTTAAAGCGCCGGACTCCTTCTCTCAACTACTCAAGGAACGCGCCTGTCAGGAGAAAAGAGATCTATCGCCGAAGCAGAGCCGTAGTCAAATCCCGGACCCGAAAAACGTCAGGGAAGGGTGACGGGTTAACTTTGCGTCATAACTTCTTTGGGTACGGCTGTCATAATCCGGTATGTTACTCGTGGAAATGGGTAACAGCCATGAGGAAATAGGAAGGAAAGGGGATCCCCTGGAAGAATCAAGGGAAGCGCAGGGTGAGAGAGCAGACCTTTCTCTAAAATCTGTCATCGAGGCATTTCTGTAATTCCAGAAAAGGAGCGGGAAGGTATACAGGCAAAAAATTTCAGCAGTGTGCGGGGAATCAAGAACAAGAGAAGGGGGGGGACTGAGGCCAGGATAAGAAAGTTCGAAAGCCATCCGACTTGAGAAGGCCCTTCGTCAAGGCCTCAACCATGTCTTCAGGGTGCCGAAGACCTAAGGGACAACAAATTCTGAAATCCTAAAAATCTCCAGGGCATTGACATGATCATTAGTAAAAGGTTTTTAGTCAGACAGGTTTCTGTCGGGGACGGCAGGCAGGTAAGGAGTTCCGAGGAAAATCATCCTTAAAACCGAGGGTGAGGGAAAAAAAAAAAGTAGAGGATTGTCGGGGAGCGGTGGCCTGTAACGAAGTCTGCCCTCGGGGCGCGCTGTTCTTTAAGCGGCGCCTACGAGGAGGTCTCGGGAGGACCTGGCAGTTCGATCTGAGGAACGAAAAAGACCGGAGCTTCACCTGCTACGACCTTTTGGCCGTGGGATACCTCCAGACTATACCGGGGAAGGCCCCTGCTCGACGACTCTGTTCTTAAACGAAAAATATTGGCGGTATAGAAATCTTTATGGGGGGAAAGGGAAGAAGAGAACGGAAAGACTCGTTCTCAGGTAGAACTCTCTCACCACTGCTTTGTCTCTAGATTTTTGACCAGGATACATCAGGGGAAGAAGGAGTCAGGAAAAACTGAGAACTCCTTTAAGGCTCTTTATGGGTCCGCCTCTACCGTTTCTGGCCATCAGCGATACGGGACAAACTTTCCTGGGGGGGGGCAAGGCTATTGAATGGAGGCGATGATCCGTTTAAAGGCTGTAAGTTGCGGTACCGTCTTTAAAGGAAAGGTACGGCCCGACAAAACTGTCGGTGGAACCAGTAACCTTATTTGAAGACTGTAGAAATGCAGGCCTAGGAAAAATTTGCGGACTCTGGGGAATCTAGAGGCGATTCACCGAGTCAGCCTTGCGGAGGGAATGGGCTACCCAAACAGAAGATTGCACTCTGCGCCGACGGCCTCGGAAAATCGCCGCTGAACGTAGGCGGGCAGGCGTCGAACCATGATAGTGGGGAACAGATGGGGCAGAGTAATGGGTTCTGAGGACAGATCACGATGTCCCCTGGTAAGGATAAGGGGGGCCAAAGGAAATGGGCTTGGGGAGAGGGAAAGGGGAAGTAAAGTTTGGCCGGAATAGAAGGTTCATGGCACGTCGTATCATGACATCTCAACAAAGAGTACAATATAGGGGACTAAAAGGGGGTCTGGAAGGAAAAATCATGAAGAGCGCAATCCATTAAGGGACCAGCCCTTAAAGAGCTCCCGGCTGCATATACATTCCCCTTATCAGCTCATGCTCAATCCCCTGGGCCTCATACTAAGGACATGAATCTAGGAAAATAAGATCACGCAGTTGGTCATGCGTGCTCCCAGCAGGATTCAGAGCCTAAGAATCCAGGGAATGCAGGGGGGATAGCCGGGTTGAAGATGGGCAGAAAAAAGATATCAAGAAAAGCGTGACCTTAGGAGTCTAGATGAAAGAGAAATCCAAAGGTATAGACGCAGAAAGGAAATAATTGGCCCGTTTAGGGAGTGGGGCCCGCCATGGTTCAAAAACGTTCTCACGACTTGAGTTTTTCGCGGCAATTAACCTCTTCCAACACGGAAAAGGACACCGAAGGGGAGAGGGAAAAGAACGAAACCTTTGGCGCAAAAAGGTGACCATAGCTGGGTCCCCGTGACATGCTGCGAGCCCCGCAAAGTAGATCCGACTAAAAGAAAAGCAAATCGAAACGGCAATCCCTGAACCTGAGGGAAGAGGGACTTCAAAAACGGAAACAGGGATAGACCAGGCCGTTATAGGAGACTCTGTAAGAGGGAAAACGTCTGTGGAAAAGGTCGCTTAAGAGAGCGAAATAGGAGGAGGAATCGCCCCTGGGCCCGACTTTGACGTCCCCTCTATCAATCGAAGCCAAGTCCCCACAAGGGACATCAGTAAGGCTAGGGTCCCACGGCCAAGTCTCAGGTAACGATCATTCCCTAACCGAATAGGGAAACATCGATAAAACCGTCGGAATTGAGATATGGGCCGCATCCCAGCGCATGCCCGGGGCCGACTTCTTCATACGGGTACAGCCCAGAAAAAGAAAAGACAACCTGGGGGCAGGAAAGAAAAGGTTATTAAAAAAAGGATGGTGGGGTTCATACGCGGACATCTTGGTACCTGCCTGGGCGACTACACCTGCTACAATAAAACAGGAATCACAACAACAAACTTGTGCAAAAACTCCATGTCCAGGGGAAAGGGCGGCAGTCTTAGGAAACTCAAACATGGCTGTGAGCGATGCGAAAGTTAATATTTTGAGTAGAATGGCTGAAAAACCTTTTAGGCACAATCTTAACCTGACAGAGGCCGGGATCAGTACGACTACAGGGGGGAAGGGAGATACCGCGTAACGGTCTTTCAAAAGAATCACTCGTGTCCCGAGTTGAATACATGTCACTGCTCTCGAAATCGAGACGGGCTGCAACTGGGAGAAAGAGAGTGAGGAGAGAAGGTAATACTAGCGGCATTAGCTTCATACCTACAATGGCAAAAAAAAACGTCACAAAGAGAACAGGAAGTGCCACGATCAACGACCTGACGAGTGACGTTTGTTACCTTTCCCGGAAGGTTAAGATTCAAAAAACCGGCTAGAAAAGGGTATTTGGAGGAAAAAGAGGCAGGGTGCTCGTCGCGCCGGTATAAACTGCTCTTTTCGGACGTCTCCTCTTTCCGAAAAAAAAACCGTTCACGGAAGTACACCGGGAAGCTTCACGGGAAGGGGGGAGACTTTCAACCGAGAAATGAAGAGAAGTCTCTCAGGACAGTAGTTTGGAATGGGGTTCCGGCGGCAGCTTGGCCTATGAGCAAAAGGTCTCAAGTGCAGCAGAAAGACTACAAAAGAAAGCCAGCCTCAACGGCATAGGAAACAGTACCCGGAGCGGAGGGGTCCTTGCGCTAACATAGGATCGCAAAAAGGGAAGGAAGCGAGCTGAAAGAGGGGGTACGACGTGATTGCTTTTTGACACCCCATGCTATCTGAGGAAGGAAGAAGTTAGCTTTGTGCACAGCACAGGTCCACGTTGTTGCGGGTTGTCATGGAAAAAAAAAGATTGGGAGCTCGGCAATCGCTAAGGAGAAGAAAATAGAGTCGCGCAGGGACGAAAAGTGCAGCGCGAAATTCACAGAGGGAACAACGATAAGTCACGAAGGGAAAGCTATCCAAGCAGAGAGCCAGAAGCCCGATCGATGGGTCAGACAATGGTGTCCCGCAGCAGGATTGTATTTCATGACAAGAAAAAAACGAAGGTGAGGGTCTTGTGGCAACACAAGAAGGGTCAGGGGGGGGTTGCGAAAACGGGGACCATACGGCTGAGTAGGTTCCGCTGGTTAAAAAAAACTAACTTTCTCTTAAGACGAATGATGTGGCCAAGGGCAAAAACGAAAGGGGACAGAAGAAAAAGGAGCCGCGGGTAAAAAAAAGATGGGGTCGGGAAGGGGATTCCAACCGCTGCTGTCCTGAAGGGATTTCCGCCGTTTGCAAAACTCACTTGAAAAAACTTTCGAACAGTCCCGAAGAAACAAGGGGGGAGCGGCTGGATAGACGGTGGAAAACGAATTGGCGCGATCCGCCGGAGAGCCGCGGTTGAAAAAACAGGAACGGCTGTGAGCAAGGAGGTTAAAACGACTAAGGAGGGTTCCTGTAACAAAAAATTGACCGCTAATCCCGTTATTCTCCGAGTTTTAAAAAAAAATTGGGGTTGGAAAAGGGGCCGCCGGGGAACCGCCGGTTTAAACTTGGAACTTCTTTGCGGGGGTCCCGCCCTTTGACAAAACTAACTGGGCTCGGCCCTGAGGAAGTGCTGTAGGAGGTCTGAACGATTGATACTGGGGTGGGTTCGATGCCGGATCGAGAAGAGGGATAGCGGAGTGCGTTCTGATTGCTTTCGCGGATGACTTTGCACGGGACCTACGGGCGGATTTGTGAACGGGGATTAAGGGGGGGAGCCATAATGTGTGGGGGATGACGTCAGGGGGAGAGTAAAGGGGGGGAACAGGGGGAGGCCTGCGGTGAGGTGAGGTACGTCTTGTGAAAAAGAAATTTCCTGAAAAAGAAGGGGGGTTGTTTTTTTTTGGGGGGGGTCATCAAAAGACTAAAGGGAG
>Ga0179593_1659546_pt1 | contig 11900 bp, 13 predicted proteins | sample CZODoug2_1_08_16_FD_185931 | JGI IMG/M metagenome (GOLD analysis project Ga0179593, IMG submission 185931) | Vadose zone soil fungal communities from Angelo Coast Range Reserve, California, USA - CZODoug2_1_08_16fungal (PacBio error correction) | ecosystem: Environmental > Terrestrial > Soil >...
ACCGTCGGTCTTCCCTGAGGTTTGGGCGAGGTGTTCGCTTGAAAATTTGAAAAACAGGTGATTGCCAGTCAAAAAATGAGGTTGGAAGGGGGAGATACCGGAAAGAGCAATGCGCTGCTTGTGAGGAAGACGCGTCAAACCACGGGAAAAGGAAAAGGGGAAAAAAAGGGGCATCCACTGTCAGAAAGCCGTTAGCAAAGGGTTTACGCTGCCGATCCCGTGTTGTGTCGAAGAAAGAAAAAAAAAGGGCCAGGGAAGGAAAGTAACCCAGTGGAAGTCGTCCTGGCCATCGATCGGGGGCGCCACGGTCACGAATAAGAGGGAAACCTCCAAAAAGCAAGCCTTCAGGGGGGCGGTCAATCACCAGAGCGCGACTTGCGCCTGTTTGACTAGTGGGGGGGAAGCGAGGGAAGCAGTGATCACGGTCACGGTCAGTCAAAACGCCGCCAACACAACAATAAGAAATAAAAACCGTCTAGAGAAGGCTAACGCAGAGCTCGTCTGAGATCGCCTCATAAGAGGAATGGTTTTCAGTCAAGAAATCAGAAAAAGGCCCACCAACGGAAACACCCTCAGCATGACGCTTGCGCACGTAAAAGGGCCGCAAGACTCCGAAAAGAAAAGCCCATCAAGCTGCGAACCACCTTCTATGAGCCAACTTGACGGAAGGGGTTTTCCGGAAAGAAAAGTGGAGGAACCGGAAAACCTCTGAACATACGCATTACTTTTCGCAGCCGAATGATCGCTGGAGGGCGTAAGTCTGGATCTTACACACTTATCTGCCCATCTACGGGCAACGTGCTCCTCAGAAGGGAAAAGCCCGGTGCGAAAGTGGCAAAAAAAAAAGAGGAGGAAACAGAAAGTGAAATGACTGCTGCCCCGCGGTCGGATAAAACCCACGAAAAATTTGGGGGGGAAAATTGGGGGCAGGTTAACAGGATGCCGTTTTCTAACCGGCGTCAGGTTTCAGAACCGATGGACACTATCAACTCAGTAAAATCGGCTTAAAACCGAAACCTGGACGGGCCCGGGAGGCAGGATTAGAAAGGCTAGCCCGGGCGCCTAGTGGTGGTATTCAGGAGCGGATACGGCGGAGAACGACTAACGCGGTGTGGGGAAGGGCGAGGGGGGGAGAATTTGAAAGAGCGCACCAGGGCGGGCCCATAGGGGCCAGTCGAAAAAATTGGCGTCTCAGGGGGCTTCAGGGGTGGGCGGGGAGGGAAGCAAATCATTTTATAAACTGGGTCGCGGATCCCAAAGACCGATCCTGCTCGCATGGATATGGATTAATCAGGCCAAAAAAAAAAGAAAGAAAAAGGAAAAAGGAAGGGTCAACTATTCCGGCCATAGACATGAGCGAGAGTATTCGGCGTTGCAAAGGGGGGGAGAAAAAAGTATTGTATCCACAATTCAAATCAAAGGATCACCACTAGACTCCTAAGAGAAGCAAGTTTTTGAAAAAAGTGGGACCCGAAGGGGGAGGGAGCGAGGGACGCGCCCCGTCTTCACGGTGGAGGATAAAGAAAAAAGGGTAACTCTCAAAGACCACCGAATACCAAAAAGGCGCCCTTCTATCCATCCATAGAATCTCTTAGGAATACTAAGAAGGTTAGGGGGAAAGAAGGTAAGATGCCGTTTTACTGAGTGGGGCGTGTCAAAACGATAACCAGGAAGGACGGAGTATGGACCAATTCTCTCAAAGGCCACAAGGGCCCATTTTTTTTTCACAATATCCAGGTTTTATGAAAGACCTGCTGGACAAGCGTCATTGGGACGGGGGTAAGCAAGTGAAAAAAACAAGGCCGAGTCCGCTAAAAGTGGGAGAGGGGGCCCGTGCATTTCCGGGAGAAGGGGGCGGGGGCGTAAAAAGGAAAAGGGAAACAGCCACCAGCGATGGTAACAGCGAAAAAGAAGGGGAGGGAAAGATTGGAGTCCTCCACTTAAAGGGAATGGGAAAAAAAATACATAGAAAAGTGAAAGTTGTTGTTGGCCCCATTGGACCGCTGATGAAACGGGGGAGGAGAGGGAATTGAGAAAACCGGAATTGGTAACGCTGATGTCGTCAAGAATTCGAAAGGGGGAACGGGGATCCGATTCCGAGAAAAAAACCAGGTCCTGAGTATTTCGGTAATATTCGAGAAAGGAAGCAAAAACGAGAAGAAGGAAAAGGTGAGCTCACCCATGTTGTGATCAGATTTGTGAGACTGAACCTTTCCGTGAAAACGGGGACCAGCGGAAAACAAGGCATTACATAAAAAAGCGCTGGAAGGGGGGAATTGGGTAACAAAAGAAAACCTGTATGGTCTTAGGGAGCAAGGGGTGCCTACTTGGGTAATTAGGGGGAGTCTAGGAGGACCCTGAAAACGACTTCCACTGATACATTTGGCCGAGACCTGGCAAGCAGGGGGGGAAGGGGGGGACGGTGAATTCTCGAGGAAAAAACCAAAACGGGAAGAGGGGGGGCAAGGCCACCATGGGAAAACTCATTTTGAAAAACGGGGACCATGGTCCTTGAACAGACGAAAACCGGGAAGGCTGGTGTCCTGAAGTCACTCGGACGGTAGAAAAACAATCAGAGAATTTGGGAGACGGGAAAGAAAGAGCGGCAGGCGTAAAGTAAAATTCAAAAAGGGGCTCGCAATGAAGGTAGGGACACTACTCTGCCTTAAAAAGGCCGGTGGGACTCAAAAGAAGAGGAAAAGAGGAGATGAACACCGGCCGCTTTATCGGAGCGAGGTTTTCGCCTACGAAAGTGGACATACAAAGGTATGGAAAAGGGAAAACCTTATCATCATGGAAGATCTGTTAGAGACCACTCTGTCTAGTCATGATCTGGAGGGGTGGCGAACAGAACTGGAAAAAGGGAGACAGGGTCAGATTGGGCGCCACGTACCATTGCGGCATGTCATTAAAAAAAAAAAAGGGGGAGTGCAAAACCGCTCCAGGGGGGTTGAACTGTATAGTGAAAACACACCAGGGCCTCGGCGGAAAGGGAAAGTCAGACGGGAGGAAGAGGGAAACGCTCGTCACGATTACCGCATCGGCCCACAGACGAGGCGACTTGAGGAAGAGAAAAACAGATCATCGCTGATTCGCGGGGGGTGGGGGGACCGCGCGTCATTCAAGGTGATCAAGAACTGTCATCTGGAAAAGGGGGACACCAACCTGGGTTGACGGCTCCCGTCTCCGGCTCGCCGGACGACCGAATGCAGGCGGCTCGAATGACAATGGAAAAAGGGAGTTCAAGAAAAGATGAGAAAGAACTAAAAACCAACCAAAGGGAAGAGGTTCGATAAAGACATCAACTGTTGAATCAAAGGCAACAATCACCGTAAAGAGATCCGCAACAAAAGAAAAAACGCGTCGAGATCACTTGACGATTGGGGACCCTTTCGACCATAAAGGGAACTCCAACGCACCATTACGGGGGAGCATCCAACCCCTTACAGCGAGGGGGGATTTGGGGAATTTACTGAAAAAAGTAACGGCGCCACTAACGACGGCAATCACGGCGCCAGAGAAAAACCTCGGGGACCATCGTCTTACCATAAGGTAATGCCCGCCCCTGGAAGAAAAACCAAAATCAGGTTGGGAAAAATTGGAAAACCATTGGTGGCGCGAAGAAGATGGCGAGTCTCAAGAAAAAAGAGACTTGGGGGGAGAGATCATAACCGATGGCAAGACTAAAATCCGTCTCTGCTGACGGGATGCAAACCGTGGCCAGATTCAAGGAAAAGACATTACAGAGATTTCTCAGGAGAGCCAAGGGCCCGGAGTGTGGGTGATTAAGAAAAGGGGACGAAAAGGTCGGTTAAAAAGAAACACCAATGTGGGTGATAGTTTCAGCGCAAAAGGCGGGGAACGAGAAAAGACGTATGGGGCTATGGGGTGGGCGCGCTGTTTGCCATCAGGTGATACAATAATCTACCAAAGCCTGAGAACGAATCAGGATCGCGAGAGGATGGGCGGGAGCTCAGTCTCAAGAACGAGGAGTATGAAAGAGAGATGGTAAAAATATTCAGGCCAAAATATCGGGGAGGGGTCAAGGGAGGGGGGGGAGGAGCCTACCATATTGTATCCACGCGGAGGCAACAGCGACGCCAAAATTCACAAAGAGCAAAGAAAAAAGGGGGGGTTTCAAACTGCATATGGCCAGGAAAGTGGGTTCTCTCGAAATAACCAAAAAAGGTCGAAAGGGGGGGAGGGGGGCCGTCGGCTCGCCCACGCAGCATCCAAACAAACCAAAAATAAGAAAAAAAAATTAGGCGCCTCCTGAGAACTTTCGCGCATGCCTCCGACCGAGGAAAGAAAGGATTACCTGTTGATCGGTCACGGCTCGGGGGAAGAAAGAAGGGGAAACGAAGAAGTATCCAAGGCATCACTGATTAAAACAAACTGGACCCCATGGGGGTTCAAACAAAAAAGCTTTTGGGGGGAGAAACGAAAACGGTTCCAAAGCCGTCTGACGGCGATTAAAATTGGGAAAAGGAAACCTTATTACGAAAACGCCACTTAAGGAGCCCGTGAGTTCCGGAGGTGCAAGAGTAAAAAGAAATTACTCCACACAAGCCAAAAAGCGATGTAAGTAAGCACTTCTTTGGGAAAAGAGGTTGGTATTTTCGGGAACTGGGCACCTGTTAAGAGCAATTCGTAAAGGGAGGGGGGGGAAGTTGCCCGTGATTATGGGCGATCGTTTACGCTCAAGGATGGGAAACGTCCAAGGGGAATGTGGAAGAGAGCTTCCATGAGGAGGTGGTTGGGGGGGGGAAAAAGACCTATGCTGCTCGAAGAACCACTTATTGGGCCAGGGATACACGGAAACTTGGAAATTAGCTCCGAAGATGCAACCGGTTTTTTTATCACGACTTTGAGACTGAAACGGGGGGGGGGGGGAAAACACGAGGCCTCTCCTCGCACATGACCAATTAACACGGGCTGAGGGGATGAGACTTGGGGTCAAAACTCCGGTGGTGGCGATCGGGGGGTCCGATTATTAATCGTGAAGAGATAGTGGCGCGAAACTTCCAAGGAAAGGGAACCCAAAGACTGGACGCGGTGGGGGGGAAAAAGAAAAAAGATATTGAATAGGAAACCAAACACCCGGGGGGGACGCGTACATCACCATGGTAAAGAAGGGGATGACAGTGAACGACATGGTCCTTGGCGCCCAAGACGTAAACAAGGGAGACTGGGAGGGGGAAAAATCGTGAAACAAGCCCAATAAAAAATTGCCCCTATATAACCACTGAAAACGATAGGTCAATGAGGCCCAAGGGTTGTTGGCACCACCATGGGGGGTATACCGTCGCCAAAGGGATTCGAGATAAGAAATAAAAAGGCCGGTGGAGTGTAGGAGTCTCTCAACAACGGAAAGATAGAACACTCCACCTGCCGGGGGGTCTATCAGTCGGTCGTCCTACTAAACTTCTTTGGGGGGACGCGGAGAAGTTGACAAGGGGGCAACCTGATCAGGTAGATCGTTTCAGTTGTATCTCCGCTCGCGAGCAAGGGACTCGGGGAAGGGTGAAGAAAAGGGGGTATTCCGTACACAGGTAGCCTTTTTGACGCCAACGTACCATGTCTGAAATGTCCTGAAAAGGGTGGAAGGGGGGAGGAGAGAAAAAACGCTATTTGTTGGATGAGCAAGTTCACAGAGACCCAAAAAAAGGGGTAAGGGAACAGGTCATCTCAGGACCGTGGATAGTCCCACTAAAATCGAGGAAACAGAGGGAAACTCTAAACACACTCTGCGGCATGGTCGGATCACACATGGAGAAGGGTGGGAGTGAACTACTCAGATCAGATCAGAAAGGGCAACTTTCCTTCTTCCAACGACGTCAAAGGCTTTAAAAGGGTAGGGAAAGGAAAGAGAATTCTACGTCTACTACTGAATTACGGGGGGGTGCAGAGGACCGGGAAAAAACCGCTTCTATTTGTGGAGTGGGAAGCCAGAGACGACACCGGGAAAACAACTTAGACAAACCTCAGAGGCGAGGAAGGGGGTAAGGGGGGGGGGACCATCCGGGACGACAAAACGTTAAAAGAAGAGCCTCAAAAAAAGAAAGCAGCAAAAAGTTGGACCCAACGAGTCGGATACTTGACTAGGTGAGAACTTAAGAGTGTGAAAAGGGGTGGGAAAGGGAAAACCAAACTTGAACATTACAAGTTCTCGCACCGACCCTTTGACGACAATAGCTTGGTGGGAGGGGAGTCTGCGTACAAAGGAAACAAGTAACGTCCAAGCCACGAATGTGCCAGGTGTCCAAGTTCAGGGAGGAAATCAGGAACTCGGTGGCACAGAAAAACGGCCCAAATTAATTGCCCCTCTTCTTGATAACCCACCACTAAGAGCCTTTTGTATAGGGGGTGTTGGTGGGGATGAATTTCAAAGTGGGAGAACCTAATCGGAACGCGACTTGTCTAGTCGTCCATGCACGATGACACGACGCCGGGGAAAAAAAACTTCGTATTCCCCAACTGGGGCGACGGATGGAGTTAAAGAGAGTCAAAAAAAAAGAAGGCGATAGAGGTGGGGGGGGCCTGAGAGTGGGGGACGGCGTTCTGGCCGAAGAACGAAACCGGGGCTTAGGGGAGTCAACAAAAAAACAATCATTGTATGAAAAAAGGAGCCTGATTTGGGTCTAGTGGGAGAATTTGCCGGCGGCTGAAAAAATACTGAAGAAGAAGAAAGTCCGAACGCCCATCCGGCTCTCTCTATGTCGAGGGACGGAATCAGGTGGGACACAACAAAGGAGGCCAACTGAAGGAAAAAAATAAGGTCCGGAACTTTCTTGAGGTGTATGTAAGGCGCAGGACAGGGTATAGAGGGGAAAAAGCGAACGCCAATGATCACCACTAACATCCTGAGACGAGCAGACTGGCCAAAGGTACTGTGCGCTCTGAACTGAAGAAAAAGGGGGGGGAAGGTGCCGACGCCCCACTACCGCGGAGTCCCCTCTCCAAGAAATGTAGGCTCCCGGGGGAGACTCCTGTAAATATCTTTCGAAATCTCCTCCCGCACAAAGGTGTAGGGAAATACCTAAGAGGTATGGGAAGTTTCCGCAATCCGACGAGAAAGTCCGCGTACTTCGAAAAAAGGGAATTCTCCCAAAAAAAATGCACCAATTTTTCAAAAAAAACATCACGAAGGATCGTGTTTGTGTTTTCACGACGGGGGCGAGGTACGGACCGAGTGGGGGTCGGAATTCCACCGGCAGAGCGGAAACCGTAGGGGGACGGGGGGGGAGGGCCCGTGAAGGGAGTATAAAAGGTGGCCGAGGGGAGTGGGACTCGGGTTAAACGCATATAAAAAAAAAAAGATGTACAGGGGAAAAGGTCGGCCTGCACTGTAAGGTAATCTGGAAAGAGGTTGGAGGTAAGGCAGTATCCACTTCTAATGACAAACAAGGAAAGTGATAAGCAGTGCAAGGCGTTGGGAAAAAAGTGGGCTGAGGGCGATCGTTTCCAGCAAAATGCTCTTGCCGGACTGTTTCCAAGACAGAAACCAGAGGGGTGGTTTTCCTCCGTGTTGACCAAAGAGAAGTGAAACAGGGACCTTAGTAATCTTCTCCAGAAGAAAAAAAAAATCGGGAGGAGCCACAAGAAGCCTTACGGAGCGAAGCCAGCAGGTTTGATACAAAGGGGAGGGGATTTGGACAAAAGGTACTGGGGCCCAGAAGTCTCTATCCGGAACCCAACGGCAATTACCAGGAAGCGATTCGCTGGTCCTGGGCTGGGGAAGAAAAACCAAGTGTCGGGATCATTGGGGGCCGGAAAATGAAGATTTCGTGGCGCTGAACCAAAAGACACTTCACCACTGGACATAATTAAAGAAGGGGTTGCCGCCGGTTGTGTTTTTTCAAAACCTGAGATGTGATCAAAAACGAGAAAGGGTACCACCGTGGGGGGAGGCCGCCAGGACCTGGTCTCAAGCGGAACGGAAAGGCTGGTGTCCTGTCAAGGGAAACTTCGCACAATCATCTATTACTCTCCTATCAGAGGGAGAGAAAGCTTGTTGCCCACTTTGACCAAGAAATGGGGGGGTGCAAGGGGGGAACCTCGCCCATCAGCAAGTGGGAGAACAAAACGAGGGCTAAAGCCGGCCAGGAGTTTAGGGGCATCTCGAACAAAAAAAGGAGGGAAATAGAGCCCTACACTACCGGTTGCCAGGAGTTTAAAGGAAGGTGTTTCTCCTACGAACGGAGGATGGGCATTGGAAAAATGGTGTAACGGGGCATCACTAATGACGTGGGGGGAAAAACGGGGGTGCTCGCGGTCGTCTAGCAATGCTAAGAATTGACGACGAGTCGCCGTACAAAAGACGGTCTGGGGGTCAGGAAACTTAAAGAAAAATGTCATAAAAGGCCGGTGGTACCATTGGGAGTTCACCCAAAGGGGGGGGGGGAACGCATTTCACATATCATTGAAAACTACACCGGGAAAGAGGAAAGGGGAGAAGGAGGCCTGGGAACAGGGGTCTGGGATCAGGCAACAAAAACCTCATCAGATAACTATTAAAAGAAAACAGGGGAACGAAAAAGAAAGGGGGGTCGTTCAGTGCGGATGGAAACATGCCAGCATCAAGAAAAGTGTTGGAATGTAAACTCTCTTCAGGTGCTAGACTGTTCATAAAAAAGGGTGGGGGTGCACCAAAATTTGAGCTCCCGTCTCCAGCCGGGCTACGAGAAATCTCTTCGAAGACCGTCCCTGCCATCCGCTGGGTGGTGCTCCGACCGAATAAACAGGAGAAAAAAAACAATTGAATGGGGCATTTCTACCTAAGTTAAAAAAACTCAATCAACGTGACCGAGGGAAAACGACACCCATCTCAAAAAAACTCTGGGATATTAGGGAAATCCTTCGGTGTTACCATACCGAATGGACCTGACCCTCTAAATTCAGGTGGAAAGAACCTTACTTACATAGGGCTGGTGATTCATAAAGAGAAAAAGGAAAAAACTGACCACCGCCCAGTCACTTCAATGCCCAGCTCCTCTACGTGCAAACTCCGGGAAAAAATCGTCAGAGGGAAAAATCGGCAGTACCACGCCGTCAATGACTGCTTGAGTAGGGAACAAAAGCCACGAGAGTCAATATATGTGAAAAAATGGGGTTGTCCGGGGTGGCGATCAGATACGAAGATAACGCGACTTGGGAGTCGGCATGAGAGGACACGTCAACAGAAAGAATGAAGGGGGGACCGAAACCGGGGGAAGGCGGATCCTGAGTGAGTTCGCATGAGGCGAGACCAGGGAGCGTGTCAGGGAAGCGGGGATAGGTGCGTGGCCGCGCCGAACGGCAATACGGGTGAAGAACGCGCGGTTTTGACGGAAAAAAATAAGGGGGAAAGTCGAACAACTGGAGGTTTAGGGGGGGATCATTGGCGGTCTCTTTTTCCATCATCGGGGCAATACTGGGAAGAATCAAAAAGGGACGAAAAAGTCGCTCGCTTATGAAGATGTCGGGAACAAATCGAAGTATGGAAGGGGGTAGAAAAGGTCCTCCATAAGACATAGATAAAAGAAGTAGAGGAAAAGCTTTTGGGAAGGATTGCCACGCTGATGGCAACAGCGCCGCAAAAGAAAAAATCACCAGAAAAAAAAGGATACCGCCAATTGGAATCTGCAAAAAATTAAGGGGGGGAAGCCTGGTTGAGCTCTAAAATATAAAAACCAGGGGCAAGCGGCAGGAAGCCAGACCGCAGGCAACACCAAATAAAAAACTGATCTTCGAAAGTGTCTATCGCCACGGAAAATAAGGAACTCAGGTTTCGGGAATACAGGATCATGAAGATGAGGGTTGGGAGGGACATCGAAAAAAGAGAGAAAAAGGGAAATCAGGACGATACCAAGGCAGCCTGCGCCACACGGGACACCAATTTTTTCCAACTATCAAACGTGAGTGGGGGATGACACGGCGTGGCAAAGCCTCATGACTGCGGAATGGAACCGAGTTGGGAAAGTGGGAAACCGAGGAGACCCTGAGTGACGTAGAGAGCTTTCGTACCTGTGCGGCCGAGTGTGGTAAGGGTTAAAGAAAACCACAAAGCCACAGCGATGTAAGGACCAAGGTCGGCACGAAAAAAAATGTGAATGTGAAGGGGAAGGGGGGCATCCCCTTCGGAGGACAACGAGAAAGTTAAAGAACGAGGGTGGTGCACCAAGGGACCGCTAGGGGGGGAAATCAAGGTATTTAGTGCCGTAATTTCGGGAGGGTCAACAGGCTGCAGAGGCGGCTGGGGGGAAAAAAAAAAAGGGGGGGAAAAGGAAATCCTCCTTCTTTTTAAGAACACCGAGGGGTCAAGACAAAAGAATAAAATCTACCCGCTAACTTATAAGCCTCACAGGTGGTGGAAAGAGGTTGGCTGCTTTTCCAGATCTGACCTGACCTGATAAAGAAAAAAAAGCCAGGCAATTACCAAACATTCGAACGGTGAAAAAAGGTTTGGGAGTTATCCCAAGACCGCCGGTGATGGTCGAGGCTAAATGGTTCCGGTACGAAGGGGTGAGAAGAAACGTCCATGACTGAAACTTCCGCCCAGGGAAGGGACGACCTTCCGGAGGGGGAAAATGGGGGGGAAAGTCTAAAACAAACCCGGGAGCGGGCGCGTACAGGAAACATTTGGATGAAAAAGGAAAAAGACAATGGAAAAAATAAAGAACCAAGGAGGGGTGTAAGGCAGGAAGCGGACGTTCGCCAGACGCCTGAGAAAAAAAAGGGGGGAGGAGATACAAGAAGAACGGGAATAAGGGCCCTGACACTCACTGGTTTGGGGAAAAAATTGGAAAGGGGTAAAAGCAGAAAGTTGGAAAGATAACACTCGGGAACCAGGTAATCCGGCAGTGGAGGTGGTCGGGAAAAAAAGGTATGGAGTAAATGAGAGATTCCAACAGAGTTAGGGAATGGTCTCCTACGAACCGGCGGTATAATTAAAAACAAAGTTTATGTGACGTGGGCAACCGGGCACGCATGACGAGTTAGAGAAGTGGAAAATCGAAGGCGCTTCGGATGAGAAACCGCGGGAAGGAAACACCATCACGTTTCGCCAGTGAAAACGAAGGACAATGAGGGCTGTCAGGACAAATGCCGGTATGGGGCTGAAAAAAAGCTCAAGGGGGGTTGTGATCTGAGAGTAACTATCAAAGGGGAAAAGACGCGGCCATGTCTTCTGATGGTGTGAGGGGGAAAGGGGAAGGGCAAAAAGCTCGTCAACGATTACCTCAGAGGAACCAATGGGACGAACAAAGCCACCGAAGGGTGTAAGGACGGATGGACAAGACAAACAGAATCTCAATGTGGTAATTGCCTATGGAACGCACGAGTCTCAAAAAGGTCGTCTGGACAACGAGCCAAAGCGTCACAAGGAGTCAAAAAGGAACCGGCTCGCGGCTACTAAACGATTCAGAAGGAGAACGCCGCATCCGCTGACTGGTGTACATGGGGCCGAATCAAGGGGAAGATAAAAAAAAAAACAGCAATGCCCGTCGGGTACAGAGGGAAAAAGGACCAATTGAAAAAGAAATAGTGCCCCGAGGCTAAAAGCGCTCACTATAGTCATTCATGCGGTTGCTAAAAAAAACATCGGAAAAAGAAAATGAGACCTTGACGTGATCCCCTTAACAGTGTGACCAGGTACCGAAGTGGGTTACAGAAAAAAAACGGGGATAGAGTGCGTTGAAATACCTTTGAGAGGCGCTGGTCGCGGGGTTGCTCGGGGCGGGGGAAAAACTCAGGCCGTAACGGCGATCCATGGCTAGGAAATGTGGGGGGAGGAAAAAACGGGAAAAAAATCGCGGGGGGAAACGAGCATCCACGGAACTCTACTCGGGGGCTTACACAAAGGGGAAAAAGACATGGCCCGCCGGGAGTGAACTCAAAAAAAAGTGTGGAATGGTGTCCAG
>Ga0179593_1268053_pt1 | contig 11899 bp, 20 predicted proteins | sample CZODoug2_1_08_16_FD_185931 | JGI IMG/M metagenome (GOLD analysis project Ga0179593, IMG submission 185931) | Vadose zone soil fungal communities from Angelo Coast Range Reserve, California, USA - CZODoug2_1_08_16fungal (PacBio error correction) | ecosystem: Environmental > Terrestrial > Soil >...
GCCAAAAACCAAAAACTCAACTTTTAAACATAGTTAATAAGGACTCCGTATGGTCCGAGAAGGAGAGTGGGTTTCGAGAGGGGAATGAATAAAGTAGGGAGATAAGACTCTTCTCTTAGAAAACAGACGGGATTACAAAACTCATGCGGGGGAAAGGAAATGTTTCAAAAAACGTCAGAAAGTATACAAGGCCAATAGGAAAGAAGGGAGCAGTCCGTGAGGTGGAGGTCCGAAAGTGGTCATCCTTTCACAAGGGGACAGTACATAGCCACGATGCCGAGATCAAGCAGAGTATACTTGGGGGGGGGGGGGGGGCAGGGGTTCCATCACGAGCGGGGGAAAAGTAGAATCACCCGGCCCGCGAAGGGATAAAAGTGTGTGGTCGCGCGGGAAAAACATAAGAGAAATGTTGAAAAAAAAGAAGAATTGATTCCACTGTCCGGGGGGAGAGAATGTTAAGAAAAACAGGGTTAGACAGAAAATTTCAGCAAAAGGAGAGTAAATGAACCCTAATCTTAGACGGGGCCGGTCAAGCAAAACACCGCCTCAGATAAAGGAAGGGATCAAGGGAGGGGGGTACCAAAAGGTGATGTGGGAACGTCAAAAAGGTTTATATAGAACAAGATGACGCTGAAAAAACACGACACCTCCACAAAGGAGGAGAAGCTCACCCAAGGATCCCCTGCTCTCAACTGGAAAAGGGTGAGTGGAAGGCGCATGGCGAAACGCACAATGGAGAAGAGGGGTCTACCCAGAAGAAAGAAAAGGGGGGTTCCGGTCTGTTAAACCTCACAAAGGGATAAGGGGTAGGCGGGATCAATCTTTTACCGTTATGGTAAGAGAAGAGGCCAACCGAAAAGGAGTGTGAAACATTCATCTTTACATTTCCTGGCGCCAGCTGGAAAGGGGAGGGGAAGCAAAACGTGAAAACTCGATTTCATTGGTGGAGGACAAGGAACCGTACAAGGGGGAGGAAAAACATTGAGAAAGAGTCGGTCGAGGAGAAATCCTGGGGTATCAAGGAGTGACAGGAAAAGACTCCACTCCGAAACTTAATCTCTCCTTGGCCAGGTGAGGAAAACTTGAACGAGGAACCCACCGAGAAAAAGGAAGATTCCCAAGAGAGGGAGGGTAATAAGGAATGAGATCCACGTTGGGATATCCCCTCTTGACGTGAAAGGAAGAGTTCGATCCACTTTATAGGATGGTGACCCTCGGGTTAGAGGGGGGGGACATGAAGACCAAGGAAGATTAGGCAAGAAGACATGGCGAAAAAAAAAGTTTGAAGGGGGTTTAGCGAAAAAAAGAATGAAATTTCTATTGCCTGGGGGGGAAATAAGGAATCGGCAAAGAAATTCTTTCCATTTTGGGGAAAGGGGTAAAAGTGAAGGGAAGGGATGCCGGGTACTCCAAGTAAGGGAGCGGGTGGAAGGAGAAGCAACCAAGCGCGACGCACTCAGGTTTCGTTCTTAAAACATGAAGTGAGAAAAAAGGGCGAAAAGATGTGGAAATGGCATGAGGGATCAGGTAACTCCGTTGGTCAGTTATTGGGGGGGGGAAATACAGTGACGTTCACTGAAAAAAGAACATAGAAAAAAGGGAAAGCAAACAAACCACGCGTTAACAGCGTCAGAAGTTACAGCAAAACTTTTTGGGGGAGGAAAAGTCCAGTGAAAAAGGGGTACCCTATTAGCAGGGAAAAGTAAAAAACAAGAAGAACAAAGGCTACACCCCATTTCAAGCCAAGGGGGGAAGTCAATCCACAATTCCTATATAGAAGAAGTCAGTTTAACATGAAATGAGCTCGAGAACAGGGTCAAAGGCATTGTCTATGCCATAGGGGCGAACTTTGGGGACGCGGGTCTGGAAAGGAAATAGCAACGCCTGAGGGACAAGACGAAGGAAAAAAAAGGGAAGCTCAGAAGGAAGTAGGGGAAAGGCATGGGGGAAACTTCTCGATTCAGCGACAAGAAAAAAAAAAAAACTTCTCTTATAAAAAAGGCACGAGGACTCTCGAAAATCGCCAAGCTTCTGGGAATTCGGGAAGAAGAAATTGGAAAAAATTGAGAAGACGAAGACCGAAAAACACCGTCCAAGCGGACGAACGAAAGGAACTCCACAAGTAGGGGACATGTAGACTAACTAGAAAGAGGGGGGGCGGGGACCGGGCCATCTGTGCTCAAGAGGGAATCGGGGGATTCCTGTCGAAACTGGGCTCTAACACAGGAGGAGGGAGCAACAAGAATGGCCGCATTTCTTCTTGAAACGGAAGGGAGAAAGAAAAAGCTCGAATACGCCTCGGCAAAAAAAAAGGCCAACGGTAGAAGGGAAGGTCCCACCGTCTCCGAAATAGGAGAAAGAAGACATAACGGTTGCACGAAAAAGAAAGTATCAGAAATCCATGAGGGAGAAAGTCTAGGCACCGAAGGAGAGAAGGAAGACAAGAAAGATCCGGGAGGCAAGATCCGAAAAACCCAGCCATCAGGTAAACAGAAAGTCCTAGAGCAGAGAGAAAAAGGAAAAACCAATAGAAAGAGGGGTTAAGAAATAACATCCCCGCGGCCGCAGAAGGAAGAGTCTAACACTCCATTTCAAATTAAAAAAAACAGTCACAGAATGAGAGGAAAGTCTCTTCATCCGGAAAAAAACAGGGTCCACAGGGGGGGTTTTAGAGGAGAAACCAACCGAGGTCGTCTACTAAAAAGAAGCGAAGGCGCCGAAGAAAAGGTGGAACTTTCCATCCATTCGGAGGAGGAAAGAAAAAAAAGTTTAAAAACTACTTACATAAGCTCTACTCAACAAAAAAAAGAGGAGAGGAATCTATAGTATTGGGGAATTGAGACGGGCAAACTTGATGAGAGGAAATGGGAATGGAAAAGGTAAAAGGTGGGGCTTGAGGGAAAGGGCAGATCGGACGGAGGATTTATTACTCTATTGGGTCTCAGGGGAAAAAAAAAGGGAGGGTGACGTGGGGGCTTCTTAGGGGGTCATAAGAGGAAGGGACGAGAAGGAGTACAGTTTGGGTGGTCAAAGGAAGAAATTTAGAAGAAGTACGGAGAGAGAGGCTTCGGGGCTTTGGAGAGGGAAGGAGCAGTAGAATAGGTTCATGTCGTAGGGAGAGGGGCTAGAATTAATTTTTTAGGAATGGAGGGGTTTTGAGGGTTGAGGCTGACCGAATGATGAGGAGGACGTGTTTCGGGTCTTGCAGTTAGGAGGGGGAAATGAGAAACAGAAAACAAGTCTTTTACGGTAAATAGTTAGGGTCAAGAAATTTTATTCAAGTGTGCGAAAAGGGCTTCCCTGTCGTGACCATGCTTTGGAATAAAAGGGGGGTAGTTGGTGGCCGAGGAGGACGCGTCACGTGTCTTTCCAATGGAAAGAACGCTAATGTCTTTCCTTTTTTCCGAAGAAAGGGGGGAAAAGGGAGAGCTCAGTAATCGAATCCCGATTTGATGAGAAAACGAAGAGAACAGACAAGGTAGAAGTTAATGTTCGTGGGAAAGAATTCGGGGTTGAAGTGAATTTGTGCGGGGGGGGAGGGACGGTAGGCTGCGGCGGAGGAGGGGAGTCGGCCGATGGGTGGGGAAAAAAGCGTCGTCTAAATGGAAAAAAACAAAAAGGGGACTTATTTGTCAGGAAGGAATTCCGAGAATGGGGGGGGGGGGTGAAAGGGGGACTACGTTTTGTGTGATTCGAGCGGACGGTTCTAATGGTGCGGAATGGGGAAAAGAAGTTTCGGAGGGAAGAACCACCGTTGAGTGAAGGCAGGAAAGTCAGAGTCATAGTTCAACGGGAAAAAATCGTAAAAAAGGGGAGACGGAGGGTCCTATCTCCACTTGGGGATACAAAAGGGAAAAACGTCATAGAAGGGGCATTTGCTGAAACAGAGAGACTAGAGAGGGGGTTGATTGTCAACAGGAAGGAAGGGGGGTGAGGGGAATTGTATAGAAGGGGAGGAAGAAGGGTACATGAAACTGAGGACAATAACCAAATCAACCCTTGTCCGGGGCGGAAGAGAAGAAGGTAACAATGGAAGAGGTGTGGGGTGGGGAGGATGAAGGTTGGCATACAAAATTAACTCAGGAGAAGGAAGAGGAAGATTGAATTTCAAAAGAAAAAAAGATGACGTAAAGAATTCCCCAGCGTTCATGGGAAGGTCAGAATGACAGCACGAAAGGGAAAAAAAAGAGGGGGTGATGAAAGAAACCGCTGAAGCGAAACGTGAAAGTCAGCTGTCATTTCGGGAAATCAAAGGTTAAAAACAAAGAAAGTTCTAAGCCCGTTCCATCTAGAGTAAGGAGGAAAAGGGGAACCGGAAGGTAGGGGGTTCAAGAGAAACACAATCAGGGCAAGGTTTTTTGAGAGGGAGAAAAGGGAGTCTTTACATCACGGAAAGGGAGGGTAAAAGGAAAGGAAACCTAAACCTGGCTTGCTAAAGGACCGGTGGGAATGGAAGGAAATATTTTCAGGAAGGGGGGACAAAAGGAAGGGGAGGAGAACGGACTATGAAGGGCAAGCAGGAAACATAGTTGAAAAAGGGGGGGAAAAAGGAGTTTGTTACCGTCTTAAATTGAAGAAAGGGGGCCAACATTTCACAGGGGGGGGGGGCAGGGTAGATGGAAGCGGTCAGAAAAAGAAGAGAATGACGAGGGAGAAGGAGTGTAGGTTCAAGAGGGGGGAGGGGGGGGTGACTGATTGAAACTGCCGGGTTCTAAGACAAATGGAACGATTTTGGCAGGATGGGCATTTCAAGGAAAATAAAGAGGGAGAAAGGACCGCCACAGTACTATCTTCTTGGCTGGGCGGAAGAAAAAGAAAAAGAGGATCGAATGTTCCTCTGAAATGTAACGTTAAGGGTTCAAAGGCAACAGGACTGGGATTTATGAGACGGGGGGACTCCGCTGAAAGGGGGTGGACTCCATACAGGAAAACACTTGAGTTGGAGGAGAAAGGGGGAGAAGGGGGGGATATCGGGAGAAGACGGGACGGGGGCGGGGTGGGGAACAAGTTGAAGCGGGGTGAGTATGTGATCCAAAGGGGGGGGGAGGACTGATCGGGAAAAATAAAAAGATTTGGTAAAAAGCCAGCAAAGGGGGGAGCCAGGTCTTTCATGTGCTGGGAGGGGAAAGGGGCCGTAGCTTCGGGCCGTGGGAAGAAGAAGGTTATTTGCGTGGGGGAGACACGGGGTGGAGCAAGGGGAGGAACCATCGCATAAGGGTAGAAAAGGAGGGGGGGAAAATCAAAAAGTGATGAAAGTCAGGAGAAGGTTGGATCCTTCCGCTTCACTTTAAAAATTTTAGAAACGTGGGGACATCACTTCTAGGTACGTGGGAAAATGAGGGGCGGCTCTCCATTGAGGGAATAGGAGGAAAGGATTTTGAGGGGACGGAAAAATGTAATTCCTGATAAAAACTTTAAGAAGAAATCAAGAAGAGGGACTGGAAAATTCTGTGCTTCGTCATACTTGGGACTTGCATAGGGGAAACCTTGCAAAGGGGGGCGCGGGTGCAGTGTTGATAATACGAGCAGGAGACTATAATTCAAGGGTTACTCAAGGGGAGAAAGCCTTCTTTCAGCGAATAAGGTTGAAAAAGATGGATAGAGAGACTTAGTCCATGGTTGAAACTATTAGTCCAATGGAGTGGGGGGGGGAGCTTCTTCTATCATGACTGCGCGCGGGACTGCCGGGGCGTAAAGGAGGGGCTGGAGAGGAGGGGAGCAATGATTCAAATTAAAAAAATCCGGAGTTTAAAGGAGGCGAGGGGTCTGGTGGGTGTGGGGGGCTGGAAATACTTCCCGAGATTAGAAGAAAAAAGGACTATGTTACCGATTTTGAACTCAAAGGCCAGGGGGGGGTGGGGTTTAACCGTGAACCGGGTGCGCCAGTCATCAGAGGGAAGGGGATAGAAACCGAAGGGAGGTCGAGAACAAAGTTTACATCGTGTGAGCTGAGGGGGAAACTGAAAGCTGAGATTAAAGGGGAAGGTGGGCGACCTGGGTACATGTTCCTAAGAGCGAAGACAGCCGAGATTGTCGAAGGAGGGTGAGGCATTATTTTAAAGGAAAGGAAGGAGGGGAGGGGCGATCCGGTTGTGCTAGAAAATTCGGACGGACACGACGGGACGAAAAGGACGGATATGTGCACCACTCAACATGGGAAGGGAGTTTACTGGTAGACCAAGATGGGAGGAAAGGAAACAGGCTTTGCGGGGGTGCTCCCACTTGAGAAAGGGGACTTGTGAAATGGGTCACACCTGGGTGAAACAAGTAGTGTGAGTCGTAGCTGGGAAAGCCTGAGCTGTTCATCTTCTGGAGCCGTACTAAACACTTTTGTAGAGAGCGGGGCGGGCGTGAGGGGAGGGGGGGACACAGGATTCGTACAACGATTCCTCCACGGGTAAAGAGGGAAATAGTCTTAAAAACTCCGAGTTGTTCATGAAAAAAGGGGGAGCCGAGGGGAGGGGAGTGAGTCGTTGGCAAAACCTGAACACTGAGGTTAAAGGGAGGAGAGAACGGAAAGGTTTCCCGAAAAGCAACTTCAAAAGCATGTGTTAGAGAGAAAACAAAACGGAAGGGAGGATATATAAACATGCTTCTGCATTTGTACGAATTGCGTTTCAGAAGGGTTGGACGGCTAGCCCGAGGGAAAAATAGTTGCCTCTGAAAGGAAAAGGAGAAAGACCACCTAACATCTCCATAGGGGAACAAAGGAGGCAAAGCGGGGGGCGGTCCGCAGCCGGAACAATAGTAAAAGGGGTGCGTATACGCCGAACGAATGGAGGCAAAAAGAAGACTCCAACCTTCGAGCAAGGATATGGAACCGTATGACAGGGGAGGGGGCAAAAGGGGGCATTAACCGAAACCGAAATCAACTTGAACGGACCATCTGAAAACTAGAATGGATAATCAGTGGGACCTCCAAAGGGCACCAGGGGGGGAGTAAACCGAGATGTGAAAGGGACCAGAGTCCACGTGGAGAAAAGAGATCCTTCAACTCGGTACCGGAGGGTCAAAAGTGAAACAAAAATGGTAAAAAAGCCAACGAATGCTGGATTCAAACCGGAAAAGGTACTCTCATTAGAAAACTGATAGTGCTGCAGAGGGGGCAGCAAGGATTGGGGGAGAAGAGCGTCGAACCAAAGTGACATAGTTGAAAACGGACAAACCTAAAACTACTGCTCACCAGGAACAGGGGTCGAGGGGCCGCGATCTTACAGCGGGTTTTCGGTAAAAACAAAGACTAGCTAAGCAAAGAGGCAACCGGTCAAAGCATGTGTTCACAACACTGAAAGGGCATGGTAGGGAACAAGCCGACATAGAGAGGGGGCTAATTACGGAGAGGAGGATTTTACGAAAACCAAAAAAGAAGGAAAGCAAGAAATAAAAAGAATGGGGAGGGGGGACGTCAATTATTTAGGTGATCTACGATGAAGGAGAGCTAGCAAAGCGTTAACGAGGAGGAGCCGCAGCGGTCCTTCTCTACGAAAGAGAAAAAAAAAAAGACCTTGTACTCAACTTTTCCCATGAACTCGGATTGCACAGCATCTCTTTGTACAAAGGGTACGAGGAAAAGAAGGCAGGAGCTCCAACGGGGAAAAGGTTCAGTTCAGAGGAGACTCCGTGAGTAAAAATGCAATTTAAGGGCACTTGCCCTGTTTGGTCACCAGGGACGGCAGAAATAAAAGGGCCAGAGACTGAACGCGGAAACTTTTAGATGGAGGGACGAAAGTGTTCAGAAGGAACAGGAATGGGAACTTCAACCTCTTCCCGTCAGGGAGGAAGAGTTGAAGACGGAGAGCCGGCCCACGGGACAGGGAAAGAGAGATGAAAAAGAGAAGAAGAAACCACGTCTCGACTAAGAGGGGACCACGAGAAAAAGAGAGTGCCTTTTTCAAAACGCAGGGAAGACCAACTTACGGAGGGGTCAGCTCCTGTTCGACAGACACAGGGGAGAAAAAAAGGAAAAGTTTAAAAACACAGGGGGGGGGTGGAAAAACGGGGAACCCTACGGGAAGGTTCACTCAAGCCCCATCACCTAAAAGGGGGGGGAGACGAAATTGGTCGCTTGCTCTTACAAAACTCCGTGGGATGGTTCACAATACATTACGGGGAATATAAAGTCACGGGCAATTACAAAGCTGGGACACCGCCTCACTAGGTTCAGGAGAAAGAAGAAAACATTTTCAACTCTACAACAGGAGGAAAAAAACCGGTGTAAGTGGGAAGGTCATGAAGCTCAAACACCAAGGAGAACGCTTTCGTCACAAAGCATCAAATTCCAAAGGGGAAGGTAGGGGAAAACCATCAACACTATATTGAGAGGAAATTCGCTTTCAATCTTACGGGATTAGAGCACGAGGCCCCGCCATATCACAAAATTGGACCGGGCGCCTGATGGGATACGGCAAATCAGCTGGGGAAAAATCTTTGCCAAGGGGGGAAGAGAAACACCTGTGTCGGATCACGGGAAAACGGCTACCCGCATTAAGAGCGAGGAGAGGATCCTTGTGCAAGAGGGGTACGGTCCAAGACACTAAGAAAAAAACAGGTCAGCTCTCAGGTAAAGTCGGTAAAATTTGCCGACGGGAAAAAATCGCAGTAAAGATTCTCGTGGGAAGGAAAAGAATTCAGGCAAAAGAAGGGGGGTGGATCAAAGGGATGGTGCACGTAAAGACAATCAAGGAAGTAGAGCAAAGGACTTCTAGGTAAGAAAGGGGGTGAGAATGATGACTAAGGTCAGAGGCAACAAGGAAGCCGAAAGCAAAAAAAAAGGGGGGGGGTGGTCGCCAGTTTTTGCTAAACACTAAGGAAAGGGTACATTGCCGGGGTGAATCCTTACGAGATTCGGGAAAACGGGGGGGGGGGGGGGGGGGCTGCAAACTTTTAATGGGGTGGAAATTTGATTAGGAATGCAAAGGGTCAGACCTTGAAAAACGTCACGGAATAGTATCCAGACAAAAATACGCAAAAGAGGGTCTTACTTCTTTCATTTCACCGGGGAAAAGGAATCAGAGGAAGGCGGCACGTCGTTGGGGCATGCCACAAAAGAAACAACAGGAAAAAAGACTGAACGATAGGAGGTGTAGACAAAAGGTGGAAGATTAAAGAAGTGAAAAAAAGAGGGGGGATAAAGAGAGAGAAGACTGTGGGAAAGAGGAGAAGAGGAAATATGAAAGAAATGGGGGGAGTCAGGGAAGATAGAGACAGAGTGAGGATGAAAGGGAGAGGGTGGGGAAGAGAGGAAGGGAGGGGAGAGGTGAGGAAAGAAAAAGGGAGACAAGAAAGGGAGAAGAAAATCAGATAAAAGAAGGGGGGGGGAGGGGAAGAAGACGTTGAACGAGGAGAGAAAAGAGGTGAAAGGAGAAGAAAAGGGAACGGAGGGTAGGGATCAAAGGCAACGAAAAGGGGAGTGGAAGAAAGGAGGGAGAGAGATAAGCGAGGGGGCGGTGAAGAGAGGTGAAGGAAGGGAAGAAAGACGAAAAAAGGGGGAGGGGGGAGGAAAGATGAAAGAGGGAGGGCTGTGGATTTGGAAGTAGGAGTGTGGAAGGAGAAGTAGGATGGGGGGGAGATGGGGGGGGAGGTACGAACGAAAGGAAGGGATGAGACGGGGAACTACTAAAAGGGAGAGCAAGTGAGGAAGAAGATGGAATATAAAGAAAGAAGGAAGAAGAAAGAGGGGGAAAAGGAGAGGAGAAAAGAGAGGGAGAAAAGAGAGAAGAGTGGAAAAAGGTAAGAAGCATACGGATAGAGAAGAAGGGTTGGGATGAAAAATGGGGGTAGAGGCGGAATGTCAGCCGAAGGGAGACAAAGAGGAGCAAAAGAGAGGGCGTAGGGGAAGAAAGGGGAGGAGGAATGAGAAGGAGGGAGTAAATTTAATGGGGGAAGGAAAAAGAACAGGTAAGTTCAGGAACAGATGATGGAGCAGTGGGAGAAGGGCAAGGGGAAAATAGAGGGGAGGGAGGGGGGGGAGCGGGCGGGTGAGGGAGGAAGAAATAGGAGGGAGTGGTGGGTAGCGGGAGAGAAAAGAAAAATGGCGAAGGTAAGAGAGCGGAAAAGGGAGGTGAAGGATGAAGTAGGCACGGAGAGCGGGAACGGAGGGTAAGGAAGGGGAGTCAAAGGTAGGTGACGGGAAAGAGGGGGAGGAGGGAAGGAGGGGGGAGAAAGGAAAACGAATAACGAATACAGAAGGTGAGAGAAAGGGGAAAGGAGACGGAAGCATAATTTAAAATAGGAAGTGAAAAACAAAAAATGGGAAGGGAGAGAATGAAGAAGCGGGAGTAGGAAAGAGAGAGAAGGGGGGGAGGAAAGAGGAGGGGGAAGAGGAGCAAAGGGAGGAGAGAGGGTGAGTAGGGAGGTAAGGATGAAGAAACAGGGAGGTGTGGGGGGAGAGGAAAAGCGGCAAGGAGAAGAAGGGGGAGTGAGAGGGAGAACGGAAGGAAAAGAAGAGGAAAAGGCGAAGGAGGGAAAGGAAGAGGAGGGGCGGGGTGAAAAAGCGAAAGGGGAGTGTAAGAGAGAGGAGAAGGGAGGGGGGCCGACTCACGGAGAGAGAGCAATTGGAGTAAAGGGAACTCGTGGGGAAAGCCAAGTAGAAAAGGAAACGTTACACCCCGTCCAGAAGACAAAAAATAGCAGCGAACAGCGTCGACTACGCACTTGGAATACTAACCGGGTTGGAAAATGTGAAGAGGGAGGGGGGGGTGGGATGGCCGAAGCCATGTTAAGGTACCAGAATTACGAAGGAAAACGTATCTCCCACAACAAGCCCAGCGAAAAATGAAGCGCCAAGGTTTAGGAATCCACAAAGCCGATGGTGAGCAAGGGGGGAAGACCATTCACTTCTCCGAGGGAACTGTGGGCCGCGGTTAAGAGGGAAATGACCCTCTGCCCTGGGGGACTTCTTTTTTGGCCGAATAGGAGGAGACGGAAGGGGGATCTGCCTGAAAACCCCCTCTGGTAGCATCAGGGCCGAAGAGGGGAAAAAATGTCGGAGAAGAAGGGCAAGAGGGAAAGACAACCACACTTTCAGTTCCCAAAGGCTACTAAAGCAAAGACCGCCTTGCTCTAATATCCAGAAGGAAGGTCCAACACTCAGGGATCAGGGGGAAAGTCCTTCAACGAAGAAATAGAGGAAAAAAGTCCCTGCACGAAGTAGGGTGGTCACATCACGCAAAGGCGCGAAAAAAATATCACGGGCCATCTGGTTCTCAGACATCTGTCGGTCAGGAGAAGGGAGCTCAATCAAAAGGACGGAGGGAGCATCAAGGCCCATTGCTTCGGCCCAAGGACCGAGCAAGAAACGCAAAGACTAAGAAGAGGAAGAACACCATTCCAAACGGAAAAGGATGTGTACAGGGGTTGGGGGGGGGGGGGGGGGGGGGGGTGGTTGGGGGGGGGGGGTGGGGGGGGGGGGGGGGGGGGGGGGGGGGGGGGGGTGGGGGGTGTGTTGGGGAAAACCACAGACTGACATCGTCGCCACATCAGGCTAAGTCGAAAGGCAACCGAAGACCGTCCACGCCAGCGGGCGAGGGGAAAAGGCAGAGACGAAAAAGAAAAGTAAGCCGAAGAGGGGACGCGAAAGAAGAAAAAACCTCCGGGAACAAACATAACAAAGTAAGAAAAAAAAGGACTAATAATGAAAACATAGAGAAGGATACGTAAGAGAAAAAGGCAATGTCGACTCTCTACCAGGAGGATCCACAACGGGGGAAGGGAAAAAAAATCACTAGAGTAAAAGGGGTAATCGACAACCCGAGACGAAAACAATTTGAAAAAAAAAAAAAATTGGGGTTTGACGGGACCACCACCCTCGCAGGACAATAATCCGAAAAAAACCAGACTCTCAGAAAAGTTTTAAACGTCATGAAGAAGGCAGCAAAGAAAAGGCAATCTCACGGCCATA
>Ga0179593_1375112_pt1 | contig 11899 bp, 24 predicted proteins | sample CZODoug2_1_08_16_FD_185931 | JGI IMG/M metagenome (GOLD analysis project Ga0179593, IMG submission 185931) | Vadose zone soil fungal communities from Angelo Coast Range Reserve, California, USA - CZODoug2_1_08_16fungal (PacBio error correction) | ecosystem: Environmental > Terrestrial > Soil >...
AGGTGCATCCATCGTACTCCAAGGCTGGCAGGGCTACACAGGAAACAGTAGGGAAAAAAAAAGTCTACGGGAAGTTAGGGTAACAGGCAGGTCAGGACTCTACGAAACTCGCTCGCGCTGGGCGGCGAGTCCACGTAGTGGGTAGGGAAAAGATAAAGTGGAGTTCGTAAGGGAAGGAAGGTCGAACGAAAATGTCTGGGGGCATAGAAAAGGGACTCAAAGGAAAATTGTGACCTAAACAAGAGGGGAGGATGAGGCATAAAATGACACTGAAGAGTGTTAGGACAGAGCATAGGGTGGGGGTCAAGCAAATTTAAAGGTACAAAAAATCGGCGAGGGAAGCAAAAAACGCAGAGGCGCGCTAGGAGGTGTCGGGTGGAAAAAAGAAAGGGTGAAGTTAGTGGTGGGAGGAATAACAGGGGAAAAAGGAAGCAGGGGGTTAGGGGGCAGACAGGGTCACACGGAAAAATCACAAACTTAAAAAGGTGAGAGGGGACAACAGGGAAACGTAAAATCTAGAGGGGAAACACAGCTGGGGAAAAGGGCTGAGGAGAGGGACTAGGAAAAATAAATACGAGAAGGATGGTGGAAGGGAAGAAATGAGCAGGAGGGGGAGGGTGAAACATACAACATCAAATAAATCGTACGGCGATGAAAAGGCCTTTAGGGGGGGGATAAGAATAAAAAAAAGGAGTAAAAAAGCTTTCCACAAACAGGTAAAAAGAGAAAAGGCCCTTGAAAAACTATACAGTCTTACGACACTCCAAAAAAAAATCCAGAGGGAGAAACTGCGCTGAGGGAGAAAGAGGAGGGAGGCCACGCGTGGCAGGAAGAAGGGAAGGGGGCTGAGTCTTCTGGAAATAAGCCAGCGTGAGTGTCGGGAAGCGAGAAGAAGGGAGGGAGTTTGAGGAAGGAGAGCGGGCCTCAGGAAAGAGGTGAAAATCGAAGGGGGAAAAGGGGGGGGAGTAGGATTCGGGTAAGGGGAGCAACTGAAGCTCGGGTGACAGTAAGAACGCACTTTGTAAGGGGCAGGAGCGGGTGGTGACAAGGATAAAAAAAAAAAGGAGAAAAAAAGTTGGAGCGAAACAGAAGTCACAAACCATAACAAGAGGAGAGCCGAAAAGTGATCCATCAGCTTGAAAAGGGAGGAAGAGTGCACGGGGCATTGCAACAGACAAAAAACGGAAAAATCTGGAGGACGGTAGAAAATTGAAGGCGTAGCCGTGGGAATGACAGGAGAAAGAGGAGAAAAGAGAGAACCCGCGCTGTGGGCTAAAAAGGGGAAGATAAAAGGGAAGATGAAAATAGAAGGAAGAGAAGGGGTCTGGCCGAGGTGGATAATACACTTGGGGATGGTCAGAACAAAGATGAGGAAAAAAACATCCTTTCCGCCATCTGGCCGGGAATGCGAAGGGCAGAAAAAGGAAACAGAAAAGTTATAGTAGCGGGGGAATAGAAAAGGGGGGAGAAGACAAAAATAGCCGGGAAACAAAAGACGCGTGTGCCCCAAGTGGGGAGGATCACTAGGAAAAATTGAGTCTGCAGTAGGACACCAAAAAAAGTCGGAATGATGGGGAGAAGTCACGAGAAAAATGGACACATGGGAAATGAAAAGCGTAAAGTGTGTGTGTACTCAACTAAGGAGAAGACAAAGGGGGGCAAAATTGCTCTAGGGGTCCCGGCAGGCAAAGAAAAAGGGAGGAAGCGTCATAAAGGCAGCGACGAGCTCGTATATCCACAGGTCCGAGGATAACGGCAAGAATTTCCAAAGAGAAAAAGTAGTCGGATGCTACGCGGAATGAGGAAAATTCAGAAGGGTGCGAGGCGGTCGAAAGTAAGAACAAAAAAACAAGGGAAGGGACTAATGCAACGTAACGCAGGGGGGAGAGGGGGGGGGGGGGGGAAAGGGGGGGGAGGGGAATCAAGGTTGTGGGGGGCAGACTTAAAAGGAGGGTAAAGAGATACAGGAAAGGACGGGCTTGGGGAAGGCCGGGTAGAATCGGGGAGTAAAACTAAAAAGGGGAAACATAGCTCGACAGAATGCAGAAGGAATCGCTAGAGAAAAGAAAGTTACTAACGGTTCTTGGGGGGGCGGAAAGAAAGAAAAGGCGAAGAGTGGTAGGGAGCAGAAGAAGTAGGAATAAGTTGAAAACAAAGGGATCAGGTGTCTTCGGGCTTAGAGTGAAGAAGAAAAGAAGAAAATAGTGAAGTCTCCTCCAAGGGGCGAATAGTGAAAAAAATATAAGAAAAAACGTTTCGATCAGGAACTCGTAAAAGAGTTTGAGGTGGACGAAAGGGGCGGGACGGTCACTACACTCGACCTGGTGGAAAAAAAGGGAAGGATCTGATGGCGCTGCCAGATGTCCACATGGGCTCACCGAGGGAGGAAAAGTCAGAGAAAAGGGTAACAGGGGAAAGATACAATAAAAGAGCAAGGAAAGGGGACATTAGGGAATGGGATGGGGACGGGATTTTAGATCAGGGAAGCAAACTTGGGTGGTGGGGAGGGAGGGGGTAAGGGGGGGTTGGGGCTTTTGAAAAGTAGCCGAACAAGGACCCTAAGGGGTGTGAGGAAACCTACCGGAATGAGATGGGTGAGATCCGGTAGAAGTAATTGAGGGAAAAAAAAAGAAAGAGCTAACGAGGACGGAGTCAGGACAGAGCCGTTCTAAGAAGTATAAGGGGGGGGACCTTACAAGAGGGTAAGTGAATAAGAGGAGGTAAAAGATAAGTGCTGGAAGAGGGTCATGCAGAAAAAGATTGGGGAGGAGGTGAGAAAAGCGCGAGAACGTAGAGGGGAAAAACACAGGATATAAGAAAAGGGAAGAAAGGAAGAAGAATGAAGCAGAAAAAAGAGGGGGGCAAGGACAAACAGGGAAGTCATTCAAAAGGTCAAGCGGGGAAGAGAGGAGGGCGAAGGATAGGGCCCTGGATTTGCTAAGCAGAAGAGGTGGTGCAGTAAAAGTGATATTTCAGGGGAAGGCAGAAGGGAGAAAGAGAGAAGGAAGAAGAGAGAGGAGCGCAGAGAGTTGAGAGGAATAAAGTCGTGATGAAAATAAACCATAGGAAGGGTCTAGTAAAGAAGAAGGCCGCCTGGGCCGGTAGGGGACCGAATTCAGAGGAAATACGGAGAACCCAGATTGGATCCAAAAGCATTGGGGGGGGGGGGGGGCGCAAACTAGGGGGGAGGAACACGAAAAAAAAAGGGGGATGGGGAAAAAATAAAAATTCATCACGGCAAAAGGGATAAGGGAAGGAATTTGAAAACCATGATCCACAAAGGGGAAGTAAAGACGAAGTATGGGGGGTGAACGTTTATGGGGAGAATGGGGTGTGGAAAGGAAAGAAAAGGAGAAAAGGAGACAATTGGAAAGGGGAGAATGATTCGTAAGAAGGAGGGTGGAGGAGACGGAAGTATGAAAACGTGGAAAAAGAGGGGAAGTAAAATGTGTAGCCAAGAAAAAGGTCGGGAGGCCTTAATAGGGAGTAATGTAGGATTGAAAGCAGGAAACAGGAAAATGGAAGAAAAGGAACTAAAAGGAATGTGCACACAGAAAAAAACCCGAGTTAGAGAAGGAAATCGGGGGCTGGGATCGGGGTAATACGGAGCGGGGAGCCTTGAAGAAAAGTGGTGAGAAAGAAAGGAAGGGGGGGGGGAGGCAAAAAAGGGAAGAGGGGGGTGAAAAATGGGGTTAGTTAAAAAAAGCCGTTGTTGAGATTGAAGGAAAAGAATAGTGAAGGATAGGTCGGCTAGAGCCTTATATGGAAGAAAAGGGGAACGGTTTGGCGGCAAGGAACGTCATACAGTGAGTGAAGAAGTCCAGAGTATTTAAAATTTAACAGGGAGAATGTAGTGGGGAATAATAGTTCAGGGAAAATTCAGCTCGGTTAGGGAGGGGGGGCGCTCTGGACCGGGGGAGGGGTAGTGGGGGAAGGGCTCTGGGGGAAAAGGAGGGAGCGAGGGCTTGAATGAAATCAGAAAATATAATAAGTAGGTGAAGGGCAGGGGTGGACGCTCAAGAGTGTGGGCTGGTTGATAGTGAGCAAGGACCAGGTCGAAAGGATCAGGTCAAGGGAGATAAGAGAAAGAGAACGAGTCCAAATTCTCAGATGAAGTCTGGAAAAGGTAAAGGAGGGGGAGAGAACAAAGGTGAAAGAAAGGTCAAGTGGGATAAGAAGGAAGGGGGGAGGGGGGGGCCGGGAAAAGAAGAAAGGTTGACCATCGGGCCTGGGGTTTACTAAGGCAAACCGTGAAAGAGATGGTGAGAAAGTTCGAGTAAAAAAGGTGAGGTCAAAAAAGAAGTAGGGGACGGAAGAAGGGAAGATGACCTAAAAAACTCGAAGCTGATAGACTAGGCGCGTGACTAAAAATGTCTAAACATGGGGGGAGGAGAGGTGAATGGTCTCAATTGTGTGTAACGGAATGGGGAAAAAAAGAAAAGGGAGTGCGGGAGAAAGGAGGGGTGAGGGAAATCAAAGGGGTGGGTGCGTAGAAGGGGGGGGTACAGGGGGACAGATATTGGAAGGCCCACCTCAAAGCGAAAGAGGAGAGTTGTGAAGAAAGGGGGGGAGAAAGTTGGTGTGGGAGATGTAGAGGGGTTAAGCTCAAGGAAATAGGGAGTTGAGAATTAGGGTGTACTGGGACTGGGTCAACGGGGAGTGAAGGGAGCTATATAAGAAAAAGTGTAAAGGAGGGGCCGTTCGGGGGAAAACCAGAGTTCGAGCCGGTGGGGGGGAGATATAACAAAACAGGGCAAGAGGGGGGGAGAGGAAAAGGAGGGGGGGGGATGGAAGAAAACACGACAAGAAGGGGGGGGAGAAGCGAGGGAAAAAAAGTGGAGGGGAAGGGGGGTAATCTCAGTGAAATGTGAAAAAAGTCGGCCTGGGGAACCCAGGGAAGGAGGGAAAAGGGAATTTGGGACTCCGGGATGATAATGGGGGAAAGACTTGGAAGGGGTGTTACTATTTTTGGTGGAAAAGTGATGAAAAGGGGTCCGGACGAGGCCATAACCAACCGGGGGGAAAAGGGATTGAAGGCTGGGAAAAAGGAAAAAGGACGGAGATTCAAACCTAACAGGGAAGTGGGTAAAAATGTCGGCTGAGGAAGGAAGGAAAAAAAGGTCTGAAAAAAAGGAGATGAGCCTGAATTCTAAGCTAAGAAAATGAACGGGAACCGAAAGAAAAGGGTAAAGCCGAGGGTAAAATGAAAGAAGGGGGGCCTGCAATGCTGATCAGGAGAGCTGGATGGGAGTGGATGGCCCGGATGGAAAAGTGTGGGTGGTGCAATGGGATCGAAACGGGTACAAGAGACAGGATCTGGAGTCGGGGGAGAAGGGAAAAAAGGAAAGGGGGGGAGACCAGGGCTGTAAATTCGGGGGAAAATGCTAGGAAAAACCCGGGGGGAAGAAAGGGAACCAAAGCATGAAGTCAAAGGTAGTAGGGGGGGGGGGTTTGAAAGGGGAAGCGGTAAAATTGGGGGGGAAAAAAGTAAAGGGGTGAGGAAAAACCGGGAGGTTGGAAGAAGGGGAGAAGTTTTGTAAGATCAAAGTGAAAAGAGAAAGGGCGGATGAACAAGGGGGTTGACACCAGAACATGAGCGACAAAAGAGGGGGATGATTGATTCAGTTATGGAGGAGAGGGGACCAAAAAGCATGGAAATAAGGGGCGACAGAAAAACAGCGGGATCATGGACGTTCACTGGGGGGCAGAATTAAGGGGAGGAACAGGGAAGGGGGGGAGGTGAAAATGCAGGGGATGCAGAAAATCAAACAGAAGTGGGGGAGCTGGAAAAAAATGGAAAGTAAAAACGTTCAGAACGCAAGAACCAAGTCCTAAGGAAGAAGGGGGGTGGGGCGGAGGGAACTAGAAATGCTGTGTAGAGGGGGGGGACTGCTGAGGGAGGGCGGAAATGAGAATTACTGGGGAAGAAGGGGCGTGCGGGAGTGCTCTGGAACTTAAGCAGGGAGGTAGGAAGTATGGGGAAAGGGGGGGGTGCGGAAAAAAAGGAAAAGTGGAGGGAAAGGGGAAAAGGAAGCGGGGGGGGGAAATGAGACTGTAGAGGAAAAAGGGGGACAAGTTAAAGAAGAAAAGGCTGGAAAAAATGAGAGGAAGGAGGGGAGGGAAGAGTCACCATTGACAGGAACGCGACAAGTGTAAGGGGACAAGTAGGGAGGGAGTAAATAGAGGGGTGAAGGTGGGGGCAAAAGGACCACACTGTAAATAGGGGTGGGACGGAAGGGGGGAAATAAGAATTGGAGCGACAGGGAAATGGGCGAAGGGGGCCTCTGGAAGGGGGTCTAGAAGAAAGGTAGTGGGAACAAAAGGGCAGAGGAAAAAGTTGTGAGAGAGTAAGGGACTAGGGAAGTGGAAAAAAGGGGGGAATCGGGGGTGAGGGATAATAAGAAAGGATCGAAAACTAAGAAGAAAGGGGGGAACAAAGAACAAGTGTGAAAGATGGGAAAAAGTAATTGGTTAATGGGAAGGGGGGTCTCTCCTCCAACACCTGGGGAAAATAGGAATGGTGAAGCAACAAGAGGATAGAGAAACGAGATGGATAAAAGTGGTGAAACCTAAAGAAAGAGAACGGGGGTTGAATTATAAGGGAAGAGAAAAAGACACAGTATGTGGAAAAGAAAGAAAAAAATGGGTGGTTACGGATAGTTGAAGGAGAGGGGAACAGTCAGCTGCGAAGACAGCAGGGAGAAGAAGAGAGGAAAGTAGTAAGTCGGGACTACTGATGAAGAGGAGGGGGCGGCATGAAAAGAAATCCGGCGAAGCCCACGAGGTAGTCAGGAGGGGGGAAGAAAGATACAGCTCCCAAAAGAATAGCTCATCCGTAAGGGGTGTAGGGATGGCAAAACTGGCGAAGTAATCTGACTTATAAGAAAGGAGAAATGCAGAGAGAAAGGAGGGGAGAAAATGGGAAGAATGGGGAAGGAGGGGAAATTAAAAAAGAAGGGGGGAGGGAGAAAAGGAAAAGGAAAAGAAAGAGAAAGAGGAAATGAAAAGGAAGGGATGGAATATGGGAAAAGGCGAGGAGACGAATAGCAAAAGAGGAGAGGGTAGTGCTGGAAGTAAAGGGTGAGCTTGGGAGGAATCGTGTAGAGTAAGGGAAGGAGTCGTAAAAGAACCACAAGGTTCCGCAGAGAAGAGTCTGTGGTCAGACCGAGTAAGACAAGCAGGAGAGCCGAAGAAAGAAAGGCGTCAACAAAGCCTGGGGGGGCGGCTGGGGGGGAATTTAAGGGGTATCATATGTCACGGCCAGCAAAGCAGAAAAGGACGAACAGACCGGTGCTCCGCCCACGCGAGAGGGAAAGGGATCGGGATATCCTGACAGAAAGATAGGCCAGGCAGAACCTGCAAAAAGACACCGCCCGAGACAAGGAGGGTGGGGGGCGCTTACTTATTGCTTTTATGGATGGTCCCTCGAAACGTAGCGGTCTTCGGAAGAGAAAGAGAGTAAATGGTCCTGTCGAAGGGTGACCGAACGGATGCTCTAACGTCAAGCAGGAGGACCGGCGACAGTAGTAGGGGGGGGCATGACATGTAGGAACAACAGATGATAAGGGACGAGCGTTCGTAATCACGGGGGAACTAGGACGAGAGGGCCTGAGAGCGTACGCGGTGATCGCAACAGAGAAAAAGAGACCCCTCGAGCCGATGCCCGAAGGTAAAGGCACATTCGCCATGATTCGCAGTGCGTAGTAAAGAGAGTGACTAACCGACTTAGAGACATGTCCGCTTAATACGAGAAGGAGTTAGCGCGCTCCTCATACGTTAACGCAAGGACATAGATGGGACTAGATGTCGGATAATGTATCTGCTCATGATCTTAAAGGACGTCCAGCAGTCGTAGAAACGCTGGAAGAGCTCGTAAGAAAAGTGAATCATTACAGGAGGGAGAGATCGATTACGATTTAGAGAAAGCCAGAAAAGGAAGGACGGAACAGAAGTGGACGATGAAAAAGGAAGAGAGGTGCTAACACGTGGCAGGATCTAGTACAGGAGATTAAAATCCATGATGGAAATCGATCATCTAACATTCACGAGCCACGTTCACTCGCGGTGAGAAGTAGGGCCAGCACTAAGGCTCCACCTTCCGCCACGCTCGAGCTAGCCAAGAATTGCGGGGAAGGGTCTCCTTCTCACGAGACTGCCATACCCGTGGAGATGCGTGGCGTGGACAACCAGCTAGCGCAAGCGTCTCAATGTCGAGACTGAAAAGAATGTGACGATATGTCCAGAAAGAATTTTTGATAGGATTATGTGACAGCTCAGTATCGTCTAATCCGGAACTGATAGGTGGCGGCAAGTAAATGAAAAAAGTGGCGACACGGGGGGGGATCTATGATGAAGAAACGAAGGAAAGGGAGAAAGAGGTAGGAAGAAATGCAAAAAAAGGAGGAGCCCTCGAGGCGGGGGGAGGAGGTAAAGATGAAAAAAAAAAGTCCTCTTAAACGGGGGTAAGAATGGTAAAGGACTTTCTGTCTTAAGGAGGAAATACGAGAGACGTGACAAAAATAGAATAGAAAAAAAAAGGAGATGTGGAGATGGTAGTCCTGGAGTGGGAAAATACTGTTTTTGTTCACCTCGTCGGCGAAAAAACCGAAAAGAAAGAAGGGACGAAGATGAGTGTGAGAGTTGACTGAATCTTGTTCCAGAGGCGAAAGAAGGGGAGAGGAAGAAAATAACTGCGATACAATAAGCCCCCCACAGGAGTGAGGAAAAGAAATAGATAAATGTTAACCTAATATACAAGAGGGAAACGGAAAGGGGTATGTAGAGGTGATAGTTAGAAACGAAAATCAGCCTGACTAGTTGATGTAAGAGACAAAACCTATCAAAACAAAAAGAGGGGGACAGTCATTGCCTGCCGTGACAACTACTCAAAAAGACCTAGGGAGAGAGGGAAAGGAAGGGACAGTGGCATGAGCAGGGGTGATAGGAGTCACAGCTTAACGTGGCAACTCTTGGAAAAAACCCTAGAAAAAAAAAGTAAGAAGACGCCAAGGAAGAAGAGCGATAGCTTTTCACCGCTCGTGAACACGGGAAAAAACTCGAAGTAAACCAATTCGGGAATCAGTTTGACGAGAGAGAGAAGAGGCCAATGTCTCGTGATATTTGAGGTCTTCGAGAGTGCGGGAAACGACGGCGGGGAAGAGGACATTCTTGGCACCAAGGAAAGAAAGCGGTGAAAGAACGGCTGGGGGGAAAGACAGCGGGTTCAAGTGAGGGACGTGGGGAGAAAAAGGGGAAATCGGAGAGAAAAAGAGGTAGGGAACAGACTATCGATACTATGAACAGTCACGCGGGAGTAAGGGGGTTTTGACAGGTAAGTTGGGTGTAAAGGAGCGCAAAAAGGGAAAAGATTTTCTAAATTCGGAAGGGATAGACAAGATGGAAAGAGGAAGTTGGAGGAGGCAAAAGGGGATGGGTAGGGAAGAAAAAAAATGCGGGTAGGAGGGAATAGTGGGTACGTGGTCAAGGACGGTAGAACAGGAAGGCAGCTGTGGAAATAGGTTTGGAGTTAAAAAACAGGTGGGTTTAGCTACCTCTAAAGGCTGGGGTGAAAGGAGGGGGAGAATGACAGAAATGGTTAACAAGGAAAAGAACAGAATAGAGAATGCCTGGCGGGATCGAAAGGAGAGAGGGGGTCCGGACTAGAGGTTGGGGAAAGGGGAAAAATAATGGACGTGGGGGAGGGGGTCAAGAAGGAGCGCGGAGACAAGTGAACCGGGGACCGGGCAAAACAGTGGCTGCAATGTAGAGCTGGGAAAGGGGGGCACGGGTCGATGGGGAGGGGAATAGATGGGCCCCTTTGGAAAAGCCTGGAAAAGGAAACGAAGGCAATAGGTAACAGATTAAAGTGGGGGAGGGTGGGAATGGAAGTGAAAAGTGTAAGCGGAAGCGGGGGGGGTGTCAGAGCAGGGATCCCGTGATAGGGGAGCGGACAGTCTTCAAAAAAAAAACCGGGGGGGGGGAGAAAAGAAGCGCTGGTCTAACTGGGCGTTGTATTGAGGCATACAGGCTTTTTGAAAACATGAAACTTTAAAATGGGGAAAGAAAGAAAAGTGAGAAAGAAGGTGGGAGTAATTAAAGGGCCAGCAGAGCTACGGGTAGAAAAAAATAAAAGGGGGTAAAAAAGGGGTCAAGGGGGAAAGAATGTGAAGTCCGGAAAAAATTTGAGCAGGAAGGACAGGGACTAAAAAGTCCTGTGTGAAAATGAATGGTGCATCGTGTGGGACGTACGGGGAAAGATGGGTGGGGTCAGGAAAAGGAGGGGGGATCAAGTGGAGGAAACGTTATATGGAAAGTGGATAGGAAAAGGATGTTCTTAGGCCGCAAAGGTGTTAAAAGGATTAAAAGTAGAAGATGTGGATAGGAGTTAAATTGGGGACGGATCGGGCACCCGAAGTTTGGGAGCGCTTCAAAAATTACAGGGGTGGGTGAGGTGATGGGGGCATCCTAAGAGGATGGCGCCAGAGAAGTGATTCGACAGCTCGTGACAGGAGGAATGACATACTGAGGCGCGGGGACGGGGGGGTAGGGGAGGAGGGATAGGAGGGTGCAAAGGTTTGCAGTAAGTAAAGAAGGCTCCAAAAAAGGCTATTCTGTCTTGGGGCTACCGTCATGGGCAAAAAATGGAAAGGGAGGATGAAGCCGATGGCAGGAGTTGGAAGAGGTTGTGGGGTCCGGGAGAGCGGTCCTGCAAATATTAAAGGGCAGGGAGAACTGGTAATAGATCGTGTTCTTTCGGAGTCATAACGAGGGAGGAGGACAGAAGATAACAAAGTCCACGAACTAGGAAAGACACAGAGGGGCAAGGGAAAAAAGGAAGGCAGCAAAAAGGGGGTATTGGTGATAGGTGGGTAAAAAGGGGGGGATAAGACCTGAGAACAACGAAAAACACATTGTGTCTAGAAAAAGAGTGGAAGAAAAAGAGGGTGCGGAGCGACGGTTCTGCAGTAAGCGCGATCAGTAGAGGAGAATACCGGGTTGGAGATGAAATAGAGGGGATAAGTCGTGTAAGTACATAAAGGTGGGAAAAATCGGGATGCGTCGGAAGGGAAAAAAAGGGGGGGGGTAAACAGTGGGGTGAAGAAAATCACATTGGAGGATTAATCAACAGTGTCGGTAGAGGGCGAGAATGGAAGGAAGGACGGGGGTTCGCTTGATGACGTCAAAAGGGTCTTCTAAAGGAAAAACCAGGGCTAAGGACCCGGTGCGAGAGGAGACGGTCTTCAGAGTGTGAACCCAGCGGAGCGAGAAGAAGGGGGAGAAATTGGCAAGCCAAGTAAGAAAGGCAAGGGGAGATGTTGTGAAAATGAAAAGGTCTTCAACAAGCAGACTGGATATCAAAAATCACGAGGCGATGATCGACAACAGGGGGAGGCGGCCTGGGGACATCTAGGTGGAAAGGGGAAAAAAGAGAATGAGTACCGTAGGAAGGCCTTGGGGGCAAAAACGAGGGGAAAAGGTCGAGAAACAAAATCCCTGGAAGCAGGATGGGAGGAGAGAGTAGGAAAGGGGAATAAGCGAAACGGGGGAAGGAAAAGGGGGGAAGAGAAGGGAAGCGCGCAAGATCGAGCGCTCAAGAGACACGGGAAAAATTTCAATTCCTAGTTAAAATACAGGAAAAGGAGAGTGTGATAAAAGGAGCAGTTAGGGAAATCAAAAAGGTTGAGGGGGAAAAACAAAAGAAGGGAACGGCTATGAAAGGGGACTACCCGGGAACGAACAGGGAGGTGTCAATTGCGAGTGAGGAAAAGACCAGACACATATAGGGCGCGAAGGGGCGGGCCGAAAAGACCGTGAACGGTAATTGCAAGGTAGGTAGAAAGGGTAAGAAAAAAAGCACTGGGTATGCGGGAGCGCATGAAATGAAAGAACAGAAAATAGA
>Ga0179593_1596781_pt1 | contig 11899 bp, 11 predicted proteins | sample CZODoug2_1_08_16_FD_185931 | JGI IMG/M metagenome (GOLD analysis project Ga0179593, IMG submission 185931) | Vadose zone soil fungal communities from Angelo Coast Range Reserve, California, USA - CZODoug2_1_08_16fungal (PacBio error correction) | ecosystem: Environmental > Terrestrial > Soil >...
CTTCGCGCCGACCCACGTACGAAAAGGTTCACGGGAGGAGGGGAAAACGTTGGCATAAACCAGGGGATCAGGTGAGTAAAGGTTTTCCTTGGGAAAAAAGGACGTTCTATGGGAGCAAAAGGGAGGGAATCCTCGGTCCTCGTCAGAGAAGGGGGAGATCTTGTAGGCGGGGAGAGAAAAGAAATGAATACTAGAGGGGAGATTTCTCAAGGAAAGAGAGAAAGGAACGATCGGGGAAAAGGTGAGGACGCACGAGCTTCGCTAATAAGATCAGACATTTGATGATTCAAAGACGGAAGGAAAAAGGTCCTTCTGGGAAAAAGGAAAAAAGGGAGTTCTAAACAAACGGTCATCGAAGCAAAGGTCAGAAAAGACGACTGGAAAAAGGGGAGAAGGAGAGGGACGGAATATCAGCTAAAATGTATCTGCTGGAAAAAAGAGATGTCGGAGGGAGGGGGCGTGCCCACAGAGAAGAAGTATTAAGACAGGTAACCCAACGAGAGAGGGACTAGAGGCTTCGGGGAGAAGTAGATGAACCCTTATTCCTAAGCCGTCATCGGGGGGATCTTGCCAAAGCAAGGGAGGGAAAGAGGCGTGAAGTAGTTCCTACTACCGTCCGAAAAATACTCTCAGTTGGAGGCTTTTTCAGAAAGGCACTCTCTATCGACGGATACCCGCGGAGCCATTCGGCAATCCGAAGGCTTCGGACTAGAAAAAGAGCGAACGGCTTGCGGGTGGTTTCGAAAGAGGACATGAAACGGTGAAGCCCTGAAGAGGAGTCGCAAGCTCAAAAAAGAAGGGGTCGAGAGGCGAGAGGCGGGAGGGGGAGGGGGAAAGAGGCCGCTTGTGCTCGAGAAAAGACAGGGTGAAAAAAAGCGTGCCCGCGAATAAGAGGGGGGACACTCCCAAGAAGGGTGGGAAAGGGGATTTGAAGAACCGTCGTTACGAAGTCCTTCTCGCAGTAAGTCGCCGGGAGCAACCTGGGGGCAGGGGGGTTCCGGAAAAGAGCCGGGAAAAAAGGATAGAAAAGAGAAAATTGTAGAAAGGGGGGCTCTTCTCGGCCACCTACGAGAAGGCTTTTGAAGGAAAAGACCCCGGAGGGGAATCGAAAGGAGGGGTCTACAGAGGAAAAAGAAGTAGTCTTGGAAAAGAGAAATTGACCGCCCGTTGCAGAACCGGAAGAACACGGACGAAGTTTGAAAAAGAGGATAATTTTAAGAAAACTACGAAAGAGTCGTTCATATGGTTGAGTTTGATCCTGTCGACGGATGTAAGAACTCCTGAGGGGCTCTCCGGCGATTCGTCTGCGGAAGTCGCCCTGAAAACACTCCGAACACCTGGTGGGGGAAGGCACAGCAGGTACACTGAGGTGTAGGTCAATACCGGGCCCCCACGAGAAGGTCTATAGAAGAGGGGAGGGGAAGAGGGGATTATAATGGGGCTCCTCCTAAGAATGAAGAATACTCTTAGTGGTAAGTGAGACTGCCGCCAATCGCAAAGAGGGAACGTAATAGGAAGATTAGTCAAACTTCTCTCCCCTTCAGGGGGGAAAAAGATGCCGTAGAATCTCTTACCGGGGAAAACAACGACAACGTTCCGGCCAGGTCTCCTCCTTCCAAACGGGAAGGGGGGTTCCACTTACTGCAGGACGTGTCGATTCCGGCCGTTCCCAAAAGTCCAAGGAACGCTGTAGCCCTTCATTCCTTATCTGGCGGGAGTCTTCCGAAGACGATCTTAGAGAGAGGTCATCCAGACCTTTTGGTAAGTTGCAGGACGGCCTCGAGAAAGGAAAAATGCCGGATCCCATAAGTGGGTCCGAAAAATAGACAACAAGCTTAAGGTCCTCCAGAGTTGGCCGGGAGGACGAAAAGGTAGCGCCGAGAGACAGTTTACTTGACCTTCCAGCAGGAAAAATCTACGGGTAAAGGATTTTGAAACGGGGGGTGTAGGGGGCAGAGAAAAGGAAGCGCAAATTCACTTCGCCTGAAGAAGAAAGGGGGGAATGAGGAATCGTCTCCAAAAAAAGGAGATCTCGGGGTGAATGAAACCTCCGAAAGGGCAAAAAGCGACCTTTCCAGTAAGCTCTTTGGAAAACCTCGTTCGGAAAAGAAGAAGTTGTGAACGCGAGGAAGAATAACATACAGCCCGATGTACACGTCTGGCGTTCAAACGCTTTGAAAAAGAGGGGCGACGAGAAGTCAGAGCTTAATTCGGGAATGCTCGTCGGAGAAGAGCCCGCGGAATCTGAGGGGGGGGGGAAATGCTGTCGCAATCCGGTGTGTGAAGGCTGGAAAAAGTCTCAACACAAAAGGGGGGAGTCTTAAAGAGGGATTTGCCGAGAAGCTGGGCGGTGAGAAGACTACGACAGGATCCCAATAATCCAGGAGAGGCTATAAGAAGCTGCGCCTCCGAGAAGGGAAGGGCTACCTGGAAGGGGAAGCGAAGCTTCAAAAGAGGGGGAAAAAGACTCAGCTTAACTGAAAAGAGGCTCTGAGCTCTCTCTTAGAGTCACTCGAGGGGAGGGTCAAGGGGGAATTGTGAAAAGAAGCTACATGGGAAGTCGAAGTTCAAATGAGGGATCAAACCTCTCACTCTCTTTGGGGAGAAAGTCTCAGAAAGTAAAAAGAAATCCCCTCCTTCGGAGGGAGACTTGCAGGCGTCGGGGGGGGAACTCAAAGGAAAGACCGTTTCTCTCTATCAAACAAAAAGCATCGGAAGGAAGGATGCGGAGTTTAAATCCAACGGAGGGGGGGGAAAGACACCGCCGTTCTAATAGACTCCACAAGCGGGAGGGGGAAGATTGAGGTCAGTCGGGTCACACAAGGGCTCAAGGGAGAAGATCAGGGAAGGGCAGGCCGGCGAAAAAAAGTCCAGGGGAAACTTTCTAAGGGGGGGGGTGACCAGAGCAAAAAAAAAAAAGCAAATCAAACAAAAATGGAGGACTAACAGCATACTGCTCCCCCGGGTGGTCTCGAAAGGAAGTTGGTCACGGGGGAGAGCCTGTCCAGAACTAGGTACGGGGTTTTGGAAAAGGGAGGGAGCCACCGCATTTCTTAGGGGGAATGGAGGAAGACCTCTGAAGGAGGAAAGCTAAGGCATGCCACCTAAAAAAAAGAAGGGAAGAACATGGGGAGGAGAGGTTCAGACCCGCGAGGACCGCGCACCAGGCAGATTCGCCTAAGTAGATTAAATAGGCAATACTTGTGAGGCTGAGGGGAAAAGGAGGCATCCTGCTCGAAACTTGTTATCTAAAGGAAGTCTAAAAGGAGATAAGGGGGGAGTATGAAATATCAAGGGGGAGAGTCTAACCAGGCCCACAGTGTGGAGAAGGATTTTCCTGCAGAGAAAAAAGAAGGAAGAAAATACACGAAGGAAACCGAGAACATCAGGGAAGAGGAGTAGAAGTCATTACACGGTTGTCGATGCCGGAACTGAGAGAGCGGTTTGAGCCTGGGAACGCCGATTTTGAAAAATGACCTGTCGAAACTTTAACCTCAGCGAAACCAGAAGGGAGTCGCTCGAGGGAGGAACTGTGACCAAACAGAAAGGGTTGTGAAATGAAACTAGGGCCGAAGAAAGGGGTCCAATTTGTTACGTTAAACAGGGGATATCACAGAAAGGGAACCTACAGAAGGACCCATACTCACAACGGGGATACGGGAATACGAAAGAGAGTAGCCAGGGATCGCTCACACATCCGGCGTAGTACCCGGGACACCCGAAAAAACATTTTGGGAAGGGAAAGGCATTCTTTACGTAGGAGAGAAAGAACTCCGGGGTCGCTAGCAAAAAAGAGGGGAACTGCAATCGATACCGGCCAGCCAATCTGATAAAGGTGAAGGGAGAAAAAGGATTGTGGTCGCAAGGATCGTAAGAAAAAAGGGGTACAGAAGGATCTACAAAACAAGACGTCAGTTCGATGCACTTTGGAGGCGCGACAGGCCTAAGAGGAAGCGCCATCCTGGCTCCGGAGTCCCTTATCCAGGAAAAGACAGGGAAACAGCCGCAGAGGGACTGCGAGATTTTATGCCTACATGGAGGAAAGAAGCCCCAAGATCGGGAAAGGCTGTACTGGAAAAAAAAAAAAGGCCCCAGCCTAACATCAGCGCCATTCCAAGGAAGGAAGGAAAGGATTGCCCACAGAGAAAGTCTCGAGGAACGGCGGTGTCCGAGTCCGCTTTCTGAGGGGTTTCCAGGGAGGAAAGAGCACTCGACAGACGAGGGGAAAAATATCCCGCACCTGAGTAGTCACCTTGCGCCAGTATCGTACCGTAGAGTTCTGACAGAAAGGGATTGAACTTGTTGGTGCTCCTCCGGGGTGGTCAAAAAAAAAAGATCCCCTGGGAAGTGAAGAAAATCAGCCTTTCCGTGGGAGGGAGACGTTCTCGGGATCGGCTTAGTTTGACTACGAAAGAATCGAACGGAGGCCTAACTAAAAAAGGCAGGGGGGGGAAATCAAGAAAAATACAATGGGAAGGCTAACAGCAGAGAGGTCTAACCACGACGCTTCTTATCAGGAGGTAGAGAAGCACCTAAAAGACACCAATTGAACCCGGGGAGAATTGGCTTCACAGGGGAACACACCGTTAAAGGGTAAAAACTTTACGATTCGTACCAGGGGGAGAGGAACGTCACTGTACCGTTCAGTGGTAAAAGGGGAGTCGAGAAGAAACAATTAGGAGGGGGGGGGTGCGCCACGCGGAACTGATCTGATGTAGTAAAGGGGAAGAGGTATTGCACGCGCGGTGTCGACTGTTTCGTCCAAAGGGGACCAGGTTGAGAAGGAGTCCCCGGTTCGGGGGGGAAGGTGTCCAGCTGGACGGGGGAAGGGAACGCAAAAGAGGGGTTAAAGCTTCGAAGAGGGAAATATATCTTTAGTCGAGAAAGAAAAGCATTTATACAGGAAAGGCTCGCCGAGAAGAAATCTATCAGGGGAAGGGTTATAGAGCAAAAGGAAAGATATCCCTATCAGAAAGATCAGGGCGTCCTTGATGGAGCCAGCTGGAAGTCCCAGTGGATGAAGGAGGGGGGGAAACCACGGAAGAAAAAAAAACACGGGCAAAGAGATGAAATTCAATACTCTAAGGGGAAGGGGGACGGACTTAGTAGCCGGGCCACTGCGAAGAGAAGCGGAGGGAGATCTGGTTGGGAAAAAACTAAGTATGTCGAGGAGTGTCTTCCCCTGAAAGGAGGAAAGGAAAGACGGAGAGAAGCTGTTCACTGAGGGGCATAAGCCTGTGAAGTGCCATTTATACTGAAGAATGTTCTTGTAGGGGGAGGGAAAGAAAGTCTGCAGAGGGAGGTAGGGCACCAGTCGAATAACCTCGCCATGGGAAATTCATCGGCAAGATGGTGGCGAAGCCGGTCGAGAGGGTAAAAGGAATAAGCCCGAATGAAGAAAGGAACAACGCAATCGTATATGCGGGAGATCAGAACGCATTGCCATAGAGACTGGAGGGGTCGGGTCTGATAACGAAAGGGGTTAAGAAATAACTGTCGGGAGGGGTCGTGAAGGGAAGAATTTGGAAGACGGCACAGAAAGGAGGCGGAAGCTCAGGGTGTCTTGTAGAGAAAAAGGCCCATCTTGGGAAGGGGGACTCTCGGGTAACGAAACCCGGAGGGAAATGAGACGAGAAACTTTAAGGAAAAGACCCAAAGATTTTCTTTGGCCCAAAAAAACGGATGCATCTATCCCAGGAAAGAGCTTAGGACAGAAGGGGGAGAAGGTACCCCGGCGGAAGAGCTCACAGGGCGGATGAAGCCTAAAGAAAGAAAGGAGGCCATAGACTACACACCTTGTCAAGGGAACGGACAGAGAAGTAGGAGGGCCCAGACGCGAGAAGGACCAAAATAATCAAGTAGACTGAGAAAAAAGGCATTCGCCATGACGCGGAAAAGGAAAGACATGTGGGAAGGTTTCGAAAAGGGGAACTACAGGGACCTTTGGGGAAAGCCCAACAGTTGGGAAACTGCGCGCTTAAAAAAGGAGGTCATAAAAGAACGGCAAGGGATTTAGAAAGTAAATCGGGAGAGAGGTTTTTCTGCGAGATCTTCCTGAACAAAGAAGCGCAAATGGGCTCATAAAACTGCGAAAAATATATGTATAACCAGTACGCCCAATTCGATCATGGGAGGATCGGGAGAGGAGAAGTACCAGATGGCAGGAACGGGGCATTGACGGTAGAGGACCCTGCCGAGCAGGCACGCCGGAATTCCGTAGAGTAAGGCCGACTCGGGACTAATCAATCTGAAGGACGCGTCCTCCGCGGGAACTCTCTGCCATGTTAAGTTCCAAGAGAAGGCATTTATGTGGAAAAAGCCCTTCAGAGCTCAGATGCAGATGTAAGACAACACGTGGCTCCCCTTCACGCCTAAGGCCAAGTCTTGGCAATGAAAAGGAACTCGACGTAGGAGACTTCTGAAGAATCAAAAGGAAAAAAACAGGCGGAGAAGTCGGCGGGAGAGGGAACGCCGACTTCTCTCGAGGAAAAAAACCGGAAGGAAGTGGACAAGGGGCAAGTGACCCGCGCAGCAAAATTAGGCCCAGGACCAGGGTGGGGTACTGACTACATAAAAGGGGGAGGCCCAAGAGAAAGGTCTTCGGATGAAGAAAAAAGGAGACTCTTCCCAACGGCGGAAAGAAGGGACCAGCACGTTGACCTTCGTAAACTGAGAAATTCGGGGGGAGAACGCGCGAGGTAGGAAAGGGGGAAGGGGAAAGCCTCAGATCGCCGGCTTCCGGGAAGTCTTACTCAAAGACTTTAAGGGGTAGGGGGACTCTGCGCCTAGGGAAAAATCCAAAAAGGAATCCAGAAGCGTCCAATGGCTCGCGTCCATTAAAATGTAACAGTTGGACAAGAAAAAAAATCTTCGACCGAAACGGAATTTACCGGCACTAAGAGAGGATCAGCCGAGACTCCTGAGGGAAAGAAGCAAGATTCCGGGGGGAAGAGGGAGGTCAAAAAACTCTTGAGCAAAGAGAGAAAGCTGCCCCGGAGGATTCAGCCAGGGAGGGGTGGAGCAGGGAGGGGAAACGAAAGGATGAAATATGCGGGATCATCGAGACTCCTTGAGGTTTAGGTCGAAAAAGACAAAAGAGAAGGAGAAAACTCTTCTCAACAAAAACAGTATTAGGGGAGGTCGATGAAGAACTATAGGGCTGTTTCGGAGTACACCCAAAGAATCACAAAGGAGTAACGACATCAGAGAGTTCGACACGAGCTCCAAAGAGACCGACGAGAAAGGCCAAATCCCACCCCGGGATCCAAGGGAATAGATCTAGGAAGAAAAGCCCTGAAAAAAGGGCAAGAAAAGATCTCTGATCCTTAGAGGGAGCCGGACGTTTCGGGTGAGGGGGGGACAAAGGAACATTTTTTTCCGTAAAGCCCGGAGAAAAGAGGAGGTTCAGCACAAAGAGAGGCTCTTTTGGGCAGAAGGGGAACGGATTCAAAAAAAAAGCCTAGGAAAGGAAACCCTAAGTGAGGAAGAGATGGATGGCAGTTTCTCGAGCCTCATCCCCTGTGAGGAAAAAAAAGGAAAAGCTCTTGAAGCAAAAGCACCGTAGAGCGGGATTCCTTTGACTGGGGGAGGGGTCAATTCAAATAGGACCCTAGGGGCGAAGAGGACAGAGCCGCCAACCGAGAGGGCCCGCGATGGGAAGGGGAGAGTCTGCAGAAAAGGAGCACGGTCGAGGCAGAAAAAATGGGATGCGAGACGAAGGAAACGGGGTTAATCGAAAGGTTGCGTAAACAGGAAGGAAGGCGACGCCGACCGCCTAAGACGACTGAATCCGGAGAGTCCCGCAGGGGGGGGCTGCTATGGAACGGGGGAAGCGGGAGGAAGAACTCGAGTACTTGAAAGGCTAGGGAGTTTTAGCCACCGGATTCTGGAAGTCAAGGGGTCGCAAAAGCTTCATAGAAGAGAGAAGGAATGATGCTGAAAAAGAAAGTCGAGCACGGGAAAGTCACTGACTCTGACGCGCTGGGGACGCAAAGAGGAACAGGAAGAAGAAGACGTTGAGCTGCTCAGGCGTGCACGGCTACCGTCAAGGAAACATCAAGTAGAAAGATGAATCAAAGAAGGAATCTCCCTTCTCGAAGGGGAGATGGTATGAATAGTACCTCCAAGGGGGGCGGTCAAACCCACCAGGTGGGGGGCGCTCTTCCGTGGTTGAAGGGAAGGAGCCGCAAGGACTAGCCTAGCGAGGGAAAACGAAAAACTCTAAAAGAATGGAAGAGGACTTCCTATAAGTAACTCAGAGGGAATCGGAAAAGAGGACGAGGGGGAGGGTTCAACAAAGTTATTGCTGGCGTCAACTTCTTCAACCTGACGACGGTAAAGAAAATTTAAAGCCTGAGGGGGTCTAAGTCGGGAGAGTTTCGAGTTGTCAAGCACTCGAGTGAGGGGCGAAGCCTATCAAAAGATGTAAAAGGCTAAAGGGTTGGGCGACTATTGCGTCAAGGGACACGTGGACCTTATAGAAAGAAGCCATAAAAAAAAAAGGGAGAAAGTGCTACGAGTACGTCAACTTCTGAAAGAGACAAAACCGAAGGGGTGGAAGTGAACTCCTTCTTCAACGATGGAAAAAACTCTCCCACCAGTTTTTCTTCAGAGGTAATTATGATTTCACTAGATATACTGCACAGCTGGGCATCCGTTCCTAAGAGGAGAAGACGCTTAGAGATTCCTGGGAAAGGGGAGGAAAACCTGGAGGACCCGAGGGAGAGAAGAATAGGGTCACGCTTAAGGCAGACGGAGGAAACAAAAAGAAAATCTTCGCGGAGGGGAGGTCTTCAGGAGGTCACTACTCAGAGATCTTTCATTCAGTGAGAAGAGTAGAACTACCTTCTAGTTAGCCCAAGACCTGCAGAGGGAGAAACTGTCAGAATGGGGGAAGAGTTTAGAGGAAGGGAAAAACGAGTCGAGGGTCTGTGAAACAAATCACTAACTCGCGCAAGAGTCATCCAAGGGCCGGGAGAGGGAACCCTGAGGGAAAGAGTACCATAGAGGAGTCCATATCAGAAGAGGGAGATATTAAGAGGACGTAAGAAGAGCTTAGGACATTAAGAATTCGCAGGCGCAGCTCTCAAGTGTAAAATCCAGTAGAGAAATTCTAAAGGCAAGGGGGGTTGGGGTGAAGGGTTTTTAAAGGGAGAAAATGTTACGGGAAGGATCAGCCGTAATATTAATCAATTCAGGACTACGGGGGTCTCTCAAGAAGGAAACACTATCGAAGAAGGGAAAAAAAACGCGAGCAGAGGAGGAAGGAAAAAGGACTTGGGTTGGGGGGGTCTACGAGAACATGATCGAACACATTATCGTATCGAAGGTGTGGCGCTGCCAAGCAAAGAAAAAGTCACCAATGAAAAGGGAATAAAGTCCAACTGGGAGGAAAGGGAGGAAGGGACTTGGTACCAGCAAAACCTGGAGGAAGGCTACTAACAAAAAAGGGTTCCGTTTACAGAAAGGGAGGGATATACTCAACAACCCAGAAATGGGGAAGAGAGATCCTGGACAAGCGGTAAAGTATCTACGAGGAGAGGATGGTAAGGCCCTCCAAAGTGTATTCTTTAAGAGGGGAAAATCACGGGGGGTAGAAACCTTTTCTGCCGGTGGAGTATTGGGTCAGGCAAACTTACTTTGCAGGGAAAGGAAAGTGTACTAATCAAGTAGTTGGGCATCGTCGGGGCTGAGGGGACAAATTAGGGCTAGCCACCAGTACCAGGGATAAGATACTAATGGCTCAAAAAGACTACAGTAGAGAGTTGGAAAGGATTAGCGACGCAACGAGACTCCGATCGATCAAGGCAAGAAACAGCAGCACAAGCGGCTGAGCACGGTGAGGGGAAGAGTTCGGAACCTTGGATTTGGGTGAAAACACCCAAGGAACGGCACTGCCAGGATCAGGGGAAGAACTCCTACTGGGAACAGGACTAAGGGAGATAAGGCGCATCTCGAGGAGAGGGAATGTAGGAGGCCTTTTCGTCAACGTTCCCACTTCAAAAAAGCTTACTATCCAGGAAAGGTCTATCTGGGGAAAGAGGGAAGATTTGGGCATAATCCTTCCGAAAATTGAGATAAGCTTAGGAGTTTCCGTTTGAGGGGAAAGAGACATGGACCTCGAGAGGGGGGTTCCTACTCAAACAGGAGGGAAAATCAGGGCAGCTGCCAGAGGAAAAGTTCGAACGTGCCGTTCTTAGGGACAACGGTACTCCGGAGGAGAAGGACGGAAGATCTTAGAGGGTCGAAGGCCACATCATCAGCTGCTGGTTGGCGAATGTCAGGAGAGGACGGTGAAGCAATCCAAGGCTTCTTCGGACCGAGGAGACCCATCAGGTTGGGAAATGCAAAAATCGGGGGCGAAGTTTCGGGAAGAGGAAAATGCCCATCTTGTCGAATCCGAGGAGGAGGTAAAAAACTTAGGGAAAGGAGATAAAGAGACTACCTTGAAGCCAAAGAGACTAGGGTGAACAGAAACGACGGGCTTTGACTCTATACAGAGGGAAAGATCTTCTCTGTGGATTCCCTCGTCGCCGGAAGGGAAAAAAGAGGGGTCTTATGTCCCTGAGGGAGCGCCCGTGAGGGGCCACAATTGTCCCGGAAGCTTCTCAGGCGTCGACACCGGGAAGAGTTCTGAACACCCTGAGAGACAGAAGAAAGAGAAGTCTCCCCGCAAAGAAAGAGACTTATTACGACAGGGTTACCCGTTGAGCACCGGGCACATAGTTCGGACCTCCCGTGGAAAGAGAAAACCGCGAGCGGACGGTGCCAGGCTCTGCCCTAGGAGATACGTCTACTCCGCGGAAGTTCCTTGGGGGTGGGGGCGATTGAGTACTTGCCCTCTAAGAGGGGGAGAACACGCCGGGAAGAAAAATTTTGGGCACGGGGGACCAGCGGAATGAATTGGAAGGTGGGGTGTGATCGCAGGACGAACCCCACTGCAGAGAGTTCGAGCGGAAAGGGGAGAGGACCAGCGTTAGAAAAAATTATTCTTCCGGAACCGTGCAAAGGGGCACTCCGTAGCTGACGTCATTCATGCGTACGCGCGAGCTTCCGGGAAAGAGGGACTCTCGGAGAAAAGGGGAGAAAAAGTTCTGGTTTCGGGCCACTTCTCGCAGAGTCCCGGGACTCATCCCTTAGAGAGGGTGTCTTCTGAACAGGAAAAGGACCACTCCCGGATGTTTAAAAAAGGAGCCTAGGCAAAAAGGTCGGTACACGTAGTCAGGAAAACCGGGGCCAAAGGGGAAAAAAAAATCTGGAAGCCTTAGGAGTGATTCGGGGGGGGGGACTGCGGAGAACTCGAGTCAGGAGGCACTCCAAAGGAGAGTTGGAAGGTACTCCGCGCCAGAGATGTCCACCGGCCTCCTTATCCATTGGGTGGAAACTGAAAGAAGCGTCATAAAAAAGTCTCGAGTGTAGGGCTATTACGAAACCACACCCGTCATTCTTTACTTTACAGGGTCAAAGAAGGGGCCGTAGGAGACTAAGGGCGGGGAGCAGGAAACGGTTAAGATGCGGGGGACTAAGCAAGCCAGCCTAATCTCCCGGACCGGAGGGACTGACGTAATTCGGGAAGGGGTGGGATTTCACCTCGTCGCCCCCAGGCGTAATAGAGTGCTGAAAGAACTCGGGGTCGTCCCTGAAAGTCCCATGTCGGGGAAGACAACGAAGGCTTAAAAGACTCCTGTGGGACTCCGGGAAGAGAGGGAAGAAGCTAAGAGCTCAGCTGGGACCTCTGAGAAAGATCGGCAGAAGGAAAAGAGATTTATCGGATCAGGGAAAGTCCATCAGTCGTCTGGAGGGAAAAGCGGGTGGTTCTCAGTGAGGGCTCGACGAGGACCTAACAGGATGGGATTTCGCTTATAAGAGGATGACTCGGAGGGGTTGGCCAAATCCTCGG
>Ga0179593_1711177_pt1 | contig 11899 bp, 16 predicted proteins | sample CZODoug2_1_08_16_FD_185931 | JGI IMG/M metagenome (GOLD analysis project Ga0179593, IMG submission 185931) | Vadose zone soil fungal communities from Angelo Coast Range Reserve, California, USA - CZODoug2_1_08_16fungal (PacBio error correction) | ecosystem: Environmental > Terrestrial > Soil >...
CAACTGCGAAGAAAAAAGAAAGATTAAGGACAAAGCGCGGGAGTTGGGGTCGTCAAACAGAAGTAGAAGGGGGGGGGGACTTCATCAAACGGCGGGGGAGGGAAAACTTTTTGAGACCCGAAAGCTGACAAAACCACCCCCCCCCCACTTCTAAAGCGGGAAACTGCGAGGCGGGCCGGCTAACGCGCCAAGGGTCGGACTTCACATGATCGCCCTTCGAAACGTTCTCGATGGCCGTTCTTGTGGTAAACAAAGGACTTGAAGAAAAACACAGAGAAAGTTGCCAGGAGCAAAACGATCGAAAGGGGGAGAAAACGGAAAAAAAGCCACGACACTTGTCGCCGGCGTCGAACAGGAAGCATCTAATGCGACTTGCCCATAGAACCGAGGACAAATCATAAAGAAAAAACTCGAGTGAACCGGTAGGGATATTCCGTTAAAAATAAAAGAAAAGTAGGGTGGCGTTGCCTGAGTTGGAGGCGGTTCGCCGGTATCGCTGTTCTAATTGAAGGAAAGAAAGGGAGTTATCAAGATGGGATACATTAGTGCGACAGCGTAACAAGGGGAGGAGAGTCATCTTTATGCAACGCCAGTGCGCGACATTAGGTTAGGAGGAGGGGAAATCCAAATCGAAAAAAATGGACACCGTAGGGGCGGCACGGAACTAGGCAACACCACGAAACAGTTCACAAAAATGCCTATGGAGAGGGGAAATCTCTGTGGGTAAGACGAGGGCCGCGGAAATTCGTAGGCAAGACGTATGAAAACACAAAAATCGAAGGATCAAAGGAAACCGAAGGTCAGCATCGGAAGGAAACACAGGCACACGACGGGATGCAGAGGCGAGAAGCACAGGACACCGCGCGGGACACAGAAAACATAAGGGAAAAAAACAGCCAACTGTCTAAGCCAATGAATCACCATACGCCACACAGTATCCCAAGGCGTCCGCCAGGGGGAAATTTGGAGACAAATAAAGAAAACTTGCAAAAAACTGCTCGCGGAAAAAAAAGGAATCACAGGCACTATCCTTGGAACCGAGCAATGGGAGCGGTCGCTGCGGACCATTTCGCATGTGTCAAGGACTTCTTTGGCGGGGAGAAAAGGAGGACGAGCGCAGGGCGCCTTGGGGGGAAGGGGGATCTTCCTGTGATAAAAAAAAAAAAAAAAAATGGAGGATCGGCATTAAGACAAAGAATAACTACCGTACCGACGATGGTTGGGGATCCGACCCAGAACAACGCTGCCAGTGGGTGTAAGCGAGGAATGGAGTAGGGATGAGACGAGACCGTGTTCACGGGTCAAAGGTGTCGTACACCTGACCTCAGATGAGGGGAGACAAAAAGGCGGTAGAAAGGGCAAAAACCCGAAAAGTGGCCGGCGTGGAAAATAGGGGAGGGGGGGTCGGCACACAGGCCCCGGAAACGATAACAGACCCTCGGGCACGCTCTCGGGGTGAACAGGGAATCCGAGATGATGTCGATCAATTTCAGTCAGCGAAGGAAGAGGTGAGAACAGCTCGGAGGGAGGCAGACTGCTAAAGATTGAGAGCGACCAAAAGACCCTGAGGGGTGGCGGGTCGAGAACGGGTAAAACGGGGGTGAAATGCTCAAGGATCGCCGCGCAAACGGGGCTAAAAACGGCAAGGAAAGCCAAAGGGCGCCTTGACCATTTGAAAAATCGGAGAAAAAGGGGGGTCAATCTCAACAACAACACAAGGATGAATTCCAAGGGTGGGTACTCGGGCTTGAAAAAAGACCTGGGAAAAACGAGCGAGAAGTGCAAAGCCGCACCGGCTCGCAGCAAGTTGGGCAGACCCCAGACCTGGCCAAACGTGAGAAACCAAGACCCGAGAGAAAACCGATGTCGAGGAGGGGCAAGGGAAAATCTGAGACCTCGGATCCGGTCGAGGCAGAGCATCATCTCAAGTCTCAAAGAGGAGGTGTAGGGGGCTCCGATGCGAGAAAGATGCGAAAGACCGAAAGACTCGCCACGCCGTAGCTCTGAATGGAGGAACGGGAGACCGTGATTAAAAGGGGGAGAGGGGTCAAGGTTGAAGCAACATTCCTTCCTCATGAGAGGAAAACAGAAAGGAAAAAAAGGCCTAGCAGACTACCCGACCTCGTACAAGAGTTTCAAGTTCGCTGGTCTAGAAAAACAAACTCCCCTCTGACTGTAAAGGGGGCGCGTCCGCAAGAAAGATCAGAAACGGAAAAGACTATCAACCAAAGGGGAAAAGGGGCGAATGGCGCCGTCGAAGATCGAAGATCGGCAAAAGCCGCGCACCTTGTTCGAAGCGACGAGCATTGCACGGAAGAAAAGTGAAAGCGATCTGATTCAATGGAAGCGAGGACAGGGGGGGAAAAAGGTTCCTGCTCGAAACCTTCAGCCGCATGTATTGCGCATCCAGGCAAAGATCGAGAGGGAAGCGGCACCGTTTCTCTGATTTTAGAGGCGGGTCCGGCGCGGATCTCGCAGCCCCTGAAGGGATCCGCGGAAGAAGAAATCAGGGATGTTTTTCTGGTCAAAGCTTGTGATGACCCGACTTCGGCTTTAAGGAGAAAAGACGTGGATCGCTATTCCTACAAAGGAGAGGGCATCGGGAACTAAAGGGAAAGTTCCCCGCGCAGAAACACAAAAAGGTGGTTGGTCGCGTGGTTGCCGCGGCAGTGTCTGACTCCCTGACTCAAAAAGGGGATCATGCAGCTGAAGGAGAAAAAAACCTAAACATTACAAAAAACGACGGGCGTTTTGCAGGCAATCCTACTAAAAATACAACGTGTTAAGCTGTCGCAGGCAATTAGACAAGGGAAGAAATCCTGCCCTAGAGGCATGGATAGAAGTCACGAACCAAGGGGGGGGGTATCCAGGGGGGCGGGGGGGGGGGGGCGGGACCAGAAGGTCGTGGGTGGTTCAAGGAAAAAGAGAACTCAAGGCATGAAAACGAGGGAAAATCTAGGGGGGTGTATTAAACAGTCGGCTCAGGGCAAGTCGACCACAAAATCTGGAGGGTACGACGCCGGCGATTTCGTGGGGTACACACCGTCGACTGCATACGAACAAATTTTCTGATTGGTCCAAGGCACAGGGGCCAAAAGCACTAAATAGAGAACGTCGTAATTAAGGGGAAGACACAAGCGTGCCGATGCCTGGGCTCGGCAGAGCTGATCAAGGAGGGTCCGAGAAGGCCGGCAATGAAAATCTCAGCAAAGGGGGGAGTGGCCAGAAACAAAGCGAGCAATGACCAAAGGGCGGAAAAGAGTTGGACAAAACCACTTCCAGGGACAAGACAAGAAAGTGAAAAAGGATCTCTCTCAACAACAAAAACAACTGAGGAGGGATCATCAGTTCACGCCCAGACACGTAAGCCGAACAGGCAAGACGAGATTTTGTTGGCGAAGTTGGAAAGAAGCAGGAAGGACGATGCGACAAGAGATCTGGCAAGAAAGGAAGACGGACATCGGCCTTCTCGGGAGGCTTCCTGCTCGTACTTCAAAACAGCGCTACAACGATGGGGAAGGGGGACTTCGAGATCGGGCCCTCGGAGACTTTCAAGGGGGAGGGAGCGCCGGAATAACCATCGAGACTGGCGAACGATAAAGTGATCGCTGTCGAAACAGGGGCCAGCAACTCCAAGGGAACCTGATTACAGTGAAAAAAAAAGTTTCATGGAAGAAAAAAATGGTCGACTGGGAAAGGATCCCGACGGCCCGATAATACAAACGACCTCGCAAAGAAGGTATGCCTTGAGCACCTCGAACCCGAGTAGGGATAGCGGTTGGCGCAAACTTCAAAAAAGATAACTAGCGTTAGCACGGATAAGTTTTAGAAGGGGCACGGAAAAAACGTTGGGAGGAAAAAAAAAAAGACCCAAGCCAGTTCGGCGACCGACTGGTGCCTAGGAAAGTCCAGAGCATGATCAGTTTATGACAGCAAACGAAACGTCCGGCAAAAAAACAAAAAAACAGGGTCAACCACCAAGCCAAGCCGAGAGGGAGGGAACTCAATCTGAAACTTGTCGATTGCCATGACGGTCTCGTATCCGATAGCGGGCCACTACCCAAAAAAGCCCAAAAAAGGTAGAGGCAAAGAAGGAGATCGGCATCACAAAGTAGATAGACCAACAACTAGAGAAGCGGATCACATTTAATCAGCTCTTAGCCCGGACATCGGCGCACACACGTAAAAAAGAAATCTCCCAAAAAGGGGGACTAAAAGGATGCACGATCAAATATGGTTGAGGAATTCAGCGAAATCGGCTCGTGGCGCGCGAAGGAACATCAGGATTTCAAAAAAAACGGAGAGGGGAGTGAGGAAAAGAAATCCCGTATCCGGGTGAGAGGTTCAACCGCAATGCGACGGCGCTTGGAAAAGTTGCGGATTTGTGGGAGACCACATTTCGAGATCGGGGCGAGGGGCAAAGTAAAAGTGGAGCTAAGAACGTTAGGGCGGGAGCCCGTTCATGATCGCACCTGATACCACCGTAAACCGAGTGTCGGGGTAGGAAATAAACTCAGGAACGCCCTTCTGATTGTGAGGAATCGAACGGGGGCCCGTTGGAAGGACTCCGGGAAATGGTCACGGAAAACAGGAAATCACTGAATAATCCGTTCTTTGAGTCGACACTGGCATGACCCAAAACCCAAAGAAAGACCTAGGGATAGGGGAAAAAAGGGAAGGGGTCTTCGGCAATCAGGCAGAAAAAGGTGTAGACGCATAGGGGAAAAAACAAGCGCGCAAGAGCGAACAGGGAGGAAGGATTCAGACTTGTTCGAAAACGGAAAGAGTGCTGCCAAATCTGAGCTGAGACCCTGGGGAGGCATCCTTAAAAAGACCCAGATGGAGCGCCATAGCCGGGAGCTGTTGGTCTTGGGAACGTGCAAAGAAGGCTGGGAACCAACTGTGCTGCGCAAAACCAGACCGGTTTCGGCGGCGGAAAGGGCTGGAAAAGGTCTGCAGCATACGGTTTAAAAGCAAAAGTACCAAAGAAAAAAAAGTTGGGGGGTTGGAATAGAGGGCTCACAAAACAACGGAGTAGGGACGATAGGAAGAAACCAAACTTGGGTGAATTTGAAACAGAGGTTTCACATGCCGCCAAAAGCGGCTTGGCTCAGGGGCCTCCGCCCACCGGCGACAGTGCTAGGGGCTCGTACCACCACCTGCGGTGCAATCAAACATTCCAACCAAGCAGAAAACCAGGCTGGGTCACGATCTCATAAAAACGGTGTAAGCCGGCCTCCAGTTCACCAGGGAAGGCGTTCCCCGCGATAAACCTGGCTCTTACTGGCAAACGGAAAAAGCTCATCTAAACCATGGGAAAAAGAGGGCGCGAAGGAGTGCACCGATGCGTACACGAGGTTGCGGGGCCTGGCTTGGTGTGCTCTACAGGGATATGCAAACGAAGGAAAGAGGGGGTGATAGAGGAAAGGAGGGCACCGCCTTTCGATCAAACGGTATTAGGAAGGTCTGTATACAAAGAAGACTCCTAAACAAAAAATCTCAAAAAGAAACGGTTTCGCCTACCCGATAAAAAAAAACAGGGAGGCTTTCGATGGTGTCTAAAAAACCGACAACTCCGTAGGATCTGGAGAGTCAGGGAAAAAGATCAAATAGCTCGCCAGCGAAAGGGGGGCTTGAGCGTCAAGGAAAAAAAAGACAGACAGCCCAAGGAAACACTACAATGAAAAGGGGCATTTCAGGAGGAACGAGAAAAAGGACGAAGCGTGATGGATTTGAAGAGATCAGGGGAAGTGATAAATTCTTTCCTGCAAGACAGCCAAAAGTACGAACATGGCAGCATGGCGTATGGGGCCGATGACCTTAAAAAAAGGCCTCGAGAGCCGGGGGGAGAGGAGGGGGGTGGTCGCTGAGGGATGTGTCAAAAAGGTCGGCTCCTCTCGAAAAGTTTGCGTCATCCCTAGCATAACGTTGGGAGTCCTAACGTTGGACCTTTCTTCTTTGGTTATTAAGGTGGGGAGGGACCGTACTTCTATAACTGGAAGTCAAAAGTTCGGCTAAGCCGTATATTTAAGACGACCGGCAGGGAGGACAAGTGGACTATCAAAACCAAACCTCGCAGGGCTTTTGACATCTTCGGAGGGGGTCCCAGGATGCTGAAAGAAAGAGCACGATCATGAGAGGGAAAGGAATTGAAGAAGATCAATTAACGGTCGCCGACTGGAGTGTCTTAGAGGAGAATACCAAAGGTGGAAGCAGCTCAAGACACCAAAGCCTTACAAAAAGCCGACTGCGATTAGAAATTTCGCGAAGCGAGCCGGGAAGACAGAAACCAAAATACTTCGGTGTCGAGGATTACAGAGGCAGAAAACGCCGAGGTCGTTTGATTATCGGGCGGAACTCGGTCAAGTCGCGCAGCTGACGCGAAAGGCTTGGGGAAACGCCGGCGACATTGAGGGGGGCGCGGGTCGACAAGGCAGTAAAAAAAAAAAGGGGCGAAACCAGTTCGATGGTATTCAACACCAAATCTTTTGCCCGGCAATATAAAGGAAGAAACGGCCGCTCGATGTGCAAAAGAAAGCTGGAAAAAATGCAAAGAGGGAGAGTCACACGCGCCCTGCTGGCGGAAGGGAGGGCCTCAAAAAAACTAGGAGAGCTTCGGGTGGCAGAGCGTGTCCATCGCCCCGCTGGCGAGCCCAGGCGCCAGGTTGAACTACTCCGGCTGGGAAACTGAACTTTGAAGACGTGGATGCAAAGAAGGGCTAAAAGGAAAAAAACAAAAACAGGAGGGGAAAGAGAGAGGAAAGCTTGAAAAAAAAACACGAAAGTTCAGGGGTCCACGCGGAAAGTTTAAGGCTATCGCCAGCGCGCTTGCGAGGCTAACTGCTGCTGCCACCCGAAAGCCTGGCACTCGGAGGGGAAGGAAGAAAAACTGCGCCAGCAGGGAGAGGGAAAGCAAAAAAAAAAAAGGCAAGGGTTCGTGGAGTCTAGAGCGGATCCGCCAGGATCGATGGGTTGGTGAAAGGGAACTGGAATATACCGGGGGAGAGGGGGGGGAAACAGAGCGGTGCAGAGAAACAACGCAGCAAAGGGGGCGGAAAGTAACTTTCCAGACCGTTTGATGCAGAGAAAGAAAAGTCGACTTGCGTAGGCGCCCGTAATAAGCAACTCGGTTTCTCGGAGTTAATAGAAAAACAGACGAACCGAACTCTTGTAATTGGAGGGATAATCGGACGCCTTCGCTTCTCGAGTGCCGAAGCAGGTGCGGACAGGGGGAAAAAATAGGGAAGTTGGTATTGCATGAATAGGTGAAAGAAAGGGCCCCAACGCAGCGGCGACCCGTAATGAGGATGCCTAGCAAGAGAGAATGATGGCCGAGGAAAAAAGATACTCCGTATTCAACAAAACGCGGGGAAAAAAACCCGCCCATGCCGATGGTTAGGGCTACAAAGAAAGTAAAAATTGCCCTCTAGGAAAGTAATATTCTACGCTGACTAACTAGCCAAGAAAAATCGAATCCGGAAAGGCAAAAGGAAGAAGGCATAAAAAGAGGGATAGAAGCGGGGGAATGCCGCGGATCACATTGAGATATCGTCTGCCCGAGCAGAGGAAAAAAGGGTGAAACAAAAACACAAGCCAAAAAGGCCCAAAAAAAGAACCGAACTTTCTAGATGTAATCGTCAGCCATACTCCTGCCCAGGATAGGGTTGGGCGGTCCCGCAGGAAATTTTGGTGTGGAGAAAACTTTGCAAGCACTAGGGGAAAAGTGAAGCCGATCCTTTTGACCCGGCCGAGTTGAGTTCCGGGTCTCTGAGCCATTCAGGGATCGCTTGCCGGTGAGGAAAAACAGGGTGGAACGAGACTCTGTGGCGAAGGGGACGCTCGGACTTGAGCTGGGAGAAGGGGAAGTTGATCTTCGGGAGAAAAAAAACTTCAAAGGAATTGCGGACCGATCCCGACCAGACTCTTGGGTGTAGGATGAAAAAAAAAAATCCAAAACCAACCAGCTTGGGGTAAAGGCGAGTATATTGGGGGGAAAAAAAGCGGAAAAGGCCTTGAGGGGAGGCACCCGTGCACAAAAAAAGGGGGGAAAGAATGTGTGGCAGACCTTGAATCATGAATAATCCCTTCCTTGGTTCAGGCGGACGACCTGGGCCCCCGAACAAGAAAACCAGTACGTCCGGAGGGGCATAGTGTCTTGGGGAGTGTCGCACAAGCAGGCCCTCGGATAGGCCATCGATCACCCCTTAAAACCGACGTTTCGACGTGCGAAGTTGCGGAAGAGTTCGACTTGAAGAGGGATCACGTGGAGAACTAATGTCAGAAGGGAAGGAAGTCGTCCTTGCCGAACTCGGTAATCTAACTCATAGAAGAAGTTGGTACGGGTGTCGAGCATGAAGCCGGTTCGGGGTCCTTGAGCAATTGCTAGACGAGACGGGAAGGGAAAGCCAAGGTGGCGCCACATGTTTGAGGCATCGTACCCCCTCACAATTTGAACCTCTCTCCCAACATCACACAAATGGACCGAAATCTCTGCCGGACAAAAGGGGTTGAATTCGGCCACTGGATTTTCCTGCCGCCAAACCGGGGGGAACTACTCGCCCTTAAAACGAAAACCCGGCTCGCTAAAATGGGCTCGCCCCGAGCCTCCTCCACCAAAAAAGACAACCAGCAGAGTCTAAAAAATAAAGGGGGAAGGGGAGGCAATGATTCCTGAGGACATGCAAGGAAAAAAGGGCCGCATTTCTCCAACCTGTGAAGGGGAAAAAGGCTTAAGCGACAAAAATCTGAAAAAAGTTCTCACAGGCAAATTAGGGGGGAAGAAGGGTGAGTACACCTATTGGGAAAAGGGGACTGCGACATAAGACCGACAAGAAAGACTATGGCCACGACCGAAAATGAGGCGTCGGGGCCCGTCGCACCGCTTGGGGGAAAGAAGTGAAAGACCGGGTTATTCAGGGGGGGTTGGAAAAAAAAAGGGGTGAAGGACATCCTTCCGAACGTCAACAAAAACGGTCGACGACTACCCGCTCCTAAATACAACCTAAGGCGTCTTGTGCCGAGTTTCGTCTGGCAGAAAAAGCCCTCAATCGTAAAAATTGATCGAGAAACGCAAGCGAAAGGAAACTGCTCAAGAAAAGATCACGCCTCGCCAGAAAGGCAAGGGGCCACCGGATAAGAAAGGAGAGACAAATGGGGCCTCAACCAAGAACACGAAAAATAAATCAGAAAAGATCATTGCAAGGGGGGCGAAATCGGAGCCGAAAAAAAGGATAGGGCGGAATCGTGATTCATGGGGGGGAAAGTTCAACTTGAACGCCCAAATTGAAGGAAGGGACCACCGAGTCAACTTCTGCAGAGGAGGAAGATCTCACCAAGAGGCGAGAGGGCTGAGGGTAAACTGTTTTGGGCGGGATGCTAAGATTCATGGCAGCGCAATGGCAGGATCAGGTCCTCGTAAAAGTCAAAGGGTTGTTTGTTCTATCCAAAGGCTGGGGAAGGGGGACGTCGGTGGCGACAAAGCTCTCATGTCTCCTTGGGGGAGCCGGAAGGAAAACTACCAAGTCCGAAAAAAGGATCGAGGCGGACGCAAGGGACAGAATGGATGGGGAAAGAGGGCATGGGGGGGGTTGACCATTACGCGTGTTGGAAAAATGCTGTTGGCTGCCGCCCTACTGCACCTCATGAGAGAATCGGGACGATATCGAAAAAAAAAGGGACAGGAAGTCAAATGGCGTTGAGGGATGAACGAGAAAATAGTGGTCACCTGGTGCGCCATGTTCTCCACTCCTTCTATGTCGTCGGGAATTCGAGCCGACAAGGGAATTATCAGAAAAGAAAAAATAGGTTCGGTCGAGTTGCTCAAGGAAAGTAAGGAGAAGGGCGTTTGATTTCGAAGTCACCATTGGCTGCTCCAACGGAAAGTCAGAAAAAAACCTGTCTGGAGAGAGGGCGACAAAGGCACCGGCGGCGTAGATACGAAACCAGGTATAAGTTGTATAAAAAAGACAATCGGGTCCAACCGCCGGCCACGCAACGGGAGGAGATCTCTGGAACACCGCTTTCCGGAGCGCTGATCTACCGCGCCCTGACTCTTCATGAAGGGAAAAGTCCAGGGAGTCAGGAGGCAGCTTCGTAAACAGCAGCGTTAGAAAAAGCGAAAAAATCCTGCGAACCACTTCCGCGCTGGACACTGAACAGGGTCGAGACCGGGCTTCGCTTTGATCAGCAACACCAACAACGGTTAAAAAGGGCGCCAAAAACCCACGACTTCGCAGACCGGGAAGGTTGTAGGAAAACAGGATCGTCCTGGCTGAAGATCATCGGAAGATGTGCGAGTAACAGAGCGGAGGACACCGAAGAAGCAGAGGGGGAGAGCGTCCTTCCGGAGAAGAAGACATTCGCCAGAAGGGGGGCTCAAAAGCCCTCGCAGAGCGGCGTTCTTGTCACACCTTCAATGTCAAAAGGTGGAAAAGATGAAAAGGTACCATCAAAGGGGGGGAGGGGCAACTATCAGACGGTGCAAGGTCTTTCGAAATCCAAAATGTCGCCGCGTCTGAAAGTAAAAAGGATTCGCAATGTCGAAGGCAAGACCAAACCCTAGAAATACAAATACCTAAGGGGGGGAGGGGAAAAGGCTTGATAACCCAACTCGACCGAAAAATCTCTTGGATGAGATCATCGGCGGGGGGAACGTGTCAGCTTGCTCGGTCAAGAAGAAAAGGAGAGAGTAGAATTGTGGAGTACTTCACGCGAAAACGGGATTCGGGGACTGAGGTTAACCAGGGGCCGACCATTAATTTTAAATGCCTGGAGAGCCGAAAAAAAAATAAGGGGGTCGAAGGGTCAAAGAAAAAAAGATGGCCAACACCTCACGCGAATAAAAGCCGTTCGCGGCCCAGCTGTCCCTGGGGGGCGATGGAAAAATAAGAATTGGTCACGCCTATATCTCGACCGGGAGAGAATAAGAAAAAGAGGGGAGAGGGGCAAGGGACGAAGTAGGCCTCCACATATAGAAACTCAACATGATCGTGACCTAGAAAAGGGCCCATCGCTTCCCTTAAACATCGAAGAACAATAAAAGAAAACCAGCATCACGTAAAAAAAACCACAAGAAGTCAGCGGAAAGAAGGGTAGTATCGAAAGTCATCATGAGCAGGAATCTTGAATTACTACGAAGATTTTGCTCAGGGGGGAGGAACGTTTAAAACCGGCTCCGCTTCAATTCAGAATCGAGAAAAGAGGACCCGGCGGAAATTTAGAGCAATGCCGATCGGTCATGAGCCCGCATGCAGCAGGGACTTTGGGTTCAGGGAGGCACCTTTGAATAATCTGGAACAAAGGTGACGAAAGAGCCGTTGATCTTAAAACAAGGTTCCTGATCGGAAAATTAAACGATCAACCGAACCGACGATGGTCGTTTGTAGAGGACCAACTACCCAGCCCCTTCTAGGGGGTGAAAGTTAGTCGGCAGGAAAAAAAGGAAACAAAACGGCGCGCGCGGATGGCCGAATTGTGGGTCGTACACATAAACCGGCTTTTTCTAAGCGAAAATAAAGAAAATGGTCACCAGAAACAAGTCAAAAGGCAAAGGAACCCGTGGCAGTCTTTCGTAAAACGTCTGGAAGAAATACCCATAGGGAGACCGCACGGAGAAAAGATATCAGGCGGAATGGCCGCGAGATATGAATTGGTAAGAGGAAGAAAAAAAAGAAAAAAAAAAGAAGAAGCAGACGTGGAGAACCAAAGAAAGAGTTGGCCGCATCCCTCGACTCGGGTGGGATGCAGAGGAACCGGCACAAAAAAAGGAGGGTGTGGATTGGTGTCGAGGAACGTGTGAAAAAAAAGGAAAGGGCACCACCTTGAGTCACTGCAGACTAAAATCGGAGTGGCGGCAACGGAAAACACGAAGGTTGAAGAAAAAAATCACCAGGTGGGGGGA
>Ga0179593_1252665_pt1 | contig 11898 bp, 14 predicted proteins | sample CZODoug2_1_08_16_FD_185931 | JGI IMG/M metagenome (GOLD analysis project Ga0179593, IMG submission 185931) | Vadose zone soil fungal communities from Angelo Coast Range Reserve, California, USA - CZODoug2_1_08_16fungal (PacBio error correction) | ecosystem: Environmental > Terrestrial > Soil >...
CCAAGATAGAAAAAAGTGTAAGGGGACTCCACTAGGATCGAGACTAAAAGTACCAAACGATCAAATGGAACGCACGTCGTATAAGGGGGGCACGGGCGGCTGAAGGAGCCGAACAAGTGGAAACGAACATGGCAGCAAAAATGACATGAAACGCGAGCAGGGGAAGAATACCAAAATTTCTGGACCTCAAGGGAAAAGGAAAGAAAAAGAGCCCAGGAAATACCGGGCCTCAAAACCACAGAACTGAAATAGTATGAACGTCAAGCCACACCCCAGACCAAGGGGCCTTGACGAGACAATAGAAAAAAAACAACAGGGGGAGTGCCGAAAATGCAAGGTCCTGGAACCACGCTGAAAGCAACACCCAGTATGGTCGAAGAAGCGGAAAAAACTTTCTTCAACAACGACGAGCTGGTGCAGAAAATGTTCAACTGACGGACAGAAAAACGAAAAAGAGAGCCCAAACAGCCAAGAAAGGAGGAGAGGGATCAGGTGTCCGGACTTTTTAAAATACCGATCCCCGTGGGGAAAAATCAGGAACAAAAAAAGGCGCGCCCGACTAATCGTTCCAGTCGCCACATGAACAGGCCGAGGACATCACGCTGAAGAGGTCAAGAAAAAGCCAAGACGCAGGCGGACACCTGCGGCCAAGACACGGTTAAAAAAAGGGTGCCACTCCCCAGTTGAAGAACAAAAAGGAGACTACTCATAAAAAAACAAAAAAAGTGAGGAAAAGAAGATGCGTTTTCAAAGAAGGGGACGTGGACAAAAGGGAAGGAGCGGGGGCCCTCAAAAGCGACTGGTCCAACGTGGGTGAAAAAAAACGACTGCCTCTTCAGGAAAGCGGCCCCCTGGGCAGGGCCTCGCTAACTCGAACCTGAGGGGGGAGCGATGGTGGGTAGATATAACAAAAAAAGAGGAGTAAAAGGGGAAAGAAAACAGAAATTCCACTCAAAAATGAGGGTCCAGGGAAAACGCGGTGGTCCAGAAAACACCAGGAAGGAAGACGACCCCGAGATGAGGGGGGGGACAAAGCAACTCTTTTCGGACGGAGGGTCTCAAAGGACACTCTGGAATAATAAAAGATGGAGACGGAAGGAAAAGCACCTGTATCGATCAAAACAACGAAAGTACGGCACACTGGGTCACCGTGGGCGTGGAACTCACTCCGTTGGGTGAAAAAAGACGAAGGGGGGGGTAATCTGGGTCCAAAACCATGGCCTTGTGGGAGCCATCTGTCGGCTTTCAGAAGAAAACTACCGGACACGAGCTCAGTGACACAACGGGAGCGGGGGTAAACGGAGGGAACACGTTGAAAAGGATTTTTCACGAGGCAAAGAAGACGACAAGTCGCCAACGCGGCCAAAGGGGAAACACAGAGCGGATTGCGAAAAAGTGAAAAAAAAAAAGGGAGCCCAGAGGACTGACTCACGTGGCTTATACAAAAAGGGCCCTCCAAACGCGTCGAGGGGCACCAAAAGCAAAGAAAGTGCCCGAAACGCAGGTCAAAACGGGGAGGGTGAAATAAAAAAGAATTGGGGGAGTCATGACACACGCAAAGTGATCTACGAGATCAGCTCTGAAAACGGCACGCCCGGACATTATTCAAATAGACTCAACCAAACCAAAAGAACACACCAGGCCGAAACAACGCGTCATCGCGGGAAAAAGGGGGGTAATTGGCCAGTTCGAAAAAAAAATGGCCCGGGGAGCCGCAAAGACACGGCCCGCGGGCCAGCGAATTTGCAATTAACCGGCAGAAATCGGAAGAAAAAAAAAAAAAGAGGGGGAAGGAAAAAGTCGAACCTTGGGTTAACCCAACCTATACCGGGCGGGGGACTACACACGGTTCCGCCACGTCCCCTGCGTGTTAGGACCCTGCCGAGGTCCCCCACCAAGGAGAAAAAAAGAAAAAAGATATCGCATCTTGACCAAAAAAACACGTCGAGACTCCTGAGAATCCCGATGCTGCGGCCGAGAAACGAGAAAGCGAAACATCCAAGGCGCGAAAGTGGACGAGCGGGGCGAGAAAGAATAGGCGAAGTACCAATTTCAAAAAACCCAGATCAACGGCAAGCCGCTCAGAAAGCTGGGCGAAAGACTTGAATAAAAAAAAGCCCACAAGGAAAAACCTGAACGGGCACTCAAGACGACGGGGGGGGGGGGGAGGGTTGCGAAGTGGAAGCACCGCGGACCTTGATAGAAAGAAACTCACCAGAGGTGGGAAAGGGCGAAACGCCTGAACTAAGGAAAAATTGGAGAAAGAAAGGTCAAAGGTCGGTAAACGGAAAGCAGCAAACTTCGCGAATCACGAGGCGGAGGCACACGGAATGCGATCTGGGACTGGCGGGCAAGTTAGCTGGGCCAGCAAAAACAAGGCGGTGAGGGTCGAAAGAAGAACTGCAGGGAAGTGGAGTCATCCGATATCCAGAGGGAAAGGAAAGTGTGCTGGCGGGGCGAAAGAAGGCCGGCCCGTAAAGCCGGTCGCAACGGAGCGATGCGCGGGGCCCAAAGGGGACAGGCCCAAACTCGTATCAGATCAAGCCAAAAAGCCAACGGGGTGCGGACAAAACCGGAAAAGATCTTGGGCTGCAGGCACGAGATACCTCACAAAAAAAACGAACCTATGAGGACGTTTTGACCGGCTACTAAAGGGAAAAAAAAGAGGGAGAGTTCAAGGGGAAAAAGAAACGAACCTTGGAAATGGAGGTCCCAACCACTCGGGGCTTGCAGAATTCAGGCTGCCCCCTGGGCGGAAAAAGGCCAAAGGACAAAGGCCGCAGCCTTGAAAAGGGCGTAAAGATCCTGACCGCCCAGGCCTAAGGGCAAAGAGGGGGGGGGACCAGTCCTACCGAGTGAAAAAAAGACCCAAGCCCACGACAGACAAACCGAAGAAAAGAAACGAACGAAAATCTCAAACGGTAGGCTTGGTGGCCAGAAAAGCGAATACAAAACAGGCGGAAACCGGAAAAAATGGATCGGCCAAAAAATCAGCTGAATCCACCTAGGAAAAGTGGGGAAAAAGGGACTGGTGAACCAGATCCCCATCTAGAAATACCAAAACGACCCACAATCTAAAACGCGCGCCGCAAAGGGAGGAGGAAGGGATGAGGACGTCACCAAAAAAATTACTGTTCAAATCCCAACGCACGAGGACAAAGCCGAGGTACAATCGCATTCCGCGAGGGAGGAAGGAAAATGGCTTAACGGCGCCGGGCTCTTCAAAAGCAAACCAGCCTCTAAAAAGGGAAGAAAGATACTACAGTTCACGCGTACCATCTTGAACGAGCAGGATCCGGAGAATAGGAGAAAGGCAAATGGGAAATACCGGGAACAGCCTTTCCCGTCCTAAAATCACCTAACACTTGGGGTGCCGTCAAGAAAAAGATGTACCACGGGTCTTCAAAGGTTGGGGCCAAGGAGAGAGGGTAACACGAATCTGCCAGATATCTTTGTAGATGGGTCGTGTGTCGGTTACATCAGAGATGGGGAGTCTAATTTCACGGCCTGGCGGGGCTACAAGGGGGGGGAGTAGAGGTGCACAGACTTGTGTGAAGACATGAAAGGGGCGTTACTCCCTTGAATCCCGAGAAAGACCCGATTAGGATGGTAGATGCACACGTCCGGAAAAACCAAATTCTCAAGTGCCCGGGGGAGAGGAAAGGGGGGTAAGAAAACTTGGGAGTTGAAGCCAAGGATAAAACCAAAGGTTTCTCCCGGACAGGGGTGTTAAACGTCAAAAAAGGGGAAAAAACCCCCCCCTCGAGAAGTAAAGAAAACCAACTGCAATTTCGTGGTGAAAGAAACACCTGTAGGTTGTACGGCAAGAGCCCCCGCGAGAAAAAAAAAACGGCTGCAAACAAAAGAAGACACGAGTGGAGGGGAGCCCAAGAGCTTGTCTATTAGGAAAGCCGTTCACAAACCCGGAGGGAGGACTCCTTCTTAAAAAGGACAGGGAAGAAGTCCAGATAACTCCCCAAACCCTGAGGGGGGGACCGGAAACTAAAAAAAGAAGAATCCTGGGCAACCGAAGTTCCCGCCGGCATTCTGGGGGGAAAACCCGGCCGAGCTGGCCATGGCGAGAAGCGAGACTAAGAAAAGGAGGGGGGAAAAAACAAAACCGGTACCATCGCTAGAACCTTCAACCATGTAGGAAAGGGGACAACAGCAAATCCCCGGAACCTGCGGGTAGCCAAACGCAAAAAAAAAAAAAGAAAAAGGGAAATCTATAAATCTGTACGGCGTCACAAAGGGGGTAGAAAGAGAAATAATTCAAAAAACGACAACAAACACCTGATGGAAAAGAAAAAAGTAAAAGCAAAGGGGCCAAAAAAGAAAGACCCCTTTAAACAGGCGATTTCAGGACAGCCTGGGAAAAGAGGGACCGGCGAACGATCCAAAATTGAAAACAAGGAAAAAAAAAATGGGTAGGGGAAGAGGCGGACAGAGAAGAAAAAGGCAACAAAAACTTGTGAAGATTCAAAGGAAACTGTTGAAGGAAGCCAAAGCGTATTCCGCAAGGAAAGAGAAAGAACCCCAAAAAAGCCCAAACGTCACGGACCGAACCCATTACAAAACGCGGGACAGATCCTGCATTGGCCAATTAAGATAGTGCGACTTTGAAAATTCACAAAAAGAGTGGGCCGAAACTAAATATTGGAGGTCCAACAAAGCAGAGCCTGTCAAAGAGAACGGCCGCGGGACAGGGGGCCTCCAAAAGAAAAGGGTGACTAACCGTCGCGCCATTGGTTAACGCTTTCCGAGGGTGCAGAAAAAAACCGCTCATCGGATGAGGCAAACTGACCGCCCGAGAAAAAACCACCGCCCGATGGTGGAAACAGCAGTGAGGGGTCAGAAGGAGGACGAGACCAGGGGCGGGCTTTATCTTAACGCCGAAAGGGGTTACCTAAAAACAAGGAAAGGACAACGGGGGATCAGAAAGAACGTTGGGTGCTCCAACCAGGTTACCAGCCTCCCAAATGCGCCCACAAAAAAGGTCGGCCCACCGAGCAAAAATCACACACACGAAGAGGGAAAACTGGCGGCCAACCCAGTTGTCATCCAAACAAGCTCCGTCTAGAAAAAGTGATCAAAAAAAAAACCAAACGTGAGCCCCCGCCAGAGAAAAGAAAGGAACTCAACAGTTCAGTCCAGGCAAAACTAAGAAACAATCTCGATGGCGACCCCCTGAATAGGAAAGAAAAAAGAAAGCGCTCAAGGGAAACAGGTGGGAACAAAAATCGATGTTTAACTAGGGGAAAAAAAAACACGCGCAAGGGAACAGGGGCCGAGGCAAAAAAAAAACATGGTAAAAGAAAAGTTTGAGGAGCCCAAGGGGCGGCAAAGGAAAGAATGGACTGGAGGAGGCCTAGTTGGAAATGCTTCCAAAGATGTCAAAACCAAAGAGGAAACTTCAACCGGTTAACAAAAAAAATTGGCAAAAAGACGCCCGAGGGGAACCGGAAGGAGAAAACTGCCCCGAAGCGAAAAAAAAAAAAGGCCTTCATCAAAACGTCCACTGGGGAAAGGAAGATAAACCGTCGATGTCAAAGCCGGGCAAAAAAAGGCCCGACCGGTTTGGAGTTGAAGCCTAAAAACGGCGACGGTGACCTATTACGCGAAGGGTAGAAGCGGGGAAAAGCAGCCCAGAGGTAACAGCGGTATACGATATTTGATTGGAAAAAGAAGGAAATAAACTTCCTGTTGTGACAAAAAAGGAACATGTAAAAGGGACCGAAAAGGCACCAATCGAGGGACTCAAGAACGGTGAGGAAAGAAATGCGGGGAGCCAAATGGGACTTTCGAAAGTCCATCAAGAAAAAATAACTTTCTCCCAGGCTACCAGGGACAAAACTGAGGCAAAGGGCAGTTCGAACGATTTCGGCCCCGAGGGTTCTAAGTTCCATCGAGCATGGAGGAAAAAAAAGTAACAGAAGCCAGCAGGGGGAAATTGCAGTCCCAAAAAAGGTAAAACAAGGAACCTCCAGCAGAAGTGATAAAAAAAATGGTCCTGACATAGGCCATCCACAAAGGCTTCCGAAACGCGATAAGAAACAAAAATACCGAGTAAACCGGAAGAAGGAAAAAAACGCCCTCAAAAATGCTTGAACAGGTTCAGGGGGGGAGTCCACTCCACACCAAAACCAAGGGATGCAGAACACCACCGAAAAAAAAAGGTTGTAAAAAAACAAAAAACAAGGCTGGGGGGGGAGGGAGGAAAAAGCACGCCCGGACAGGGGGGGGGCCACGCAGAAGAGAAGAAGGGCCCGGGAAACGTTTAAGGGCAACGAACGGCCGATCAATAAACTCCCCCCACAGGAAGAACAGAGAGGAGACGGGGTAAGAAGCCATCAAATCTGAGGTAAGAACAGCCCAGTCCCAGTTCAGGGGGTTCGTGCCACCATCAGAAAGCTCAAAACCAGAGCGAGGAGTCGGGGGTGCCCCAAAAAATAAAACGGAATAAGAACGGGGGCCCTTGGGAGGCACAGAATCAGCATGAAGGCCCTAAAATTTTCAGCCCAGAAAATCGAAGGCAGGACAACAACACCCAAAAGGAGCATTACTTAGTTCGAAAGGGGGGAACCACGCGGGGCAAAAACTTCACGGCTCACCCGCTAAAAACGAAAAAGGGGGAAACAGTGGCAAGTTAAGTTGGGGTTGGGGAAAACGGAACTTAAAAAGTGACAGTACCCAGAGTTAAGGAAAGAGAGCCGAAAAGGGTAACGGGGATCAGTGGGGGTGTGGTGACGTTGGGGGGTGTTTGCCCAGGGAGAAAAAGATGAGCGAAAAGTCGAACCGATAGACCGGCGCGAGGTTTCGGATTATCTTCCTCAATGGGATGGGAAAGAAATGCCAGAACAAAAAAGCGATTGAGATGGAAAAGAGTTGGAGAGACGTAGATGACAAGCATCGGCCTATCGAAAAGGGACGCAAGAAGCCATGGGAAAGAAAGCAAGGCAAGGGAAAAGGACCCTGGAAGCCCGAAAAAACGTTCAGAAAATAAGTTTTCTGGGAAAAAGACAGAAAGCAAGAGGGGCAAAAAAAAAGCTACATCAAACGAAAAGATTAAACCTGGAAAACGAACCAGCAAAAAAAAAAAAGCGCCTTTACACCGAGTCCCGGTAAAGTGGGGCGGCAGAAAGGGAAAAGCAAGAACGGAAGCCCGCCAACAAAGACCACAAGCTACCCACGACAGAAATGCTGAAAACAGAAAGACGCGGTAGTCACAGCAACGGGGTTGGGGGGAGGTTTGGGGGGGTCCCATAAAAGAGCCTTTGGGGCGCAGATTCCAATCCAAAGGGAAAAAAAATCGTAAAGAACAAACGTGAGAGAAAGGTATCATGTCCAAGGTCTCAAGAACTGTAAATCGTCGGACAAAACGGAAAGAAAAAAAATCGCCAGGCGGGGGGAAAGAGACCGGTGTCAAGCTCCGCGTGGGGGATCCGGGGGGCTTCCCACGACCAAGTGAAGTAAACAGGATAGTGAAAAGCAAAAAGAAAAAAGAATGCAACGAGCGAACAGAACTTCCGACATTACAGAATGACAGGATGAGGACTAGGGCGTCATGCACAGACAGGGAACGTCCCCTTGGGGTAAAACGGTGAATAAAACGTGGTACGAACTTAAAAGGAAAAGGTCCAACGGGAATCCAAACGGGAAAATTGGGAAACGGCGGTGCTAAAAAAAAAATCCGAAGAGCAACTCGCCATACAGAGAACATCGAATAAACAGACTGCAATAAACGACAGCCTCTAGGGGGTGCCGGGAAGCAAAACGCAGGTTGACCAGGTGGGGGTAAAAAAAATCGCGCGCAAACGAACAGCACTCACAAAGGGTGCGTTGAACAAAGTGGTGGCCAGGAACACGCCGAAGGGGGTTCAAAAAGAAACGCGTCCGAAGAGGGAGCCGCAGGTCAAAGGACTGCAAAAAACAAGAGAAGAGGGGGAAAAGAGGACTGGGTCACTGGAAATGAGAAAGAAACAACACACGCCTTCAGGGCCCCAAAGAGCACAAGAATGGATAGGTCGGCCTTGGGAAACCAATCCCAGTTGTCGCAAAAATTAAAGCGCCAGCGAAGAGCGGAGGGAAAAAAATGGGGGGGCAAAGTAGGTCAGCAACAAACCGAAGCTAGAAGGAACAGGCAGAGGGGAAGGGGAAAACAGGTACAGGGACTCCGGGGGAGGGGAAGCACGCCAACAGCCCGGGGAACCATGTGGCCAGCCACGTTCCCACTAAAAAAAGCAAAAGGAGAGCAACAACCAACAACGGGAAGGAAAGGAAAGAGAGAAAAAAGAGTTGGTCCAAAACTTCGGCTGTGAACCGCTGGGGAGCAGGGTCCGCAAAAAAAAGTGACTAAAGGTTCCAACCGGGTGCCCTGACACGACTAACCGAAGGCAAGGGAAGGAAGCGCCAACCACCGGGGGGGGGGGAAAAAGTTGAACGCGGGGAATCTCCGCGCAGAACTGGGCGCGACACGGGAAATATTGAAAAAAAAAACCTTATCAATTAAACGGTGGCGCGCGGGTGGAAAAGAACCAAAGGGAAACCTGTCAAGCGCGGAGGTGCTGGAAGACCATCTGTAAAACTGGACAGGGGTAACATACGAAAAGCTATTGGACCGAAAAAATGGTCGGAGAAAAGGGGGAAGGGACACAGGAAATCCACCCTGGGGGAACAGGCGTGCTCACGAAGGAAACGCCTTTTGATCAAAAGGGTTGAATCTTTTTAACCAAATGGGAGTCTCATCGTCGGATTGAGGGAGAGACCAAAGGGGAGAGATCAATGGACGGCAAAACATGAAAAGGAAGGAAAAAGGCGGGATCGGAAAGATTTGACCCCACCCCGTGGACAAGGGAAAACGGGACCCAGCACGACTCATCATGCGAAAACACTACCTGGAACGGAAGAGGGGGTGGGAGGGGGCTGGAATTGCAAAAAAACAGGTGAACGGGTGAGCAGGAGGGCCGGGGAATAAATGGCTGACTACCCCAATGCCAAAAAAAAGAAACGGTCCGAGAACACGGCACAAGGAAAAACATCACATTAACCAACGGCAGTGGCCCGGACCAAGCTTCCAGTTCGCCGAAGGGCGGGCCTGTAAACGACGTGTATCCATAAAACACAAGCGGAGTCAAAGACCAAACGGCGGAACCCTCAAGAAACCGAGAAACACGCTTGGCCACAAAAAAAACCGGAAGGAAAAAGGGTCAAAATCAAAGAGGGAGCTCAAGTGCTGGCCCATGAAATGACTTCCGTGGGGATGGAACGCCCAAGCCAAAGAAGGAAAAATCGGGGGACAGGGGGGCCGCCAGGATGCTAATGAGGAAACGCAGACCGAAGGAATAAGGGAGGAAGATGTAACGGGAAAAAAAAACTCGGACTGACCTTGTGTTAAACGAAAAAAGACAGACAAACCCGGGCTAAAGGGGTTTTCATCCAAAACCCGGGAACCCCACCAGCCGTCCCAACCTGGGACCGAAAAATGAAGGGGAGCCCCAGAGTAAGAAAAAGAAATTTAAATGGAAGTCGGGAACGTACGAAGAAGAGTGTCCTAATGGGGAAAAATTCTTCTTACTTGCTCCGAAACTAGAAGAAGAGCCAGGAAAAAGCGCAGGAGGCCGAGTGACGGGGGAAGAGCCCGACCAAGAGGACAGACGAACGTGTTTCAAAACGATGCAACGGGGAAAGCCAAGAGAGCTGGGACAAACCCGGTAGGGGACACTCGGCCACACAATACAAGGAAAAGTTAACTCCTGATTTTGCCAGGAGGCGGACGGGTAACAGGGAAAAGCGAAGAACGGAGAAGACCGTTCCACGAAGAAGGTGGTGTCGGCGAACAGGCCGCTCGTCCGAAGGTCCCCAAAGAACTGTGATGCAAGGAGGGGGAGGGGGCAGAAAGGGAAATGCCAAGAACCTAGCAGGAGGGCAAAAAAACGATAATGATCATGAAAACTTTCTTGCGCTTGAAAAAGGACAAAAAAACCAAAAAAAACTGGAAAGCTGGGGGAAAGAAGATCAAAGGACCAAGGGGGGACACTCACCCGAAAAAGAGAGGGGAGACACCGTTCTGGAAAAAGGGGTCAAGGGAAAGAGGAGGCAAGTCAAAAGTCACGGGGCCTGCTAGAAAAGAGAGGCACAAAGGGACCAGGGGGAAGGGGGGAAAACTGAAGAATGGATTAAAGGCCCAACAAAGCACCCTGGGGAGGACAACCGATAGCGTTTTGGGGAAAGAAAGTCCTATACAAAAAAACTACCCAGAAAGTGAAGAAGGGGGAAAAAGGAGAAGGAACCGCCCAGGAAAAGGGAAGTTACGTTTAGAATAGGGAAAACCCGGGACTGAAAAGAGGGCAGGGGCTCCCGGACAAGGCCAAATTCAAAGTAAAGGGGGGGGGGGAGGGGCAGTGACAAGGGCTCGTACACCTAAAGCAGCCGCCGCCAACCAGGTCCTGAGGGAAAATCTAAACTTCTCCTCAAAAAATAGGGAGCCACACCCGGCCCGGCCAGTCAAAAGAAACGAAGAGCAGAAGGAAGGAAAAGAAGACCAGGGCAAATACCCCGAAGACCGGGGCCTACGAGGTTCCGTAGACGACTTAAAAGAACCCTTGATCCCCACGGAAAAGGGCAACGCAGTTCCAAGGATACCGGGGATGGAACAAAAAGAAAGAAAGAGGGGGAAATAAGTGCAAAAAAAGGAGGCAAAACCACGGTCAAAAAAAGAAGGGCGCCCTCGCTTCTTCTCCCAAGTGCTGGAGGCAAAACGTGACACAGCACACACGAAAAGGGAAAACCGAAAAAAAGGAAACACGCGGTCCAAGCCAACTTCAACGCGACGAAGAAAGCAGGGGGAGGGGTTAGCAGAGCTTCTTCCAAAAACTGACTGTGGAGTCCAAACTAGGAAAAAACAAAAAAGGCAGGCGACAAAACGACGCCAGCGGAAAGATCATCAAAACCTCCCAGCCGCAAAAGGGGGGGGGGTACCCCGCCCACCGGCATGGAAACTACAAACGGACCGTGGTCCGACTTAAAAAAAAAAAAATTCCCGAACGTGTTTCATCTGAGCGACCAAAAAATCAGAGAAGAAACAGAGAAGAAAGGGGGGGGGGATCCTCGGGTCGTCAGCAGAGATTGTCGCGGATGGCCGAAGGACCTGTCGAACTTGAGAGCTAAAAACACATTGGCGCCATAATATCGGCAGGAAGAACTGGGCAAGGAAACCGCCTGAGTGGGAGGGGGGGGGGGGTCCGAGATCGCAAAGGTACGAATGCCCAGGTTGGAGGGGAGACGGGTTGAGAGCTTTAAGGGCCACACCGGACGAGAAAAAAACGTGAGACGGAAAACAGAAACTTCGGAGGTCAGGAACCTCCCACCGGGAAGAAGGTGCCAGGAAAACCGCCTGGCGGGCGCCAACGAGGAGGGTCCTTCCGACAAAACGCGAAAAGAAGCCGGCATGGAACACTCGAAGAGAAAACGGGGGAGGGGGGAGGTGAGGAAAGGGAAGACCCGGTAGAATCAACCGGAGGTCACACCCTCGGGGGTCAAAAAATCTCAAGCGATGCCGGTTAAACTTCCTACGAAAGAAGAGGGGGAAAAAAAATCGGTGGACCCAGGAAAAATACACCCGAAAGCAGGGGGAAAAAAAAAAGGCCCGTATTAACCCGGTCAACAATTCGAAATCCCAAAGGGACCGCGTGCAGGGCGGGGAGCCCGTAAACTAACGGAAGAAGAGGCGGACCAAGAAGGGAAAATGACTAAAAGAAAACGCTCTGAAAAAGGGACTGGCGGAACTGGGAAAGAATCTCCAAACCAAAAGCTTAAAAAAAAAAAGGTCAACGGAATAAGTGGGGGGCACCACCAGAATAGACAGAGGAAGGTCATTGACCCCGGGGTAGAAAAAGGCAA
>Ga0179593_1475507_pt1 | contig 11898 bp, 10 predicted proteins | sample CZODoug2_1_08_16_FD_185931 | JGI IMG/M metagenome (GOLD analysis project Ga0179593, IMG submission 185931) | Vadose zone soil fungal communities from Angelo Coast Range Reserve, California, USA - CZODoug2_1_08_16fungal (PacBio error correction) | ecosystem: Environmental > Terrestrial > Soil >...
AGAACTCCTAATATCAAAGAGTTCGATCCGGGACGGCCGAGGGGTTGACCGAAGGGATCTCAGGAAGCCTGCAAATCGAGATCCTCAGGCGCAGGGATCTCTTCCAGCGAAGAGCATGAGAGCGGGGCCATTCTGTGAATCCGACGGCAACACGAGGCTATCAGGATCAAGATCATCGCGCAGGGCGCGCCGGGAAAAGGGGGGGGGGGTTGGTGCGTTCGAAAGCGTTCAAGCATCTCGACGGCTGGACAGCGAGAACGACCAACCACTTTTAGGAACGGGGACGATACAAGAGGGCGCTCTAGGAGCTGGGGTGTCATCACCGGACAAGGTCCAGCATAATCAAGAATCAAACAAAGAACGGGGATTGATGAAAATATAGGGGGGGACACGGCGGGGTCATTAGCCGAAAAGATAAGGAGAAAGAGGCCAGGCACGCTCCTGAACAGGGGTTATCGTCGGAAACGTCATGACCAGGCCTGGAACGAAAAAGGCGAGCAAACAACTTCGACAGAGAATCTTCCGTAGGGAGAAGATACGGCGAGATCAGGAAAAAGCAAGCGGGGGCTCGTTTAGAAAAAAGCACGGCCCAGACGTCATTAAGAGTCATGAGCACGCGATCCTTCCAGCATCTCTTCGCGCGCGGTCCAGGGGACTCGGGAGAGGTCAACCCTCGCGGAGAGACGGCTCGAAACCAAAGTTATAAAAGGCGAGGGACGTTGCTGCCGCGAGGCGCGACTCGGGGCCCTCTTGCGCAGCAGCTTGCCTCCGATCGAACAAACAGGCGAACCTCCGCGCGCCGTCAGGCCACCCCTAGCCGAAAAAGAGGCCGGATCGAGGAATAAAATCCTGCAACGGAAGGACGGAAAGTGACGCACTCGTGGCAGGCATTACTAGCCGATCGGAGACCTGCTAAAGGTTAGTCGTCGCAGGATCGCCGCAAGAGGGAAGGGGGCGACCGAAACAGAGCGGCTGACTGGGCGCAACAGATCGCAATCTAGAACGGCTATGGGGTCGCAACATCCGTCAGAGAGAAGAGGGCTCCGTGTCGAGCAAGCGGTGGGGGGGGGGTCTTCAAGGAACAGAGTCCAGAAAGCGACCGCGACTTCGGCTCACTTCGGAGATAGAATTGCTCGGCGTCGCTAAAGAGTCGGGACCAAAGGGGAAGCAGGTAAGTAGAGTGCACGGTCGAATAAAACGGATTCCGGATCAGGCTAAGAGATATAGACCCACTTGAGAAGTCGGTCAGGCGTCCTGCTGATAGGGGCACTTCAATCGCGAGACATCGAGAAAAGCCGAGACCACTACGAGGGGAAAAAAAAAAGTTTCGCAGGAGCGAAACAAGACAAAACGATTCCCACCTCTGCGTGGATAACGTTCACACAACAGAGCTGGGTACCGGGCACCTACCCCGGAAAACCGTATCAATTAATGACGGATTGGCTGCTTTAAGCACAGGGAAATAGAATACCACCTTCAATCATATCCCTTTTAGCCGCCATCGCCGGGGGGGACACCCATAGGTAGAAGCCATGGTACAAGATAATCTGTTGAGCAGTTAGACACGCAGAAAGGCTTGATACCTCCTCTGATCTTCGCAAAAAGAAGTTGAAAAAATAGGAAAAAACTGATCGATTGGCATCTCTTATTCCTCAGCCGACCCCACGCGGAAAGGGGCATGACGACTGAAGTGAATTAGAAAACATAAAGGAGTGCATAGACGGAAAGGCCCCTGCATCGATGACCGACGCGCCGAAAAGAATGGCTGAAGCGCGCCAGCAGCAAGAAGGAACACAGCCAAATGCACGATCGGGGAATGCGAAAAAACTCCTGCCGAAGAGGTCATTGTTCGATCAAAGCTTGCCGAAGGCAACGATAAGCGGTACGCCTGCGAAACGGCACCGCATAAAAAAAAAAACACTAAGAGGCGGAACCATGGGGTATACCAGCGAAGGCGGGAACCGGGAAACCAGCGCCGAATATCTAAAGTAAAAAAGGAAAAGCATCCAAGGAGGGCAAATTACGGTACGACCACAGAAATATGTAAAAAAAACGCAACCTACGGCAAAAAAAAGGAGCATGGCAACTGTGTCGGAAGCAAAGAACCCTCCCGCCCGGCCGGGAACCTCGACTTCGGCCAAAAAGTGAAAATTACCCATCAGTCGGTAGTACCGAAAACAATCTATTTGGAGCACCGCGATTATTAGCGACAGTAAAACTATTGAAACAGGGGAACTGAGGGCAAGTTGCTACCTCAAATATAAATAAAAAGTCTCGTGGTCAAGGAAAGAAATCTCAAAGAAAGGGACGGCCAAACGTAAAAAAACTCGAGAACGGGCCGAATCAAAACTAGAGAAAGATTCTCGTCGGGAGAGCTACAGGGAATCTTACCTTCGTGACGCGGCAAAGAGCAGAAAGACGACAAGAACCACCGTCCTAAAGGCCCAAAGAAAGACAAGCACCCAGCCGCGGAAAGGAAAACTCGATGAGTTCGAATTTCGGAAACGCGGGTGGCGAAAGAAGCAAGTTTCCGACCACCGCACCGAGACCACTGCATTAACGACTGACCTCGGAAGAGAACTCAGCTCCAAACCCACCAGACTGAGGGCTGGCAACCTTCTGAGATCGCACGTGAGAGGGAAGGCCGTGTCTCAAGTGAAAAAAGAACAAGACAGCGCAGAACAGATAGGAAACCGAGCAAAGGGGGGGAGGAACAATAAACTACTGGTTTCTGGACAAACGGTCTGCGGCCGCAGGGGGTCGCTAAAATGGACGGAAGGGGGGGGGGAGGCTTCCAAAGAAAACGGCCGCTGCAGTGAAGAAGGGGTACTCCGTCGCAAAGAGTACGAGCCTAATGAAAAACGATTGGAAGAAGAGATTCCTAGGAGGATAGCCAAGGGCCTGGGAAAATCCAATCGAAAGTAGAGGGGAGTGGGCAAAAAGAGGAACGAACCTTGAGCGGGTGGACCTCAAGGGCAATCTAAGTACGAAAAAAAGAACACCGCCGCGAAGTGCTTCCAAATGTAGAGGTTGCTAGGTGACGACAAAAATCCGAGGATTACTTATCTGGGTTGACGGCGGATTTTTCAAAAAGCAAAGTGCCTACTTCAGGCCTCAAAGGGGTCCTCTCCATCTACGGTTTGATGGCGTGGGGAAGGAGCCTTCGTGAAACGAAGCCGCGGAAACGGTGATATCGCTCTCTCCGGCAAAAAAGGGGGCTCGACGCTTTTCTAAGACTTCGCGACTTTGTGACCGGGAAAGCGGGTGCGATGGTGCATGACGAAAAAGAGAGCTATGGCCCGGCTAATGTCAGGCTTACCATTAGTCCACAGAGAAAGTGGCGCAGCCTAGATAGAAGGGAGCTTGCAAAGTCGCTGTTCTAAGGAAAAGAAAAGAGGGCTGGGCTGTTCATCAGGTAAGAGAGGGGCCTGTAGGGTAAGACTGATTTCGCTGGAAGGAGCTTCGAAACGGGGTTGGTCTAAAACATTACAAACAGGATGAAAAAATCAAAGCATGTGTTAACGCGCAGGCGAGGAGGTCAGCGTCGGCACATCCGACAGAGTAGACAAACGGGGCGGGGGGTCGGGCACGGAGCTGGACACCGGGGAGCGAATTACTGTGGAGGGTTCTCGGAAAATCCAATGGTCAATAGCTCCAAGAAACAAAACGATAGAGGTGGAGGCTGGGGGGGAAAGCTCGAGTTTGAAACGGAATCAAGCCGAGTGTCACTCGGGGGAGGAGAAGGCCCACGTTGGGGAGCGGAACCTACTGGCGCCTAGGGAGAAGGGAGCGGGCGGGGGAAATCCCTTCAAAACTCTACGCACAAGAAGTCAAGCGGCATAGAATACTGAGTGACAGGGTAAACTAGAACGTTACAGGGAAAACTCTGCCTTTAGACGTAATGCAAAGAAAATTGTGTCGATCTGAAAACTCACGAAAGATCCATTAAAAAGAAGTACTCAGAAAGAAGGAGACTGGGACTCAGGAAGGGACTTACGCACACAAGAGCGTAAAGAAGGAAACTGAGAACATCAGGAGATGGCGACTGTGGAGACCAAGACCCTGTAAAAAGGTCTGAGAAGGCGGTGTTGCAAAACTAGCCGGCTTTGTCGGAGGAGGATAGCTAGCTGGCAAGAAATCGAGTCACAACTCGGCTATAAAAATGACAGCGGCTTTATGCTAGAGGAAGGCCGCGAGGGTGAAAGGATAAAGAGAGCCTGACGCTCGAAAAGGGTGGTCAAGATCAGCGCAGGCGGTCGTCATGAGGGGAGTTAAAGGGAAAGGTGTAAGACAACAGGAATGGTCGCCGGATTGGAAGGTCAGACTGCGCCTGGGGGAAAGAACCCAGGAAGGAAGAAGGAGCCTGAGTCGAGAAGGACAAGGCGCATCTGGGTTGGGGTCAGCCTGACGCCCAAGCAAGGAGGGACAGGAAGGAGAACGCTAATGGGCATAATTGGCGGGAATGCGGCCTCTTCAGAAAGCAGGGGTCTGCTCAACGAAGGGTGGAGAGAAAAGTATAGTAGAGTCTATAGAAGAACACGTAAGAAGGCAGAAGAATCTTCCGAAGTTGAGGGCGGAGGATCAAGTGCTTGGCAACTGGAAAAGCTTCTGCCCCTGACAATCCACAACGGGGAGGATCGGGCCCGAGAAGGAGCTCGGAGGCGTATGTGGAGGATCAAAGGAAAATCCATTCAGTCATCTCCACAAAAGAGATATAAAAGAAAAAGAGAAGAACCTGGGGGCAAGGGTGGGGAGACCGCTAAGAGTCGCAAAAGACGAGCGCGGGCCAAACAATTGGTGACGGAGGGCCCCAGTCGAACAGACCGGGAAACAGAGACAACGTCGCCGGGCGAAATTGAGAAGTGAGGCAAAGTCTAGCTCGACGGAAAAGTCGGGAAGGCGAGTGGACTCGGAAGGGAAAGCGGAATCTTCAGAATCGCAAAAGGCAAGAGGAGCACCGCACCGCACGCGGGCTCGAAGAGGGAAAGGGGGGACTTGTGGGGGTTCTGCGGTAACAACAAGGAGGCGAGATCCGGGAAATACAGACAGAGAAAGGCGGGCGATGGCGGCAAGAGAGGAAACGAAATCACTAGGGCGAAAGAGCAAAGGCCGCAGGAAAAAGACAAAGACGAAACGAGTATCAAGATCGGGCAAACGACAGGAAGAGCTAGGAGCAAAGAGGAAAAGAAAGCCTGCACCGTCTAGGCCTTCATCGATAACAAGGGCCTCTTTTGCAAGTGATTCAGCTCCGATCTGAACAGCCTGGGGTCTGGGGCGCCATTAATTCGCAGACATCTAAACGCTACGACCACTCGAACTCTAGAAACACTTCGCGCGCGGCTGGAAGAGGGATCGGGTCGCACAACATCCCGTTCTCGATCGTGCGGCAAGGGATGATTCCATCGCTGGGGGATCAGGACAGAGGGCCTATAGGCCTGAGGACTTAATTTGTCAGACTAGAATAGAAGTCTAGGCCGTGCCGCGAAGATGGACCCACAGGGAAAAGGACTCAGGATAAAAAGGAGATCATGCTATGATATCGACGATATTCAGAGTACAAAATTGAGTCGACGTGTAGGGGAGAAGAGTTATATCAGGATCGAACAGTCAGGCGCTATCATCGATAACCGGCCGCGCAAGGGTCAGTTTACTATGGAAATCCAAGGGGGATACTTCAGAGCGCGCAAACCCGATTCCGATCGAGGGTGAGGTGAGCAAGGGCACGAAACGCCGAGCTGAAAGGCACCGCGACCACAGTCAAATAACAACCTCGAGCTTCAGTCCGGCTTGGCGATAGGGAAAACGGGAGGGGCAGAATAATTACACCTTCATACCGCCCTGGGGGCTAACATAGTAAGGGGACTATTAACACACACAATGGATGTAAACTCAAAAAAGAAGCAGAAAAGCAACAAAAGGTACACTATCATCGGGGAATTCGAGGGCTAATCACAGGGCTGGGGTCATCAAACGTAAACGCTGACGGAGACTGGGAAAAACACAACATGCTCTGATCGCTGAATGCAGATCGGAGGGAAGAAAATGAGCGACCCCTCTCTCCTACGGCGAAAGCTAGGGCATCCGAGACCATCCTGAGTTCTTGGATCTACACCAAAATACATAGTGACTAGACATAAAAGCACATCTTCAAGGGGAAGCAAAGTGATGATCAAAAAAAAGCATAGTAGTCGAAAAAAAGTCCCTTCGTAGTACGGCGCCGCAAAGAACCCTAGAAAATCAGTCTTCCCAATGTTGCCGAAAAGCCTAGCGGAGAGAGACTCATGGGGGCTCTAGCCGGAACCCGAAGCAGACCCACAACACACCCACCCACAACCAATCAACAAGAACACCCGCAAAGACTAACCTGCCACGCTAAGAGAGCGGCAAGTCTAAAGAGCTCCTTAGGGGGAGCCCCCGTGCCGCAAAGCCATCCGGAGAGGGAACCGGTTCCAAGAGAGTCGGACAGATCTCCCAAACTAAGAGAAGAAGGAAAAAAAAGGACCACGAAACGGACAACAGGGAAACATGGAGGATCAAAGGGAAAAAAAAAGTGCGAGCCACTGGAGGTGAACAAGTCGCGGCGGCCGACATGAGAAACAAAACTTCAAAGGCGGGATTACAGATACCCAAGAACAGTTGGACCCAACTCTCCGTTCGGGTAGAAGCCGGAAGGTCTACATGTGAACACTATCTTAGCCCGGGTGCTAGAATCCCTAGCAGGACACAGAGGTGGACGGAAATGAAATCCTAACGGTCTATGCTGCCGTTGACGGAAGAAGCAGTTTTTCTCCAATGCGCGTCAAAAGTCTCGAATCGTTAGAAGAGCTCGAGCCGCATCGCATGCGGTCTGATCAGGCGGCAACAGGGTGTCAAGACTATTCCCGAGGTAAGCAACGGAACTTAACAAAGTTCCTCTCCAAGGCTGCCGACCTACCCCGCCGGGAAAGGACCGAGAAAGTCCATCACCTCGAGCGTGGCGCGTGGAAAGTCATAGGGGGGGGGCGATCTAATCGAAAAAGGTTATGGCTAGGGGCCGCACTGACCACGGGACAGGACTAAGGACAGCCTAATATCTAGAGAACAACAACAAAGTATTATTAAAAGGGAAAAGAGAGAGATCGTCTCTGGCAGTAGTTCAGACCACAAAATCTCATTTCTAATACCATCGCGGAGAAGGATAGTCGCCAAGAGAGAAGCCACAGCCGGGGAGCAAACCCGGAGGTACAATGGAGGAGGAATTATAGTCTTTCGGAGGGACCGAGACACGATTAAGGGGGGGCGAGGGGTTTGAGGCTGCAGCTGCCGGAAAAGTACTCGGTTGGTGGAACTCTAGAAGAGAAGTTCGGATCTCTGAGTATCGAGTGAAAGAGGGACGGGCAAAGTCCGATGACAGCATGAAGCAAACGGAATTCCACCGGTCCCGAACGAATAAAAGACGGACTAGGGGGGTCCCAAACTTGAACAGCGGGAGGTGGAACTAGTGGCTCTGGAGGATAAAAAAACCGGAGCAGATGATGGAGTAATAAAGGGCGCTCAACCGACGGGGAAGGCTTCAAAAAGAGAAAGTTTTCTGTGTCCTGTCTCGTTAAGGAGAGTTCATGGCGGACGCAATCAGCGTTTGAAAAGGCACGTGTTCTCGCCGGGTCATTGCGATCGAGCGCGACTTGGTTCCGGTTATTTAGGGCAATTGGGGGAATATCTCAGTTAGTTTGGGAGACGATATGGAAACGCCTTCCTATTTGAAAAAAAGGTGATTAGAGAGCGACGTTCTTCCAAAGGGGGGATCCGCTGAGGGGCAAAAGATATACATCAACCCCCTGGAGATAAGCGTGTTTCAGGTGTGTCCGTGCTGAGGTTCGCAGAGAAGGAGCAGGGCATAGAAGGACGCAAGGAAGGAGGCGTGCCAGTAAGGTCAAAAGGGAGGCCTTCCGATATAGGGGAGAGGCGGAGCCTTCTATCGCAGGGATAGGGGGCCTGAACGGCTGCGTTTCGAAGGGAGGGAAAATGGAGCCCTCGGCTACGGATTGAAGGGCGGTGCAAGAGTATTACTGACTGGGTCGGCAATACCATCATATTACGCCTTCATACGAACCTTCGCCGCGGCGAGGGGGTCTCCTCAGGGGGGGAACTACGACTATCTGAGTGAAAAAGTAGAAATTCTGTGCTCGAGTGTGTTTAGGAAAATGTGATATCACATCCCTGATGAGGAAAAAAGTTTAGCGCACGCATCGAATCACGTCTTATATGCAAAAACTGAATTACGCGCCACGCGAGGGGGGTGTGAATCGACGACGATGTCTAGCCTAGGGGCTCGATTACGGGGTGAGGAGTCTGCGTCAAACTTTGCACGATCTGCCCAGCCGAATTGACGGAATCGCGTGGGCAGGGGTGACTGGTGAAAATCGAGGCTTGGGGAAGGGATAAAAAGAGGAAACGACAGAGGGGCAGAGTTTTGCGGGCGATCCTGTCGAGAACCGGGATGTGGGCCAATAAACACAGTGAAAACGAACCGGGACTCGATGAGAGATAATTACTGGTTTATAGAGACAGGCAAGTACGAGCGAAGGACGCGAGACGAAGGTTTCGAGATCACGGAAACGATAGGAGAGGGCCGGGATCTCCGTGATAACAAAGGGAAAAGAGACGAAAAGTGTGGTCCACATATAGAAGCAGCACAGCGGCAGGGGGCGAAGGATGTCTCTAAACTGAAAACAAGCACGGCGCTCAGGAAGGTGTCCTGAACGAAAAAAACGAGGACTATACACTTCCTAACGATAGGACGAAACACGAGGTTTCCCGACCCAAAGCGTAGAGAAACTGAGAAAGGTGTGGAGACTCGCTCTCGTTGAGGCGCTGGAGAAGGGCTCTAAAGTCGAGGTCAACCGGGGTCTGAGCTGAATCAGGATCTCCTCCGGCAACCGCCGGAGGGATCTATTACGGGACCGCGCGTGCAGTTAAAGAAACATAAAAAGTGACTTAAGATCCGAGCTATGGTGGACGTATCTTCCTCGCGTCAGGGAGCCATAGGGAAGGGAGATCTGCGGGGGAACGACTTCGCAACGAGGGACGATCGTCGAAGGGAAGAATTCAACACATCGAATCTGGGGAAAGTAACATATAGCGACCGATTTTTTCCCCACGGAAGGACCTTCGACCTGCTCGATCCGCGAGGCGGGCCGGGGACTGAGGCGAAACGGGAGAAGCAAGGGGTCGAATTGTCCAATGAGAGATCACCGGCTCGCCCGAGGCCGATCTAATAGACATCTATCAATCGGTCGAAAGGGGGGATTGCACGTTTGCGTTCTCTCCTCAGGTCTTTCAAAGGCAAGAGAGAAGAACGGCGGGGTCCCCACGAGGCACAAAAGGATTGTGCCCGCCTAAGGGCAAAGCATGACTGTCTGCGACAAACCTGAACATAAAAGTGTCATAAGAAGCTAAACAAAAAACAAGGGAAGGAGGGGGGGAAAAAGAGAGAGATGATGAAATGGAACTGGTGAAGTACGGACCGCTAGAGCACCAGCGAGGACTCAGGGGGAAAAGACTCCCCTGGATCTTCTTGTTAAAGCCGTCGAGAAAGGCCTTGACAACGCAGGGAAGCTCAACGAACGCAAAAAGCCGCGAGAGTTTCAGCGATTGGGGAGAGGGGAGGATATCTAATTGCCCAGGGTCGGCGCAGGTGTAGAGCGCAAAGGTCACTCCTCATTCCTCAGGTCCGAAAGGGAAGAGATACCCTCCCTCAAGAGGGAGGGAGCGCGCTGTCAGACAGTACGCGAGGGAAAGGGCGGGTAGACCCCTCTTGCTAGCCGGCTCGCCACAACTTCCTACCGGCGGCTGATGTATTCTCGCGGAAACTCGATACCGAATAAGGTGCGAAGCTCTTTCCTCTATAGAACTCCCTCAGGCGCCCCTAAGATCTCCAGGGGGAGGAAAACCATATAGGGAAGGCCTGCGCTTCATCACCTCACCAGCGGCGGCCGTCATCGATCAGGAAAGGCCAAAAAGTGTTGCCGTGGCGGACGCCGAGGATCTCCCCTGGCTGTGATGAGCAAGCCTGAATCAAGCAACAAGAGTAAAACTCTAACCGAAAACAGAGCGGCTCGGAGGAGGAAAGCTTCGAGGCGCGCTCAAGGGGGACTAGGCACTCTGGGTCATTCAAGTACGGAAGCGGGACAGCTGCTCCTGGTGGTTCTGGAAGGAAAGAGAGGGTTCTTCATTGAACATCGCCGCGAGGAGGAGATTAGTTTACAGCCTAGAGATCGCATTGCTCGAGGTGATCTCGGGGGAATACACAAGGACCCACGGGCCGTATGCTTGAAGTCGATCAAGGGAAGGAAGAGAGCGGCGCGAAGAGCGTCGACGTCGCTCTCCGACCCGCTTTCGAGGAGGTAGAACGGACTGTGGACTGATCGAGCCAACCGTAAGAAGGATGAAAGAATCTCCAGCCGCGCCGGAAGGGGGTAAGCGGAAAATGACAACCCTGTTCGCGCCGAAGAAAGGAAGAACAACTGATGAACTCTGCGGTATGCCCGGTCACGCACGGCCGATATTACCGTGCCACCCGAAAATGAACACGCGAGACACCGGCGGAATGACTTGGGTAAGGAGCGTTCCACCGGGATCAAACGATCTCCACAAAGAACGAGACGGTGATCGGAAAGAGTCCGGACTAGAAACAACTCGCGGGCCGCCTGGATAAACTGTGAACCTACAACTTGAGGCTATGGGAGAAAAAAAAAGAAACAAACTGCTTAAAAGGCAGACTTCGATGGAGACGTCAGAAGTGCAAACAACATCTAGCACAGCCGGACGGAGAGCAGCTTCGTAGGATCAGGCGCGAAACCAAACAGCGGCGGACGGGGATCGGCATGCCGGATACCATCCTGTAGGTCTTGCAAAAAAAAAACGAAAAAATACACACCAAACCACACCGAAAAAAAAAAAAAAAAACCCGACCGTCATCGAGTGAAAAATGCCAAGTCCACACAGCGAGCCGTCGCCATTGCTGAGCTAGCAACAGCAGGAAGTCGTCTGAACGAAAGTCCCAGGAGGAGTCGTAAAATCTCCGCCGACGGGAAGCTAGAAGAGGCAGCCATGTGATAGACAATCTGCCTTTAGCGTCGCCGAGAGGGAATGACTTCGTAAGCACCCGCAAAACCGCAAACGCAAACGAAAATCTACAGGGGGCGGGTGCCGTTTAACAGCGGAGGAGGACCCGTTTCCTCCCGTCCCTGTAACGAAGAATCTCAAAGTGTAAAATCAGTGCAAGAGGTGCAATATATTACCAAAGGACCTGGACTGATAGATGACCACGGACGCCCACTAGGAAAAAACTAACAATTGCGAATCGCAATGAAAAAACCGTCGAGAAAAGGCCTACGCTTATCGGCGGGAAGGACTCTCACCAATCGGCCATCGTGGGGAGGGAAGTAGTACCGCTCTAAAGCACTACTGTTGTGAAAGCACCGTCTCCGTATTGAGCGAAAGAAGGTGGATACATTGACATCGGATAAAACCGTTGAGAAGAAGCCAATCATTCTAGGCCCCGTCATGTCCTGATTCACGAACCATCGACGGAGATGGACGGGAGGGAGGCCGAGCATTGATCTAGATGGAGAGAGTTCCGGACTCTCAAGATGAGCACTCGGGCTTCGGCGCGGGCTCGCCAGTGTCGGGAAAGGTAGAAGGCGTAACCTCGTGCAAGACGCGGCCGCTGAAGCCGGTCAGAAAAGACCACCGACGGTCGGTCCCGCTGGGCGAGACCTCCGCGCCCAGGCCTCGCCCTTTCCAAGACCTTCGGAAAGGTGGCCGGGGGGTCTTCCCTCACGCGCTATCTCTAGAGAGATTTATGTCCGACCTGGACACAAAGAAAGAACACGGAATGGACTCGGCCGCGGACGG
>Ga0179593_1612528_pt1 | contig 11898 bp, 9 predicted proteins | sample CZODoug2_1_08_16_FD_185931 | JGI IMG/M metagenome (GOLD analysis project Ga0179593, IMG submission 185931) | Vadose zone soil fungal communities from Angelo Coast Range Reserve, California, USA - CZODoug2_1_08_16fungal (PacBio error correction) | ecosystem: Environmental > Terrestrial > Soil >...
GCGACAGAGACTCTAAGCAATTTAGGAAAATACAACAGATTACAACAGACATCAAAAGAAGTCCAAAAGACAAAAAAATCTGGGGGGGAGGGGGTTCAGGGAGGACCCCGAACTCAAAAGGCCGCGCAACGAGCACACGGGGGGGGATCAGAAAAAAAATTCGAGACCGCTAAAAAAAGAAAGCGGGGAAACCTAGATCACAACCGGTGTTTCTCCTAAGTGGGAAAAAAAGACCTGGGAAGGAGCGCAGGGACACAACGCTGAGAAGAGGGGGGAGCAATCAACAAAGGAACGCGCCTGAGTAAGACAAAGAAGTCAAGAAGCGGCGACGGCACAGCACAGGGGACAGCAACAGAGAATCGTCGGGGGGGGGGGTGCAACTGTTCGAACGCAAAAAGAGTTGAGAGGAAGAATGTAGAGCTTGAAAAAAAGGGACGCACGACTCACAAGGCAGCCGAAAAAAAGAAGATCTGAGGTGAAAAAAAGAGAGATTCGACAGTTACGTCGCGCCACCTGCCTGGGGGGATCAAAACAGCTCTAAGGAATTGGGCTGAGACTAAAGGAGAGAAGGGGAGAGCACGCCAAGCAAATCAACAAACTGGCGAAGGCGGTGGAAATACACGTGGGAGCGCGAAAAAGGACTCAAAGAATTACTGCAACTCGAAAACCGATGAGAAAGGCGACAAAAGCGCGAGATGGCTGGTTCGGGCCGGCCGGAGGAGAATTCAAGGGACCTGGTCTCTTTTAGTTGAGAGAACAAAGAAAGGCGAAAAGTGAACAAGGGAGCTAAGCCGCGAGCCAAACTCCGTGGCAGGACCCTTCGACAGCGCACCTGCGGACAACATAAAGGAGGGGCGACGAAAATCTCACGCGTTGCCTGAAACAAAAAAGCTTATCTCTAACCAACAGTGGATGTTCTCGCGGAGGGAGACCGAAAAAAAACCGCATCCTGTGGGAGAGAACAAAGACCTGACCTCTTGGCGACATAAGGGTTGAGCGCAAAGCCTGCGACTTGTGATTTTCTTGTCAACTGGAATAACAACACAGAATAATACATCGAAGCTGGCATCGCCTGGACCACTGCAACTCTTTTCTTAAGCCGACACTTACCGTGAACAACGCAAAAACTCGAAGCCGTTAGTAAACACCCAAAAGCTAAGCTATTTAAAAAAACCCCGTGAACGGCCCGAGGTCGATAACTGAGCTAAACTCGAAAACGGTATTCTGAGGGAGTGATGGCAGGGTCAAAATCGGAGGAAAAGGGTTTCGAATAAACCGGCTCCACCAACCACCGCTTATCAAAAGACGTGGGAAAAAAGACACAACTCCCTCACTGCCAATGATGTCCCCGTCATGCGGACGTGCTACAAAGAGTAAAAAATCCGATCACAGGGGGGGTCTGGTCACACTCAAAAGGGACCCCATGGGCGTTTGATAGCGGGCGAAGCGGAAGCAAAAATAAGGGCCATTGAAGGAGGCTTCGCCTAGTCAAGGGGCTTCGCTCCGCTCGGCTAATCTGAAGCAAGATGGGCGCTGCACCAAGGGGATCGCCGAAAGAACACGCAGGACGGGTGGATGAAAAAAGACGGCAGGAGCTTCGCAGCGCATCCTGGGAAAAAGGCGGAAAACGAAAAAGAGGAGAGCTCAGATCCAAAGAATTCGCAGCCAGCGAAGGATGTAAGAGCCCGTTTTCCGCATCTCAACAAAAAAAAAGTCAAAAACGTGGACTAAAGGCGGGGATCGGCAAGTATGGGTGTGAGCGCCCATCTTGAACAGGCAAGGCCACAATCGTCGAGCGGATAAAGGAAAACAACGGGAAGGGAAAAGTGCGCGAAGTAGTGAGTGGAGTCATGGGCCAAGCTATCAACCGTAAAGCCCATGTTGGGGGGAAAAATTGGGAAGGGGCGAAACCAGGAGAAGGAAACAAAAGGTGGAAAGCAGAATGCTAAATCCGCAAAGGTCTGCAAGGACACGCATTATGGTCAGGTCATTGGAGAGGCCATTTCTGGCAAGAAAACACGATATAGTGGGGGGGGGAGGGGGAACGACCAACGAAATTGAGAAAGATTCTCTCTGCAAAGAGCATACTGCCCACGACGAGAGAGAATTTAGGGTGAGTATCTAATCGTCAATGGCACGGGGGGGAGGGACTTAGCGATGGCTTAAAAATCAAGAAAAAAAAAAAAAGTAAAAAAAAAACCAAAAAGGCAGAATTGCGGAAGATCAACTTTGGGGGAGGGTCGCAGCGCTTCGCAACTGCTCGAGACACGGAAAATTGTGCCAGGCAGAGGACGCCACATGACGGCAATAGTCTTGAGAAAACCGAGGCAGAAGGAACCGATCGCGCAAAAACAGGCATGAGAGGGGGGCGACACGTCGAGCCACGGAAGGCCAAAAGGGGGGTTTGGGGGGGGAAAGCGAAAAAAGGTCTAGCTGTGCAGGGAGAACGAGGGGGCTCGGACGAAGACTTGGTGGATAGGAGATGCGCTGTCTAAGGTGGAGGGACAAGAGTTGAGGAGGATTAGGACTGCTAAAGAAGCCTGTTTCAAGTAGCGAGTCCGGGGTCGCGAGCGTTCTGCTTCAACTAACCGAAAAATGGGCGGGAGAATCTGCGCCGAGACTGAAAAAAAACGAAGTTGGGGGAGAGTTCGACGTGAGGGCGCAACTCCGAAGTATAAGGAGGGGGAGTCCTGGGGGGAACTCGCTAAAAAGCAGCACAGCGAAAACCGAGGAGGGGGGAAAGCGGGGAAAAAAACAAGGTCATATGAGAAAATCAAGGTCAGCCGACGCGCCTTCGCGAAATTCTTTACAAAAAATTGGACAACGTGTACATCGGGGAAATACGGACGGGGAAGAGGACCAAATCATCTGATGATACCCTGTTCGATTCGAGTCAGTCGGATTCAAGAGCTCCAGACGCAGCAGCACTCGAAAGCTCAGGGGCGCTTGATAAAACAGAAAAAGACCGAAGGGAATGACTGAGGGGTGTCATATGATCAAATCAGAGGGACAGATCGGGGGCCGTGGGCGTCCACCTCAAGACGGCATGAATGAGAAACAGCGTCGATGCACAAACCACAACTAGCATCGGAACGTCAACGTGTCGGTGGTGGGAACAAAATCGAATAGTTGGCGATCGAGGTGCAATGAAGTCATCTAGCTGCGCTTATACCGAGACACGCATCGAAGGAAGAGACTGAAAGAACGCTAGCGGCGGTAAGGGCAGGGTCTCACTGAAAAATCAACACAGATTTTGGAAGTACCCGATCAATCCGAGTTGAACGGCCGGTATCCGGGTCTGGTATCTGTTGGACGATAAGGAATGAATAAGGAGAGAAAAAACAAAAAAAAAATAAGGAAAAGATACTTCTCAGGGAACATTATCCGCAGATTTAAAAGAACAGACGCCGCAAAGTAGGTACGGAATAGGGATCGTATTTATTCGGGGGGGAAAAAAATCTTGGGGGGGGGGGGGTGAGCTCAACCGAGCGACTCTAAGACGGGATTCACGTCTCCTTGAATGCAGCGCGGGTAATGCAGAGTATACTGTCATATCGCGGGGACTCAGATCTGGAAAAAAAAAGCGGAGGCTAAGTGGGGTAGGACCACAGAAAGGGGACAGGGCGATGAGCGTGGGTGGGTGACAGGGAAGCTGAGACTAGTGCAAAGGCACGGGAAGAAAAGGGCCAGAGAAAGGGAGGTCAAAAGACGATGGAGGGCGTCTGCAAATCGGACCAACACGGGCAAATCTCTGCCCGTTTGGGTGGGCGACACAATGACTGGTCGCGTGCTGGGGAATAAGATGGATGTCGAGCTTAATCCGACTGGAAAATCGAACAAATTCAAACGAGGGCAGATTGGAGAGCAGGGCCGTCCACATAACGTAATGAAGAAGCTGCAGACAGGCGGGGGTAAAGTAAAAAGACGAAAGGAGAGTGTGAGGGGGCTGATTCAAATCGTTATTGAGTCACGACTTGAAAAACACGAAAAATCCACTGGCGGGTTATCGCGTGAGCTCGGGAACGAAGGAGAAAGCAAATTCACGTCCATGCCGAGGGCGGGCAAAAAACAAACTTGAGAGCGAGGTGGCCGGTCAGGAACACGCCGAACCGATTCTCCACCCGGTACGGGGTAGTTGAAAGGAGAAAAAAAGCGGCGAGCGGACAAGTCCGCCTAAAGCGTCGAAGCCGAAGACAACGTTGACCTGGAAAAACGCCAGCCACCCCCTGAAAGAAAAAAGTTCGACGATCGCCCACCGCTGACTCAACAGCGGTCCCGAATCTGGGCGCCACAGGAAGGGCTGAGAGGAAGTCTCCCACAAACGAACCTGGGAGTTGGGTGGTTTCGTCTATCGCTAACTTCTCGGGTCTCCAAGAATCGGGGGGCGCAAAGCCAAAAAGCCGATGGATTGAGGTCGAGTGGCAGGACATTAAAAGGTGGAAAAGAAATAAAATAAAAGGGAAGAGGGGGGGGGAACAGAAAACAAAAGCGGAGGCGGAAGCTTAGTTACCGACTGAGATCGGAGACGGAATCGTACCGTAAAAACCCCCCAACAAGCTAAAACAAACTTGCAAACGAACGATAACTGGAGGGGGGCGGGGGAAAAAAGCTTTCGCGGGGTTCATAGCTAAGGGTGAGGCCTCAGGAGCAATGCGGGGACCGGGAACCGCGGACTGAGTGGTCCTCTGGAAAGTGACAAAACTCTCAAAAACCAAGCAATGGACACACCGTCAAGCGGTTAAGTTGGGGGTAGAGTCTTCTTTGGGGCATGAGCTTATGGATCGGGTCGTTGTCGGTAAAGGGACCCGAAAGCGGCTCTGCAGGGGGAAAAAGGTTTGCAGAAAAATGGGTTCAAACACGCAGCATCCAATCATAAGGGCGAGTTCCAAGCCCCCTTGCCCTCCTCGACGAAAAAGTCCCTCAATCTCGATCCGCTGCAAATCGTTACCAAGAACGCACGCTGGGCGCGGACAACGAGGCTCGGCCGCCAAACAAGGATGACAGCGACTGAAGCGGGGGGAGAATGCGAACGAACGAGCTAGAGACCAGCAGATTCAGACTTATGGGGGAGACAGGAGAAAAAACGGAGAGAAAAGAGATAGATAATCGAGCACACAGTCGACCAGGCTGCTGTGTAAAGCCGACGAGGTCCGAAAGTGGACAATAATCTAAAACGCTTTGCAGCAAGGAATTCTCTGAGTCGAGAACAGGTGGGTACGCGCCCGGAAGCATCTTGAGAGGAATCAGAAAAGTCGGGGGAAGCCCTGAACTCTTACAGCGGTCGCTATGGTGTGGTGGCGTCTCTTCTTATTGGCCGGAAGCTCTTTCCCGCTCCCAACGCCCGTTCCCCTATTTTCCTCAATGGTCCGAGCTTGGGGCGGTCAAGAGGGCGGCACAGAACATTGCGCAACCTTCCGGAACTGGGTTCCTCTCAGAAGAGTTTCGGAGGCGGCACTCTCTTTTCTTCCACTCGCGTTCGCCAATGTTGTGGTTAGTCCCTTTCCTTTGTTCATATTCCATCGTGCGGTCAGGGTACAAGGGGCCAGCACCTTTTTCGACGGTTCGGTGTGGGTTGATCCTCCGGGGGAGAACCCCCAAATCAAAAGCATTGCAGCCAAGACTACTGCACCCACGCAAGCCGTTTCGAGTTTAAATTAGAATCGAATCGGGCCGAATTAAAGAAAAAAGAGAGGTGGGGGGATTGGGGGGCACTCACGGCGCCGACCCTCTATAAAAGTTGACAGTCGTAAGTGTTGAAAGACGGGATTAAGGAATCAAGCTTGTGGCGCTTTTCCAAAAAGCGATGGAAAAGCTGTGAGGAGGGAACCACAGGGGTGGGCCCTTTCCCTTAGTCCGCCACAGAAATCATTAGCAGGCTTTGCAAACAACAGTCTGCAACTTCGGAAAATCGGGTGACAACAACATTCTCGAGATGTGACAGTCACGCGGGGAAATGGGGTGAGCGATAAACGCTATGGCGAGGAGCTGGGTCAGGAAGGGGTGGCGATCGAATACAAAAGGGGGAGGGTAGCTTAAGGTGGCCGAAAGGTCTTAGCTCGAGACTTTTGAAGCTCATATTAAGAAGCAGGGGCGCGGGCAGCTAAACGCGGGGACCAGGCAATCTTTCGCGGCGGAAGGAAACATGCACGACTCAGTTTGTTTAGCGGGAGATCGGGGAAAAGCCAAGAAGCGCGTGAGGTCTTAGTAGCTCCCACGAGCACGATCCCAAGGTCGCCAGTTGGTTGCGTGTGTGACGAAAAAAGAAGTAAAAAAAAAAAAATGAAGAACCGATAGGTCAGCCAGAACACAGCGGGTTCTGTAAAAAGGAGAAATGCGGGGGGTCGTCGAGGAGTACAAAGGGAAAAAAAGTGAGGGAGACATGCCTGTTCGGGGAGGGGGTCGTCATCCTGAGTTTGAAAGAGGATCAATCTAATGCGTCCAAAGAAAGGAAGGAGAAATTGCACAAGCGGCCGATAGAGGGCTGACCCGTCGGGATGATCCACTCGCAAGCATCTGCAATGTATTACACGCAGGCGCGGCCAGGGAAGGTAAGCGTCCTCAGGCGAGCAAGAAAAAAAACACTAGAGAAAGGGAAGTGGAGCAAGAAGAGAACGCGGGTTGGAAAAGGAGGGGCACAGGACGACGAAGAAGAGCTCGCTTAGAAATCACTCACCCCCCCAGGCAGATGCATCCCGGTAGAGTAGAAGGGGAGGGCAGGTGACATATGTCCTCCCTTAACAATCCACATATTTGGGGAGAAAACCAAAAATAAGGGACGACTTAGAGGGAATTTGCCGGAGTCGGGGTGTAATCTGGTGTTAGAAATACTTATGAATAGGGGAAGTCTCTGTCAAGCTCTAGAAAACAACAAAAGGGAGGAAGGAAAAAAAAAGCTTTCCATCAGATCAGCAGTACAAGAGAAAAAGCCTCGAAATGATAAGGCGAAGGGACGGACCCAGGAGGACGGTTTAAACCAAAAGCGGGGTTTGTTTTCAAGGGAGGAACTAAACAGCAGTCCACGAGCTAATCTACTAAAGAACGCCCGAATTCGAGGAAGGGCAGAGGAGGGCGAGCGGGAAGGGCAAAGAAAAAAAAAAAATTCGCGGTACACATGATCTCACGCGGCTTGCGGAACGGGGGAAAACAACAAACTTGGCGATCAGACGTTGTGGGGAATGTCATCGATCGGATGTATTGGAAAAATTAATCGCCGGTGGACAGAACAGTCCACTGAAAGAAAACGAGGAAGGCGTAAAGGAACAGCACCGGTCAGAACATTCTCTCATCTTTTTTAAACTGGGTTCGACGGGAGGATGTCGCGTGCTGGACATGTGCAAATAGGTGGAAAACAGAAAGGGGAACAGAATCAGGCAGTGGCGAAAGCATATGAAGGGGGGAGAGCCATTCCGATTACGAAGAAACGTAAAAGCCAAATTATTGGGGAATAAGAATCGCAATGGGGCTTCTGACCATATCGGGGGGATTGAACAGAAATGTGCGGCACGCAACGCAAAGAAACTGGCGGTCGGTGGTGTAGGGCTGGAAAGAAAAGCCAAGAAGCACAAGCTAGTCACTTAAGGCGGGACTCTCCCTCACCAGGATCGCAAAAGCTAAACCAAACAAGAATAAATTGTAAGTGCCGCGCGAAGACAACGCACTGAGAAGCGTGTTTAACGAAACAGAATTGAGCGACTACTACCTTGACACAAGTGGGAGCTAAAAATCGAAGGGTGGCACACCTTGAAAGCGAATCAACATAAAACGTCTACCGCAAAAAATGAAGGCTAAGTGCTCTCACACAAAGATAACACCCCCCACTTTTCATCTCTTGGATGTCTCCAACCAGGGAGGAAGGGTTTACGTAGGCGGAAGGACTCCTGGGAGACATATCGGCAATTCTCAATCCTTCTAAGTATTGGGACGAGGTGGCAGTAATGGAAATTGGACGAATCTAGAAGCAAGGATCCGGGACCACTGACCACAGGAACAGAGGAACCCGTACCGACTTGAACTACCTATCCGAGAAGCAGCTAAAAAAAACCCACAGGATAAAACAACGGAGGGAAGATTCGATAAGGAAAACTCGAAACTGAACGATTAAGTGGTCAGGAGAAACTCAGGGGGCGGAAAAAAGCAGCTACTGAGACAGGTAAAGAAGCCCGAGGAGAAACCAACCAAGGATTATCAAGAATCTGGGGTCCAGGCAACGCAAAATCACGGCCCAAGCTACCATCGCAATCGAAATTCTCGAACCAAGAGAGCTGAAGTCGGGTCGGGAAAGGGTATTGGTCTGAGCCAACAGCAGGCTGGGGGGAGTGCGGTCAGAAGCAAAAAAGTCCCAATCACTAAGTTCGACGAAACCTGCCTGCGCCTGCGAGGGCGACTTTTTCGAGAAAGAAGGACTAAGGAAGAAAGATCCGAATTCACAATCGCCCGGGCCCAGACGAGCAAGTGCTGACAGCGGCCTGAAGATTACTGTGGGGGGAATAAAGAACAGTCGTGTCTTACGGGCACGGCAGCACGCTGGTGGGCCAAGTGAAAAGAGGAGGAAAAGGAAGGAAAAGGTCGCTCTCTCCCCCAGAAGTGACGAGGGCAGGAAGCAGACGCGGGGATTCTCACAATCTTCAAAAAAAAAGTCCGAAGTGCGTAGGGTCGCATGGGGGGGTGAACGCGCCCATCAGCGCTCTTTCTGTCAGACGGGGTAGTCTGATGAAAAAAAAAGCGAATTCGAATCGTAGAAAGGTTGGCCAAGCTCGCAAGGGGCCCGGAACAAGAGCAACCCAGCGTATCAAAATTGTTGCCGACGCTGACCAGAAAAAGAAGTGCAAACTACAAAACAGTCAAGCATTCTACATACGCAGAGTCTGGTCTAAACGGCGGCGGTGGACATTGCATTAATTTAGGTGGGGTTCTGGCAGGACCACAGATTAGTGATATAGGGTGTGAGCACGTTTCTACCCTCACCTCCGGGGCGGGGGGTAAAAGAGAGAACTGAAAGAACTGCCCACGAAGCAGAATCCGGTTAGTTTGGGGAGGGTACAAGTAAATTTGTCACTGTATTTACAGGAAATTAGCTTGTTGGGGGGGGGGGTTCCGAACGGGGGACCAAAGAGGGTGTGACGGGGGGAGGGAACAGGACGCTGAGGGTCAGAGGAAAGCCGCATATGAAGAGACCGACTGTAAATGGTCCGTTGCGGGAACGAAAATAATTTAAATGCTTGATCAACCGCGCAAGGAAAAGGAAGATCGAGCAAAAAAAAAGAGCTGATCGCGAGAAGGCCACGGGGGGGGAGGGGAGGGAGAGGCGAGAGGCAGTGACAGCGGGCGGAAACGTCGAAGAAGGGGGTTATGAAATAAGGGAGGTGCGGTGAAAAATGAAGTAGGGGTTCTTCGCTTTGGGAGAACGGACCAAAAACCTCTGGCCGCATTTGGGTCTCTTCAACTACGCTCACGGACCAGGAAGGACGGCACTGAGGCGGAACCGACTGCAATGTCGGCAGAAGGGTATGGCGCGAAAAACTGCCATGAAGGGGCGTGTAAAAAGGGAAGCAAAGCGGATAACCCGTACTGGAAAGGGAGGTTTTGCGGAGCAGATGGAAAGGGGAATCAAAAATCAGTGGCGACACTAATTCGCTCGCTGTTCTGGACATTGCAGGGCGACGACTTACTGTCGAATAGTGATAGAAGGCCTCTCCCAAAAAATATCTAGGGCGACCTCGATAGTTCGTCAAGATTTCATCGCAAGTCACGCTCAGATTAAGAAAAGAGCTCACGTGAGCGTCGAACAGTTGCACAACGCGCCGAGAGGATGGGGACTGATTGGCTTGTCAGAGGATCCAACAGTCTTGCCGAAGGGGGGAGGGCACAGGAAAGCAACGGCCAGTGAAATTTTGCAGATAAGAAGTCCTCAGCGTAGAAATCAACAACGATCATCGCAACGGGTCGGTTCAAAAAAAGATAAAAAAGCGGTGCGATCGGTCAACGCGAATACCCTGGAAAACCGCAGCGGATACTGGACGCAGAGAAGGAAAAAAACCGGTAGTCGATCAGCTAGTTTGGGCATGTGACAGATGTTTCGGGAAAATGAAAAAAAGAAAAGATGGTAAACCGAGGGGAGACTTCGCCTTATAAAAAGTGGCCGGAGTCGGTGTAATCTGTGGAGAGACGACCCTGCTTCCTCCTTTAGAGGAGATGGAGAAGGAGAGAGAACAACCAACGGAGGATGCGAAAATCTCAGATCTTCCTATGTATATCCGCTAACAGCGCGACTCACGGCACGTATAAGAGAAGCATCGGGGAGCCCCCAAATAGGGATTGTTTTTGGGCAAGGGGGGAGGACAATCCGATGACATAAGGCAACGCGACTCGGGAGCCGAAAACGTCTAAGGTCGATGCGCGGGTCATCAGTGCTAAGCGAGGATCATTAAAAAGAAAATCGCAACAATAAAGCAGAAGCGTTCTATCCGACTGGGGGGAAAAACCCCCAGACAGGGGGATAGCTGCCTCTGTTGGTGATTGCAGAGGAGAAAGAGCACAAATTGACAGGGCATCCCCCCGCCTGAGGGGGTTGACCTCCACGAAAATGGGCGATCATCTGCAAAACACGGGTCGCATAAAAAATTACGAAAGGGTTGTGCATGTTCGACAGCCCACGCTGAAGATTAGCGTGCTGGGAAAAGGGAAGGATGGGCTTGACAAGCAGGACGACTAAGAAGGGAAGTCGATACCAATCAACAGATTATGGAAGAGCCGTCAAGAAGCTATGGGAAAACGTCGCCATGCCTTTGCGGGAAAAAACCGCCCGCGAATGGGGCGAGTTGAAAGCTGTCGACGTTTCAGAGAAAACTCTGTGCGGAAACCAAAAAATAATGATCGCTGTGAGCGTGGGAGCCGCAGCCACAACGCTAATTCCAAAATGGCCGGAGTGGATCGAAAGCAACGGGAACGCAAAGCTACAAAACTGCACGAGGGTGTCAGTGTTTGAGATGAAAATATCCGGCCCTGTCGAGGCGTTGATGAAGAACAAAAGTGAGGCGAAGGAAACAGGGGAAAAGCGAGAGCGCTAAGGAGAACTCCTTGCAGGCCACCAGTCAAAAGAGAGCCAAGAGAGAACACCCGAGTCGGAAATCTCAAAGAAGAATGAACCTCAGAATCAAACAGGCAATTCCTGGGCTCTAGGGCTACCCTCTGAGAACTTGGGGGGGGGGAAAGAAGACGTCGCGGGAACATAATCGAGGCGCAAAGCGCGAAAACATGAAGTGGTCGGCACTCTTACTTAGGAACAAGGTGGCGGGACGAAGCTGGGCAGAAAAATGTACAAAGCACCAGAAAACTTGATCTGAAGAAGTAACACTTACCGACTGAAAATGCCTCGCCTGACCGGAGGCAATCAACCCCCAAAAAAGAAGATTACCTACCGGACCCACTGCGGCCGATGAGGGTAAAATCTAACTCGAAAAAACGGTATTAAAACTTCTTCAGGGAGTAGCCGAGCGGGAGCAACAGCAAGGGCTGAAGGTTCGAATCCCATAGGCCAAAAACCTACCTAGTATCAAGAATCTGTGGTCCTGGACTGACCAAAAAGCAAAAGAAAAGAAATGCAATGGCCAAATAAGCATAAAAGAAAATGTAGCAGAGGGGGGACGCGGGACGGTTTGTCACGGGGGTCTGGTCACCCGAGCTCGGAGGGAGGGGGAAAAGAGCGGCGCTGACTCAATCACTAAGTTCCGACGCGAAAGTGCAAGCTTCGCCTGAAGTCAGGGCTGCTCGGACGCGCGAAAGAAAAAGAAAAAAGGTCCGTACACTATGCGAGCAGAAAGCCTACGAAGCAAGGGCCTGGACACGCGGACTGGGGGGGAAAGGGGAGTGAGGGGCGGTTCAGCAGCGGAGGCACTTAGA
>Ga0179593_1614975_pt1 | contig 11898 bp, 13 predicted proteins | sample CZODoug2_1_08_16_FD_185931 | JGI IMG/M metagenome (GOLD analysis project Ga0179593, IMG submission 185931) | Vadose zone soil fungal communities from Angelo Coast Range Reserve, California, USA - CZODoug2_1_08_16fungal (PacBio error correction) | ecosystem: Environmental > Terrestrial > Soil >...
TACAAAGGAAGGAATACCTTTTAAGGATCATGCAAAACTCTCCAGAGAAGGAAAAGCAGAAGTATAGAAAGGGATGATAGGTCCGTCGGCTCCTAGAGAAAAAGGCGGGGGAAGCCGTATGACGACAAGGAAAAGAAGCGGAAGGGCACTTGCTGCTAGAAGAGTTTGCTTAACGCGATCGAATGAAAAAAAGAAGTGCAGGAACGTAGGGGAGTACGAAAGAAAAAGAAGTAAAATGGGGGGTATGGTGACGCCTCATCACCACGGTTGAGGGACAAGGAATAATAACCCGAACCACCTGGAAAAAGGGCCGTTTTGCACCTACAGGAGAGAAAGAAAAAGCGGGAACGATACAAAAAGGAGGGGAGGGGGGCCACGCCCCCGACAGCGCCTCAGAAAGGGTAGGCCGGTAGTCAGGAAAGAAGTTTAAGACCATGGTGAGTCAATGATCTTCCAAGTTGGCGGAGGCTACGTAGGTCAAAAAGAGCCACTGTCCTATCGGTTAAGAAAGGAGAGAGAACTAAATGGAGACAATCTGACCGGGAAGAAAAACATAGGTGTATCGATAACCGATACCCAGAAAAAAGTGTCAATAATCATAAAACATCGTGATGGAGAAGAAAAAAAGGAAACAAGGTTGCCAGCCACGGCGCCATCCAATGGATCAGGGCTTCTTGGCACGAACAAAAAGAAGAGCAATGGGGGGAAGAAAATTTCTATGAATCGAAGGACTTGAGAGGGAACTTCGTCACAGGAAAAAAAACACCTCGTCGATCAGCACTAAAACAAAGGGGACTGCAGTGCTGCGTTAAGCGTTGCATTTGGCCAGGAATCGTTCGGTTGGGGGGAGGTGGACGTTATTGAGGACAGAACCAGGACGGGGTGCAGACTGCTGAAGGAAAAAAACTCATTCATCTAGGGGGGAAGAGTTACTCAGGCTTTTCATAAAGATCGTATCTCGGTAAGAAGCGACGCGCACCGATTTGTCAGTGAAAAAAACGGGACTTGCCTCAAAAAATCAACAAAAGAAAAACCGTTGATACCGGGGGGGATGGACTCAAAAGAAAAAAAGAATTTAGTATGAAAAAAAGGGGTTTTAGGGTTTGCTACTCAAATCCAGAAGGAAACCATTATTAGGATTCCAAAACCACGACCTTCCTGGAGGCAAGCCTTGACCAAAGACCGCACCATGCAGGGGGTTTTACGGGAGGGGGTTCTGTGTTTGTCGAATTGGAACAAATGGAAAAAAGGCCAAAGAATGTGGTCTCAAGGAAGAGCACCTACGTTCAGTACGGGGAAAGGACGGACGGGGGGGATACCTTCTCTGGACGGGTTCAACGAGGCTCATGCCGAAGGACGGACCTCGTCTGTAAGTCGGGAAAAAAAGAAGAAAAAGCCCGGCGTCAGGAGAAAGACTTACACCGCCTCCTCGATCCGAAGTCTACTTTATAATGTGGCAAAAGGCTGAGAAAAAAAAACCGAAGACTACGAGCTCGAAGGGGAGAGAAGCTGACGACGGAGACGCCAGGGAAAAGTTGGGGTTGCACGCGGTAAAAGGAAAACTTTTATTAGAGGGTCCTTCGCTGTTGGGTCATGAGTAATCAAGTCAACGTCTGATCCGGGGAGGAAAGGCAAGTACGTACGATGTTTCAAGGAAGAAGGGGGTCCAAGGATGCGTGCTACTTCCAAAGGTGCCCACTCTGAAAGCCCCGCCTGGTGGGAAAGGCAGAACCGTACAAGACTAGGGAAAAGGGAGGGTTCTCGTCTCATCGGCATATGACTCGAATATTCATTGGGGGTTAGTTGACGGATGGGGACAAAAAAAAAAATGGGGGGGGCCCCCCCATCGTTGATTAGACCATCTCACCGCCGGAAGGGAACCGCTGCCCATGCGACATCGCGGAAGTGATAAAAGGTAACTGAGAACCATGGGGAACTGTAATTTTCAGAGACACCTATGACTGGAGCTAATCCAAGACGGGGGAAAAAAAGAGGGGGGGAAATACTGACACAGGAAGGGGGAAAAAAGGGGGGTCTCACTCGAAGAAGCACCCAGCAACTTGAAAAAGACGGGCCCATCAAGGGGTAATTCTAAGGCCCTAACGCTTCCATCCGATGCGGGGGAATCGCAACGAGAAAAAGGGGAAAAAAAACAGTAACCTATGCGTCCCGTGAGTACGGAACTCGGGTTGGGTAAAAAGCCGCTCCGTTAAAAGGGAAGTTACCCTACGCTGAGAAAAGTAAAGTACATCGGGCGCTCGATTCTATCTCTAAAAAAAGGAGGATTGCATGTTCGCCACCCCCATCTTTCATTCGTAGGGGGACGGTTCTCTAAAAGAAAAGGAGGAACTTGAACTTCATCGATCCACCTACCTGGGAGAGAAGGGAAAGAAGGGGTGACAATGCGGCGACATCTGAAATGTGAGAAAAGTCCAGCTAAAGGAGACCTTTCCCACCAAAGAAACGCATCTCAGAGGACGGGGACTTCGGCTCCTGGGGTACTCTAAGGCTTTCACGTAATTCAAAAAAAAGGAGCGCATGCCTCCCGAGGAAGACACGACACGTAACTATCCGCTAAGTGGGTTCATCTTGTTGGCTAGAAAGGAGAAAAAAGCCTAGGAAGACGATGTGGTCGTGGATTGATAAGGGGGGGGGGGGGGGGGAGTAGAGGACATTTCCTGATCAAATTAAAAGAAAACGGGTCCAGGCACCAAGGGGGGGGGAGAGCTTTCGTCTTGGCTCTTTCAAGGACTAAAAAGACTCGGAATCTCCATGGGGGGAAAAGAACCCAAGAACACCACAACGTAGTAGAAAAATATAATGAGGGGGAAGGCTTAAAGGGCCATGAAGGTTCAGAAAAAGAACACTCCACGTCGGGTCACTAAGGAAACAAGATAAAAACTTAAAGGTCATAGGATCTGGGTCAAAGGAAGAGGAGGGAATTATTCACCCCCCCCGGTCTCCAGAAAAACTTGGCTGACTCTTGACGCTTAAAAGAGGAAAAACACGGGGAATCTAGTTCTCCTGGTCTAAAGAGCGGAATGGCGCAGTGAGTAAAGGGAACTTAAAGCGAAAGCTTGTAGGCGCGTAAAAAAAATACTGTGAGCACCGAAAAATAACATAGAGTGGCTGGCAGGGTCCTCGTCAACATTTCAGTGGAATACCCCCCATAAAAAAATCGCATAGACGGGGTGAATCAGAAAGGAAAGAGCCGGTCACAGAGGAAACGGGACTGCCCTAAGGGGAAGGGAAGAACTGAAAGGGTCCAGGTGGGTCGCGAACAAAGAAAGTCCGCCAGCGCCCTAAAATGAGGGGGGGAAGCACAAGGGGGAAACTCTTCGCAGGTCGACGCCTGAAAAACCCAGGTAAGGGAAATGCTTAAGATCAAGCCTTTAAAACTGGTGTCCAACAACAGCCCGAGACGGAGATCACGGGGGTTATCCTCTAGAAAACGTCGGGGAAGCGGGGACAGAAGGTGGATGCCCACACAACGGGCTCTAAAAGGGGGGAGCGTTTTCGGACCTTCACTACCACTAGAAGGCGTTATCGGAAGAAAGGTTGAGGAGGGGGCGGTCGGCTTCGGGGAGGGGAAAAACACGGGCCAGGACCCTGTGGAGGAAAGTGAAAGGGGCCCATGGCCTCAAAATCTAATTATACTGTAGGTTATTCTCCATATGTCAAAGGGGTGGGAAACGGGTACGAAGGACGCCGAAGGGGGGGAATTTGGAACATCTTTCCGTGACCTAGAAAGAAAATTAGAAGATCCTGGCTGAGGAGAGGTGGAAAAGAACACCGGCGCTGCGAAATCAGGCTGTTAACCACAAGAACGCATGGGCCTAGGAATAGAACTACTTAGAACGGAATCGCCTACAGGATAGGAGGAAACAGAAGATCGGCTTCTAAAGTCTCTATGAGGGAAACACGAGGTAACTTTCGGTTCTGGTTCTCTAAGAACGGATCGATGAGGAAGGATCGACTTCACGGGGTGAAAGAAAAATGTGGTTGGGTTTAAAAAAATCGTGGATTGCACTTCGATTCATTCAAAGTTGCTAATAAAAGGAAAAAATCAGGGGGCCGCCCTAAGCAGCCCTGTCCGTGGAACAAAAAAAGGGGAACGAGGCCGGTCTACTCCGTCGATGAAGCGTATACGTCACAAGCGGGGTGGGGACTCAGAAATCCTCTTCAGATCCAGGAAGCCTAATATGGATCGCGGAGGGCATTTATTGATGTCTTTTACTTAGCCGGAAGGCGCCTTCTAGCATTGCCAAGCCTTAAAGTCCTTTTCGATCACAGTGAGCGCTGGGTCCACACAACTTTTATGTTGGGAAAAAGTCCTAACGTAGGAGAGGGCGCACTACCGTAGGTTCGAAGGTGGCAGGGGAGAACCAAGGAAGTGACCGGCGTCCAATTGGAGAAAAAAAAAAAAACGTAAATCCGCATGGTGCTATCGGGTCTTGAACAAAGCGGGGAGAATCAAGAAAACATGGAGGTAGGGGGTAAGGGTAGAAGTCATCTTCATACCTGTGGCTTTCAAGTGGGGAGAAGTCGAAAAAGCCAACTATAACTTGGGTACGAACCACAAGAGTGTCGGCCGACGAGGGGCCGACAAAAGAAAATAAACCGGGGGAAAGTCAAAAAGGGAGACCAAAGGTGGTTTCGCTGTTTACAGAAGAAGAGTTGGACTACCAATGAGGAAAAGGCGTCGAGGATCGCCTCAAGAGGGGAGGCACAGGCTTAAAGAGGAGACTAGTTTCGCTCGAGAGGGAGCAAGACTCTTCAGTGAGGGGCAGTAAAGGGTGTTATTAAAGACCCCTGCAAACGCAACAGAAAAAGGAGGAATAAAAAGGAGGGCGGAAAAAGCCAAAAACGTCACTCATGATGGGGAGAGGCGCATTAAAAAAAAGGAAATTGGAGCAGGTGACCCGGGAACTCAGATAAGGGATAAGGGAGTAATCGCATTATATGATAGGTGTTCTAGAATTTTCTCTTGGGATGAAACCCCCGCGCCGAAGAAGGGGGGGCAAATTTCCGTGGGAAAGATGTTTCGTTTAAAAAAAGAGTGGGTCGACAAAGCACAACACGTCTCAAAATGATCCCTAGCCTGACGAAGGGGGGGGGCTTACTCGGGATGGTAATAAAGAAGAACAAAGCCGCTATCGGAAGAGGTATTGAAGGAAAGAAGAGAGAAAGAAGTAACATGAATTTGAAGTCCTTCACTACCTTTCAGCACAGCACCGTGGCCGCCGCTGGAAAAAAGAAAGTTTGAGCCCGCGGTTCTGCCTGCGCTAGTTCCGAAGAACCGTATCCCGTACTTGCATCTTTCCTGGGGGAATCAAAGCTACCCGCAATCAGTCGTACTCGGGCGTCGACGCCAAAACTGTCTGTGAAAAGCTGACCGCGGGGGTAGGGAAGGGGCATCATCGGTCGCCACGGGGGGTGATGAAAAATCAACCCCAGGGAAAACCTGTGGAAAGAGGGGGGGGGGGAGGGGTTGGCAAGCCGTGAATTAAAGGGGAAAAAAAAGGCCGACGATCTCGTAGTAAAGGACTGGTGACGAGAAATTCTTAAACAGGGAAAAAGAAAAGGAGTTTATAGAAGAACTCATTTCCCGATCGGGGAAAAAACTAAGCGGATCGAAGGAGAATAGTCAAAAGAAAAAGGAGCAGTAGAAAGGGTAAGCGGTTCTCCTAAAGGTCGAGCCTGAAAGTTTTCGTACTTCTTACTAGGGGAATCAAAAACACCAACACAAGGGGAAAGGATAGATGACAAGGGAAGCACTGGTCATACAAAACGCTGAAGGCGTCACAAAGAAAGCCAGCGACAGGGCGACGAAACAGGAGCGGGGGATCTTCAAAGGGAAAGGGGACTAAAGATAAAATGGAGGCAAACCCAAGATAAAAGGAAAAAGGATCGAGACGATAACTCCTGTCGCGCTTGAGAAATGTCGCATCCTCGTTGCTGTTTATCAAAAGAAGAAAAAACGAAGGGCACTTCACGGCTTGCCCGACGCAGCACCACGTCCACTTTCAATTGAGAAAATACGCATCAACAAGACTACTATAGAAGAGAAGAACCGCGCGCACGTCCTTGGGGGGGGGGCATCGACGCGGGGGCCTAGCTACCATTGGGGGACTCCGCAACGAAACAAAAAAACAGGGATGAAGAGTATAAACGAGCTCATACTTAAAAGAAACCAGGAGGGGGTCAAGCTGAGAAGGGGGGGGGGAGCTAGACCGGGTTCGTCCGGCCGGCCACTTGCCGGAAAAAAGGACTTCAGGCGAACCGGACCTGCTCTCAGGGAAACTGACCATGAGGGCTTTAGTCCGAAGAAAGGGGAACAACAATACCCTTCTAACAAAGAGAAGTAGAAAGAGGGCTGGCGACCTAAAAATCAGGCCCACCACTTCACCAAAAGGGGGGAGGGCGCGACTGGAAAGAATACCAAGAAGACGTCCATCGAATATACTGATCGTGAGGCGAGAAAAGAAATCTGAGACGTCCTGCACGGTAGGACAAACCCATAATCCGTCAATCAAGAACTGCGGGTGAACGGAAAATATTTTGGCGGAAGGTAAGTCTGGTGGTTAGTTGCCAGGGTGAGGACTAAAAAAAGGCCGTGGTGCCTGGAAAAGAGCTGTCGGCACCGTCTAGGAAAAAAAAAAAAGGGGTGGCAGCCTGCTCCCGGTTGGGCCAGGAGGGGGTGCGCGATCCCGAAGACGAACCACCGCGTTTAGTAAAAAGGACTTGAGGGGGGCCTTCAACAGCAACACCTTCGGGGGGGAAAAATGGGGAAAGACCCTTGAGATGTCACAAGGAAGCGGTCTCAATGAAATGTCGTCGAACCAGTTTATAGGTGGAATAGCCGCTCCCGGCCAATCAAAGAAATGGGGGCAGGAAAAAAGGAAGAGGCTTGGCGAAGAAAGAAGACCAGGGGCCCCATCTTGATCGGCCCTCTCTGAATAGTTTTTTACGTGAGTAATGGTTCAGAATTGGATACGAAGTTCACACGAAAAAACATTGGTCTCATGGAAGAGAAGAAAGGGGGGCTAACCTCCCCGAAACGTTAGAAGGCTCGTTAACGGTTCCCAAGCTTAGAATGCGAAGAGAAGAAAGCAATCGTCGTTACGCTGAAAAAAGAAGGAGGAAGAACTAGTCAGTCCATCAATCCTTACCATATCCCGAAAAGCTCGAAGGCGACTGGTGGGAAGAGGACTAAATGCGGCCCCACTCGGAAAAAAAAAGCGGGAGACACATGACGACGGATTAAAGAGAGGCGCATCCGCTCCTTGTTGGATCAGGCTTTCTGCCGGGAGGGGAGAAGCCGGAGGCTGATCTTTAGGATGTAGTCAAGGCAAGGGGGAAAAGACGGAAAAGTGGAAGAAAAGAATGTCAGAAGTTCCATCTAGGATGTAGCGAGACGTGCCGCATCGTTCAAAGAATGTAAAGGGAGCCAGGAAAGGGGACTCCCGGGGGGAAAAACAAGACCTCGAGATTGACCCCTCTATTTTAAAAAGGATCACAAAAGACGGGCAGAGGAGGGGGGGAGGGGGACGCAGAGCGGCAACTGAAGGAGAAAAGAGGGAATCGGAGGGGACGCCGCGGCCGGGAGAAAAGAGCAAAGATCCGGAAAAGTGAAACCGAGACGAAATTTGCCAGTTCAAAAAGGGAAGGGAGGTGTTGGGGTAAAAAAAACCCCAAGAAACCAAACACCAAGGTGATCGGGGGGGAAATCCAGATATGTGAAAAAAAAAGGACATGAGGGGGGGGAGAAGGGAATGACACATCCTTTAGGTTTTACAGTCGCCTCCGTAGAGAAGAAGGAGCAAAAAGGGAAGCTCCTGCCCCGCCAAGAAAGGGCTGGAAGGGTCCGAACGATCATGGTATACAAAAAATTTTGGGACGCCACGCCTTGAGCCTCAAAGGCCCTACCTGGTGGTCCACCCATGATGCGTAACGGGTTCTAGAGGGAAAAAAGAGATTTCAACTGCATCGGCCGAAAGAAGAGCACAGGAAGGGTCCTTCGCCCACTGTTTAGTAACGGAGGGGGAGCCGGCGAAAAGAGACGGCGGGACCAAATCGTCTTGAAATTGAAAAGGAAATATATGGAGGAAAAAAATAAAAGGCTGACCCTGGCGGAACGGAAACCCAGGCCGAGGCAGTCTCTAAAAAAGTGGGGGAATCAGGATCGCCCCTGAAATGAAGAAAAGCAGCTCTGTCCTCAGGTCAAGGGTGAAGTTACCAAAACGGCACAGAAAAACATCGACATCCAGCTTGAGAGGAGGAAAGGCTGTGGCTTCGCCTACAGCGACTCTGAAAAGAGAGAAAACTGACAGGACCTCGCCCAGCCCGGACCAATTCACTAAACTTAAAGAGGAACAGGTTCAGTGTGGCCGAGGAAACAGCCCGCCCGAGATCCTCGATTTTGGAAAAGAAAAAAAAACGCGGGGGGGGTGGGCGGCCGTCATTGAAAGAGACGATCAACGGGCCGGCCACAGGGCAAAAGCCCCGTTAGATGGCGTCTTGAGGGGGAAAAGGGCTCACGAGTGATCGGCAGGCTCGGAACAATAAGACTCGGAAAGGCCCAGCTCTCAACACCAAAGGAAGAGAAATGATTGGGGAGTAGGAGGTTGCCACGGGGGGGATGTGGGGAGAAAGCTCGAGGCGTGCCGAATCCGCGGCAACGGGGAGAACAGATTCTCCAACCAAAAGGGCAATGGGCCGGGGCCTTCAGGATGTGGGGATTAGGGGACGGCCGTACGCGGGTTCCCACAAAAGGAGGAAAGAAACTACTCGGGGGAAGGGCAAAGGTATTTGACTCTTCCAAACACGCACTTTTGGGTTAAAACAGAAGGGGGGGGGCAGGGGATGCCGGTCGGGGGTGAGAAAAATCGGTTGAAAGCGCAGGTCTTTTCCAAAAGAAAGCGGAGGATTGTAGCGCCGTCCACCACACCACCCACCGAATTGCAGCAGAGCAGGTAACCGGGGGAGAGGTCACAATCGACGGGGAGGGGGAGAAAACAAGGCAAGCGGTATCGAGATGACAGGGGAGGAAGAACATCAGATGTCGCCGAATGTCATATAGGGAGGAGAAGGCCCTCTTCAGTTTTGGGGGGAGAGGGATCAGGAAGGGTCGGAGTGTTGGAGAGCGCTCAAAGATCGTAATACACTCGACCTTACCAGGAAAGGGAGAAGAAAAAGGGAGGAGGAAGGTCGATCGCCCTATCAGGTTACAAAGAGGCGCTTAGGCTACATCGGAAGGTAAGGAGCATTTTTGAAACCTCAAAAAAACGTACAGGCATCAAAGTCCTGGAGGAAGAAGGATCAATGGATGTCAAAAAAAACAATCATCGGGCGATCGAGCCAATGGGTTTAAGCGTTCACACAAGACTACGTCCGAAAGGAGGATTAAGGAGCTAAGCCCTTTGTTAGAAGGAAGAAGTTAGAGGGGAGCTTTCGATGTGCCCAAAATGAAACATGACAATCGTGTAAGGAAAGGCCAAGTCCCCGAATTCCGAAGCGGAGGTAATCCAGAATATTAAAAGGTGGGGCTACTGAAAGAGACAATTCCTCCGGTTAAGAATCAAAAAGAAAGACATATTAAACTTCGCGATGAAACTAAGTGAAAGGTCGTTCTCTCAGGCCTTCCGGGGGAGGGGGAAGAGACGCTGCAGAGACGAGGAGACGCGTTAAAACTAAAGTCAAGAAAGACCTTTATAAAAGGAAAAAGAGGCTGAGCGCCCCAAAAATGTAAGGCACACGTCTCGATGGACTTTCCAATACTATGGCAGCGGTTCGTCTCGAAAGCAAGGATGGGAGAGATTGACGGCCCTGAGATTGGGACCGGCGAAAACTTGGAAATAGTAACATTCGGGATGGCCCTGGGGGAAGTCGGGGTATCTTGCCTGAAGAAAGGTCAAAGAAGCGGAAGGTCGCACCCAAGGGGGGGAGTTCGGGATCAGGCTTTGCAAAAGGGGCCTAAATCATCTCCGCGCCAACAATTTTGTTACCCTGAGGGAGTGCTGTATATGATCGTGGGGGGCGCAGTTCGAAAAGAAAAGAGAACCGGCCTCTAGCTCTGCGGCTGAAGGGGGGGGAGGACGCCGGAAAGCATGCTATCAATTGGAGCAAAGGTAACGACTATTGAACGGACTATCGAGCGCATGATATTGGGAAAAGGCAATTCGAACGTCAGGTCTTGGGAGGAAGAACGGGTGGCGCTTGGTATTAAAAACCCCTTGAAAAAGAATTCTTCCAAAGAAAAAAAGGGGTACACCTAAGAAACCTCACTGAAAAGAGGGCGATGGGGGTCTTCACTCGGGGAAAGAGTAGACGACAGAATCGTGCTTGAACGGCAAAAAATAAACTCCAAGATTCCCTGTCATGGGGTGAGGGCGGTACGCGCAAAAAGAGAAAAGGTGTTCAGACGAACCTGAGAAAACGGAATCGGCAAAATCAACCGGGGAGTCCACCTGAGAAATGGTGATTTGTTTAAGGAAAAGTCAAGGCGGACAGACCCCTCTGTTGAGGAGGAAGAAAATGCCGACTGGCCTGAAACTGAGAATAGGACACTCTCCTACTGGGCTCGTTCCCAAGGAGAGGGAAGGAAAAAAAAAAGGAATTGGGGAGGAAGATCCACAAAAAAAAAAGAATCATGAAGACCCTCTAGGGACCCTGGGAAAAATTGACATGTGCGCTGAAACGGATAAGCCTGGGGTGTCCCCAAGGAACCGGTGAAGAACCTCAAGAAGCGGAGTCGCAGTTCCGCTACAGCAGGAAAGCCTGAGTGTTCGTCTGAAAAAAAAAGCGCCAGCGCCCTGCACATCGAAAGGGTTTTTCCTAAAAACTTTGGGGGAAAAATAGTCCCTTCGGGGGGGTAAAAGAGGCTAAGTCTTCTCCACTCAATGACTAAAAAGGGTTGAAGGGGTCTCGGGATAGAAAGGAAAAGGAAAGATCTATCGGGAAGAGGTCGCCAGGAAGTTTCTCAGAGGCAGCGTCCGGGAAACGCCGGGAAAAAAAGCGCCGGGAGAACCACAGTGGCCTCCGGTGACAAACGGTCTTCCCGCTCGAAAGGAACGAGTTACTACGAACGATAAAACGGTTCTTTGGAAGCGCCAGAGGGTGAACTCGAAGGGTCCCCGTACCTAGGGGGGGGAAAAGGAGGAAAACAGTGACCGACGGTCCAGAAAACGCGGGGGGTTCGAGGTCTGGTCAACGAAAACTTGGGATGCGGAGGAAAATAACATTGCCCGTGATAGGGGGGAAAGGGGTAGTCCAGCACGGACGTTCCTGCACTTTCACCTTTCGGGTTCCGACGATTGGGGGCTTCCCATTGCAAGTCAGAGAGAAAGGAAAAATACTGAAGGAGTCTTAAACGACCGCCTCTCAAGGGGGGGGGTAAGGTAGGAGGGGCCGGATCGCCATAGGAAAAGAAAATGACAGTCTTCCGTCGCACCAGGGAGAAGCTGCTTCTTATTTTCCTAACTCCGGAACGTACAGTGCGCTGAAAGATAGACCAACAACAGGGGAGAGAGGGATGACCCTTGAGCAGTGGCAACGAAGGGGGTTAAGGCGTTCCGAAACGGACCACACACGCGCTATGAAGCGAGACGGGTACCGTATCTAATTAGGATCTGGATTCAGGGGAGAAGGAGAGAAACCACCCATATCGGGAAGGAGGGACAAACTCCTGGCTCAGCTCTTAAATCCTTGAAGAGCAGGGGCGGGGGGTAAAATCCGATCGGAACCAGAAGTTGAACGTGATGGAGATGCAAGGAAACACCACCCCATAAGTGGGGGTGAAGTCGCCTAGAAAAAAAGTTCGACGCCATATAAAATCACTTCGTCTCTAGAGTAGTGAGTGGGGCTGAGGTAAAAAAGGACATGATTTCTTTTGGAAAC
>Ga0179593_1363864_pt1 | contig 11897 bp, 8 predicted proteins | sample CZODoug2_1_08_16_FD_185931 | JGI IMG/M metagenome (GOLD analysis project Ga0179593, IMG submission 185931) | Vadose zone soil fungal communities from Angelo Coast Range Reserve, California, USA - CZODoug2_1_08_16fungal (PacBio error correction) | ecosystem: Environmental > Terrestrial > Soil >...
CGGGAAAATGCTCGAAGTATGTTGAACCTGTGCATCAGAAATAATCGGTCCAGAGAGGGAGGTATCTTTGAACTCAGGAATCCGGCGTTTATATGAAGCAATCAGGGGGGATGGTTGGCTAACCTAGACTCGTAGATCGAGGCATTGAAAGAGGGTTGGACGACCTTATCTCACCGCTATGAAAAGAAGGGGAGGGCGGTCCTAATTTATAACAAGCTCACGGGGAGAAAAGAGGATGGGTTTCAAACAGAAGACGGTACTTGGGTAGTAATACCCACCTGCAGTAGGAATATGCTTTGAATTGGGTATTCTAACTGTTCGTGATGGAAGATGGAGTACGCGTTAGGGAAGCTCCCGTCGCGGAAGCAGACCAAGGACCATGGGGGGGAGAGGAGGAGGGGGAAGGGCCTCTGTCTTTTGCCACCATGTAAAAACGGGGAAAAAGATGCCGAAGGAGAACCGAGCGGAGGGGACCCTTCGAAACAATTCCATCTTCAAACACGCGCCGCCAGCTAATTCTAGATAGAACTCTATTGAAGCCAAAGAGGAGAAGGGAAATTCCATGCCATGGCGGAAAAGAGGAGGGACCGGAGTCGGAGCGATTGGCAAAATGGGGGAGGAGGAAGGAAAGCCGAGGATCCCACAAGGAGTAACGGTAGGGGGTCCAGAAAATCCGGGGGTGCCGGCTCGTCATCTTCTTAATTGGAAGGAAAGAAAAGAGAAAAAACTAGATATCGTTAGAGAAGGAAAGAAAAGAGAGATCAGATTAAAAAGCCGGGATTTCATAACGGCACCAACTCAAAGGCTCAGTCTCCTATTTTGGGGGCGAACAACTGGTGGGGGGGGGCGAAAGGCAAAATGAAAAATCCAAACGGGGGAAAAAGAGGGGGGACGCTTCACAAGTCCGTCAAAAATGGAGATGAAAAAGGTAAAACCTGCAAAATGTCGTTTGGGACTTTTTAGTGCAAAGGCGACGTGAGGAGAACGCAGGATGCGTGTGCGTGTCCAGGGCTTACGCCGAATGGGAGGACAGACCGTCTTACTCACCTTTGAAGGACGTACGGAATCCGAAGGAGGGAGAAATGGGTTCATCGCCTTTCAGCGACCAACGGTGAGTAGCGAAGATAAATTGGGGGGAGTGGCGGGCGCAGGCAAGGGGGAAAAAAGGTAATGCAGGGGAAAAAACAGAAAATCTGTTACGAAGAGTAGGAACGGGCTGATTGACTCGTCAAAAGGGTAGGGTCGGGCAAAGAAAGCCCAGATTCACCTCCTGTTGAGGAAGACCGCAAACAAACTGACCCGGAAGATGGAAATTTCGCCGCAGCGGAAGAACGAAAAGAAAAGCCGTGTGGGTACCGGGTGCTTGGAGGGGGGGAAAAAGGAGGGTTGAAAATCCGAACAGGAATCGGATATCGCCAGTTCGAGGGATAAAGGGAAATGTGGGCGCGACCATTAGAAGCAGAAGATTCCAGAGGCTTGCGGTCCTAGTAACAATGAAAACCAGTTGGGGGACTCGGGACCGACATCGAGCGTTGGTGTCTCCGTGGAGGGTGCCGTCCCCGGGACGGATCGAGAACCGGCGGCCCGCGACATCCGAAGTCGACTTTTAGTAGGGGACGGACAACGAGATAGAACTCCAAAATGATCGAACAGAGGGACAAAATTGGCTATGCAGGAGAAGGAAGGCGATTAGTCTCGACTGGCTCGTATGAGAAAGATGCATTTGGAGGAAGCGCCGAACGTCCCACCCAAGCGGAATCAATCAAGAATTGACGGAAAAAGACTCAACCAGAGCAGTAAGTTACAAAAGACAGTATCCTCTAATTCTCAACAGGACAGGAGAACTCTGAAACATCACCAGGGGTTCCGGAGGGGAAGGAAAACCCGACAACAGAGCGACAGTAGAAATATACCAGCGGAACAGGGAGGGTTCAGGCGCATTTTGGGTGCGCACCGGAGAACAAACAGACAAGAGAGGGGGAGGGAAAACGGAACTTTGTGAAGAAGGAGGAGTGCAGCCGCTGGGACGAGCAAAAAAGTCCAATGCCCGGTACCTAACTGGAGCAGGAGAGAGAAGTAGTGATATTTAGAGGGGTGTCTCGAGGGGGGGGGGGACCTTCGTCACCCGAAAACAAGTCGCTTTTCGAGCGCCTAGGCGGGAGGAGGGGGGTTAAAGCAAGAGTGAAACCCTCTGTGGATTTTGACGTGTCGAACGAGATAGAGTAGAAACTCTCCCTTCTTCTAAGAAAGAGGGGGAGGTAAAAAGGTTAGGGCCCTAGCGATAGGAGCCGCCGGAACCTTTCTCGTTCGTAACACATCAGTCCCATTCAGTGTCACGCCAGAGGGTTGCTTAGGTGTCTGTATGAGGGCACTCGGAGTCACGGAGGGTAAGAGCGGGAGGGAGGCAGATAAACAGACTTGACCGCTAGTGGGAGGGAAGCGTGGATCACCAGCGAAGGGGTATAGGCGAGAGAGTCGGATATATTCCATTGGGGGTGTCCGCCATAACAAAAGAAATGCGGATGCGGTCTTACCTTGACTACGTCCGGGGGACCTAAGGGGAGGTGTATCTTAGGAAAAAGGTATTTTTCACTGGGGCAGCAGTAAGGAACAGAGATTGATTATGGGTTGATTCCGAAAGACAAGAGAGGAATGCCGAGCGATGCTGGGAGGAAGAGGGTTACTTGATTGTGGGAAGATCGGCAGAGGGTAAAGGGGAAAGTAAGCCGCTTCAAGGGAGGAGGAAAAGATCACTGCCAGGGGTATCGTCTAAAGTATCCCAAGACCCGAAACCTGATCTTGACGAGAGGTTAATCTTTTCGGCGTATATTGGCGGGGAGAGGGCAGGATAGACATGGTGGGGAGACTTCCAGTTTCAGAAGGGGGGGGAATAACACGGGGGGGAAAAAGGGGTCAGGGTAGGACCTTCGCCAGAATGTAGAGCTCATGCACCACTTGGGGATTTCCCTGGAGGGAGAGAAAAAAGAAAAGAGCCGTGTTTAAGGCGCCGCGGAATACTAAGAATTTCGTCGGAGGCGTTTCGATATGGAGAACAATCTCTCTAACAAAAAAAATTATTAGGAAATCGCAAACGAAAAAGGAAGACGAACAAAGGCGGGGGGGTGTCGACGGGGGGCGTAAATCGCTCTTAAAAAAAGCCGGATTGAAATTGGCTGATCTACAGTCAGGCTAAAAGCCGACAGCAGATCAACTCTATCATATTTGGTGGTTGGGAGGTCACCCAGAAAGGAAGTCATATCTCCTGGAGGCTACCAAAATCTGAAATAAGAAGCTACCCTCCTGGAAGGGCAATCTCCGAATGTACCGCCAAGAACTTGCAAATACAGGGTTGTTGTCGTTTGAGTGATAACTGTCTAAAGAGTTCCGATCAAGAAATTCTCTCGCATGAACATCATTTGGAAGGATCTGCTACTGTCCACTCCATAAAATCGCTCCAGAGAGGAGATGGACTAGGAAGAAACAAGTTTCCAGCCACCTAATTGGAAGAAAAACCTGGAAAAGGGTAACCAATGCATACGCAAATAAAACCGTAACCCAGCGGGAGTCTCTTAGGAAGGAAAACTTCATCGGTCCCCCACCCCAACACCTGGTCTCAGGTAACACCAATGGGAGGGAAGGAGTGCTATCCCGAATAATCTCTCAGAACTATCCGTTTCGTCTTGATAAAAGGAGAACGAGGAGTTCTCCATATTTAAGCTCAGATATTACCGGAAGGGGAGAAGCAGGATCCAAACCAATGCAAGCCATCCGAGGAGGAAAAAGGCGAAGAGGGCCGATACGCGCAGTCTCGAAGGAGACTCGCTACGGAAGCGTAAACTGAGGCACACTTAGAATTTAAAAGAAGGAAGAGACTACGAAACAGGTACAAAGAACAAGAAAAGGGGGGTGTCAAGCGGGTGACACGCGACGCCTATGCGCGGTCGCTACAAAAGGGATGGAGTGGGGGGGTTCGTGACGTCTATCGACATCTCGGAACGATAATAACGATCGAGACCCCAGTCGGGAGGAAGGCAAAGGACATGTAGACTATATTAGGGAGCGGAATCAGGAGAGGGGAACCTCTGCTCACACGATCTTGTATGGTTTTAGGGGGCGGGCTGGGAAAAAGAAAAGAGAGTCAACCTATAATCGTCGGGAGTGTATTGGGTCGATTTGAGTTGCGTTTACGGAAATGGAGGAATAAGGTTTTGGCTAAGCAGCTGTTAGACAGTTCTGGTTAGTCGATGAGAGCGCCTCCTGCGGAACGGGTAGAAGAGTGGTTGGGGGGGCGGGCGGAAATGAACTTGCCGCATATCTCGATAAATGGCGAGGACGACTGTGCTGAACTGAAAAATGCCATACAATGGAAGAGAGAATGTCTAAACGAAAAAGAAGAGACATACAGGAAGGAATGAATGCACTGAAGACGCATTGACGCCGGGGGGACGATCTGGGGTCGTTCTATCGACCGTCGCCAGAATTGGTAATTCGAAAGATGGGATGGGGCGAGGGCCAGAAAAGGTTCGGAATGAAAGGGACTCAAACGACCACAAAGCTAATAGGCAAGGGAAGGGGGTGTTTCTTAACGAAGCACAGCCACACTTTCAGCGATATTCTACTGTGTGCTCTCGGACTACATCCGGGACGACAAAGAAAAGAAAAAATGGCCCGACCTCAAAAAGGATAGGGGGGACGGAATTGCCAACCCATCACATAAAAACAAAAAGGTACAACAAGCTTTAGCTGTCAAGGTGTTCAAGGAAAGTCTTCCGAAAGCGAGGAGAGGTTTCAATATGAGAGGTAGAACAGGGGGATGTGAATACCAGGGCTTGGAGAACCAAAAAAAAAGATCCTAGAACCCTTAAAAGGACCGAACGTCAGAAACGCACCGGTCAGGGAAGCAGGAGGGTAAACGCGTTGAACATTCCCTTCTACGGGGCAGCGGGGAAAAAAAGAAACAGTGGGCGGCGCTGCGCACGGCGAAAAAGAGAGGAAACCGGCTACCTCCTGAAGGGTTCCCGGGTACTGCAAGCTGAAAGAAAACACTTCGGTCAAGAAAAGAGGAGTAGACGGACATCGCCCAAGGGGTCGATGGGACGGATTAAAGTCACTACTACGGGCTTTTTGGAAACTCAGAAAGAAAACCCGGGCCCAAACAAACTGTCAAAGCAAGGATAATTGTCCTAAATTTTTTCGTGAGGCTCAAAACACACTGTACATGGCATTGGGGACGGCTGGTAAAACTCACCAAAACCAATTGGAGGCAATCTCGAAAATACAAAAAATAATGAGAACCAGCTAACATCTGCATAGGAGTACTGATCCGAAATTCAATCGGATTAATGGAAACTGGAGAGCCTCGGGGGCGCGGGGGGGGCAGGCAGGAAAGAGCAAGACAAAGAAATCTATAATGCAACCAATTGTCTGGACCCTAAACCCGGACGAGGGGGGGGAAGCGACGACCACGTTCCGCGCGGAACGACCCGGCTAAGACGACGCGATTAGGGAAATATGAAGAAGGCTGCAAAAAAGGAAAAAGATCGAGGTCTATGGGACCGAGACTTGCAGGCTCCTAGGCATATGCCTTGCTACAGGGAAAAGGGGATAATTCACCTCTCCATCTATGCGGATGGGGCAGAAGAGGCAAGACCAATACTCAAAGTGCCACATCAAAAGGGACTGTCCGGTCCTCCGACGCTAATACCGAAATAAAGACCAGTATACGAGAACTCTAACAATCTACGGACAGGTGGTGTATTAACGACAGAAGGAGAAAGATCATGGCTTGAAAGCTCGGTCAGAAAGGTTCTACAGCCAGGGGAAAGATCCCGACAACAAGGCTTCCCCCCGAACAGCGTGTCGAGAAAGAAGACGGAAGATATCCAAAATACGGCGAAAGACGCGCCGCTTCGACAGCTTAGGCGGCAGGAAGTAAAACCCCCAGAAGGGAAAAGGGTTGTCAACTATAAAAAACAATCTGGATCATCTCCTATAGGCAAGGCTAAAGATCAACATTAGAACAATATTCTGCACAGGGGGGAAGAACCCACATAGATGAAAATCTAATCAAAGCAACACGATCGTTGGAAGAAGGGTTGGAAGTTGTTACAGGACTCTGGGTTAAGAAAGGGCCTGATCCATCGTCGGGGCTTGAGAGGGGGAAAAGCAGTATTTTCAGGCGTGGATAAGTCGCCGTGAAAGATGGGGAGTGACGACATAGGAAGGGGAGATAAAACGATGGTCAATGAGAAAAACACGCTGGTCAGGGGGGAACCAGTTAACGGAATTATACCCAACTTCCTGGTCGATATGTGGGCAAAGCAAGGAGGAGGCGTAGGACGCATGGGCAGGAAACCAAAACCTTGCCGTCGATCCTGTGAAAAGGTTGCTCGGCGGTCAGAAGAAAGTGGACAGCAGTGTCGAACCGCGATGAACTAAGAGGCCTGGACCAGAACCTTGGCAGGGCCACTTAGGATGGTAGAAAAATCAGTGCCACCATTGTCCTTGAGACTGACATATATTGAGAGCCGAGAGCCAGGAAAAAAGGACTTGCGCCCCCATAAGGAAATCATATCGAGGTACCTCGGAGAATCCAAGAGGGAGAGTGATGAAAAACATGACAGAAGGACAGGAAGGGTCGGGAGAGAATCGTTAGTCTGCCTGGTGGGGGGGGGAGTGATCAGCACATTCTGCTAGGATAGAATGGAGAATCGGCCCTCGGTTGTCCTGGTGGAGGAAGAAAGTGGCTGTAAGGGACTTTCCTGCAAAAGTATTTGGAAGAGAGCCCCAACGGGATCGAAAGTGAAGAAGAAATGGATTGAAGAAGTACAGAAAGTCACTCCCTATTCATAGAGATGATTCGGCCGATTAGGGTTTGGGAATTTTCGGGACTAACTTTGTTGAGGTGTAACAAGGGGCAATGCAAATCCCTGCGGGTGAGAAGGACTAGACAGAAAAGTCAGACGAACAAGGGATAGGTTTGGGCCTACAGTTAGGGGGGGAACTTTTGGTTCGGCTGGATGAACGGAAGATTATTGCCCCAACGCATCTTGGGTTTGGGTCTGAAAAATAAATGGGGAAAGGACCGACAGTCGCGAAGAACTTCAGAAAAACGAAACAATGCAGTAGGCCGGTTTTAACACCAAGGTCGTTTCAGACTCACGGTGAGCAAAGAAAGGGGGGTTTTATTTGCAAACCAGGAAGGTTGGGGGGGAAAGAAGAAGGATACACCGGCGGAGGTTGGGGTGAGGAGTTTGTCCTGGCGCAGACGATCGGGCAGAAAGAACGGTGAGATTCACCTCCGGGACCGCAAAATCAGCACGATAATGAAACAAACCTCGGAAAGGTACAAGCGGAACGAAGATAAAGCAAGTGTGGAAACAGTTCCGGGTAAGAGGAAAAATCCGCCAAGAAATCTTAAGTTAAGTGAGTAGGGAGCGGTCTATAGCGTCTAGAAAAAAGGAAATCCGGTCGAGGGTAAGAGTCAGAGGGGGAAGAGAACACCAGAAGGTGGACTCAGAAGAAATAGAGCTTTTTGGTCGCCTGGAGGATGCAAGTTAATTGATCGACCTCTAAAAATCCTCTTGGGGAAAATGGCGAAGGGAAAGTAAGAAACACCACTAGAAGACCGGGCAACTTGCTCTCAGCCTGCATTTAAGGGGAGGGGAGCGAAAAGAATTGGGACGGCGTAGCGATAGAGGAAAGAAGGAGGGCCTTAGGCCGCTCAACGGGCGCGGAGATAATGAAGAATGACGGCATAAAACAAAGCAACGACAGTACGCAGCAATGGAAGCAAAGGGGACGACACACACAAAAAGAAAGGTTCGTCCTCCGTAGACCATTCACCAGGTCTGGAGCACCTGCTGCGAAAAGAAGAGAAAGTATACGATACACAAGCGAAAGAGGGGAGGAGGGACCTAGGCCTTTTCTGCGGGATCACAGGAGGAAAAAAAACCAATCCAGATAGGGGGAGAGAAAGTTTCAAACAAAATTTCCAGATCGCGGAAACAGAAGGACGAAGGAGCAGAGTCCAGAGACTGAAATGCGCTAGCGGGAGTCGAAGGCAATTAGTGGAGGGGAGATGATCGACTGGGAGTTCAAAAAAAAACCTCATAATATGGAAAAGGGAAAGGAAGAACCGCGCACGGTTCCTCTGGGGGAAAAAAAAGAGAAAAAAAAAAAAAACGGGATGGTTGGCGCGTGCGATCGATTAGGGGAAGGTCCTTCGGACTATTCCAACGGTAGAAGTGGGATAAAGGTGGGTCTGCGTAGCGCCTAGACAATGGCGGGCCTGAACAGACAGGGGAACGAAGATTGGGCGGACTTGAAGGTGGGAGCGTCGAGAAAAAAGAGTTAATATCGGCTGGGACGAAATACGGACTGAAACTTGAAAGCCCCAAAAGTTGTCACTAGGTCTACAAGAACGGGAGGAGGGGATAGACGACAAGACAGTGGGGCAAAGGGGAAAAAGAACCTGGGGGGCTGATTCATTTCTAACTTCGAGCGCGCCCGCTTGGGGGGACGGGGAGATGAGTATGCCTTCAAAATCCAAAGAGACGGCGATGGGTTAAACGGTGGGTGAATGAAGACGCAGCTACAGAGGTAAATCCACGCGGCATCTGGGAAAAATAGTGTGGAGAATAAGGGGAGGAATGCCTATCTAAAGGGGGAAAAAATTCTCGATAAGCATGAAGGGGGACGTTTAACCAGCCCCAAGATCTCTTGAGACAAGAGTTCAGGGAGGAGAGTGAGGAAGGAGTTTCAGGAGCTCAATTATGAGCTTCCAGTTTCAAGTTGGTGGGGAGAACTCTGGCGCGTGCGGCTAAAGGTCGAGAGAGGCTCGAGGTCTATGGGGATTATCCCCGGAGGAAAGCAACCAGAAAAAAAGTATTGGAGGCGCCTCGCGGCTAAATAAAAAATTTCGTAATTTTGCACGTAAAAAAGCTATCTAGAACAAAAAAGGTGGGAAGGAGGGAAGAAAGAATTGGAAACTATCCAAAGCGTAAGAAGAACTCGTCTTAGTATTTAGAACGAGGAACCTGAAAAGAAATCCGGAGTGGCTGGCCGGGCGAATCAACCTACAGAGAAGGCCGAAAGACAGGAAAGAAACTAAATCTCCGATCTGCCATCAAAAGCTACCGAAGATCCAAGGATCCCTACATTCCTCGTACGCTTTGGGTCTCCACTATCCGAAGGGGTCAATCTTTAACGAAAAAAGGTCAAGAAGGGGGTCGGTTGGGGGTCAGGGGGGGTGGAGCCTCAATAATCATGAAGATCTAGAGAAAAAGGGGGCTTCGCAGTACGGGGTAGAATACAGAACGAAGAGGTAAGACTGGCAATCTCGGTTCCAAGGAAAGGATGCTGTCAGGGAAAAAAAAGTTCCATACACATTTGTGGAGATGGGAGGACTGACCGGAAAAGGAAAAATTAACAGATCAACCCGTCCCGTGACGGCGCTTGGTGAAAAAGACGAACTATCAGCAAATGGAGGGAAAAGTCCCACAATCCGGCGGCCTCAAGGATCGCGAGAAGTCAAAGGAGGACTGGAGGAGAAAACGAGGCGAAAAAACGGGCGAAAGGAAACCGATTAGGTCCGGAAACCAACACCTCCAAAAAAACCAAAAAAAACACCAAAAAAACCAAAACCCAAGCGCCCAAGAAAAACCCCCCGAAAAACAAGCCCAAAAAAGATGGCCGACGTGATGACCGAAACCAACTTCAAACGCAATCTCGAGAGGACAAGGGATGGACTTCTGTAAGAAATCAAGCGCACTGGGCATCCGGACTAAGGAGAGAACGGCCAAACAATGGTCCACTATCGAAGGAAAGGACGACGAACGGGAGGGAGAAAGCACAAAACACGAGATTTTTAGCTGGGGAGTGCAAAAACGCGCACGCTGCGCCGGGAGGACAGGCCATATGATTACGACGGAAGAGAGGCGGCGAGAGACGATCAGTAGCAGGGGAAGAGCGAACGAAGGATCAGTCTGAAGAATCTGGGGAGGGAGCCCTAGACTTTGCAAAGTCGCGCAGAAGATGTCGTGCTTCCTTTGCAGGTCACAAGCGAAGGGAGGTAGCAGGCGAGAGGGGTATACGGGAATCGGTCCAATTCGGGTTGGAAGGTTCCTGAAGTAAGGGGGAAATCTACTTGGGGAGGGCGAAGCGAGAAATGGCGTCTTTGTAGCTGACGAGCAGGAAGGCTGAAAGGGCGAAGTTGCAAAAAAAAGAAGCACGTCATAAAAATCAATCTTTCGAACGGCGGATACCGGCGGAGGGACCAAAAAAAGAATATCTTCTGCCATCATTAACTACATCGAAGAATGAAGGCCGGGAAGCGAAAGGTTGAAGACCTCTGGTTGAGGGAGAATACGGCTGATCGAAAGAGTTTTTCCCCCCCAAAAACCCAAAGGGAAAAACATTTCATTGAGACGGCTGGATGTGCGGAAAGAAAGGAGAGGATTCCAGGATCCGTCAAAAACGTAAGGAAAAGGCAGGGGTGGAGATACCGGGCCCGCTGCAAGCCGAACCGTTGAAAGGCAGTCTAAGGGGGCGAAGGAAGCATCCGGGGGAACAATCTCTAGCTAGGAAGAGGCCTTCCCGATTCCTATGGGCGGTCCTATGGGGGGGGGACAGGAGAAAGCGAAAGAAAAGTACAGAAAAAGGAGGGATAGTCGGTGTCCTTCTCTGGCGTATCTAACAAGAAGTGGTTCAAGGATCTGGGCTGAGGGTATGGAACGGACCGGAGGGAAACCGGTTTGAAAGCGTTACTCAGGACCCAACCCGAACCGGGCAAAATTATACTTCTTCGGAAATTAGTAGAACGGAGGCCCGGTTTGACAAATTAAAAAAAAAGGGCGAGGCTCTGCTACACCTTGGGATGCAAATGAGAGGTCGGTGACAAGCTCCCGAGGGGTGGGAAAGAGGGACCTGCAATATGTCTTTACCCTCAATCAAGGACATAGCCCAAAAAGGGATTTGGGGGCTCGAAAAAAAGTTGAGGGCAAAAAAAAAGTCCCAAAGAAACTGTCGGGGCGGACTTTGTCTCTGCAATTGGTGTGGAGGGAGGAAAGGTGGCGCGAAACAAAACGGCGGTTGGCCGTCAGGGGTCCAGAACAACAAAGGAGGTCTCGAAGGTCAAAGGGGGGAAACAGCTAGAAGGACTGAAGAGGGAGACGGTTTAACTGGGAAACGTTCTGAGAGAAAGAAAATAGTGTCGAGTCCAGCGCCTGGCAACAGCTAAGAAATAATAGGAAAACAAGGAAGTCGGCCCAATAAGCATTCTACGGTTCCTAAATGAAAACTGAAAGCCAATAAGAATCGACGACATCCGGTCCTCCGAGCCGTCGTCGAAAAAGGAAAGCCCTTTGAGAGCTTCCCTCTGCTTAGAGACGATGGCCTAGCTGGAGGGAGGCGGGCAGATGGCCGCTAACAAAGGGCACGCTGTTCGCTTCGCTGCTAATAAAGTGCGAGCAATGGAAATGGAAAAAAGGGGCCCAAAAAAATCAGAATCAACATGCCCAACAGAAGAATAGGGAACACAAGACGAAAGACGCGCGTCTACTAACGGTAAGGACACGAAGCCAAGAGAAGAAAGCTCGGCGAAACAAAGGGTGTAGGACATGCCTAACCTACCGCGCATGGGCTGGAAAAGAGATAAGTCAGGACAATTAGAGGGTCTAAAATTCCAGTCGGAACCCTTAACACGTCGACTTCCGAAAAAGCCTTCGTCTCAGTCTATCGTAAAGAAAAGGCTCTAAAGCGCTAGATTCCAGGGCAAAAAAAAACGGCTGCACGTCTATCAACGCCCGGACAAATGACTTTGGGGGAAAGAACAGCAAAGACTTGAGATCAGAGGAGATGCCGGAACAAAAAGGGCTAAACAGATCGGCAGCTCATTT
>Ga0179593_1367513_pt1 | contig 11897 bp, 17 predicted proteins | sample CZODoug2_1_08_16_FD_185931 | JGI IMG/M metagenome (GOLD analysis project Ga0179593, IMG submission 185931) | Vadose zone soil fungal communities from Angelo Coast Range Reserve, California, USA - CZODoug2_1_08_16fungal (PacBio error correction) | ecosystem: Environmental > Terrestrial > Soil >...
CGAGTTTTTGGCCGAAGAGACGGAACACAGCCAAACGTCGGCGAAAGAAACGGCAAATCATCCTAAAGAGGGGCAACCGAAAGGAAAGATACTCATAAGAAATAAGGGGCACAGAGGGAAGGAAAGAATTGGAAAAGGGAAATGGGCTGGGTTTTCTGGAAGAAACCCAAAGAAAAAGGGGTAAAGCCTTTTTGTGGCAAAAAATCGGTCCATACACCAGAGAGCTGTCAAGCCCATTCTTAATACATCCTTAAAATAAAAAAAAGTCAAAAAGAGCGGCATATGCAGAGGACATGGGATCCGGGGAGCAAAACAACGAAGGCCCCCGAAAAGGTCCTGGTATGCGATAAAGTCATCAGGATCGAAAAAAAAAGGGTAACTCTTTTTGCCTGGCAAAAAGCAGGGGGAGCAGAGGGGGGGGGGGGAGGTGGGCAAAAACAGACGGCAAAACAGTGTGGGCGCGGAGCGGCCGAAACGACAATTCCCACAAACAAACTCGGGGGAGGGCGACAGCAAAAAGGGGTGGGGTAAATTGACGGAAAAAAATTGGCCGGAGATTTGTTCAAAACGTTAAACAGCGCCCAAAACGGAAAGTCCAGAAAGTCAAGTTGTTGGGAGTAAGAGGTGTAAAAAAAGCCCCAAGAGGGGGACACAGCACCCAGCCACGGAAAGAGGTCCGAAGCCAAACTGAAACGGTCATCGTCCTGGCAACAAGAAAAAAAACTCGGGCATCGAAACATGCAGCAAACAGTCCCAGCAAAAAACAAGGGGGAAGGGGGGGACGAAAAAAAAAAAAAGTTTTCAGGGGCCCTGCCGGGGGAAGATAGGAATACGGACGAACCAAACAGTGCCTCAGTAACGAAAAAAGGGCTTAACTGAAAAATGGAGACAAAAAAGTCTCCCGCACATTTGCGCAAGCCGGGGCTATCTGGTTCAATACCCAGGAGAGCGGGCAAGAGCAATCCTGGATAGAAAATCCCACCAGAACCCAGACTGCAAAAAAAGAGACCAAAGGGACAAGGATAATTCCTTCGAGTGGCCCCCGAGACCTTTTGGTCAGGGGATTAAGACGATTTGGGACAGCCTGGAATAGTTGCCGCTATTTGAAAGGTTCCTGGGGGAGGGGAAACAGTACCTAAAACGGTTGGTTAACAGTCGGATTCAAGGTTAACGCCCAAAGGAAACTTGGAACAGAAGACGGGGGACCAAAAACCCCAGAGCAAGGGACAAAACCGTTTTTCCCCTTGAGGTGTAGGGGGGGCAGGGCAAAAAGGAAGGGTCAGGTTGCGACGCACATTAAATTATCAACTAAAAAATGTCAAGATCGGCAAACGATGGGGTTCCCCGGGACAAACACGCCAACTTGATAGAGAGGCGAAACCCAAAAAAAGGATCCCAAAACAACGGAGGAAAGGGGGGGGAAAAAAAAGAAAAAGGATTTTGGGGGGGAAGGGAGGTAGTCTCCGAAGGGAGAATTTTGTTAAAAAACGGTTTTTTTGGAGGGAGGACCAAACAGGCCAAACGAATAAAACGAATCCACGTCCGGGGTAATGGGGGTTGAAGGTGCGGTCCAAACAACAAAAAACCGAAACGACACTGCACCATGCACGCACGTGTTTGGGGAGGGAAACAGGGAAGAGGAAAAAAGGGGAAGGTTTAAAAAGGAAAAGGTTAATGGCCGTGGGTGGACCCTGATCGAGGGCGAAAAAACCGAGTTTCGCAATGACGAAGGAACTGGCAATCGCGAAAAGAGCCCATCTGTCAAGTGCATAACAGAAAGATGAGGAGGAAAAAAAAAAGCCAAGAAGAAAGACGCTTTAGAGGAAGAGGGGGGGAAGGTTGGGAGGGGGAAAAATCCACAAAAAGGGTCGAAAAAACAAACAAAACGCAAAAATTCCCCTTTGCGACAAGGGGAGCTTCGGCGACGGCAAACAAAACCAGACGGGGGATAGACAACAGAAGGGGACGAAAGAAAAGGAAACAAGCGCGGACAGAAGCGAGCAGGATACGGCGAAACCCCCTTTGTCCTCGAAGCGGGACAAGGACTCAGAAAGAGGGGAACATGACAGGAAGATCACGAACAGCACCTCACAGAGAACTCGAAAACACGAGATGAGAGTAAAATGGGGTTCAGAGCTTTCGGAGACCCGGAAAAATAGCAAAATTAAAAGAAAAGCAAAGCGGCAGAGAAAAAACCGGGGTTGCGCGCGGGGGAAGTTTTCAAGAAAATCGGATCGTGTCCGCAAATAACTACAATGGAAACTGGGAAGACGAACCGGGAGGCGGAGAATAGAGAAAGACATAGTGGGAAAACAGGCAAGTTGAGGTTTTGGAAAAGCAGCAAAACAAAGGAAGAAAAAAAAAAAAACCTATCAGGGGAGTGGCAGCCGAGCAAACAAACAACCGCAAAAAAAACAAAGCAAATGCACAAGAAAGTTTGAAACCGCCCAACATGTCCCGCCCGAAAAAAGGTTATCTTACCAAAAACGAAGCAAAAGGGGAAGAAAGGGATAAAGGTGTTGACCGAAGGCAGATCGGTCTGTCGCGTGAGAAAAAAAATCACGCCACCACAAGAAAATAGCCCGCGACTTGAGATTGTCCCCAGGGCACAGATCCAAAAAAAAAACTGGGGCACCTAGAAAAACCATCTGGACAGGACAAAACGCGAAAAACATTAGGGTGTTTCGTGGGGGGGGGGTATGTTTCCCATCCAGAACACCATGAACGGCCAGCGGTCGCCCCAAACGAGAAGGAGGAGGGAATGATATTAGGCTGGAAACCACGCAAAAAAAAAGAAGGGGGGGGGGGGATGGATTGGGTACGACCAGCAAGTGCGGACGTAAGGGACTAGATCGCACGGCCCAACATTGGTCACCCCGCGCGTTGGGGTAGGCCTGGGAAAAAAAAGGGGGGGGGCCGTGGTCGGAAAACCTCGCGCTTTGCGCGTAATAGAAGCGAAAAAGAGTCCGCCATGAGGGGGAAAAAGACCAATTTTCACTGGTTGAAAAAGGGAAAAATTGGAAAAACATTTGTGAGGGGAGAAAGTGAATCACGCTCCAAAAACGCGGCAATACCCAACCGAAAAAGCCGATCGGGAAACGCTCCTTTTGAACTACCTTAGCAACTCGGCACAGACGTGCGAGAAGGGGGAATAAGAGTAAAGAAACTTGGGGGACAGAGACCAGCGGAAAAGTGGGTGGGGACAGGTACAGTCCGTAATACAGGAAAAATGTGAGTATTTTCCCCAGAAACCAGCATGACTTTAAAAAAAAACCCAACTCAAAAATGTAAAAACCGAAAAGGAAGGGGAAAAGGACCCCAAAGGGGTTGGGGTCGTTGTTTTCAATCCGACAGTTGGGAGGGAGAGTCGAAGAACGACACTCCCAACAATAGGTTTCCGGGGAGGGAACACCAAAGCACATTCAGGTCGGTGAATATCTCGCACTAGGGAAAAATCGGGGTAAAGAGGACCGAGAATTCCTCAAAGAAGGAGAGGGGGAAAAAAGAGAAGAAATAGCGCATGACCCACATGGGTTTTTTTTTTCCGTCAAAGGGGACGCAGAGAGAAAACAACGACGCCAACCTGTGGCTCACAAAAAAAAAAGGAACATGGACAACGGAGAAACAAAGGAACGGGGGAAAAGGAACTAAAAAGGATGGAACGAACTAAACGGAACCGGTTTAAAAAAGAGGGAAACCTTCTTTGTTGGGTAACAAGGTGGTTGAAGACTTTAAAGAATGAAAACGGTCCCAAAAGACCCTGACGGGAAAAGAAAAGAAGCGGCAAAACCGCGCGGCACAAGGTGATTTACCAAGGGGGAAAAGGGTGAAAAGCGGGAGAATATAGCCTATCTCAGCTAAGGGGCTTAACTGGACTGAAAGAAAAAAGGACTGAAGGTGGACAAGGACCGCCTGGATTGTCGGGAGACAAGGGGTGAAAGAAATCTACGAGATAAAAATCCCCGGGGTCACTTTCCCCGAAAAGGAAAGAAGGAGTGAGAACAATACAAAGAGACATTCTTCTTCGAAATACGCACCAACGCCAAAAGAGAGATACCACTCAACAACCAATTTCAAGCACACTCACGGGGGGGGGGGAAGGGGGACTTACTATTGAAAGGAACCAATCAATAAGGGAGGAAAAAAAAAAAACCAATAACCACTAGAGGGTACCGCAATCAAAGGGGATCGAAATTCCTCCGACAATTTGCCGAACGAATATTTGGCAAAATGGGATGGTTTTTTTCCTGGGAAACCAATACATCCGAAAATAAAAAAGGGAAAAAAGGGGGTGGGCTCTTTGAAAAAAATGGTCCAAAAAAGCGCAAACAACTGCCTTTTAAACCAGGGGGGGGAATTCACTTAACAAGACAAAAAGCAAAACGGCCTATAACCGAGAGAAGGGAAAGACATATCGAGGCCAGTACCACTATTTTTGAAGGGGAAAAAAACACGAAGGAGACTGAAGAGGCGCGCTGCCGAACAAGACGACCGCAAAGAAAAGGGGCATTTTTCCAACCGAACGGAAAAACTCGTTTGGACAACGAAGTTTATAAAGAAGAAAGTGACCTCGGGACCGGGGCTCAAAACGATAGAGAGTGAAACACAAAACGGGATGTTAAGGGGAAGAGGGGAATACGAACCGGTGGGCCGGAGTCCTTTCAAACCAAATGATCTGAAGACCGCAAAGAGCAAGCCGCGACTACCGACAAAACCAAAGGAACTTTCTGGAAACACATGCCTGAACGAAGAATTGAGGACTTGCATCTCGATCTAAACTCTCACTAAATACCAGGCAGAAGGGGCTAGAACCCAAGAAGGGAAACAAACTTCGAACGGCTCGAACAAGTGGGGGCCGGCCCCATACAATTTGGGGGGTCGATTAATGAAAAAAAAACTCAGTCGTGTATTCCAGAAGGAACAAGGAGATGCAAGGAACTTCCCTTGAAAAAGGAGGCATGCCATGTGGTAAGGAGGGGGAGACAATTAAAAAGTAAATGTCAAAGGGGTCAACGCGCCAAAAAAGGGGGACCCGACGAAAAAAACGCGTCATTGAATCAAAAAAAAAAGGAACAATGGGCCCAAATCCCCCTCGGAGAGGGGAAAATATTCAGAGGAGACACTGGGAAACTCCCGAACAACAAAAACCCAATTAAGGAGGCAAGCGTGGAGATGCTCTGGCTTGGGCTATGTGTGTGCAAAAAAGGAAAAAACAAAAACTCAAGGAAAATTGAACCCGGCAAGAAAAATTGTTGGACCCTGGGGGAGACCGCGATTTCCAAAGTGCAGAAGAAGGGGAGAAAAGAGGTGTAACATTCGAACGTTTAAAAACGGAAGAAGACGAAAGTTTTTCACATTTGAAGACTGCATGGGAGAAACTGGACCAAGGGTGTTTGGAACGGTCGAGTACCGTTTGGGGGGAAAAAGCAACAGGAAAATAAACGATTAATTCAAGGAGAGGGAAAAAACGAATGTAAGACGGGGATCTCGAAAAAACTCTTGGAAAAAGTCGGAAAAAAAGGCTAAAAAATTCAAACAAAAACAACGAAAAGGGGGGAAGAAAGAGAGAAAGGGAGGCAACGGTCCTTCGCGATACAAGACAGTGGGGGACAAGACTCTTGGGGGGGGTCCGTGAAACTCAAAAAAGCAAATGGAGGGGGGGGGGGGGGGGGGGGGGGGGTGCAAAGAACCGGAACGGCCGTGTAAAGGTCACCATGTGGCTTTTTACCAAACGACCACCCAAACAACAACTGCCACCATAAATACCTGTTTACAAAAAAGGGCCCAAGGGAAGGGGGGACTACAGAAAAAACCGGAGAGAATGGTAAAAACTTTGAAAAAAAGAAAAAATGTCAAATCGCGGACTAGCACAAGGGGGATGGAAAAAAGTAAAACAAACTAGTCATCCCTAAAATGCTCAAACGCAAAAGAAAAAGCGACACAAAGACACCAAGTAGAGTCGATCGACCGGGTTGGCACTGTGAGGCCAGTGGTTTGTTCGAAGCAAGGGACAAATTCCTTTTCGCCCGCAACGATTCGTCCGGACCCTGGGGAAACAATCAGAACCAGAGGACAGGGGACGAAAATGCGAGTCGTCACCGCCGTACAAGGCACGGGGAAAAAAGGACCCCTTGGCAGATCTCATTCAACTCAAGAAGACCGTCAAGGCAGGCGCTACGAACCAACCAAGTGATCACATCAAGTGCAAAACAGCTAAACCACGAAGCAATGAATATGGGGGGGACAAAACTGGTGTCTAAAAACGCTTTAACGTAAAATTGGCACAATAGCAAGAAGCATCCAGGCTTCAGTTTAGAGGAAAAGGGGGATGACCAGACCGATCTTACCGCCAAGCACACAAAATCCGCAAAGATCATCAAGCGTGGTCAAGGGAAACAACGCCGCAACCTTTTTCGGGGTAAAAGATAAATTAGAAAGCGGGCCAGGGGGGGGGTGACGTTTTGAAAGGTGAAATTCAAAAAAGCCCCGCAGAAAGATTGGAGGTCTCGCGGAGAAAAAGGACCACGAAAAAAGACAGGAAAAATGCCTTGACCTGGAAAAAAAGAAAAAAAGGCGAAAAACAGGATTTGAAACCAACCAAAAAAGGAACATCCGGCAGAGAGAGACTTCGCAACCAGGAAATCGGGGGTTCGGGAGAAAGTTTTTAAAAAGAAGAAGGACGGAAAAATCACCGCTTACCAATATACCCCAGCAAGGGGGAGGCCGTACATATTCACGAGCGCTTGAACCTGGGAAACTACTGGAAGCAACGCAACACCGCGGAAAGGGGTGGCACGTGAGAATTGTGGTGGGGCCCAGAACACCAAGGGACTTGAAACTCTTCTGCAGCACAAGAGGGCATGGATGAAGGACCAGGGGGGGCCCAGCAGGAAGGAAAAAGGAGTTGGAATTGAAAAACGTGAAACGGCAGGCCTAACTAAAAAAAACATATCCACCTGTGGGCCACGCGCTGGGGGGGTTTTAACTGGTGAGAAAGGGGGGGGCGGGGGGCTGGGTCCCCCAAAAAAAGGGAGGAGTTTAGACCCGCACCCATTTTAAGAGGCAACGGAAAACAGCACCAACAGCGCCATAAAAAAAATTTCCTTTCAAAAGGGGGGGAAATGGGGAAGAGGGGTGGGTATCCCAAAAACAGAAAGTTGGGAGAAAAAGAGATTCCGAAGAAAAAAAGATCGGACAAGCAAGCAATCAATTTTGAAAGTCCAAGCAGCCCCACGAGACCATCTGCACGGAACTGGTAGACCGATAAGAAAAATTGTCAAAGAACCGGGGAAAAAGACGCAAGGTTGGGGTGGGAAGGGAAACGTTGCCTACAAGGGGGGAAAGGGGAAAAAAAGGGAATTCAAATCCGAAAGGGCACACTGGGGAAAATTTTGCCCAAAAAACAGTAATTCAAAAAAACCAACGACCAGGGACCCACAATTCAGCAGGGTTTTTTTAGGTTAATAAACTAAACTGGGTTACTTCTGCATTCCGAACGAACGTGGGGTCAAAATAATGGGTCGAGAACTCAAGGCTTTCCCAACTGTGAGCTCAGGGGAACCAGGGAGCAACCGGCGTGGGGAAAAAAGAACTAGAGAAAAGACGTCCCGAAGGGTTCAGACAACACACGAGGGAGGAGGGAAAAGGAAAAGAGACAAAAAACAAAAAAAAGGGGACGCCCTCTGACGGAACGAAAAAAGTTGGGGTTTTTGGGTCGAAAAAGGGGAAGGGGGGGAACCAAAAAAAACCAAAAAGACAAACTTGGGGCAACGTGAAAAAGACAACAAACAATGAAAGTTGTGTGGGGGTTACGTTCCCGAACAGCCAGACAACGGTTTAAAGGGAAAAAAAACAGGAACCAAAACAAAACGAATTTGTGGGCCGCTGGGAAAAAATCGGTCACCCCAAGGAGGAAAATAAATGTGGGTGACAAAGGGTGTTTCATGCACGGGGAAGAAAAATAATTCAAAATTCCACCTAAGGACCCCAAAAATAAGAAAAGTACAGGGGCAACCAAAAACTTGCACGGCACGGCACAGCTAGGGAGGACTTTGAGGGGGGGCCACTTCCGTTTGCCAAGAAGCGGCGAGGGATCCGGATTTAAGAAAAGTGAATTTGAGGCTGGTCAGGCTTTGCTGGTCCCAGGAGGGCCCAGGGGCTGCTGGTTAATTGAAAAAAATCTACAGGACCGAAAAAGGACCAAGAGAAGGGGGGGAACTGAGAAATGGGTCCAAAACACAGGCTGGCCGCCGGGACCAAACGAATGGATCAGGGACCTAATACGAACCACGGGCCAAGCAGAAACCAACAAAAAACAAAAAGTGCTCAGCGGAAAACGAATTAAAAAGTGCCCCACTAAACGGTGTGGTTTTTCACGAACGACGCCCCCACATCCTGGCATAACAACAAACGCCCAGCCCACGCAAGGGATACTTTTGCCCAAGTGGGAAGCATCAAACACAAAAAAACCCACCTTTGAAAAAAGAGACAGTAAGGAAAGAATGGCCAGGGTGGTTTTGCTTGGAATCCAGCACACCCAGACCAGGGGGGACAACTTTTTCCAAAATGGGGGCACTATCACACGGCAACCCAGGAGGAGGGAGGATAGGGAGGGAAAAGAACAAGAATCCAAAAATCGAATAAAAAAATCAGGCCGCCGGAAATGGGGGAGCAAAAACAAACTAGCCGACAACTTTTGAGGGGTCGAGGGGAAGGGACAGATTAGGGGTCGGAAGTTTGCTTGATGCTGGCCTTATACCAAGGTACCATTTCAAGGGGCTGGGGGGTCCACCAGGAAGGACCGATAAAAGGGACCCCAAAGTCACTGGGACGGGCGGAACTTTGTAAAAAAGAAGAGTAAAAAAAAGAAAAATCTCGGCTGGGGAGAACAGAAGAGAGGAGAGGTCAAACGGAAAAACAAACATTACCCACTAGGTCCTCATTAAAAATCACAAACGCCGGGGGGGGGGGGGGGGGGGGGGGGCAACAAATCGAGGGCCAGACCGTGCATGAAGTGACGGAAAGAGAAGAGTAAACAGCGCAGGCCAGCACTAAAACTTTAAAATAATACAACCGCCTGCACAAAATAAGAACGGCCTTATCCTAACGAGAAAGACTCCGACGAAAACAGGCCTGTCCAAACCCCCAACCATATCCACACAAAGAAGTGAAAGTGAAAAAAGAAAAATCGTCACCGGGGAAAGAGGACCAAACCTGCCCTGAAGCTATCCGTCCGGCACCGACCTGATCCGGGAGCAAATGTGGCTTAGAGAAAAAAAAATGATCGAGGTGGACCCCGTTGGCCGGAAAAAAGAGCACCCAAGTGGTGAAAGGAAGACGCAGAAAGGGAGAGCCAGAAAATTTGGTTCCCATTGGCCCAAAAAACACTTCGGAACCGCGGGCGAAGATGGCCAATATCAGGGGAAAGGTCAAAACTCACAATACCACATCGCAAAAGGGTCAGAAGAGGCTGTGAAGATGTTTGGCAGCACAGAACGGGTGGAAAATGAAAAACGATTTTAAAAAAAGAACCCGGCACTCTTAACAAAAAAGGATTGCCAAGTTCAAAACCATTAGATCATAACGAAAAAGGAGGGGTTTGACACATTCGAGCAAGGGTAAAAAGGCAAGTAAAAGAAAGACACAAACAACCCTCACAGTTACTCTCCAAAAGGCAGAAAAAGGGGGGTAAACTTGGGATGGTGGGATGGCAAGGGAACAACTGTGGGGAAAAAAAACCAAGGAAAATTGATCCAAGAGGGGCCCAGACGGCAACGAATTGGTTGGTTCAAACAGGGGTGCAAGGAAAAAGCACGAAAAAAACGGTTCAACCAGGAAAATCGCAGAAACCGAAGAGCCCCAAATAAAACCCCTCCTCACAAAACAACGGAAAAAAGGGACAAAAAAAAAATTGGGACCTCCTTTCCCAAGCGTTGCGATTTGGGGGATAATGGTGATGCGCCTGCCTAACAGTGACGTGGGGGAAAAAAGATAAGAAAATTCGTGGTAATTTGTCATGTGGACGCGGGACCCCCACGAAAACGAGCCCGAAAGGGACAAAAGGGGGGGGGACAGTTTTCGCACTGAAAAGGGGGGAAAAAAAACGACGAGGGCGAGAGTTTTTTACGGCAACGGACAAGGATGAAATGTGGGAAAAAACGAGGTTTAACGACAGCAAGGACCGGGGGAAAACAATCAAAAAGGACGCAAAGACTCAGTCAAAAGACATGGCGTCTGAGCAAACGAGAAACAAGTAGAGCGGGGAACTCGACGCGTATTTGAAGGGGAAAGCAAGGTGGTGTTAGAGGGCAAAGGGGTCAATTTCAGCAACCGCGTCTAAAAGGAAAAGGAAACAAGGCAAAAAGAACGGGAATGCTGCGCGAAACAACGCAAAAAGCCCTCCGAATAAGACCTGGGGGAAAAACCATCAGTGACCAAGGACAACCCAGGAGAAAGGAAGAGGTCAAACAAGACTATCAAAAGAACAAAATCAAAAAAGAGTTAAACTCTGAAAAAAAAAAAAACCACAAGGAGAAAAAAAGGGACGACCCCGGGGTTTCGAGCAGGACTTAAAAAAGAAGCAACCGCACAACGGCTTCAGAGGGGTTCTTAAACGAACAAGTGGTTTCGCAAGGGAGTTAAACCGCCTGCCACGAGCGGAAAGGTCCAAAAAAAAAAAAAAAGCGGGAACAAACTGAACTACGAGCGGAGGCCGGGGCAGAAAATAGAAGCGGGAAGAATCCGGACCAATGGCAGGTTGGGTATCGCAGGGGGGACGCCCGCGCAAAGCCCAGAGAAAATTTTCGGCTCCGCAAACCCGCAAGAACAAAAAGAAGTCAGGGGTTTAGCAAGAAGGCCTCCACCAGGGGGTATGGACCAAGAAAGCGACCATCTGAAGCGGGGACAGGTTATCTGAAGAACCAAAACAGAAGGCGGGGTCAGAGGGTGTTATGTCCCAAACTAAAACCTAAAAAAAAACCAAAACGGGCGCAAAACAAAAGAGGGGGGGACTTTGGAGGTGTGTGCGATCAAAAAAAACCGAAGACCCGCCTTGACAAAAAAAATCTGGAAGGGAGGAAACAAAACAGAGAAGAGGTCGTGGGGGCAGGGGGGGGGAAAGTGGTTTTGGTCAAGAAGAAAAAGTATCCCCAAAGAAGTCCGGCCAAAAAGCCGGGCAGGCGGGAGGAAAAAGAACCACCCCGAGAAAAAAAAAAAGCGAAGAGGGGTCCGGGGGAGGACTACGCCAAACGTGCGGCAGTCAAAAAAAAATAGGGGTCAGCAAGACACCCTGGGGGAAACGCGCTTTGAGACTTTGAAGAAAAAAATGTCGTGTAGGGTCTCGCCGCAATTTAAGAGCTAGATCCATTAAAAGGACCAAAGCCGAAAAAAAGGGCAGACAAACAATGGAGGGAAGGTCACTAAAAAAAAAGGTCTGAGGAAAAAAAAGGTTTTTTCGACAGCCGGGCAACTCCCTAACATCCAAAAAAAAACGGGGGCCAAAGCGGATTCAACCCCACGGAGCAAGAGGAAAGAGAAAGGTGAAACTTTTGTGAACAAAAACCTAAAGGGGGTCCCGGGGAACCAGGAAGGGGGGTTTGGGTCAAAAAGGGAAGAAGGACTTGAGGGAGTTGACGTGTAATGACAATACACACAAGATGACACATTGCAAAAAAGCAAAAAAAACTACGAACCACAAAAGTTCCCAGCCGGACAAAAGGAATGGGCTGTCCTCCACGGGGAAACCAACAAAAAAAAAAAAAAAAAAACGAAAAAGGGACAAAAGGGGGCTATGGCAAGTGTCCGTGAACGAACCACCAAAGGCGAATGGTTCGGGGGGGGAATATCGTCACCCCGAGGGCCACACGCGTAAACGAAGAAAGGGGCGAAGAGAAGAAACA
>Ga0179593_1414618_pt1 | contig 11897 bp, 14 predicted proteins | sample CZODoug2_1_08_16_FD_185931 | JGI IMG/M metagenome (GOLD analysis project Ga0179593, IMG submission 185931) | Vadose zone soil fungal communities from Angelo Coast Range Reserve, California, USA - CZODoug2_1_08_16fungal (PacBio error correction) | ecosystem: Environmental > Terrestrial > Soil >...
ACATGCGGCCCCATAATCGAAAACGCAACAAGTACCGGATAGTCATGTATTCCTTTTCCGTCGCCCGAGGCAAGGATGGTGGAAAACGAAGGCTCCCTAACAGAAGTCTTCCTGGACCAGAGTAAAACTATCCCAGTAGGAGCTCACACTGACGCAAGTGCAAATAAGTCATCCTACAGTCAAAAAAGTTGAGGGTGGGGAGTTGACGGGGGGTAAATTTTTAGGGTGGATTGTCGGGGGGGAAGACTTGGCAAGTCCTGCTCTTACGTGCGAAGACTGACCCAGCATGAAACAGAACGGGAAGAGCTATGAACATGGGGCCTGTGAGAGCGAACTGGTGATCGCCAAGTCGCTACCATAATTCTAAGTCCCCGGCACAGTGGTGAGCTGTCCGACAAAGGTCATGAGGGTCTGGAGTGTCCCACGCAAAACCAGTGGCCTATCGGGGTCTAAGATAACATGGTGGCTGATGTTCCAAAAAATGGGGGTAATCCACGCGCCAAATCGGAAAGAGTGATTTTAAAAAGAGAAGTCTGGGGGCAATTGGTGGCTTGGCGCCGACCTCCGACTGGAGGCAAAAAGATGAGCAACCTTACCGCCTCCTCCTGAGGAGGGTCCTGCAAAGGGTGGATCTGCGAGTCACCTCAGTGGTTCTACACGGGACAGGAGGGCTGAGGGGGTGCAACATATTCGGGACGCTCGCCGTCTAAGGTAGGACCGGCAAGAAAACAGGCACCACCCTCCGCATGGGAAAAGCAGCTAATTTCATCTACGCAAGGCAAGAGAAGGCTTAGGAAGGGGACACAACCACAGTCGGAGCACGGTCGTGCCTCGATGTCCGCAAGGCGGGGGTGGAGTGGTCCAGGGAAGGGGATAGCGGTGGGGGAGGGCCGGGGTTCGTCCCCCAAACTGCAGAGGGCCGTCCCGGCACTTCAAATCGAAAGTCCAAGAGGACGAGCGGGGTGATAGGGGAAGGAGACCCTTCCAGGGAAAGAGAGTGACCTCATCAAGTAGGGAGAGGGACTCGATACGCGAAATGCGACAAACGCTTTCTTACAATAAGCTGTGCCACTCTCAAGATAACATAAGAAAAAACCAGGGAGACGAAGAGCCTAAATAACGGGGGGAAGACTGGGTGTGGTGGCAGAAAGGCCGAGTGGCTAAGGGGAAGGGGACAAACTGGAAAGGAAAGGGGGGGGAAAGCGTGGGGGCAACAGTAACTACACCCAACGTGGGGGACAGAAACGGGCAAGATCACGCGCTGACTGAGAAAAGGCCGAGAGAGGGGATAGTCGGGGAATACACCGGGGAATTCATAGTGGTTATGTCATAAGCCCGCCTAACGACGCGGGTGGAACAGCAGGCTTGAACTCGAACTGGCGGAGTGCGCGGACTGCTACATCTCATCATGGCGTTTGAAACACAGACGGGTCGAGGAATCTGGTACTGTCACGAGTCGTCAAGACAAGTGAGGAAACTATCGGTACGGATGAAACAAGAGTGTCCTGGGGCGCGCATCTCATTAAAAGGTACAGTCAGGGACAGTCTAGGTAGCCCACGGTATAACACGGCCAAGGCTCCGAACCGTGGGGAAAGTCCCTGACTGAGAAGATCGTAGCCGTGCGGAGAAATGCATAAGTGAATGGGACACGTACAAAGGAGTACCACGAAGCTGGTCAGCCTCACAGAAAGGGCGGGGAGGAGTCCGCGCGGCTAGACATGATTACACACTACCTCTGTCTCGCTGCGACGAAAAGTGAAACAGACAGGTCTGAAGGAGGGACAACTAAACTCCAGACCGCTGACATAGCGTACAATGAAAATGTTGTGGCGAAATCAGGGACAAATGTGCAATGATAGTGGGCCCCACAGAAAAATCTGAAAAAGAGGGGTGGAGAAAAAGCCCAATCCTTAAGGTGGAAATAATGATAGGTGGTTGCCGTAGGGGGTACCGCAAAAAAGCTAGGCGGGAACGGCCCGAGAGCTAAACAGTAAAAAGCAGCAAAAAAATGCGAATTAAGTTTGTCGGGTTTGTGGGGGTGATCCAATAAAAAAGAAGGCGAAAAGAACGAGTGGCGTAGAACGGGAATAGATAAAATGTGAGTACCCCGACGGAGAAAAACACATGGATCTTGAAACCCGTAAGATGCATGGGGCCGTGGGGGAACCGCATTGAACACGGGACGGGGGGAACGGAGATCTCAAAGGAAGTGGGGGGGAGGGGCACTGTTGCATTCTGCCACATACAGGACGGAAGTTGTGAGAAAAGCTGGATTACCAAAACCTTGGGATAGACACTGCAAGGTACACCCACAAAATCCATAATGTAAGCGACGTAGAACAAACAAGCAGAATCAGCGAGAGAACGTACTGTATGAGACGTGTCGCGAGATCCCACCGCTGTGTGTTCCGTGATTCTGCGTACAAAAGTAAAAAAAGGAGACGGTAAAAGACTGCCCGGAAAAACAGGGGTGGGGGGGATTGGACAGGTACGAAGTTCTTCGAGAGGTCGGCTCTGCAACCAAACCAGCCAAGGACGGGCTCTTAAGAACGAAGCCCGCCGTCGAAGTGGAAAAGGAACGTTCCCATCCAAGGGGAAACTGGGGGGTGGGAACTGAGAAGTCAGGGGGCCAAGTCAGATGAATAACAGTACGTGATAATAAACAATATAGTCATTGGATTGCCACCGGGGTAAAGCGAAAAACCTTCCAGGTACTGGCATGGGAAAAAACGACGATGCGTAGGCAAAGTGGGGTGAAGAACTTGATGGTATAAGTAGGGGCACTAAGGCAAACCCCAGAGAGTAGCCGGGTAACTTGTCAGGGTGGGAAACGTCCATTCCCACATGGCCGACTGTTGTGCAGGAAATTGAAAGAACAAATAATTACGGGTGGCGGACCCCGAAAATATCCATTGTCGAGCGTGAACTGGAAAGAGCAGGTACGGCGCGCAGGACGAACACGCTGAAGAACGACTAGCAAACATAAATGTAGGAGGGTTCTAATTTTCTTCGGACCAGCTAGTGGCTTCAACGGTGGGCTTATTTGGGGGCGGAAAGGGTAGGCGGAAGGTCACGAAAAAGGACAAACCTTTTCCACCAGGAAGCTCGCTTCCGAGCCTCCACGCACAGAACCCCCATCTCATCATACCACACGCGCGCTACACAATGAGCCCAAGAACCACACGGGAAGAGAGAGTGGTGTCATCCCTCCGAAGCGATCGGAATAATCTATTATGGGGTACTTGTATTACGTCGTCTCAGTGAAAGTCACAGTGAACATGGAATCAGGGTGGGCTAACCGAAGAACTGAACTGAACATAGTTGAGAAGGGGAACGAGCAGACATGATGAAAGCAGGGTTGGATCTTGGGGACAAGGACAAGTGACTGGAGCAATCAGCAAGGGGTCCGGAAAATAAATCCTAGAGAACGGCCCGACGTAAAGGACAACCCTAGCCGACAATAAGCTTATCAAGTTACAAAAATTAAAAGTCAACCACCTGCCCGGCCCCAAACGCAGATTGCCGGAGACTAACAACGAGAGAGTTAGCAGCGCTGCGGGCAGTGAGAAATCTGAGTCCGTAAGGCCCTGCAAAAAGGAGCGGAAGGAAGGGGCCAGGGGTCAGAGTCCGAAAAGAGGAGCAGAATGACGGGCATTTCAGAGTGGAGTACAAGTGTCACCCATGCTGAGAGTCGGGTGAAATGCGACAAAAAGTCTGCGACGCACAGGGCATAAACGCCACAGGGAATACCAGTGGCGGGCGACACACCAGAAAGGGGAAGGAGTTACGTGTGGGCTAAAAAGTAGAGGATAACAGGGCCAACAACGTCTCGTGAGAAAAAGTCTGTGACATAGCTGACAGTATCTTGTGATTGTCATACGGGGGCAGCGCGGGGGAAACGGCCGGCTTGGGAACGGACAAGAAGGGGAAAGAATAAATGGCAGGCGTTCGGGAATAAGGGATGCAGAGGTCACAAAGGAGAAGAATAACACCGTGATCGTGTAGACCTACATCCGCGCAGGAATCGTCGTATCGACAGAACAAGCATAGGGTACAGCGCGGGGAATCTGAAGTGCGCGAGGTGAGAAACGCAACGGAAGGGGTCAGGAAGGGTTTGGAGGAAGACGTACGTGTCTAGGACAGATCTAAAAAACGTCAACACCACGGAGGGGGACCAAGATATTAGCCAAGAAAGCTCTACGAAAGGAAGTTTTCATATTCAAAAAACGAGACAAAAGAGGACGTGAAAGTTCACTATCTTGTAAGATTGCAAGAGGGGCAAAGCTTGATTGGTGATGGGTGCGATGGGGAACGACCTTGGGAGGGTCCCTGATAGCATGAAAAGAGTCTTCGGCTTTTGGTAAATCATAAATTCAAGACCGGGGTGGGGAAAGAAACGGGTCCTGGAGCGCCCAAGACAGTGTTGACGGCAGTGCCAAATAGAAATAAACAGTCACTGTCCACAGCTAAAATGTAAACTGAAATATCAAGGGACTGGGTGGCATATGACGAGAAAAGAAGAAGGAAGGTGCTTACATGGGTTGGTCACCGCACCCAGAAAAATGGCAGCGACAGCCTGAACATTGGAAAAGTCCGGAGCAACACAATCGCGGTGGGGGAAGAAGTAGTGGGGACGAAGGGGGGTACTTTGGTAAGTCAGCGAAAAACATTGGCTTCCTGATTCAGAAAGAGTTCACAGGAAACGCACAAAAAACTTCAGATTCGTTGGTAGGGGCAACGAAGGAAACGGCCCGCAGGCGAAAGTGCTGCAATCAACCTAAGGGGGGGCACGCTCGAGAGCGACAATATATGGTGGGCGCGCCAAAGAATCGTGGAAAGGTATCGTAGGGACGAATGGCGGGCGAAGGCTGAGGCTTAGGGTAGTTCCGCTGCGAGTACGATTATCATTTACCGGGGTAAAGTGTGGTGCTCGGCAAATATTGACTTAGAGTACCGTCGACATAACAAAAACCAGGGAATCGGGGGACGCCGAGCGGGTGCTAGGCCGTTGACCGGGAGTGGCGTTACAACAAACAGATGCCAATCGGTGGAGGAGGCAGGCGTGAACATAAGGGCTCGGTGGAACGGAAGCAGGAAATGTGGGCAAGTGAGGAAAAGGGAGGGACCCGGGGGGGGTGGAGGGGGTCGGGGTGGGTGAATTGAACACGGGGTAAACGGACACAGTCGGTTCTACCGGCCACGAAGGTGAAAGGGAGGGGTAGGTTGACATTTATACTGTGAGACTTAAACGAATTCGGAAAAGGAGGATACACATAGCAGAACTGAAAATCACAATACGTAGGGGATGGGTCGGCCGTGAGTCGCGCACGGCGTGCGACCGGTTCTCACGAGAACAAGGATAGGGATGTGGCAAACAACATCACAATCGTGCTCGTTGCATGGGCAACTACCGCAAGGGAGAGGGAGAGGGCACTCGTGAATGGCGGTACGATGAAAGTCTCTGGGGCCGAAGAATCGGCAAAAAAGTATGGACAGAGGGATGCGTGGGAACTTCATTCAACCCCTATACCCAATAGGTGGACTCAAACTAGCAATAGGACAAAGTGGAAAGGTAGCTCCGAAGGGCAACAAGGCGACCGCTGTACCGCAACGGAAGTGATTAGGGTTGGATCTGGCACATGGCGGCCAGGTGTCGGGCAAATTACATCAGAAATAAGACATGGCTCAGATGGAATCGAGACGCCACACTTTACAACGGGGGGGATGAACGAAACACTCAGGTCCGAGCTGGGTCGACAAACCCGCTGTACTTTAGAGCTAGGGATCAAAAAAATGGGGGGGGGGGGGGGGGGGGGGGGGGGAGGGGGGGGTCGGTCTGCCATGTATGTGCAGAGGGGGTGATTGGGAGGGGTGGGGGTCGGGGAACAGTGAGTGCAACACAGGCAAAATCTAATGGTGGTTTGGGGTGAATACAAGTGAGATGAGACGGAGCTAAAAAGAATAATAAAATCACCCAAAGAACAACCCTCATTAAAGACGGTCTCACACAGGTGTGCCTGATGGGGGGACGGAGGGGGCGGGGTTGAAATAAAGTGGGCACAAACCACAGACAGAAAAAAGGTACGGAAAAAACCCACTATGCGCTCGAGGAGCGAGCGGAGGTCCGCGGACGCGGTGGGCGATAGAAGGTGAGAAACGGGCAAAGCAGACGGACAGTCACTGACCAGCTCATCACTCGGTCTAGTTTGGAAAAGCCAAGTGGGAAAGGGTCGCTCGGGGTCAGAATGTGAAAAAAAAAAAAAAAGTCGCGCGTTTCACGCAGTAACGCGAAAAAAAAGAGAGGGTGGAGTGGTCCTTGTGATTTGGGTGGTGGAAAAGAAGAAGGGGAACGGTGGGTGTGGGTATGTGGCGGGTCTGGGCGGGGGGTGTGGCTGGGAGTGGGTGTCAAAGTCCGATAACCACGCACCAGTTGTGTTGAAAGTAAAGGGTGGTGGCTGGAACGTCTCTGGTAGTATTAGTCAATCCAGGGCCGGAACGTAACAGCTGGAAAAGCGGGAAACATTACAACAATAGAATGCAAAAACACAACGATAAGAAGACGATAGGAGTAGGGGAGCGGAGGAAAGGAGAGCGGCACTTTCGAGTGACGATATGGGGACGGAGAGGCCCCGCGTGTAGAACTATAAGTAAATTTAATATCAAAGCGGAGGCATCTACATAATAGAAATACGTGATCAGCACATGGGGTTTGGCTGAGAACTCATGGCGAATAAATGGGCCCGGAGTATGTGTACAGACGAAGAATCAGACACACGCTAGAAAAGCAGATTAGTAAACAGAATCTATAACCGTTATAACCAGATACACACTACACCTCCCGGGAGTAGGAGCGGCATCAAGGCTGACTGGGGGACTGGTCCCGAGTAGATCAGTGGGTGGGGCGGGGGTGATGATAAGAAGGAAAATCGGTTCTGACATGAATGACGAGCTTTGTATGAGTGCCCTAGCGCTCTGGGGGGTAAAGTGGAGGCAATGCATGAAGTAAGGTGTGATCGCTGCCGCTTTTAAACGGGCACAATGGAATCTGTCGGAAACGGAGAACGGAGATGGACGTCGACCTTTGGGAGTCGCGTCCTCAGAACAAAGGAAAAAGGTTTTGCACGTGATCAGGCAATGACGGGAAGAAAAAGTGAATTACGAGCAGAAGGAACCGGAGGGAAATTGACAAAAAACCAGACCGGCTGCGCGAAAAGCCTGCAGTACGGTCGATCAAAGAATAACGCAGGGAGAAAGTGATACTCCAGAAGAATGGGACGGGGTAAGACGGGGAGTGGAAAGGGATGGGGGTAGGAAAACTACAAGAGCAAACCATAGGCGAGGGATTTGGTGGTGTGCAAGAACGGAATGTTTCAAAGAAGGGAGGCGCCCTGAAGAAAAGCGAGGCCATTAGTGGCAAACAAGCAGAGAAAACGCCCCGAAGTGGACGAAGGAAGCGGGGATAAGAAAGATGGGGTGGTCGGTCTTGGCACGTAGAGAGGGGACGGCAAAAGAATCTAGGTGCATCGGGATCAGATAGATAACAGACGAACTGGCGACAGATCGCGGGCGGACCGAGGAAAATTGCCCGCTTAGAATAAATTGATGAAACAAGTAAGAAGACCCGTGAAATCATAGGGGGGAACGAATCTAAAAAGGTAGTCTCCATGCTAACATGCATAAAAGGAGATTGCAAGAGAGACTTAAAGACGGGGGGGGGAATACGTTACTCATGGGGACATCCTGGAGGGGAAGTGAGGTAGGGGTCACTCAAGGTCCATCTACTATCAAGGGCAGAGGGATACAGAAAAAGGGAAATTCAATCTAGCAACGATGGGGAAGCCTTTCGACACCGAAGAGACAGAGTTGAGGAGGGGGAAAGGGGGGCAATGAGAGAGGAATGGGGTGAGGAGGTAATATATCAAATAGACAGGAGGACGACGTGTTCGAGAAGAATGGGAGAGCCTTTTCGAGAGGTACTAATGAGGTAATGACGAAGCAATGGAAAAATTGACGAGGCGAAGAAGGAGAGAACTGGCGATTGCATCGAATAACGTAGCACTGTGGCCAATTGGGACGGTGCATCAAACTGGTTAATAGAAAAATAAAAAGGAGAGATAAATCAGTCCATCTAGAGGAAAGACAACAACAAAGGAATGAGGAAAAAGATACACCAGAGAGGAAAGTGGTCCGTCCATTAGCGATTCACATGAATTAGAAACTAAGTGGCGAGAACGCTGTGCCAGTAGAAGATTTCAGGTCGTAGAAGACGTCAAACTGTAACCCTGCGAATACAAATCCCAGTGACAGTGAGCGTGCATTACCATGCGCGTTATCCAATTTCTAAAGAGGCGACCTGGGCAATAAAAATCGGGGGATTCAATACGTTAATTCCAACGATATTGGAGGTCGGGAGTGAAAGACAGGGGTTGTGTTACAGGGCTTTATGGAAAACGTGGCAAATCACTGCTAGCAGGTCGCAAAGGGTCATGGGGGGATCAGATGACTTGCGTCAGCTACGGAACGGAGCACGGGGTGATTATATATAAGGTCTGAGGGCGGGAGACGGAGCCGGGACAAGACGGAAAGGACCTATTTGGGGCGGAATAAATTGAAAAGTGTGACTAGGGGGGCTCAATTACTATACCTCGCGGAAACTGGAGGGGAAACAAACGAACCGAACGCAGATAAAATAAGGGAGGCTGTAACGGCAAAATAAGGCGCGTAGGGTTAGTGGGTTGAAGGACTGAGGTGCGTAAAACACTAAGGATAACTAAGGATCGTTCGCACAATAGAAACGGTTTGGAAGGACAATGGAACGAACTGCTAATGTTAGGCGCAGAATGGCCTCTTGAGAAAAGCAAAAGGATTCAGAGAACACGCATCTACGGGGGGAGGGCATGCCTCACCCTCATGGAAGAGCGGGGGCTGGCCGGATGAAAATGCGAGGGGGCGAGAGGTGGGGTTAAATGTGAATTTCTGGGATAAGAATGACGGCGCTTCTGCTGAGAAAGGAAATGATCTCTGAACACACGCGACTGTGCGTCACATACGGGATAGTGTGGAGCACCAGAACTTCCAAAAGAAACAATTCTGAGAAAATTATCAGAACGACGCATTGTGCGTGGATTCGGTCAGGCGGGGACGAATGGACAAGGTCCCATGATCAGGGAAAGGCAGCTGAACTCTCGTTACACCTGGTCTGTTCGCTTAATGGGAGCATTTTTCTAGACGAATTGATGGGGAGGGGGAACAGAATTAACAAAAGGAAAGGTAGGAGATAGAATACACAAGTTCATCGACATAGAAGTTCAGCAGGAAAAGGAACACAGTTGAACTCGACTGGGGGAAATAAATCGTGCTACAGGGACCTGAGTCTGGCGGTGCGGTAAGCCACATCAGATCAGTCCGGGAAATGGAACGAAAATGCGGGAGGAAAGGAGAAAAGTAATGGGAAAAGAATACGGAGCAGCTCAGGCAGGGGGATCGGGATAAAGCACACAAGGGGAGCGCCAAGGTCACGAGGGGGAGCAAGAAGGAATGAAGAAGAGAGTAGTACCGATTATCTGGGGTGAACGAAAAAGGGAGAGCTAGAAAAATCAGGAGGAGAAAAGAGTAGAGGGGGAAGACATCTGACGAGGCCAACGGCAAGGAGGAAGGGTTCCTATAAGCAAATAAAAATGGGACGGAGAAGAATTCATCAGCATTACATTCACCGACCGAACAAATTGAAAGAAGGGGAGAGATCGGGGGGCCCTCAAGAGAACAAAGAATGATGAGGGGAAGATCATGAGAGTTGATCCTCGGGCCTATCGATAGTCAGAAGGGGCGGCAGGCGTACAAAAGGCTGCGATTAAGAGAGGAGGGGCGTGGGGAAGTTATTGGGGGAGGTCATACCAGCCCGTCACTAAAAACAAAAAGGGTAGGGGTAGGGGGTATATGGGGGGCTGGGGTTAGGGCCCCGAAAGAAGAGAACCACAGAAGAGTAAAAGGGGAAAGGGGTAGAAAGATAGAGAACAAAGAAAGAAAATACAACGCCATATCTGGGGTCATTATAAGCGGAGGGGGAAAGAAAAAAGATAAAGTGAAAGATTGAGTTGCGAACGGCGATGCTCTTAAATACATGAGGGGGGGTCGTAAAAGCTGGGAAGGGTGATTAGAAGGCCGGAAAAGGAAGAAAGGGCAGGGGATTTAGTACAGGTTGGGGGCACGTGGTAAACCACCCTCCCAGATCAAAAGAGCAGAAACTGGGACAAGATGAAATGAAAAAAAGGGAGACTAGGGAGGTAGAAGGCTGGGGGAGGATCGTTGCGTAGAAAAAAAACAACTTAAGGGTGAGCTACACGGAAAGAACAAGAGATTGGTGACTTGGACACTCTGGGGCCAAAGGGGTCATGCAGGATTAGGGGTCGGTTAGTCAAGCCGAATAATAGTTGTTGGACGAACGGAGGAGAGAAGGGGGCCGCCGGACGGAAACTCTTCCAAAAAAGGGAGTTTACCATTGAATCAAACTCCATGCCGGATAATTCGCAAGGAAGCAAGACCGAGAATAGAACTGGGTCATTGGTGAAAGTAAAAAGAAACGGTAAACCAAGAGTAAGGCGTGTAAAAGTTGTTGCAAGCCTTGAGTTTTGTATGGGTAGTCTACGGACAGGGAAACATGGGGGTGGAATCGTACGTGGTGGAATTAGTGCGAGCCGGAAAAGAAGCGCAACTGACAGGGCGGGAAGGGGGGGAGCAAGAATAACCGGAGACAGGCTGACGTGTGGTCCATTACGGTAGGGGGAGTGCTGACAATCAGTACGAATGCCGAAAAAAGTGGAAAAAGAAAGGTTGCAGTGGAGGTTGAAACTAGGGGAGAGCAGGAGAGCTCCGGGTACTAAGTGGTGTGCAGAGGAAAGGTGGACAAAGGACTCACAAAAAATTACCAACCATAGATGGAAACACCCAAGGCAGGGCATCTAACGGAAGAAAAAAAGGGTTCGCTAATAACGGTGCAGGTGAGAAAACAAGCAGCGGCGCCGCTTCACAATCAACGACATGTAGCAAGGGGGCAGTTTAAGTCCTACACCGCGGAACAAAGGGCATCGGTGGGGGGGGTTAACAAAAATGAAAAGAAAGCAAACTACAGAAGGACGGACGATGCCTTGGGGTTGTATGCGTTCACAATTACCAAAGAACAGCATGAGGAAGGTGCCAGGAACTTCGCGTACTAGACTGGGAGCAACAAAAAAGAATTAAACGGAAATAATAACTACAACGGGATGAGGGAACTGAAAAAAGGATCTTACCCATTAATATAGGCGGTAAACACAGTAAGCGACGAATCACGAAAGGGGTCCACAGGGAAATCCCTTCGGGCAAGGGAGAGGTGAAAGGTTGTGGAAGAAAGCGTAACTAATAGGAAATCAGCAAGTGTGGAAATTGTGTCGAGACAGGACACGTCCCCGTAAGACAATAAGCAGATGTTGGGGGGGAAGGAGGCCAAGTGTGTTTCAGGGAGCGTCTCTCGGCATTGCATTGGGTTGGGCGATCACACACAGTGTCCGAACGACTTTAGGCTGTGGGCGGGGGATAGACCAGCCGGGATCGGTTTAGAATAAGGCGCCAGACAACAGGTTCTTGGGGGGCGGCGGAGACCAGCTTGTAAACAAGGAACCGTGATCGATAAAAAAAGTCTGTTGCTTTGATGGAAGGAGCTAAGGACAAAGACGAAGGATAGTAGGGCACCGAGGGAAGATCATGAGCCTTCAAAAAAGAATGGCACGCAGAGTCAATCGCCAACCCAAATCGGGGGACAGGGGGCACTACAAAAATGTGGCTTATTAACAACAATCCAACCCCAAAGCTGGGGCATTTTTACTATTGGGGGGGAGATAAACGGCGAAGAAAGGAGGGG
>Ga0179593_1465726_pt1 | contig 11897 bp, 17 predicted proteins | sample CZODoug2_1_08_16_FD_185931 | JGI IMG/M metagenome (GOLD analysis project Ga0179593, IMG submission 185931) | Vadose zone soil fungal communities from Angelo Coast Range Reserve, California, USA - CZODoug2_1_08_16fungal (PacBio error correction) | ecosystem: Environmental > Terrestrial > Soil >...
TGGATGTTCGGATGCGAATTTAAACGTCGAGGTTTAACTCGGCTGTCCCACTTTGACCGCGGCAGTGGGGGGAAAAAATGAGAGATGCAAAGAACAACCGTATTGATAGAAAAGGCGAAAGGTCGATTTGCAGGGAAAGTGGGGACGATGCTGCTAGGGCAACCCTGTGGCGCCCTAGATGAAAAGGTGGGTGGCGGGGGGGGGAGATCTCAGGGAAACATCCCATAGAACTCTGAGTGCTGGGCTGGAGGTGAGGTTTCTGACACGCGAAAAGGGGCTGATTTGGAAAAGGGGGAAAGGTAATCGTCAGAAAGAGCATGGGAACTTTACAAAAGGTTGAAAAAAGAGAAGCAGACGGTCAGAAAGTGGGGGGGGGGTCATGTCGCATCGTCCTTAAAAAGAGACATGAATAGTAAAATCTAAAAAAGGGCGAGAGCTTCGAAAGGGGATACCAAAGGGAAGGAGGTCAAAGAGGAAGGAAAAGGGCAGAAAATCCCCCTGCTGTGCAGAGTCCCAACATATCTGCGGGGGGTGGTATATCGTAGAGGGAGGTCACAAGAGCATATCCGTGAATACCGGTAGGGAAAAGATATACCGACATGCCAGAAGGGGCAAAATAGAATGGAAGCCAAAGAGGTGTCTCTCAGGGGGTGTGTATCATGAGTGAAAGGATCATCGGGAGATCGCCGCAGTGCTTGCAAGCTTGATCGTGAAAAGGACCGGAGTGCATGCAAAATGATCTTCAATGAGGAGACAAGCTTAGGGTGCCGGTTCGCCCCAACCTCGGAAGTCAGCCGTTCGGATAACGCACCAATACGGGGGGAGGCGTGTCACATAACATGTTGGTCATCTCATAGAGGGGCGCAAAACTAGAGGGAAAACAATTTGCACGCATACACGCCTGACCGCAGATGTTTCAACGGCCAACGCGAAAACGAAAAAGGTAAATAATGGGGAAAGGTTACAAATGGGCAAACACAACAAATCATATCAAAACACCTAGTGACGTGAGTCACTGCTGATAGGGGGACGGGCACAGACGCCTCCTCAAGACCGTGCTGGGGGGGCCGGGAGAAGGAGGAAAAATGGATCTACGCGCTCGCTGGGTACATACAAAGCACACCACCACACTGTCCAATGCACGCGAGACAATGTTCGGATGGAACAAGCTGCTGCACAGGTATAAAAAAAAAAAAAAAAAAAAATAAAAAAAAAAAAGAAAACAAAAAAACAAGAAAAAAAAAGAAAAAAAAAAAAAAAAAAAAAAAAAAAGATAAAAAAAGAAAAGAAAAAAAAAAAAAAAAGAAAAAAAAAAAAAAAAAAAAAAAAAAAAAAAAAAAATAAAAAAACAAAAATCATAAAACCAAAAAAAAAAAAAGACAAAAAAAAAAAAAAAAAAAAAAGTAGAAAACCTCCAGTATATAACTGTTTCTCGACAGTCAAAGAACTATACGATCTAAAAAAGAGAGATCGTCACCCCTGAAAGCACAAGGTGCTAGGGAGATGGCGAAGAGAACAAAAGGGGGGGAAGGACCCACTCTATGAGGACCGGAATCCCGATCGCATACGGGGGTCGGGTACGAGTACCGGAAAAAAGGCATTCTCAAAAAAAAAGATAACAGAAGACAAAGAGGGCAACATCGGACTCACTATAGTAAGGGGGGGGGGGGGGGGGAAGTTGAAAATTGGATACGAAAAATGTTCCAGCTAATGAAAAAAATATGTCTCGGGGATGACAAGAAACAAAATCGCATGGTGGGAATAGACTTAGGAAAGGGAATTGGGGGATGGCGACGAAAGTAGGGGTAACTTAGACCACTCGAAGATTCTTAGAAAAAAAAATACATTCAGCAACGAAGAGGTACACACAGTCTTAGTTACGGAAGAAAGGTGACCGCAGAGAAGAGCGACTGGGGAACGACGGGCATGTGGAAGAGCGTCTGGCGTTCCTCAATCCGCGGATGGGGCGCCAGGAATATTTTTGTAAAAAGTTGGAGGGCGGGGCGGGCAAAGAAACAAAGTCAGGACGGGAACTGACGTAACAGATGACAAAAATTCGAAACGACAATAGCATGCGTTTCTAAATACGTCATATCCGGAGCGGGATACATGACCACTAAGGAAAAAAAGTTTTAACGAGAGAAACAAAAAACGGGGAGTCAACGTGGAACCAACCCGAGAAGGCTCAAAACAGCGACCTTCATAAGGGGAGGCGTCGGAGTCGCCGGAATCAATAAGCCTGGGAAAAGACCTCAAGAGAGGAAAAAATATGTTCACGAGTTGATGCGAGCGGGACACAGGGGAATAACGAATCCGCTATAGCAAAAAAACGCAAAGGCGAGCGCAGGATAATCGGAAACAGGGGGTACACCCTTTTGAGATCAAAAAGAGGAAGGCGTGAACCGCCAATTGTCTTTGGTGCAGGGGCCGAAGCAAGCAGAAAGGGGGGGAAAAGGGAGACATGGGGGGACATGTAAAAGTCGTAAAGTCCTCCGAATGGCCTAAACGACTGGACTACGGACTACAAAAGAAGGTGCGGTGCCATCTGGCTACGGGGTGAAAGGACAAAACCGAGACCGGTCATGGGGGGGGAGGGGGAGCTGACCACATGTGACCATTCAGGGCCAGAAGGGGAAGACAGAGTTCCCTAAAGTCCGAAAAACTCACAGAACTAGTATCTTAAAAAGGGGGGGGGGGGGGGGGGTGGGCGACAAAAATGGGGAAAAATATCGAGCGAAAAAATCGGAACTAATCATAAGCTACAATAGAAAAGAAAGTTTTTCTTTCTAAGAGGGAACTCGCGTTTTGAGTAGCCGAGGCGTCGGGGGGGAATTGATGTCCGCTGTAAAGAAGAAAAGAGAGCCCGCGACTAGAGACTTCAAAAAAACTTAGGGGGGGAAAAAAGTAAAGGGGCCAGTGGTGAGCAGCTCATCTCACTCCCCGATGAGGAAATTGGACGCAGGGCATATGGCAAAGGGACCAGGGTTCCTTAGAAAATAGATGAGCGGAAAAAGGGGTCATTCTTCTGAATCCGTCCATGGGGGAAAAAAAAATAAAAATGAAAAAAAAAAACAAAAATAAAAGGAAAAAAAGAAAAAAAAAAAAAAAAAGTGGGGGAAGGGGAGGGTGGAAAAGGAGGGGGTAAAAAGTGGGAAAATGAAAAACACATCATCAGAACAAAGACAAACTCAGCTGCAAATGGGGGAAAAATACTACATTCACTGAGGAAGGCGCCGACCCCGGTGAATACAGTTTGGTCACCGGGCGTCCCAGATGGTCTGGGGTCGGCTATTTCCGCCCATCGAAGGGAGGACGAATCGAATAATTCTTCTTTCTCTCTAACAACAATTAGTCCCCCCTGAGAAAAAAGGGGGATGCAACAGGGGGGGTCGAGGAAGGGAAGAACAAAAGGCACGAGGGGCGGAAATGTGATATGACTGAAGGTAAAATCTGGGGCTATAACTGATGCGCGAAGTAACTGGAGGCGGCCATACTTATTGGAGAAACAAGGGGGCGACTTTTCCTAAAAAGGAGGGATTAACATCGACCTAGAGGTCAATTTGGGTTCAACGGATAAGAATAGAGCGGTCGGTGCGCGGGAAGGGTCCAGCGGACGCTCAAGGAAAAAAGGAAAAAGCAACCGCCTTGTACGGGAGCGAGGAGTTGTCGTTGCCAGGGAAGAACATGGATATTTGCAGCGGATCATGGAGGCTGAGAATGAACCTAAATGAGAGGGGGGTACGGGTAGAAATCTGAACAAAGGACATGTCTGCTGACAATCCTTCCCGGGTCATCGGGACACAAATACAAAAGCGGAGAAAAAAAAGGAGAGAATCAGAACTGATTGACGCCTTGCTATTTGGGGGGGGGACGCAAAAAATGGGTGAAGGGGAGAGTTATTACGCTAGGGAGGCATGAAAACAATAAAAGCTCAACTATAGGACAAGAAAAAAGACTCCCACTTGCAGGTCGGGAGAAGAGTGCGGCCGGATGCAGTCGGAAAAAAGGACGCCGGAGTGAGGGAAAGTAGAACACGGTGAACCCAGGACGGGTCGTCTTCTGGCAAAGGATCCTGTTTTTGTGAGACAGCCTGTCACCGCCTAGGGAACGGTGATGCCTCGCATCATGGTGAAGGGATGTAAGAGGGGGAGCGGGAACAAGCCAGCAGCGGCAGTGTTGGGGGATGCACGCAAACTGAGGGCGAAAGGGGCGCCGGGTTGCCGGCATGTGTTGGAAGACATTCTCAGTCTACCTTTCGAAAGGACGAGTTCCAAGAGGAATCAGTTAGAGGAAGAAACACGGTAACAAAGTGGGGGCCTGGCGTGAACAGACGGAAGGAGGTCCACGTTGTAAAAGAAAAGGAAGGGTGCCTTCACTAAGTGCGAGGTAAACGAAAAAGGACGGAAGGGAATTCGAAGAAGGTGCCAGGAGATGAATTCGGGGACTTCAACAGTAGACCGGACGGAGTCAGCCGAAGAATCGGGGGGCGAATGTCGTCTAGTCGGGACAAGGGGAGGCCTCGCAAAGTTCCGCAGGAAAGGCGCGGAGTGAAGGGGGAAGATGCGGCTGACGGCGCAACGGGACGGTATTTGGCAATGAAGGGGAGGTAGATGTATCAGGAAACACGGATCGAAGTTCTTGGGGGAAAGCGGGGGCGCGACGCAGGGGAAAATAGAGCGTGCTCCCCCCGAGATCGGGGGACAAGTACTGGTGTGGACAAACCCGGGGGGGTGGACGCCGCCGGGGACAGACGTTGTAAATCGAAAAACTGGACGTAGGTCAAGTTGTCGGCTATCTAGTGGGGGAGCCGGGGGCTATATGGGAGGAAGGAAGCTTGCAGCGGGTTTGGGAGATTCCGTCTCGGCCATGCCGTAGTGCTTCTCAAAAACGAGACTATCACTAATATTCGCTGGGTGTGGTGTAGTGAGAAAAAGAAAAAATCTCGGGGGAGGCGAAGCGTCCGGGTGCGGATGACCACCAAGGGGATGAAAAAAAAAAGAGGGCCGGAAACACTCCCTTATAGCCTGGCGTGATAAAGGACGAGTCACAAGAAGAAATTGGCGGTAACTCAGCAAATGTATAAAAGGGGGACCCAAGGGCTAGAAAGGGCAAAGATGGGCGAAGCTAAAAACTTTTCGATGTGGGTGGGACGATAATTGTGGTCGAAAAAAAGACTGGGCCTCGATCAAATAGAACCATGTAGGCATCAGGGCGGACGCATTGGGAAAGCGTCACCACTAAGTTAAAGAGGAGGAAGGGTATGCAGGTAGGGACGGGGAAGTATATCTGACGGTAACAGGGAAGAAAAAGGGGTTCTGGGTTTAAATTCAAGAAAAAAAGAAAAAGGGGCCCCTTTCAGGAGTGGGGGGCAAAAAGGAATAGGACAGGCACGACGGAATATTCGAGGGGGTACTGACAACAGGGAAAAGACGGTCAGGGAGAGGGGATCAGGGGAGTAAATGGAGATGTTTTGAATAAAGGGGACTTCATCTGACCGAGCAAAAAAGAGTAAAAAGGCCATTGTCGATTAGGGGGGGGTTCTTGCCGCAACACGAAGACACGAAAACTGCAATAAAGGGGGCTCCTTCGGCCGCGCGCAAGGCAAATTCCGGCGGCTGAGAACTGAACGAAGAGAGTTGGTCCTGATCGGTGAGCGTCTGACAGTCCGGAGCAGGGATATGAGTACGCACTGGTATCGCGTGTTACATCAAAATTTCAGGAATAAGGAGTGGGGAACGAGGGGGCGGAAACCAGTCAAAAAAAAGAAGGTCGGGGGATTCTTCGGAAGAACCAAGGCCATCTCTGACAGAAAAGAGAGGAAAAAAGAAATCAGAACCACATTCAGGGGGGGAAGGGGGGGGGGGAAATCGAAGTTCACTCGTGTGGAAAGGGTTGGCTACTTCTGGGAACTGGGGGTGGAAGAGAAAAAAGCGCATTAAAACGACGTAGGCCGCGGGATGGGTACGAGGGGGAACAGATGGGCGCAGGCTCGGGGATCGCCAACACGTCTCGTAAAAAGACGGAAAAAAAAAAATAAAATGGAAGAGTCTCAGAAAGCTCAAGTAGGGGTGGGGGAAAAATTCTATGGGGGCTCAGATTTAGGGAGAGCTTCGTGTCATATGACAACTGGTAAACTGAGGGGAAGGGGAAGGGCGGGTAAAATTTGGCCGCGACTTGGGTAGGGGAAGGTGAGAACCAAAGGGGCGCATCGAGAGGGAGGTCGGAAGCAGCCGAAAACAACCGCTCGGGGGAGCGAGGGGGCCTGGAGTTCAAAAGGGGGGTGGGGGGATTTATGTAAGGGACAACATCTTCGCCGGAGTTTTTGTCTAGTAAGTCGTAAGCACGGTCTTGCTACGGAGGTGAATATCAGCGAGCTCAAGATCAAAGCAAAAGTGAAAGGGAAGAAGTCGGGGGGAGGTAAACCAACGATAGTGGTACCGGTAAAGGGCAGTATTGCGGACCCTTCGGCAGTCTGGCTGCAGAGGGGACGCGGATCGAAGTCCGGAGGTCCGGAGGGCAACAAAAAAACAATGCAGAACGCGCACTATAAGATAGGGAGTAGGATGAAAAGAGTCGCGAAAGGAGAGTAGAGATAAAAAAGGGAAGAACTTACTGCCCAGGTGGCATAAGCTTGCCACGTAAACGCCGGGCCGCAGGCCGATAACAAGGCGCCGAGCACAAACAGCAGCCAAAAGTAGAATCCACGAAGCAGAACGAAATAGACGCATAAACCATCATTGGCTTTCGACCGGAGAGTGGTCTTTCTGGGGGAGAGAAGGAAAAAACATCCCGGGTATGGGAAAGGGGGCGCGAAGACGATGACAGGAAGGGGGATCGTGAAAACGGAGTCAGGGTTGGAAGCGGTAGCAATCTGGGAATCCGCAGGGCCTGGCAGGACTCACAGTCGATGCTGCTGGATGGAACAGAAAAAGAGGGAAGTGGATATCCTAAGGCGGTGGCAGGGGCGGCGTCAATGGGCCAGGGAATCAACAGAAGGGGACGACAGGGGGGGGGGACTTATTGCAGAGGAGGGACTCCTCAGTGGGGGGTGTAGGCCGATCGAGACAAGTGGGGGAAACGAAAGAAAGGAATGAGGAAGAAGGGGCTGGGAATGAGAGTTGGACTAAGGGGAAAAAGGCGGAAAATTCCCGCTCTAAAGTCTATAACGGATGAGAAAAAAGAATTCACCAATGCGGGGGGGGGGCTATTTGCTGGGGAGGGGGAAAGTGGAAAATGATTCGAGGAACTAAGAAACACAGGGATGGAAGAACAAGAGTGGATAGTCAACCGAAATGGAGAACGCGCCGTTCGGCGCAGGCTACAATCCGGAAGGAAAGGGAGGGAAAGAGAGAAGTACAAACAAAACCAAGCGGGGGAGAAGGACAAGGAGCGCACAGGTAGGGACGACGGATACGAAGTACACTAAGGGGCATAAAGAATCCGAACATCAAGTCTCAGGGACAAAGTGGTCCCGCAACGGAAGAAAGGGACGAAACTCTATGCTCGAAAATAAGAGAGAAGAGAAATCCAATGGGCAACGGTCCATGTTGATGCAACCGCGACTCAACTAGGCAGGGTGTGGTTATCACAAAACACCAAAAAAAACCACAACACTACGTTCCAACAACAAAAAAATGAGGAGAAAAAAAGAGGGAATGAAGCCAGCAGCCCTCTTGTGAGGAAAGGCTGCATGAAACCCGTCTAAAATGATAGACGATTGTCGCTCCTGGATCTTAATACCCGATCGAGTTCATGAAGCGAAAGGGGTTCCGGCCAAGTAAAATGAAGAACAGGACCAGGGTAGAGAGAGGGCGAAAACGTATTCCGAGGGAGACAGTGAGGGGATCCGCTTGGTCACAGTAAGGGCCGCAACGGGTTGTTTACAAAAAAGAAAGAGGGATTAGAACCTTCCCTAAGTACCTGAAGATCCTGGCTTGGCAAAGGTTAAAACCAGAGGTGCGAAGCAAAGTGCTGCCGAAGGGTGGAGAAAACTAAAAATTTACTTTCAGAGCTTGACAAGAGCTTGTCCAAAGCCAATCGCCTAGAGGAGAGGAGCGACGTGGGGGTATTTGTGGCCGGGGGAGTTCCAAGGGAACGGATGTCCGCTTGAAATCCAGAAAGAGGAGAGCGTGCACCAGGCATGAATGAAAAGACAGCGGGTTCGAACTTTGGAAGGGAGGAGCCGTCAAAAAAAGAAAACGGGACAATAGAAATTCTCCAGCCACTGTTCGGCGAGAGACTCAACTAAGCACGTCCTATAGAAAAGGCACTTGGATGGGGGACAGAGGAGCAAAGATGGGGGGATACATATGGAAAGACTGGGGCCGAAAGACGAGGGGACAATAACGAAGGGGAGTCTAAAGCAATACAAAGTCCTAGGGGGCACTCCGTATAATTGGGAGACACAAAGGTGCAAGTTCTGAAAGTCAGGAAAAAGAGGGGAGGAAAAGATCATCGGGGTAGGGATGCGACCCAGAAAGGGGACGGCTTACCGTGCAGAGCGGTTATAGGGGGCTGTAAGATGTCGCGTCATCAGGAGGCGAAGGGGGTCTTTTGGGGTAAGGGGCAACTGTTCGTAAAAGAGAGTCGGACGTCGCGATGAATCGGAATGCACGACAGAGAAGGTAAGTTAATAAATCATCGCGGACAAGACGAGCGAAAGCGACATTTTTCAACCGAGTAGAAACGCCCTGGAAAGGGGGGGCGTGTCGGATTATACGGTTAACAAGACCGAAAGACGAACAAAAGCAGAAGAGTTTGTGGCCGGAACACCAAAAACGTTACGGGAAGGAAGGGGAAGACAGAAAAGAGCGGTACAGCAAACGCAAATACTTTCTCCTATCTGAAGAGGGGACGACAAAGCACCTGGCAGAACGTGGGAAAAGGGCTATCGCGCCAGCCGCGGGTGCTGGAAACATCACCCAAGGGGGCTGCAAAGGACTCGACTAATACAATTAGGGGTAGAGGGCAAGCCAGCTCTGCGAGGAAGTGTGAAAAGAGGAAACGACAAGCGCGGCAAAGGGTTTACAGGATGAAAGCTCCGTTTGCAGATGTCACGGCGGAGGGGGGGGGCCTACCATGTCAAAAGAAAAGTCAAAGCGACTAGGGGAGGGGGGACTCTTTTATACGAAAGGACATGCGAGAAAACAAGAAGCGGGACAGCACCCGATCAGGGTCACGCATAAAACGAACAAAGGAATAGTATTATTGTACAATTCAGATTAGCAGAGAAAGGGAAGCGCAATTGCACATACACTCAATCCCCGGAACAGCAAGAGTAGATGGGGCGAAATTTCGCCGTCGGGGTCAAAAAGAAGCTGGGCGTAGCTTCGGGGGGTGCGCGGAGGACCTTTCCTGAATAAGAACGTCACTGCTGCGACCTGGCGAACACAAACACTCACGTTACGAAGCGGAATGAAGGAGCGCGTAGCCGCGTAAAGTGGTCCGAAGTGCGGGAACGAGCATGACTAAAAAACGTTGGAGAAGGTAAAGTCAGCCAAGAAGGAATTGCGGCCGCAGACACAACGGTTTAAGCTGGGTTCAGACTGGGGGGGGGACAGAAACAGAAAAACATAAGCACGAAGATCGGAATACAAAATCAAAAACCAGATTGGGCAAAAGGTCCAAACGGGGGAACATTTCGCTGACTCTGATTGCGCAGGGGCACAAATGGAAAAAGAGTGGGAGCGGCCTAGATCTAAGGTGGAAAAAATTCGTTTCGCGCACAAGCACAACACAAACAAAAACAGAAAAACAAAAAACAACCACAAGACAAAAAAAAAAAAAACCGGGGGAAGAGGGAACAAAAAACAACCAGTACAACAAACACCACATGAACCCATACAGAAAAACACAATAAACACCGCACCCTCACCCAAAACACGGCCCCACACTCCAAAACCACCAAAGAAAATACAAAAAACCACACCAAAAAAAGAAAAAACCCACATCAACAAACACTAACAAAAGAGAGAGAAAAAAAAAAAAAAGGAAACACCCAGCCAGAGAACCAACCATCAAAAAGAAAAAATAGAAACGAAAAAAAAAACAAAAACAGAAACAAAAAAAAAAACGTGGTGGACAAACGCACCAGCTATCCAGGAATCCGACAGCGACCGAGTACTTAGAAGAGGGGACCGGAGGAGCCGCCATAGGGGCAGACCTGATCTGGGACGGTGCTGCTGGACAAAATAAGGGGGACACGGCCACATCTACAAAGAGTGACAATAAAATAGCAAAGTGGTGGCGAGCTGGACCATAGTCACAAAGGGGGAGTCGCGGCGAGGAGTTCATTTTTCAAAAGAAAGGGGGTCTTGTTCAAGGTGCTATTACCGCCACAAAAGGGGCCTGAGGTAATGGAAAAAAGGACAATTATCAAAGCCAGGCGTCCATGCCCAAATGAAAATTCTACTAAAAAAAAAGCCAGAGGATGAGAGATCGGGTTGACCAAAGCCGCCATTCCTTTGTCACAGAGGAATCCGAGTTTACTGAAGAAAATCGAACGCTTTGAACATTAAGACACACCGCCCTTTGAACCCGAGCAAAAAATCTATATAGCAAGAAAAGCTCCAAGTTACTAGAAAGGAGTGTAATCTAACCGGGAACAAAAAGAACCTGTTCGATCAGCCGTGTGACACACGACGTTGGCTGAAACCCTTCCTATAAAAAGAACTGGTAAGAGGTTGGAAAAAAGCCTATATGCTCGAGGGGAAAAGGACTCACTATATCTGTCCCACTTCCACGCCTACTACTGAAAAAAAATGGCGTCGCGCAAGAAAAAAACGGCGGGGCGACTGGGGGTGTCAAAAACTGCAAGAACTCGGTTTCAAAGGATCGGGATTCAACGTAGAAGTTCATGGTGAAAGGAAGGATCGTAGGAACGGGAAGACGAAGGATGAAGCTGGGCGAGATGGGTCCCATATACTTCTGCGAGTTACCGTTTACGGGAAAAAGAAAGTGGGGTCAGCCTCCAATGGAAATCAGCATGAGGTTCACCGGCGTCCGCGGATGTCAAGGAGTATTTTCCGGAAGGAAGTGGCGCGGACGAAACTTCGCCACAAAGCTCAACCACAGGCACATACACCTTGAAAGAGGGGGTCGGAAGGAGAGGTGCTGAGACAAAAAAAAAACATGACAGCTGCTGCAAGAGACATACTGAAACAACAAAGACACATCGGCTAAATGAGGACGAACAGAGGACTTCAGGGAATGCTCAAGGGAATAAATCCTGATGAAAAATTGAATTTAGGACGACAAGGACATGCCAGCGAAGGGGGGTCAGACTGTGTTAAGGACGAAAGTAGAAGCGCATTTGAAAAGTAATCTGGAAATCGGGCTGGAGTCGGAAAGGAACCTGCTCAACCAAGCCGGAGTTCTGTATGGCAGAGGCATACGGAAGAATTGAACTGGGGGGAGGTTGATAATGGGGGACGAAATCTCGCACTTGTGCTAGATGTCTACAAAATTGTAGACGGCTGCACTCAGGTCACCCGGATCGAGAAATAGAAAAAAAAAAACAACGAATGGACAGGGGAAAAGAGAGACTCGTAGAAACTGGGGAAGGATGGAAGGTTGTATGATCTAGGAAAAACGAAAATGGCGAAAACTGGTCGGGGGCGGGCGCGGTTCGGGGGAGAAAAGGAAAAGGAGAAAAAATCAGAGACGCAATATCGAGGCAATCCGGCCAGGCGGAAGACGGTCGTGCCGAGGCCGAAATAGCAAGACCGCACGTCAAATCGTACGCGAACAAGGAGACAACGGAAGTCGGATCGGATAAGATCGTCACTTCGGCAGTCATCAAGTGTCAATCGCAAGGAAGCGACCGAGGGAGAAAGAGGGAAATGAAAGGTTCTACCAGACAAGCGAGTTGAAGGCGGGAAATCAGAGACACGGCAAAC